>Ga0256867_10000805_pt1 | contig 12787 bp, 12 predicted proteins | sample RVTome_15_FD_185939 | JGI IMG/M metagenome (GOLD analysis project Ga0256867, IMG submission 185939) | Soil microbial communities from uranium-contaminated site in the Upper Colorado River Basin, Wyoming, United States - RVT150D86 (HiSeq) ... | reverse complement strand
TTGAACCCACGCCCGATCCCGAGCCGACGCCCGATCCCGAGCCGACGCCCGATCCCGAGCCGACGCCACCGCTCCGATCCGCCGGGCCCGTACTCGACGAGGACGATGTATGGGAGCAGGCAGGCCCCCCTGAACCGCCACGAGTCGCGCCGCCGCCCCCTCCCGCGGCCGGGTCCGCGGCGGGACCCGCGGAACCACCGCCAGGGCCCAGGGTCGTCGTCATCGACGAGGACGCGGAGATCGCGGCAGCCACGCATCAGGGCGGAACCGGTGTGTCAGAACGCGATCCGCGGCAGGGCCATGCAGTGGCCGACATCGGCGCCACGCTCGAGGACGAGGAGAGCGTCCCCAAGCGCCGGTGGCGATTGTTCCGGAAGGGAGGCGAGTGATGTCGAAACGTGGAGGTCTGGGGCGTGGCCTGTCGGCGTTGATCCCCGGGGCGCCCGAAGCCGGCGAAGGGGTCTCCGGCCTCCTCGAGGTGCCGGTGCACGCCGTCACTCCGAACCCGAAGCAGCCCCGTACTCACTGGGACGAGGAAGAGATCCAGGCGCTCGCGGCTTCCATCAGGGAGGTCGGCATCCTGCAGCCGATCGTCGTTCGCAGCTCGGGGGAGGACGGCTACGAGCTCGTGGCCGGGGAACGTCGGCTGCGAGCCGCCAAGGTCGCTGGCCTCGCGACCGTGCCCGTGGTGCTCCGTGAGACCGACGACTCCGATCTGTTGCGAGAGGCGTTGATCGAGAACATCCACCGGCAGGACCTCGGTCCCATCGAGCTGGCCGAGGCGTTCCGCCAGCTCCTCGAGGATCTCGGGCTGAAGCAAGAGGACCTCGCAGAGCGTGTGGGTGTGTCACGGTCACACATCGCGAACACCATCAGGCTGTTGCAGCTGCCGCTCGAGACCCAGCAGCTGCTCACCGACGCGAAGATCCAAGCGGGCCATGCCCGGGCGCTCCTGGCCTTGGGGGAAGCCGATGCGGTGAACACCCTCGCGTTGAGGGTTGCCGCCGAAGACCTCTCCGTTCGCGAGACCGAAGACCTCGTTCGCCGGTACATCGAGCCGCCGACGGAACAGCGGGCCGAGTCGGATGTCGCGACGACGCCGGCCACCGATCCGGGGATGGCGGAGGTCGAGGAGATCCTGTCGGAACAGCTCGCCACACGTGTGCAGATCCAGTACGGGAAGAAGCGCGGCCGGGTGGTCATCGAGTTCGGCTCGGTCGACGACCTCGAGCGCATCGTATCCGAGATCGTCGGGTCGGGCCCCGGGCTTTCCCCCGATTGAGATCCCTCGGCGGGGGCCTCCGTCAGTCGTTGCGCCGGCCGAGCGCAGAATGCATGACTGCATCACACAGTTGTGCCAGCCCCATGCCGGCCGCGCTCGCCCCCATCGGCAAGAGGCTGGTCTCGGTCATGCCCGGTGAGACGTTGACCTCGAGGACCCACGGGTTCCCCGCGGCGTCGACGATCATGTCGACCCTCGTCACGTCGCGCAGGCGCAACGCTTCCCATGCGGCCGCGGCCGCATCGGCGCATGCGGCGGCCGCGTCCTCGGTCAGGCGAGCGGGCGCGAAGTACTCGGTCGCCCCTGCCGTGTACCGGGCCGCGTAGTCGAATGTGCCCCCTTTGGGCACGATCTCCACGGCGGGGAGGACGTCGCCCGGCGTGCCCACGACCCCGATGGCGATCTCCGTACCGACGATCGCGCTCTCGACGACGACTCCCCCGCTGAACGACAGGGCGGCCATCACAGCGGCGGGCAGGTCCGACTCACGGGCGACCGTGGTCACGCCCAGCGCTGAACCGCTCCTCGAGGGTTTGACGATGCACGGCAATCCGACCCGGTCGACCGCGCGACCGAGCGCGGCCCCCGCCCCGAGATCCCGGAGTGCCGTGTCCTCGATCGCCGCCCAGGCCGGCGTCGGCACGCGGGCCCGTGAGAGCGCTTCCTTCGCCAATAGCTTGTCGAACGCGACCTCGCAATCGAACGCCGACGTGCCCGTATAGGCCAGGCCGAGCAGGTCGAGCAGACGCTGCACGGTGCCGTCTTCGCCTTCCTTGCCGTGCATCGCGAGGTAGCAGAGGTCAGGGGCTCGTTCCTGGAGCGCCTCGGCAAGCGGCGTCTCGGCCGGGTCGATCGTCTCGGCCGCATGGCCGAGCTCCTGGAGCGCCGCCAGGACGCGGTGGCCGCTCCGCAACGACACGTCGCGCTCGGGTGTTCTCCCACCGGCCAATACGACCACGTTCACGGGTGCAAGCTCCGGTAGAGATCCTGTTCGTCCTCCAGCAGCGCGCCCAGCCGGGAGATCCCCTCTCGGATACGGTCTTCCGACGGGTAGCAGAACGCCAGCCGCATCTGGTTGCCGCCCCGGCCGTCCGGGTAGAAGGCGGTGCCCGGCACGTAGGCGACGCGTCGCTCGACCGCCGCCGCGAGCATCGCACGGGTGTCGAACCACTCGGGCAAGGTCACCCACACGTAGAACCCTCCCGCGGGACGGGTCCACATCGCCCCGTCGGGGAAGTGCTCGTCGATCGCCTCCAACATCGCACGGCAGCGTGATCGGTACGTCTCGACCAGGGACGCGAGGTTCGAGCGCCAGCGTTCTTCGTCGGCGAAGTAGCGCTCGGTGACCAGCATCGTGAAAGACGAGCCGCAGAGGTCCGCTGCTTCCTTGGCGAGCACGAGCCGCTGCACGACCGATTGCTCGGCGAGCGCCCAGCCGATGCGAACGCCGGGGGAGAACACCTTGGAGACGGTCCCGAGGTAGATGACGTTCTCGGGGTCGAGGGCTCGCAGGGCGGGGAGCGGCTCTCCCTCGAACTGCAGCAAGCCGTAAGGGTTGTCCTCGATGATCGGGATCCCCGTCTCCCGGCACAACGCGACGAGCTGCCGCCGCCGGTCGTATGATAAGGTCACACCGCTAGGGTTCCCGAAGTTGGGGCAGGTATACACGAACTTGGGTCGCTCACCGCGCACCAACGCCTCCTCGAGCTGATCGACCAACATGCCGTCGTCGTCGATCTCCAGCTGCAGGTAGCGAGGCTCATATGCCCCGAACGCCGTGAGTGCCCCTACGTATGCAGGGGCCTCCACCGCGATCAGGTCGCCCGGATCGACGAAGATCTTCCCGATGAGGTCGAGCGCTTGCTGCGCGCCGGTCGTGATCACGATGTCTTCGGGGTCGCCTTCGATGGCTTCTGCCGCCATCAGGCGGGTGAGTTGCTCGCGGAGCCCGGGAGCGCCCTGGCCGCCTCCGTACTGCAGCGCCGCGGAACCGTGCTCGTCGAAGACCTCGCGGACGACGTCGAGCACGTCGTCGGTGGCCAGCGCCTGCACGAACGGCATCCCGCCGGCCAGCGACACCACCTCGGGCCGCGAGGCCACTGCGAAGAGCGCGCGAACCTCGGACGCCGACATGCCCGACGTGCGGTGCGCGTAGAGGTCGACGAAGCGATCGATGGAGAATCCGGCCATGCGAAGGCCCTCAGGCTAGCATCGGGACGGCGTCACGCTTCGACCTGCGGGAAGACCCGTTCGGCCAACACGGCGAGCATCTCGAGGTCGTCGAAGACCTCATGGTTGAGCATGATCCGCTGGACCCCGGCGGCAGCGTACTCGTTCAGCCGCTCGACCGCCTGGTCCACCGACCCGACCACGCAGTGGGCGCGGAGCTCGTCGAGCTCGTCCTCGAACCTCGCCACCCGCATCGCCCTGGTGCGGGCCTCCTCGATCACCCGCATCGCGTCTCGCTCGGTCTCGCCGACGTAGCACCAGGTCATGACCGACGTCGTGAGGGTCTCCTGTGCGCGCCCGTCGGCGTCGAGCCGCTCACGCACCCGGCCGATCCGCTCACGCGCTTGATCGGGCGAGGGTCCCACGGTGTTGAACTCGTCGGCCCAGCGCGAGACCAACCCGGCGATGCGGGGTCCGCCGTTGCCGCCGACCACGATCGGCGGATGAGGCTGCTGCACACCTTTCGGAGCGAACGGCACGTCATAGATCCGATGATGCTTGCCCTGGAACGAGAACCGCTCCTCGGTCAGGAGGCCGTGCACGATCTCGAGCTGCTCGGCGAGCATGTCGAACCTGGTTCGCGCGTCGGGGAACGGGAACCCGTGGGTACGGTGCTCCTCCTCCCACCACCCCGCCCCCATGCCGATCTCGACCCGTCCCCCGCTGACCCGGTCGACGGTCACGGCAGCTTTGGCGAGCACGGCGGGGAGCCGGAACGTGATCGGAGAGACCATCGTGCCGAGGCGGAGGACATCGGTCGAGGCAGCGAGGGCCGAGAGCATCGTCCACGCGTCGGACGAGCCGCGATCGTGGTCGCGGTGCCGCATCACGCTCAGGTAGTGGTCGGAGGTGAAGATGCCGTCGAAGCCCAGCCGCTCTGCCGCTCGCGCGGCCGCGAGCCAGTCGGGCCACGTGACGCCTTCCTGTCCTTCGAGCATCAGGCAGAAGCGCATCGGCGCGTAGCATAGCCGCGATGCCGAACGCCCCCGACCCCTCGCGGCCCGAGGCCGCGGCCCTCCGACACCTCACCGAGCGGGAGCGCGCGGTTCGGGCGTCGCTTGTCGGCGTCACGCTCGGTGTGTTCGTGCGGCTGGTCAGTCGGCGAAGAAACGCCTGATGCCCGCCGCCAGGGCGTGGCCGACCCGCTGAGCGAAGATCGGGTCGGCGATCAGGGCCGCGTCGCGCTCGTTGGTGATCGACGCGGGCTCGACCTGCACCGCCGGCATCCGGGTCTCCCGAAGCATCGAGACGGCCGACCGCCGCAGCCGCCCTCGGACGCCGAGCTCCGCCTCGATCTCCTCGAGGATGAGCTGAGCCAGCGACAAGCCTGCAGGCGAGTGCGTCTGTTCGCTGCCGAAGTAGGAGACGGTCGGCCCCGACGCCTCCGGCAGGCCGGCCGCCAGCTCGATCGCGACACACATCACCGCACCCATCTCGTTGGCCGCTTTCGCGCGTTCGGCGGGCGCGAGCGACCCGTCCCGGACCCGCAGCAGGGAAGGTTTGGCCTGCATCGCCTCGAGTTCGTCGCGCAGCACCTCGGCGACCGAATACGTGCAGTCGTCGGCCGGCCCCCCCGGGTCGCCGGGGTCGATCGCGATCACCTGGGCCAGGATCGATGTCCGCATCTGGCGGAGCTCTTCCGCCTCGCGCACGAGGGCACGGCTGGGGGCGTGCTCGAGCGGGCGCATGCGCCGGAGCATGTCGATCGCGTGCAGTCCCACGATGCCGTCGGGCTCCTCACCCACGTTCCGTTGGAACTCGCGCATCGCCCGGTTGGTGTTCTCTCCGAACATGCCGTCCTCTCGGCCCGCGTCGAAGCCGAGCGCGTTCAGCTTCCGCTGCAGCTCCCGAACGTCATCGCCTCGGAAGTAGGGGGAGTGCAGGTAGAGCGTGCGGTCGCCGAGCCGATAGCCCGCCTCCACGAGCTGGCCCCAGGTGTCGGGCCCGACCAGTCCGTCGACGCGCAGATGCCGTCGCTGCTGGAAGCTCCGGACGGCTGCGTCGGTCGACGGGCCGAAGCGCCCGGCGAGCTCATCCCGGTCGATCGAGAGGCCGAGGCCCCTCAGCCGTTCCTGGATGTCTCCGACCTCGGGGCCATCGTCGCCGAGGCGGTAGATGTGCACCCGCCGAGTCTGCGACGCGCGCATCCCTCGCGGCAACCGCCCCCCTCGAGGGAGAGCGCCGGGTGGTCAGCCGAGGTGAGGCTCGATGTCGCGCAGGATCGCGTCCTTCGGCTTGGCGCCGATCACGCGGGCGACCTCCTGCCCCCCCTTGAACAGGATCAGGCTGGGGATGCTCATCACCCCGTAGGTACGGGTGGCCTGGGGGTTCTCATCGATGTTCAGCTTCACGACCTTCAGGGCCTGGCCCTTGTCCTGGCCGATCTCCTCGACCACCGGCGAGACCATGTGGCACGGCACGCACCACTCGGCCCAGAAGTCCACGAGCACGGGAGTGTCGGAGTCCAGCACCGACTCCTGGAACTCTCCGTCGGTCACGGTGTTCACGTTCGACATCGTCATCGGTTCTCCTCTTCGGTTCGCGGCCGGGATCGGGCCGTCGGTGCGTGCAACGTCCGAGCGCAGCCGCGGATTCCCGCTCTCTACGCGCCGGCGTGAGACCGTTCCTCGAGGAAGCGTTCGGCGTCGATCGCGGCCTTGCATCCCTGGCCCGCGGCCGTGACCGCCTGCTTGTAGATCGTGTCGGTCACGTCGCCCGCGGCGTAGACACCCGGCACGCTCGTGTGCGTTCGGGGCTCCTGGACGAGCACGTACCCGTTGTCGTCCAGGTCGAGCTGACCCCGGAACAACGACGTGTTCGGATCGTGTCCGATCGCCATGAACACGCCGTCGGTCGCCACCTCGCGTTCCTGCCCGGTCGCGGTGTCGCGGAGCCGGACCCCGGTGACGGCGTCGTCACCGAGGATCTCGCTCAGCGTCGTGTTCCAGGCGACCTCGATCTTCGGGTTGGCAAGGGCACGCTCCTGCATGATCTTCGATGCTCGGAACTCGTCGCGTCGATGCACGATCGTGACCTTCGAGGCGAACTTCGTGAGGAACGTCGCCTCCTCCATCGCCGAGTCGCCGCCGCCCAAGACCATCAGCTCGCGGTCACGGAAGAAGAAGCCGTCGCACGTGGCGCACGCGCTCACGCCGCGACCCCGCAGCTTCTCCTCGCCCGGCACGTCGAGCCAGCGGGCGCTCGCGCCGGTCGAGACGATCACCGTCAGCGCGCGCCAGGCCTGATCGCCGGCCTTCACGAGGAACGGGCTGCTCGAAAGCTCGACCTCGGTGGCGTGCACGGGCAGGATCTCCGCGCCGAAACGCGCCGCCTGCTTCTCGAAGCGGTCCATCAGCTCGGGTCCCAGCAAGCCGTCGGGGAACCCCGGGTAGTTCTCGACGTCGGTCGTGAGCATCAGCTGACCGCCGGCGTCCAGTCCTTTGAGCACGAGCGGCGCGAGGTTGGCGCGCGCGGCGTAGAGCGCCGCCGTATAGCCGGCCGGCCCCGATCCGATCACGATCACGTTGCGTTCGTCCGTCATGGTCCGAGCATCCTCCCACAGCAAGAACGCGCGGGCACCGAAGTTCATGCCCGCCCGAACCCATGCCGTCAGAGGCGTGCCGAGATCAGGGAGAGTATCGAGCAGTCGCCGGCGTCGGCGACCCAGATCGACAGCGTTACGGGCGGCGCGTCGCCTCCGGGACCCTCGAGCACATAGCCGATGAACGCGGGCGTACCTTCGCACTCGGCCCGCTTCACCTCCACGACCTCGCCCGGATACCCTGGGAACGCTCGATCCAGACAGGCCACCGCCCTGTCGGTTCGTCCCGGTCCGGCGAACCGACCCTCGGCCGCGGTGGGCGCATCACCCATCGCGTCTTCCGTGCCGGCCTCGCCCGCGCCCGCCGCCGGTTCGGCGCGGGCCGCCGCGACGTAGGCGCTCGCCGCCTCGCCCAGCGTTTCGTGGTCGTAGTCGGTGCTCTCGATCTGCAGGCGCAGGGGCGGACGCGCACCCGCTCCGCCTTCGGCGAGGTCGTCGGCGGCCCTGCCGACGTCATCCGACGAACCGCCCAATCGAGGAACGACCAACGCGACGAGCGCCAGGACGGCCGCAGCGGCGAGGACGGGCGCGAGCTTCGACCACGGCGCCCGGGGCGACGACGGGGGCGTGAGGTGGTCGGGGAGGCGCTCGGCCGTGAACCCTGCTGCGAGATCGGGTCCCTGGCGCGTCGGCATCTCGCGCAGGGCTTGCCGCGCGGCACCTGCAGCCGCGACCTCGTTTCGGCAGCGTGCGCAGGATCGCAGATGCGCGTCGATGACCTCCAGCTCCGACGGCTCGAGAGATCCGTCCACGTACGGGGCGAGCAGGTCGATGGGATGGCTCACGGTTCCCGCTCCGACGTTCGTGACCGGGTGGAGGGTTCCCTGCCGGCATCGTGCAGGCCGAGGGCGGCGGCGAGGGCGACCCGGCCTCGATGCACCCGGGACTTCACCGTGCCGACAGGAACGGCGAGGACCTCGGCGATCTGCTCGTACGGCAGGTCCTGCACGTCTGCGAGCACGACGGCGGCCCGGAACTCTTCGGGGATCGACGCGAGGGCGGCTGCGGCGTCACTGGTGCCGATCACCTCGTCGGCATGGTCGGCGACCGGGGGACCCGGCTCGTGCTCGGGAGCGTCATCCGACACTACATGCAGAATCGGACGCCGACGCTTCCTGCGGAGCTCGTCGTAGCACGCGTTCACGGCCACGCGGTGGAGCCAGGTCGTGAACGCCGCCTCTCCGCGGAAACCCTCGAGCTTGCGGAGGACCGTGAGGAACGTGTCCTGTGCGACGTCGGCGGCCGCGTCGGCCTCGCCGAGCATGCGCAGGCAGAGGGAGTACACCCGTTGCTGGTGACGTCGAACGAGCTCCGTGAAGGCATCGGGTTCGCCCGCCCGGAAGCGACGGACGAGATCGTCGTCGCGTTCGGCCTCGGTCACGGCCCCGAACGCTACACCCTCGACCGGCCGTTGGACTCGGTCACGACCACCCGTGTGTACCGCACCGTCGGCTCGAAGCGGTCGGCGGCGATCACGTTCGCCTCGGTCCTCAGGGTGACCGTGACCCGCCCGGTAGCCGTGTCGACGACGCAGCCCTTGTTCCCCACCTCCAGGGACGGATCCTGCTCCGCGACGCTGGCCGCGACGGTCTCGCATGCCTCGAGCGCGCTGCGCCCCCCGACGCGGAACGCCGCGGCTCCCTCGCTCGCCGCGAGGGCGGCCACTTCCGACGTGTGGAGCGTCGTTCGCGCGATCGACGCGGCATCGGCCACGCCGATGCCGAGCACCGCCAGGATCAGCAGCCAGAGCACCGCTGCCTTTCCGACCATGCCCGATTGGTCCGCCAGACCGGCGCGGGTGGGCTTGCCCGTGTGATTCATGCGCGGAACCTCCTGCGTAGCGCGCCGATCACCTCATCGACCTCTTCGAGACCCAACATGAGCGCTCCGACGACGTAGACGACGACCCCGGCGACGACGGCGGCCGTCACCTGGGTGATGCGCCAGACGACGAGGTCGGTGTCGCCGACCGCGGAGATGCCCGTCGCGACGAACCAGGCCACGAGCGCGGTCACGGCCGCAGCGGGGACCGCGCGGATCAGGGTGCGGCCGATCCGTCGGGCGTCGAGCGAGCCGAGTCGCCGCCGGATCAGCGTGAGCCCCACCAGGGTGGCGAACAAGTAGGACGCTGCGTGCCCGAGGGCGAGGCCCGGCACGTCGAATCCGATCGCCCCCACGAGCAGCAGGTCGACCGCGATCGTCACCGCCGCGGCGGCGCCGTTCACGAGCGCGGGCGTGCGGCTGTCCTGCGTGGCGTAGTAGGTCCTGGTGATCAGCTGGAAGGCCGAGAAGAACGGGAGCCCGACGGCGAACCCCTGCAGTGTGCGGGCGAGCAGCGGTACGTCGGCCCGCGTCACCCACCCGTACTCGAGCAGCACGGAGACGATCGGCTGCGCGAGTGCCACGAAGGCGAACGCCGCGGGCACGATGATCACGACGGTGTCGCGCAACCCGAGGGAGAAGCGGTCCCGGACCCCGCCGAGGTCGCCGGCGGTCCAGCGATCGGCCATGCCCGGAAGCAGGGCCGTGAAGATCGACACCGCGAAGATCGAGTGGGGGAGCAGGAAGATGATGAAGGCGGTCGCGTAGATCTGGTAGCAGGCGTCGCAGATGCCGCCGGCTAGCACGATGATGGCGACGTAGGCGAGCTGGTTCGCCGCGACGTACACCAGCACCCATCCGGAGAGCCGCACGATGCGACGGATGCCCGGGTGTCCCCAGCCTCCGGTCAGGCGCCACCGGAACCCCGTCGCCCGCAGCGACGGCCACAGCGCCACGGTCATCGCGATGACGCCGAGCGTGGTTCCGGCCCCCAGCGTCGTCTTCTCGAGCCACGTGATGTCGGCGACCGACGGCTCTGCGCCGGCCCGCAGGATCGTGTAGGCGGCGAGCGCGGCGATCACGGCGAGGTTGTTCAGGATCGGCGCGAACATCGGCGCGGCGAACCGACGCTCCGCGTTGAGCAGGCCGCCCGCGATCGCGCCGATACCGTAGAAGACGATCTGCGGCAGGAACCAGCGAAGCAGGAACACCCCCAGCTCGATCTGGGCCTCGCGGTCGGCCGCGTCGGATGCAACGAGGTACAGCCTCATGATCTGCGGGGCGAAGACGATGCCGACGACCGCCATGAGGCTCAGCAGCACCAGCGCGAGCGTCAACACGCGCCGGCCGAGGTCGAACGCCGCCTCGCGACCGTTCCGGCGTCGCTGATCGACGAAGACCGGAACGAACACCGACGTGAGGATGCCGCCGAGTATCAGCTCGTAGACGATGTTGGGCGTCGTGTTCGCCTGCGTGTAGACGTTGCCGAGCGGGGCCACCGTCACCCCGAGCGCGGCGGTCTGCGCGGCGATGCGCACGTAGCCGGTGAGGCGGGACAGCGTCGTCCCGACGGTCATGAGTGCCGTGTTGCGGACGTAGGCCCGTGTCGTGTCGGCGGGCAGCGCTTCGGCCGGGTCCAAGTCGGGGGTCACGGCGTCGGGGGTGACGGCGTCGGTCGTCTGATCAACCTCCTCGCCCACAGCAGCAGCAGCAGCGTGCCGGCGCCCACCGTGATCCACAACGCGACGCTGTTCACGGTGGTCGTTCGAACGACCAGGTTCTGATCCTCACCCAGGTCGCGGCCCGACGGCGCCCGGGTCTTGACGCGGATCGTCTGGGGCCCACTCGCCTTGGCCACCACGTCGATCGTGACGACCTCGTCGGGGCCCTCGAGGGTGACCGTCCGTTCGGCGCCGGTCGGGAACTCGAACGATGCCGACCGCATCACGACCTGCACCGTGAGCGGAGAGGGGCCCGGGTCACCCATGCGCAGCGGGATGGAGCCCTCGCTCGAGGTGAGCAGGAACTCCTGTGCGACGTCTGGCAACACGCTCCGGAAGATCGATCCGGTCACCGCGTTCACTTGGTCGTACCAGCGCCGTCCCACCTCGGGCTCGGCGATGAACTCACCTGCTTCCGCGTAGAGCAGGTTGCGGTCGAGCCGTTCGGGCTGCGGGCTCTGCGTGGTGAGCATCGTGCGGTAGGCGTTCACGTTCCTGCGTTGGTCGCGGATCGCGTCGACGTAGTCTCGGGGGAAGCGTGCGGTCGACGGCGTGATCGTGGCCGGCCCTTGGCCCGGGGTCACCAGGTCGACGAACTCGGCCGCCCGGGTCGGGACGAGGAACGGGGCCTGGGTCAGACGACGGACGATCGGACCCCACGCGCCGGCCGGCAAGGAGGCCGGCAGCGCGACGGCGATCCCACGCACGGTCTCGTTGCCGTCGGGTTGTGGCCCCGGCACGGGCTGTTCTCGCCAGATCGTGGCGAGCTCGCCCAACATGGCCTGGCCGGCACGCACCGGGTCGGCGAGCAGGCTCGGATCGCCCAGCAGGTTCTGCACGCCCGGATCAGGCAGGACGATGTCGAGCGCGGCCCCGTCGGCCGTCGTCGTGGTCGCGAGGGGCAGCGGCGCGAACTCGTTGGGCTGGACCGGTCGCTCCACGGACTCGGCCTGCATGAGCAGCGTCGTCGTGCCGCGGTCGGCGAGCCACTGCAGGCTCGGCTCGTCGACGGCCCCCTGCGGGGGGCGTGCGGTGACCGGCGTCGGTGCCCGATCGAGCTCACCTGTGACGATCGCGTCACCGAGCATCTGTTGGCGTTGGAGGTCGCGAGCGAGGCCGCCGGAGGCCAGCGACGGCAGCAGGGGTCCCGAGAACGGCGTGGTGACCAGGTGGACGTCCGGGTCGGCCACGAGGCCGCGGAGGCTCTCGAGCAAGGAAGCCGCGTGGGTCGCGGGGGGCGCGTCCTGCCGCACGGGTTCGCCGAACGACCTCTCGTAGCCGTCGGCCATCCGGGCGAGTTGCTCGACGACCGCAGGTGTGACCACGACGTCGACGCCGACCGCACCGTCGTCGCTTGCCACGGCCGTCCCGAGGGTCTCGACCTGTTGCCGGAGGGCACCGCCCTCGGCGATCGCCGCCTCGAACGCAGGGTCGTCGAGCCGCCCCTGGGGATCCATCGCGATCGGCGCGTCGAACTCCGTCCACCACGACAGCCGGATCGGGACCTCCGGGTCCCTCACGAGGTGGATGAGGGGAGTGTCGAGCGTGGCCACCGGCGTGCCGGCGCTGCGGAGGTCGAGACGTGCCGGATAGACGAAGGAGTCGAGGTCGTTGATCCCGTCGATCCGACCGAGGTCGACGTCGATGTCGAACTCTCGGCTCGCCCCCGGATCGAGGGAGCCGTCCTGGGAGAACGTGTCGACGTAGATCAGCGGGTCGAGCGGACCGTCGACGAGCGAGCGTTCGTACTGCACCCGGGACGTGATTTGTTGGCCGATGAGGAAGCCGACCGAGAGGTCCACGTACGGTTCCTCGCCGAGGTTCTCCGCCCGGAACGTGATCGTCACCCCGGGTTCGTCACGTGTGGTGAACGGCGTCTGGGCGATGAGCGTCAGCGCGATCGCCGGTTCCTGGGCGCCCGAGCGGGACATCGGGACGAGCGGGAACGTGACGGCGAGGGCGAGCGTTAGCAGCGCACCGAGCAGGCGGAAGGTCCTCATGGCGGTTCCTCATCGTAGACCGCGGGTTGCGAGCCCCCGAGGAGCCGACGGCGCGGGGGAGAGCCTCACGATCCGGGTCATCCGAGCAGAGCGTTCACTTCCGATACGCCGTAGGCGGCGGCGACGACGAACA
>Ga0256867_10000802_pt1 | contig 12808 bp, 9 predicted proteins | sample RVTome_15_FD_185939 | JGI IMG/M metagenome (GOLD analysis project Ga0256867, IMG submission 185939) | Soil microbial communities from uranium-contaminated site in the Upper Colorado River Basin, Wyoming, United States - RVT150D86 (HiSeq) ... | reverse complement strand
AAGTACGAGGTGGAGGCCGAGGACGGCCCGATCCCGGTCGAGAACCACTTCCTGTCCGGGGGGGACCCCGGGGCGCTGGTGAACGCGGCCGGGGCGGGGATCCTCGGGACCTCCGACACCCCGGAGCCGGCACAGAGGCTGGTCGGGTACCTCACGGGCGACGAGGGGCAGACGTACTTCGCCACCGAGACCTACGAGTACCCGGTCGTCCCCGGCGTCGAGCCGAGCCAGGATCTGGTCCCGCTCGCCGAGATCGAGTCGCCGGCGATCGACCTCTCGGACCTCGGGGAGACGCTGGAACCTGCGCTGCGGCTGCTCGCGGAGGTGGGGCTGCTGTGACGTCTCGCGTCGCGACGGCCGAGCCCGCGGAGCGCGCTCGGCCGTCGCGACGCCCTCGGGCGCCGGCAGGCCTCCTGGTCGCCGCACTCGCCGTCTCGGGACTCGTCGTCCTGCCGGTGGCCTACCTCGCGATCCGGGCGGCCGAGGCCGACGCCTCGAGCTGGGACCTGATCCTGCGAGGGCGCACCGCGTGGCTGGGCGTGCGCACCGTCGGCCTGGCCGCCTCGGTCACGACCGCGGCGATCGCGCTCGGGGTGCCGCTGGCGTGGCTCACCACCCGCACCGACCTCCCTTTCCGGCGCGTCTGGTCGGTGCTCCTGGCCCTCCCCCTCGTGATCCCGAGCTACGTCGGGGCGTTCGTTCTGATCTCGGCGCTGGGTCCGCGGGGGATGTTCCAGCAGCTCCTGGAGCCGCTCGGCGTCGAGCGGCTCCCGGACATCAGCGGGTTCCCGGGCGCCTTCCTTGCCCTGACGCTCTTCACCTATCCGTACGTCTTCCTCATGACCGCCGCGGGGGTCCGTGGGCTCGGGTCCTCGATGGAGGAAGCCTCGCGCAGCCTCGGGCACAGCCGGTGGCGGACCTTCCGTGGCGTGACCCTCCCGCTGCTGCGTCCCTCGATCGCGGCCGGGGGGCTCCTCGTCGCGCTCTACACGGTCCAGGACTTCGGAGCGGTGTCGCTGATGCGGTTCCCCGTCTTCACGCAGGCGATCTACCTGCAGTACCGCGGCGCGTTCGACCGGACGCCGGCGGCGATCCTCTCGCTGATGCTGGTCGCGCTCGCGCTCGCGATCCTCTCGCTGGAGCGACGCGCCCGGGGCCGTGCCCGCTACTACCGTGCGGAGGGAGGGACCGAGCGGCCGCTCTCCCCGGTCCCCCTGGGACGTTGGCGGTGGCCGGCCCTCGGCGTCTGCGCGGCCGTGACCCTGCTCGCGCTCGCGCTCCCGCTCTCGGTCCTGACCTACTGGCTCGTCCGAGGGCTGGCCGGCGGCGGGGGCCTCTCCAGCGTCTGGGGCCCGGCCGGGAGCTCGGTGATCGCCTCAGGCGCGGGAGCGGCGATCGCGGTGGTCGCCGCCCTCCCGGTCGCGATCCTCGCGGCCAGGTACACCGGCCGCTGGTCCTCGATCTCCGAACGGACGACCTACCTCGGGTACGCCCTCCCGGGCATCGTGGTGGCGCTGGCGTTCGTCTTCTTCGCGGCGAACTACCTCCCGGCGCTCTACCAGTCGCTGCCGCTGCTCGTGATCGCCTACGTCGTGCTGTTCCTGCCCCAGGCATCCTCGCCGCTCCGCGGCGCCCTGCTGCAGGTCAGCCCCCGGATCGAGGAGGCGGGCCGGGCGCTCGGAAGCGGCCCGTGGGGCGCGTTCCGCCGGCTCGTCCTCCCTCTGATCTCCCGCGGAGCCCTCGCGGGGTTCGCGCTGGTCTTCCTCACCGCGCTGAAGGAATTGCCAGCTACCCTGTTGTTGCGGCCCACGGGGTTCGAGACCCTCGCCACCGAGGTCTGGACGGCCGCCTCGGTGGGGCTGTACTCGAGCGCGGCGCTCCCGGCGCTCGTGCTGGTCGCGGTGTCGGCTGTGCCGCTGTACGTTCTGACGACGCGGGTGGAGGTGCGGGAACGGTGAAGGAAGAGGTCCTTCGGGTCCGCGGGGTGTCGAAGCGCTTCGACGACGCCGTCGCGCTCGACGGCTTCGACCTCGAGGCGCGTCGCGGCGTCCTCCTCGCCCTGCTCGGGCCGAGCGGCTGCGGGAAGACCACCGCGCTGCGCGTCATCGCCGGCTTCGACCGTCCCGACGCGGGGACCGTCGAGCTGGCCGGCCGCCGCGTGGCCGGCGACGGAGCCTGGGTGCCCCCGGAGCGCCGCCGCGTGGGGATGGTGTTCCAGGACTGGGCGCTCTTCCCCCACCTCGACGTGGGCCGCAACGTGGCGTACGGCCTGCCGCGGGACCGGCGCGACCGCGTGGGCGAGCTCCTGGAGATGGTCCGCCTCGACGGGATGGAGCGCCGGATGCCCCACGAGCTCTCCGGCGGCCAGCAGCAGCGGGTCGCCCTCGCCCGCGCGCTCGCCCCCTCGCCCGAGATCATCCTCCTCGACGAGCCGTTCTCGAACCTCGACGCCACGCTCCGGGCGGGGGTCCGCGCGGAGGTGCGCCGGGTGCTCCACGAGGCCGGCGTGACGGCGGTCTTCGTCACCCACGACCGCGAGGAGGCGCTCTCGATCGCCGACGAGGTGGCGGTGATGGCCGAGGGGCGGGTTCTCCAGTCCGGCGTCCCGCACGAGGTGTACGAGCGTCCCTCCGATCCGCTGGTGGCGGGGCTGCTCGGAGAGGCGAACCTGATCCCGGCGGACGTCCGGGGAGGCCGGGTCGAGACGTCGCTCGGGGCGATCCCCGCCGACGGCTGGGGCGACGGGCCGATCGGTCTCGTCGTCCGCCCCGAGAGCATCGCCCTCGACCCCGATCCCGCGGGCGACGCCCGGGTCGAGGACGTGGAGTTCTACGGCCACGACCAGCTGTTCGGCGTGCGGCTCGGCGACGGGACCCTGCTGAAGGTTCGCTGCTTCGGGGCACGCGACGACCTGGCGGTCGGCACCCCCGTCCGCGCACGGCTGCTCTCGACCCCGAGGCTCTACCGCTAGCGCGGCGCCGCGTCGGTGGGCGCCTCGCCTCCCGATCCGGCCGCGTCCGCCGCCGCCTGCTCGTCGGGCTCGGCGCTGCGGATCCGATCGGCGCGCTCGGCCCGGCGTCCCAGGGCCACCAGCAGGGGCAGCGCCAGCACCGCGATGCCTCCGCTCGCCACGAACCCCGCAGGGATCGAGCGCACCTGGGCCAGCCAGCCCAGCCCGACCTGACCGCCGACGCTACCCAGGCTGCCGAGGAGGCCGTCGAAAGAGATCACGGTGGCGCGCTGCGCCGAGGGGATCATCTCGTGGAGGTAGGCTTGCTTGACCGGCCCGGCCATCCCCGACACCAGGATCCCTCCCACGAAGATCGCCACGGCGAGGAAGAAGCTCGAGGTCAGCCCCACGAGCGCGAGGGAGATGGCGTAGCCGGCGCCGGCGACGAGCAGGATCGTGGACCGGCGGCGCCCCGGCCGCGCCACCACGCCCACGAGCGCGTTCCCCGCGATCCGCGCCAGCGCGATGAGCGCAGCCACCACCCCGGCCACCCAGATCAGGTCGCCGCGGCCCAGCAGCTCGAGGAAGTACGGCTGCCACGCGTAGAACGCCCACGCGCCGACCCCGAACTGGATGAACGAGACGAGCATCAGGAGGCGGACCGCCGGGCGACCCCAGCCGTACCGTACGCTCGCCCGCGCCACCTCGCCCACCTCCCGCCGGACGTCCCGGAGGCGCAGCGCCCTCGGCGTGAAGCCCTGATCGCGCATCCAGACGAACGCGACCGCGAAGGCCAGCACGAGCAGCACCGCCCGCGCCAGGTACGGGAACCCGAGGTCGAGTGTGCCCAGCGCGCCGCCGCCGACGGTGCCCACGAGCATCGCCGCGCTGGCGACCACCCCGCCCTTGGCGAAGACCGGGTCGAGCTCACCGCTGTACCCCGAGGCGTGGAGCGCGTCCACGAGCCAGGCTTCCACGGCCCCCGAGTAGAACGTGTAGGCCAGGCCGAGAACGATCGAGACGAGCACGAAGGGAAGGAGCCCCCCTCCCGTCCAGGAGATCACGACGTAGCCGACGGTGCCGATCGCCAGCACCGAGGCCGAGAGCAGGAACGAGACGCGGCGCCCCAGCGTGTCGGCCACGAGGCCGGTGGGGATCTCGAAGACCACCATCCCCGCGGTCCACGCGGCGTTGGCGATGAACGTCTCGAACAGCGTCAGGCCGGCGTCGAGCAGGAAGAGCGTGTTGACGCCCCAGATCACCGAGGCCGCCAGCCAGAAGAGACCGCTGATCAGGAGGTAGGCTCGGATGACCTTCCGAGCCGCCTCGGGCACGCCTCAGCCTCCGAACGCGGGTCGGAGCTTCCGGTAAGTCTCCTCCAGGAGCTCCGGGAGCACCTTGGTCTGGCCGATCACCGGCATGAAGTTCGAGTCCCCGTGCCAGCGAGGGACCACGTGCCAGTGGAGGTGCCCGGGGACGCCGGCCCCCGCCACCCGGCCGAGGTTCATCCCGACGTTGAAGCCGCTGGGCTGCCACTCGTCGCGGAGCGCGCGCACCGAGTCGCGGACGAGCGCAATTGTCTCGGCCAGATCCTCGTCCTCGAGGTCGGCCAGGTCGCCCACGTGTCGGAACGGCGCCACCATGAGGTGGCCCGGGTTGTACGGATAGCGGTTGAGGATCACGAAGGCGTGATCTCCACGGGTCAGGATCAGCGTGCGCTCGTCGTCGCCGTCCGCGGGGAGGTCGCAGAAGATGCAGCCCTCGGCCTCGTCGTCGGTGGTCGCCGACTTGATGTACTCCATCCGCCAGGGCGTCCAGAGGCGCTCCATGCGGTCGCCCATCAGGCGAGGTCCTCGACGGCTCCGGTCTCGACGGCTCGGGACTCGACCTCCTCCACCGCTCGCCGCAGGAACGCGTCGATCGCGACGCCGCGCGCCTCGGTCCCCGAGCGGTCGCGCACCGACACCACGTCGGCCTCGATCTCCTTGTCGCCGATCACCAGCGCGTAGGGCACCTTCTGGAGCTGGGCGTCGCGGATCTTCTTGCCGAGCGTCTCCCGCGAGTCGTCGACCTCGACCCGGAGACCCCCCTCTCGCAGGCGGCTCGCCAGCAGCTCGGCGTGCTCGGCGTGGCGGTCGGCGATCGGGACGATCCGCGCCTGCACGGGCGACAGCCACGGAGGCAGGGCGCCGGCGAAGTGCTCGATCAGCACCCCCAAGAAACGCTCCACCGACCCGAGGATGGCCCGATGGATCATCACCGGTCGGTGACGCTGGTTGTCCTCGCCCATGTACTCCATGTCGAACCGCTCCGGCAGAGCGAAGTCGACTTGGACGGTGGTGAGCTGCCACAGGCGTCCGATCGCGTCGTGGAAGTGGAAGTCGACCTTGGGCCCGTAGAACGCGCCCTCGCCCTCGGCGAGCTCGTAGGGCATGCCGCTCCGGTCGAGCGCCTCGCGCAGCGCCTCGGTGGCCCGCTCCCACATCTCCTGGTCGCCGATCGCCTGCCCGGGCTGCGTCGAGAGGTGGATCACCGGGTCGGTGAACCCGAAGGTGCGGTGGACCTCGAGCGTCAGGTCGAAGACGCCCAGGATCTCGTCGGTGAGCTGGTCGGGGGTGCAGATGATGTGGGAGTCGTCCTGGGTGAGGCCCCGGACCCGTAGCAGCCCGTGCAGCACCCCCGGCTTCTCGTACCGATAGACGGTCCCGAGCTCCGAGAGCCGCAGCGGCAGCTCACGGTAGGAGCGCGTTCGCGAACGGAAGATCAGGACGTGGAACGGGCAGTTCATCGGCTTGACGTAGTAATCGGATCCGTCGTCGGCGGACATCGGCGGGTACATGTTCTCGGCGAACTTCTCCAGGTGGCCGCTCGTCTCCCAGAGCACCGAGCGCGCGAGGTGCGGCGAGGCGACCAGGTCGTAGCCCCGCTCGAGGTGGAGGTCCCGGACCCACCGCTCCAGCTCGTTCCGGACCAGCCCGCCCTTCGGGTGCCAGACCGAGAGCCCCGCGCCCAGCTCCTCCGGGAACGAGACGAGGTCGAGATCGCGCCCGAGCTTCCTGTGGTCGCGCTTCTCGGCCTCCTCGAGCCGCGTGAGGTAGCCCTCGAGGTCCTCCTTCGTCTCCCAGGCGGTCCCGTAGATCCGCTGGAGCTGCGGACGGTTCTCGTCGCCGCGCCAGTAGGCTCCGGCCACGCTCAGCAGCTTGAAGGCCCCGAGCTCCGCCGTGGAGCCCATATGGGGGCCCCGGCACAGGTCGGCCCATCCGTCGTTGCGGTAGACCGAGACCGCCTCGCCGCCGGCGCCCTCCTCCTCCTCGACGCCCGCGATGATCTCGATCTTGTACGGCTGGGCGGCGAACCGCTCCAGGGCCTCCTGGCGCGAGAGCTCCTCCCGGACGAAGGGCTGGTCCTCCTCCACGATCTCGCGCATCCGCGCCTCGATGCGCTCGAGGTCCTCGGGCGTGAGCCTCTGCGGCAGATCGAAGTCGTAGTAGAAGCCGTCCTCGATCGGGGGGCCGATCGCGTACTTCGCCCCCTCGTAGAGGTCGCAGACGGCCTGGGCCATCACGTGGGCCGTCGAGTGCCGCAGAACCTCGAGCCGATCTTCGTCCGTCATCGTCGCTCCTCAGTCGGCCGCGCGGTCGCCATGATATCCCCAGGCTCAGGCGGCCTGCGGGTCGATCTGGCTCGTACAGCTGGGGCAGCGAGTGGCCGCCGTGGGGATGTCGGTGACGCAGTAGGGACACGGACGGACGACGGGCTCCGCGGCCCCCGCTCGTGTCGCGCGCTGGTAGGCCTTCGAAGGCCCCTTCATAGCGAACGCCAGGAGGGCGCGCCTAGTCCTCGGGAGTGCCGACCCCCGCGTCGGGATGGAAGGGGACGCCGCGGTCGGGATCGATCTCGTAGCGCTCGATCGCCTCCGCGACCTGCTCGGGCTTGACCTCGCCCATCTCAGCGAGCGCGGCGAGCGTCGCTACGACGACGTGCTCGGCGTCGACCTCGAAGAACCTGCGGAGGGCGGGGCGAGTGTCCGAGCGCCCGAAGCCGTCGGTGCCCAGCGAGCGGTACGGGCCCGGCACCCACCGCGCAATCTGGTCGGGCACGGCACGCATCCAGTCCGAGACCGCGACGACCGGGCCCTCCGCCTGCTCGAGCGCCTCGGTCACGAAGGACACGCGAGGACGCTCGCCGGGGTGGAGACGGTTCCAGCGCTCCGCCTCGATCGCGTCGAGGCGGAGCGCGTGGTACGACGTTGCGCACCACACGTCGGCGGCGACGTCGTGGTGCTCCGCCAGTAGCTCCTGGGCGCGGAGGGCCTCCTGCACGAGCGAGCCCGAGCCGAGGATCTGGGCCCGGTGACGACGCTCCTCGGGGGCGGGACGGAACAGGTACAGCCCCCTGAGGATGCGCGCGTCCTCGAGGCCCTCCGGCCGCTTCGGCTGAGGGTACGGCTCGTTCTGGAGGGTGAGGTAGTAGATCAAGTCCTCGCCCTCCTCGTGCATCCTGCGAAGCCCGTCGCGGACGATCGCGGCCACCTCGTAGGCGAACGTGGGCTCGTAGGCGAGCACCGCCGGGTTCGTGGAGGCGAGCAGCAGCGAGTGGCCGTCCTCGTGCTGAAGACCCTCGCCGTTCAGGGTGGTCCGGCCCGCGGTGGCCCCGAGCAGGAAGCCCCTCGCCCGCATGTCGGCGGCCTGCCAGATCAGGTCGCCGATCCTCTGAAACCCGAACATCGAGTAGAAGATGAAGAAGGGGATCATGGGCTCGCCGTGGGTCGCGAACGAGGTGCCGGCCGCCTGGAACGACGCCATCGACCCGGCCTCGGTGATCCCCTCCTCGAGCACCTGACCGTCCTTCGCCTCCTTGTAGGCGAGGAGATGCTCGGCGTCCACCGGCTCGTACAGCTGGCCGTGGGGCGCGTAGATCCTGAACTCCGGGAAGAGCGACTCCATCCCGAAGGTCCGCGCCTCGTCGGGGATGATCGGGACCACTCGCTCCCCCACCTGCTCGTCGCGCATCAGCTTCCGCAGGAGGCGCACGAACGCCATCGTGGTGGCCACCGGCTGCTCGGACCCTCCGTCGAACTCGTCGTAGATGTCGCCGCCGGGGAGGGTCAGCCGGGGGGCCGCCACGCGGCGGTGAGGCACGAACCCGCCGAGCTCGCGGCGGCGCTCGCGGAGGTACTCGGTCTCTTCGGGGAAGCGCTCCGCGGTCATGTACGGCGCGTCGCCCTCGAGGATCTCGTCGTCCTCGATCGGCAGCTCCAGGCGGTCGCGGAAGACCTTGAGCTCCTGCGACGCGAGCTTCTTCTGCTGGTGGGTGACGTTCCTGGCCTCCAGGCCCTGGATCGTCCATCCCTTGACCGTCTTGGCCAGGATCACCACCGGCGCGCCGGTGAGCTCGGTGGCGCGCTTGTAGGCGGCGTAGAGCTTCGAGTAGTCGTGCCCGCCGCGCCGGAGCCGGCGCAGGTCCTCGTCGGAGAGGTGCGCCACGAGCTCCTGGAGCCGCGGGTCCGGCCCGAAGAAGTGCTCGCGGATGTACGCGCCGTCGTCCACCGCGTACCGCTGGAACTCGCCGTCCACGGTCTGGTTCATCTTGGCCACGAGCACGCCGTCGCTGTCGCGGGCCAGGAGGTCGTCCCACTCCCTGCCCCAGATCACCTTGATGACGTGCCAGCCCGCCCCCCGGAACAGGGCCTCCAGCTCCTGGATCACCTTCCCGTTGCCACGGACCGGCCCGTCGAGGCGCTGGAGGTTGCAGTTGACGACGAAGATGAGGTTATCGAGGCCCTCACGGGACGCGATCGTGAGGCCGGCCAGCGACTCGGGCTCGTCCATCTCGCCGTCCCCGATGAACGACCACACACGCTGCTCGGAGGTGTCCTTGATCCCCCGGTTCTGCAGGTAGCGGTTGAACCTCGCCTGGTACACGGCGGCGAGCGGGCTGAGGCCCATCGACACCGTGGGGAACTCCCAGAACTCGGGCATCAGCCGCGGGTGGGGATACGACGACAGGCCGTCCCCGAACGTCTCGCGACGGAACGCCTCGAGCTGATCCTCGGTCAGGCGGCCCTCGAGGAACGCCCTCGCGTAGATGCCGGGCGCGCCATGGCCCTGGAAGTACACGTGGTCCCCACCGCCGGGGGCGTCCTTGCCCCGGAAGAAGTGGTTGAAGCCCACCTCCACCAGGGAGGCCCCCGATGCGTAGGTAGAGATGTGTCCGCCGATGCCCTCGTGGCGCATGTTGGCCCGGGAGACCATGACGGCCGCGTTCCACCGGATCAGCCGGCGGATCCGGCGCTCCATGTCCTCGTCCCCCGGGAAGTCGGGCTCCTGCTCGGGGGGGATCGTGTTGATGTAAGGGGTGGAGACCATGGAGGGCACGCCGAGATGGCGGGCCTGGGCCTCGCGCGTGAGCTGGTAGATCAGGAAGCGCGCCCGGGCGGGCGAGTCCTCCATCAGCTGCCGGAGCGCCTCGAGCCACTCCGCGGTCTCCTGCGGGTCCGCGTCCGGCAGCTGGTACTTGAACGGCTCCATCATCGACGTCCTCACCCCTTTCCCCACCGATTGTACGGGCAGATGAGGCGAGCCGGGCCCCGCTGAGCGTTCTCGAGCCGGTGGGCGCGGCAGGATTTGAACCTACGACCTCTCGCGTGTGAGGCGAGCGCTCTCCCGCTGAGCTACGCGCCCGGATCGGGCCACCGAGGATAGCACCCGGCCGGCCGGGTAAAGGTGACGGCGGGGCGTGCCCGCGTCGCCCCGCCGCCTGCCCGGACCCAGAGGCCCGGACGCCGCGCGTAGTGTGCCACGGAAACGCGCTCCGGCGCAAAGGATTCCTGGCGTCCGAGACTTGCGCCTCCCCCCTGCGGCCGGTTTGCTAGGCGCACGACCGAGGAGGGGGAGATGAGCCACGACATCGGGCGGAAGCTGGTCGCGGAGTTCGTCGGGACGTTCGCGCTGATCTTCGTCGGAGCGGGATCGATCGTCGCCGCGTACATCGTGGGGGGCGGGGACGCCGGGGCGAGCCTGGTCACGATCGCCCTTGCGCACGGGTTCGTGATCGCGGTGATGGTCACGGCGGTGGGGCACGTCTCGGGAGGGCATTTCAATCCTGCGGTTACCATCGGGGCATGGACCACGGGGAAGATCCGGGGCGGCGACGCAGCCGCCTACCTGGGGGCCCAGCTCCTGGGCGGGGTGATCGGCGCCCTGCTGCTGCGCGCGGTGGTCCCCGAGGAGGCCTGGCGGGGCGTCTCGCTGGGCGCCACCCTGATCGGGGACGTGAGCGTGGCCCAGGCGGTGGCGATCGAAGCGGTCCTGACCTTCTTCCTCGTCTGGGTGATCTTCGCGGTGGCCGTCGACCCCGAGGGGACGTTCCGCGCGGTGGCGGGCCTGCCGATCGGGCTCACCGTGGCGCTCGGCATCATGATGGGCGGCCCCTTCACCGGGGCGTCGATGAACCCGGCGCGGTCCCTCGGCCCCGCGGTGGCCGGCGGCTACTGGGCGGACCACTGGGTGTACTGGGTCGGGCCGGTGGCCGGCGGCATCGTCGCCGCGACCCTCTACGACCTGCTCGTGCTCCGGCGCAGGCGTCCCGAGCCGACCCTGGAGGAGGCTCCATAGCGTAGTGAGAGCCTCCGTCGAGATGCTCGAGGCGCTCCGGCGCCTCGTCGAGGCCGAGTCCTTCTCCTCGGACCCCGGCGGGCTGGAACGCTGCGCCCTCGTCCTGCGGGACCTCGGTCGCGAGATCCTGGGGAGCCCCCTCGAGCTGCGCGGGAAGGTGCTCCGCTGGGAGCGCCCCGGCGATCGCCCCGTCCTGGTCCTCTGTCACTACGACACGGTCTGGCCCACGGGGACCCTGGCGCGCTTCCCGTTCGAGGTGCGGGACGGGGTGGCGCGCGGGCCCGGCGTCTTCGACATGAAGGCCGGGATCGTCCAAGCGCTCTACGCGATCCGGAACAGCAGCGCGCCGGTGACGCTGCTGCTCACCCACGACGAGGAGCGCGGCAGCCCCGAGTCCCAGGAGGCGATCGAGCGCGAAGCGCTGGCCTCCCGGGCCGCGCTCGTGCTGGAGCCCGCCTCCGAGGGCGGAGCGGTGAAGCTCGCCCGGAAGGGCGTCGCCCACTGGAAGGTGGAGGTGAAGGGGCGAGCGGCGCACGCGGGGCTCGAGCCCCAGAAGGGCGTGAACGCCGCCCTCGAGCTGGCGCGACAGGTGGAGCGGATCGCGGCGCTCGGGGACCCGGCCGCCGGCACCACGGTCACGGTGACGATGCTCGGGGCGGGCTCGGCCGAGAACGTCGTCCCCGAGGAGGCGTGGTGTCGCGTGGACGCCCGCATGTGGACCCGGGAGGAGGCGGAGCGGCTCGAGCGCGTCTTCAGCGATCTGGGGCCGCTCACCGAGGGCGCCCACCTCTCCGTCTCCGGCGGGATGAACCGCGGACCCATGGAGCGCGAGGCGAGCCAGGGCCTCTTCGAGCGTCTGCGGGCCCTCGGGTACGACCTGCCGGCCGCCGAGGTCGGTGGCGGGAGCGACGGCAACTTCACCGCGGCGCTCGGCGTGCCCACGCTCGACGGGCTCGGTGCCGTCGGGGGCGGGGCCCACGCCCGGGACGAGCACGTCCTCGTGGACGAGATGCCGGCCCGCGCCGAGATGGTGGCGCGGCTGATCGACGACCTGGCCGAGGATGCCTGAGCTCGAGGTCCGCGAGCTGTCCGAGGTGAGCGACCTCCGCTCCGCCTCCGAGCTCTTCGATCGTATCTGGCGAGCGGAGCGCATCTTCTCCGTGGAGGTCCTGCGGGCGCTCGCCACCCACGGCAACGCGGTCCTCGGAGCGTTCCGCGACGGGCGGATGGTCGGCGCGCAGGTGGGGTTCCTGGGACGCGAGGGAGGGGAGCTGCTGCTCCACTCCCACGTGACCGGCATCGAGCCCTCCCTCCAGCATCAGGGCGTCGGGGCCTCGCTCAAGTGGGCGCAGCGCGACTGGGCGCTGACCCGCGGGATCGAGCTCGTCACGTGGACGTTCGACCCGATGATCGCGCGCAACGCCTACTTCAACCTGCGGAAGCTCGGGGCCCGGACCGATCGGTTCCTCCGGGACTTCTACGGGCCGATGGGCGACGTCTTCAGCGCCGGGGAGCGATCGGACCGTCTGGAGGTGTCGTGGAGGCTCCGGGCTCCGTGGGTGGAGCGGGCGGCCGCCGGAGACCACGGGAGCGAGAGCCTCGGCGCGCCCGCTCTCCTCGACGAGGAGGACGGCCGACCCCGCCCTCGGGCGTCGGACGCTCGGCGGGCCCTCGTTCGCGTGCCGACCGACTACCTCGAGCTGAGGGAGCGCGACCCGGATCTGGCCCGGGCCTGGCGCGACGCGGTCGCCGAGGCGCTCGAGGAGGCGTTCGGACGAGGGTACGCGGCGGTGGACTTCCTCCGCGATGGGGCGTACGTGCTGGAGCGAACGTGACCCTCGTCGCCGTCGAGCTCATCCTGGTTCGCCTTCCGCTCCTCCGGCCGTTCCGGACCTCGTTCGGGACCCAGACCGTGAAGGAGGCGATCCTGGTCCGCGCGCTGGGGGGCGACGGCGTCGAGGGATGGGGCGAGTGCGCCGTGGCCGAGGACCCTCTCTACTCGGAGGAGTGGAATCCCGGGACCTGGATGGTCCTCCGCGACTACCTCGTCCCCGCCGCGCTTGAGGGGGCCTCCTCGCCGATCAAGGGACACCCCATGGCCAAGGCCGCCCTGGAGGTGGCCCTCCTCGACCTGCGCCTCCGCCGAGAGCTCGTCTCGCTCGCCTCCCACCTCGGCGCGGTCCGCGACCGAGTGGTCTGCGGCGTCTCGCTGGGGATCGAGGAGCGCCTCGACGACCTTCTT
>Ga0256867_10000801_pt1 | contig 12815 bp, 14 predicted proteins | sample RVTome_15_FD_185939 | JGI IMG/M metagenome (GOLD analysis project Ga0256867, IMG submission 185939) | Soil microbial communities from uranium-contaminated site in the Upper Colorado River Basin, Wyoming, United States - RVT150D86 (HiSeq) ... | reverse complement strand
CGCCCCGTGGGTTGAACGGCGTTGCCGAGGAGCAGCCACGAACCCTGAGGTTGGCAGGCTGATTGACGACAGCTGGCGGGGGTAGGCAAACACCACGCACGGCCAACGACCGTCCGACCCGGTGAGGCACGCATGACTTCCTACGGTTACACGCTTTCCAGCGAGGAGCACGCGCCCGGTGATCTGGTGCGCTATGCCCGCCAAGCGGAAGGGGCAGGGTTCGATTTCGTGTCGATTTCGGATCACTTCCATCCGTGGGTGAGCGCGCAGGGGCACAGTCCGTTCGTGTGGTCGGTGCTCGGTGCCATCGCCGCGTCGACCGATGAATTGCGTGTTGGCGTGGGGGTGACGTGTCCGATCGTCCGCATCCACCCGGCGATCCTGGCCCATGCGACGGCGACCACCTCGCTGTTGTTCGATGGCCGTTTCTTTTTCGGCGTTGGCACGGGCGAGGCGCTCAACGAGCACATCCTGGGTCATCGGTGGCCACCCCCCGACCTGCGGCTGGCGATGCTCGAGGAAGCGGTGGAGCTCATTCGCACGCTGTGGGAGGGGGGAACCGTCGATCATCGCGGTGACTTCTACACGGTCGAAAACGCCAGGCTGTTCGACCCACCAGCGGATCCCCCACCGGTGATCGTGTCGGGCTTTGGACCGAAGGCGGTCGAACTGGCCGCCCGGATCGGCGACGGCTACTGGGGTGTCGCACCCGAAGGCGACGCGGCCGGTCGCTACCGCGACGCCGGCGGTACCGGACCCCGGTACGCACAATTGCACGTCTGCTGGGCCGAGGACGCGGCGGCAGCCCGCAAGACCGTGCACGAGGTATGGCCCAACTCCGGCATACCCGGCCAGCTCGCCCAAGACCTGCCCACCTGGGCCCACTTCGAAGAAGCCGCAACCATGGTCACCGAGCAGGACGCCACCCGGTCGATACCGTGCGGGCCCGATGTCGATCCGGTCATCGAATCGGTCCGGCAGTACCTCACTGCCGGCTACGACCACCTCTACTTCCACCAGATCGGGCCAGACCAGGACGGCTTCTTCCGCTTCTGGTCCGAGGACCTCGCGCCGGCACTGGCCGGGCTCGACAACAACTGACAACGCGGAACCACATTCCCCGGACAAGCGCCCAAGCGTGAGAAAATCGGCGAGCTTCTCCGGCTGGGTGGCGCTGTACCCACCTATGCTCATCGAGCCGGTTTGTCAGACGTGGAGCTGGGGGGAATCGAACCCCCGTCCGCCGAGCGGTTGCCGACCGCGTTACGACCGTTCCCGAGATCTACGGCTCTGCGGCTGCCGCACCGCCGGGTCAGTGGGCCTCGCGGAGGAGGCCGCCGCCGGGTCTTTCCCCGATGTCAGCGGTCTTTCCCGCCGCCAGCGGTCTTTCCCGCCGTCAACCACCGCTTCTGTTGCCGGGCTGCGGTGATCAGGCCCCGCGTGCCATCACTGGTCGCTGGTGCTCTCGTTCGCCTGGACTATCAGGCGGCGAGGGCGTACTGCTCATCGGCAGTTGTGGTTGTGCCCCGTTTTAGGAGTCTGAGCAACTCCGGTCGCACGATTCGACTTCCGGTCTCGACGTCGAAACCGATCAGCCCCTTGTCAAGCAGCCCGACAAGTGTACCGGCGCCCCGGTGACCTGCGCCGACACCCGCCGCTCTCGGATTCGCACGGCCCCTCCGACCGCTGGCACGCTGCCAGCCCATGGGCGATGTCCCTGGTCATGGTGGAGCCGGGCGGTGACCATCCGGCCTGAGCGCCTCGTCCTGGTGACAGGTACCGGCACCGAGGTCGGCACGACGTGGGTGGCCTGCCGGCTGGCCCTGGCGCTGAGGGGGCGGGGGCTCGTCGTGGCCGCCCGGGGTCCGCTCACCCCTGGCCACCGACGGGGACGCTCCGGCGTTGGCTGAGGCGCTCCATCCCGAGCGGGTGGTGCTGGTGGCCGAGGCGGGTCTGGGGACGATCAACGCCGTGCGCCTGGCGACGGCCGCGCTCGCGGAGTGGCCCGTCAGCGTGGTGCTCAACCGCTTCGAACCCGCCCTCGACCTGCACCGGCGCAATCGCGCCTGGCTGGCCGAGCGCGACGGTTTCCACGTCGTGGTCGACGGCGCCGACCTGGTAGCGGTGATCGTCGGCTGGCCGTCTGCGTAGGTGCCTGGCTGGCGCGAGGGTCCGCTATATGCGGCCCTCGCCCCGCTGGTTCGCTCCTCGGTCGAGCATCTCGCGATAGGCGATGCGGGTGCGCTCCGAGATCACGGCGGCCCGCTCGGCCGCCGCCTCCTCCTTGGCCGTCGGGCCGCGGCCGGCGCCCGGGAACACCTGCTCGTCCTCCTCCTCGAACCTGCGGGTCTGGTCCGTGACCTTCTCGTAGCCAGGATCGTCCTCGCGGCCCATCGGTCACCCCCTCGGTTGTGGAGATACCGCCCCGAGCATCCCGCTCGGCGCCGGCGAGCGGAAGTGGACGCCTAGTCCTGGCAGCGCTGGCACAGCCCCGGCCCCAGCGGCGGACGGAGTCGCGGCGGGCTGACCGTCCACTAGCGGCGGTCGGCACGGGCCATCGCACGGGCGGCCTCTCGCTCGGCGTCCCGCTTGGCCAGCACCTCGCGCTTGTCGTACGTCTTGCGCCCCCGGGCCAGCGCCAGCTCGACCTTGGCGCGGCCGTCCTTGAAGTAGAGCGACAGCGGGATCAGCGCCAGCCGTTGCTCGTCGACGATGGAGCGCAGCCGGTCGATCTCCCCCCGATGTAGCAGCAACTTGCGGCGGCGCTCGGGCTCGTGTCCGGAGTGCTCCTGCGCACGGTCGTACGGGGCGATGTGCAGCGACACCAGCCAGGCCTCGCCGCCCTCGATCCGGGCATAGGCGTCGCCCAGTTGCACGTGCGCGTCTCGCAGCGACTTCACCTCGCTGCCGCGCAGCACCAGCCCGGCCTCGACGGTCTCGAGGATCTCGTAGTTGCGCCGCGCCCTGCGGTTGGCGGCGATGAGCTTGGTGCCGGTCGGACGTGCCATGGGGAGAGGGAAGGGTACCCTCGCCGGTCGTGCTCCCGACCCGGTTGACGGTCACCGAGGCCGTGTGGCGGCAGATGGTGGGCCACGCCTACGACGGTCTGCCCGAGGAGGCCTGCGGGCTGCTGGGCGGCGATCTCGAGACTGGCCGGGTCGGTGTCTTCTACCCCTGCCGCAACGCCGCCGCGTCGAGCCGGGTGTACACGGTCGACCCCGGCGACCACCTGCGCGCCGACCGCGACGCCGAGGGGCGGGGGCTCGAGATCGTGGGGGTGATGCACAGCCACACCCACACCGAGGCCTACCCGTCGCCCACGGACGTGGCGCAGACCCCGGACCCGTCCTGGCACTACGTGATCGTCTCGCTCAAGCGGGACGCTGCGGTCCTGCGGTCGTACCGCATCGTCGACGGCGCGATATCCGAGGAGGAGGTGAGCCTGGACGGGCGGTAGGATTGTTGACTGAACCACTCGGGAATAGAATGAGCTACGTGGCGGCCCACGACTCGGTCCTCGAACTCATCGGCAACACCCCGATCGTCGACATCAGCGCGCTGAGCCCCAACCCCGGGGTGCGCATCCTGGCCAAGCTCGAAGGCCAGAACCCGGGCGGCTCGATCAAGGACCGCATCGCCTGGAAGATGGTGCAGGAGGCCGAGGCCGACGGCACGCTCACTGCCGGGCGCACGATCATCGAGCCGTCGTCCGGCAACACCGGCATCGCCCTGGCCATGATCGCCCGCACCCGGGGCTATCCCGTCAAGGTCGTGATGCCCGAGAACGTGTCGATCGAGCGCCGCCAGGCGCTCGAGGTGTGGGGCGCGGAGATCATCGTCACCCCGGGCGAGGAAGGCTCGAACGGTGCCGTGCGTCGGGCGGAGGCGCTCGCCGACGAGCACCCCGCGTGGGTCTTCCTCTACCAGTACGCCAACGAGGCCAACCCGCGGGCCCACTACGAGACCACCGGCCCCGAGATCTGGCGTGACGTCCCCGACGTCACCCACTTCGTGGCCGGACTGGGCACCACCGGCACGCTCATGGGGGTGGGGCGGTTCCTCAAAGAGCAAGACCCCGAGGTCAAGGTGGTGGCCATCGAGCCGCCCCTGGGGGAGCGGGTCGAGGGGCTGCGCAACCTGGACGAGGGCTACATACCGCCGGTCTACGAGAAGTGGGGCGGTCCCGACCTGCTCGACCGCAAGCGCATCGTCCGGCCGCGCGAGTCGATCGAATGGACCCGCCGGCTGACCGACGTCGGGATCTTCTCCGGTATCTCCGGCGGCGCCGCGCTGGCGGGGGCGGCCAAGGTGGCCTCCGAGATCGAGGTGGGCACGATCGTGGTGATCCTGGCCGACGGCGGCTGGAAGTACCTGTCCACGGGGGCCTGGACCGGCGACCTCGACACCGTCGCGGAGCTCGCCGAGCGGCTGATCGTCTTCTGAGCGGCGGGGTGGACGGTACGGCGATGAAGGTACGCATCGGGTTCGGCCTCGGCACGCAGACCCTGACCGGTGACAGCCGGCGTTTCGGACCGTTCGTCGACGCCCTCGAGCGGCGGGGCTTCGACTCGTTGTGGCTGTCGGAGCGCCTGACCACGCCGGCGCCCGACCCGCTGATCGCCTTGGCGGTGGCGGCCGGGCGGACGGAGCGGCTCAAGCTCGGCACCAGCGTGCTGGTCGTGCCCGGGCGCAACCCTGTGGTGCTGGCCAAGGAGCTGGCCAGCCTGGACCGGTTGTCGGGCGGGCGGTTGTTGCCCGCCGTGGGGCTGGGCGCGCCGGTGCCGGCCGAGCACCGGGCGTTCGGCGTCGACCGACGCGAGCGGGCCGGCCTGTTCGACGAGGCGGTGGGCCTCATCCGCCGGCTGTGGACCGAGGACGACGTGCACCATGACGGTGAGCACTTCCACGTCGACGGTGTGACGCTGCGGCCCCGCCCGGTGCAGCGACCCATCGACGTGTGGCTCGGTGGAGGCTCGCCGTCGGAGCTGCGCCGGACCGGGCGGTTGGGCGACGGCTGGCTGCCGTCGTTCGTCGTTCCGGCCGAGGTCGAGGCCGGGTGGGCCACTATCAACCGGGTCGCCGCCGAGCACGGGCGGTCGCTCGACCCCGAGCACATGGGGGTGCTCGTCTTCTACCTCCGCTCGGGGCTGTCGGAGGCGATCGCCCAGGTGGTGACCAGCCGGCGACCGCACCTCAACCCGGCCGACGTGGTGCCGGTGGGGATCGACGCGCTCAGGCGCCACGTCCAGCGGTTCATCGACGTGGGGGCATCGAAGTTCGTGGTGGTGCCAGGTGAGGAGCCCGGCGACTGGGATGCCGAGCTGGGCGAGCTCGCCGACGTCCTGAAGCCGCTGGAGACCTGACCAGCGGCGTGGCTCCGCTAGACATTCGCCACCAGCAGCGCGGCGCCGAACGTCGCGAACAGCGCCGCCGAGCCGAACCGGGCAACGCGCTCGGGCAGGTGGGCGCCGAACACCCGTCCCAGCAGGACGCCGAGCATGCCGCTGAGGATGATGCCCACGGTGGCGCCGACCCAGGTATGGATCGGGCTGCCCTGTGCCGCCAGGGTGGCGGTGGCCAGCATCGTCTTGTCGCCCAGCTCGGCCAGGACCATGGCGCTGGCGACCGACAGCACGATCGAGCGCTGGTCGATGGCCACCCGACCGGCGCCGTCACCAGGGGCCTCGTCACTCGCGCCGTCATCCGGACCTCGCAGCGTCCACACCGCGAACCCGAGGAACAGCAGGCCCCCCGCCAGGCCGATGCCCCGCAGCGGGAGCGCCACTCCCAGCAGCCCACCCACGAGGACCGACAGCAGGTTGCTGACGGCGTAGGCGATCGCCATCCCGACGAGCACCGGGCCGAGGCGATGCCGCGCCCCGAAGCTCAGGGCCACGAGTTGCGTCTTGTCGCCCAGCTCGGCGACGAACACCAGCCCCAGGGAGGCAAGTAGCGATTGCACGATGCGTCTCCTCGGTCTGGCGGACCGGGAGCGGGGACCTGTGCGACCTCGACCCCGGACAGCGTTGCGTCCGGCGGTCGAAGGTCTCGCTCACCCCGGGGGGGACCCGGGGACCGGGGCTCATCGCCCAGCGTGTCGATCACCCGGCGAGGAACTACTCCCCTTCGCCGCTAAGCAAGGTATCGCCGCATGCGGGGTAAACGGCAACGCGCGGCCGGAGGGCCGTACTCTGCCCGGGATGGACGATCGGCCGATCGGGATGTTCGACTCCGGGTTCGGCGGGCTGACGGTGGCCCGGGCGGTGATCGATCTGCTGGCTGCCGAACGCCTCGTGTACGTCGGCGACACCGGCCGCTATCCCTACGGTCCCCGCCCGCTGGGCGAGGTCCGCGGCTTCGCCCTGGAGATCGCCAGCCACCTGGTCGACGACCACGCTGTGAAGCTCTTGGTGGTCGCCTGCAACACGGCCGCGGCGGCCGCCCCGCTGACCGAGCTGGAACGCACGTTCGGGGTGCCCGTGGTGGGCGTGATCGAGCCCGGTGTCCGGTCGGTCGCCATGGTCACCCAGAGCGGCCGCATCGGGGTGATCGGCACCGTTGGCGCCATCGCGTCCGGCGCCTACCAGCGCACGGTCGCCCGGCTGGCACCCGGCCTGGAGCTCACGTGCGCGGCGTGCCCCGGCTTCGTCGAGTTCGTGGAGCGGGGGGAGCTCGCCAGCGACCAGGTCCACGTGCTGGCCCAGCGGCTGTTGGCGCCGTTGCGGGAGGCCAAGGTGGACGCGCTGTTGCTCGGGTGCACGCACTATCCCTTCCTGGCCCGCACGATCTCCGACGTGATGGGACGGGACGTCGTGCTGGTGTCGTCGGCCGACGAGACCGCGTTCGAGGTCCGAGCCCGGCTCGCGGTCGAGGGGCTCGGGGCCGTACCGATGACCGACGCGGTCGCGGCCGGCGACGATGCGGGCACCGTGGCGGAGGCGCTGGGCGACGCCGGACTGCTCCCCCTGCTCCCCGCCGACGAACCGGTCGTGGCTACGCCCATGACCGCACAGCCACGAACAGAGCGCCATCGTTGGCTGTCGTCCGGCGACGTCCGGCTGTTCCGGGAGTTGGGCCGGCGCCTACTTGGCCCCGAGCTCGATCACGCCGAGGCGGTCCCCTGGGCGTGAGCGACGTGACCGGCCTCACTTTGACCGTGCTCGGGTGTTCCGGGACGTACCCCGGAGCTGGCGGCGCCTGCAGCGGCTACCTGGTGCGGAGCCCCGGCGCGTCACTGGTCGTCGATCTCGGCGGCGGCACGCTCGCCAACCTCCAGCGACACCAGGCGATCGGGGACATCGACGCGCTCGTGCTGAGCCACGTCCACCCCGACCATTGGCTGGACCTGCCGGTATTGCGCAACGCGATGCGCTACGTGCTGGGCATCGAGGGGCTCCCCGTCTACGGGACAGCCGAGACGTGGCTGATGGCGGAGGTGATCGTCGGCCAGCTGCCACCGACGTTGCTGTGGCACAACGTCGACGAGTCCTCGGTCGTCGAGGTCGGCGACCAGGTCGTGCGCTTCAGCCGCACCGACCATCCGGTCGAGACCCTGGCGGTGCGGGTCGATGCCGGCGGTCGGTCGCTGCTCTACAGCGCCGACACCGGATCGGGCTGGGACCCGGGCGCAACCGGGGCCGGCGTCGACCTGATGATCTGCGAGGCCTCGCTGGAACCGGAGCACGAGGGGGAGGTCCAGCACCTGTCCGCCCGTCAGGCGGGCAAGCTCGCCCGCACGCTCGGCGCCGGACGCCTGGTGGTGACTCATGTTGTGCCCGGCGTCGACCCGGACATGCAGCGCGACGAGGCCGAGCAGGCCTTCGGTGGTCCGGTGGAGCTGGCGCAGGCCAACCGGTCCTTCCAAGTGTGACTGGTCGGTCGTCAGACCGACGCCATCAGGGGCGGCGGCCGGGGTCGGGCTGGAGTGTGACTGGCCGGTCGTCGGACCGAGACCATCAGGGCGGCCGGGGTCGGGGGGCGACTGTTACCGTGCCGGTGATGCGAGCCGACGGACGGGCCCCCGACGAGCTGCGGCCGGTCACCTTCGAGCGCGACTTCACCGAGATGGCCGCCGGCTCGTGCCTGGTCAGCTTCGGGAACACGCGGGTGCTGTGCACGGCGTCGATCGACGACGACGTGCCCCGGTGGATGCGGGGCCGGGGCCGCGGCTGGGTGACCGCGGAGTACTCGATGTTGCCGGGGTCGTCGCCGGAGCGGATCCGGCGGGAGGTCAAGGATGGCCGGCCGTCGGGGCGGACCCAGGAGATCCAGCGGCTCATCGGCCGGGCGCTGCGCTCGGTCTGCGACGTGACGCTGCTGGGCGAGCGCCAGGTCATCGTCGACTGCGACGTCCTCCAGGCCGACGGCGGCACCCGCACAGCGTCGATCTGCGGGGGCTACCTGGCCTTGCACGACGCCCTCGCCCGGCTGGTGGGCCAAGGCGTGATCGGCGCCCACCCGCTGATGGCATTTTGCGCCGCCGTGTCCGTGGGCGTGGTCGACGGCACGCCGGTGCTCGACCTTCCCTACGTCGAGGACAGCCGCGCCGAGGTCGACATGAACCTGGTGATGACCTCGGAGGGCCGCTTCGTCGAGGTGCAGGGCACCGCCGAGGGCATGGCTTTCACCCGAGCCGAGCTCGACGAGATGGTGGCGCTGGGCGAGAAGGGCATCGCCGAGATCATCGAGCTGCAGCAGGAGATGGTCGCCGAGTCGCCGCCGCTGCGGCGGGTCGTTCCCGACCGCAAGTGAGCGACGCGGGCCGGGGATCGGGTGGCCGCCGCCGGCTGCTCCTGGCCACCGGCAATGCGCACAAGGTCGCAGAGGTCCAGTCGATCCTGGGCGATCCCTGGCTGGTGGTGCGCCGAGACCCCGCGGTCGCGGAGACCGGCTCGACGTTCGAGGAGAACGCCCTGCTGAAGGCCCGGGCGGTGGCCGCGTCGGCCGGTGAGGTGGCGATCGCAGACGACTCGGGGATCGAGGTCGAGGCGTTGGGCGGTGCTCCGGGGGTGCGGTCGGCGCGCTGGGCCGACGAGGGCGACTGGATCCCCCGGGTCCTGCGCGAGCTGGCCAGGCTGCCCGAGGCGGGGCGGGGCTGCCGCTATGTCTGCGCCGCCGCCGCCGTGTGGCCCGGCCCTCACGCCCGCGAGTTCGTGGTATGGGGCGTCGTGGAGGGCCGCGTGGCCGAGGCGCCTCGGGGAACCGGCGGCTTCGGCTACGACCCGATCATGGTCCCGGTGGAAGGCGACGGGCGTACCTTCGCCGAGATGTCCGAAGCCGAGAAGCACGCGCTCAGCCACCGTGGCCGGGCGTTCCGCCGATTGGCCCCCCACCTCGTCGACTGAATCAGCCTCGGGCCAGCTGCTGGCGCAGCACGTACTGGAGGATCCCGCCGTGGTGGTAGTAGGCGGTCTCCATCGGGGTGTCGAGGCGGGCGACGACGGGGATGCGGGTGCCGTCGGCATCCACGGCGAGCTCGGCGCCGATGAGCGTGGCCGGGTCGATGCCGGCCAACCCGCGGATGGTGAACGTCTCGGTCCCGGCGACGCCGAGCGAGTCCCACGTCGCCCCGTCCGCGAGCTGGAGGGGCAACACGCCCATGCCGATGAGGTTGGATCGGTGGATCCGCTCGAAGCTCTCGGCGATCACCGCCTGCACTCCCAGTAGCGCCGTGCCCTTGGCGGCCCAGTCGCGCGACGAACCCGAGCCGTACTCCTTGCCGGCCAGCACCACCAATGGGACGCCCTCCGCCCGGTAGCGCTCGGCGGCCTCGTAGATCGTCATCTCGTCGCCCGAAGGCTGGTGCCGGGTGACGCCACCCTCGGTTCCGAGAGCGAGCCGGTTGCGGATGCGGCGGTTGGCGAACGTGCCCCGGATCATCACCTCGTGGTTGCCACGGCGGGATCCGTAGGAGTTGAAGTCGGCGGGGTCGACGCCCTGGTCGATCAGCCAGCGGCCGGCGGGGCTGTCGGGGTGGATCGCCCCCGCAGGGGAGATGTGGTCCGTGGTGACGCTGTCGCCCAGCACGGCCAGCGCCCGGGCGCCCTCGACGTCCGCCAGCGGCGTCGGCTCATCGGGCAGGCCGTCGAAGTACGGCGGTCGCCGGACGTAGGTCGAGGTGTCCGACCACTCGTAGTCCCCACCCGCCGGCACCGGCAGGGAGCGCCACATGTCGTCGCCGTCGAAGACGTGGCCGTACGCGGTGCGGAACATGTCCGACTCCAGCGCGCCTTCGATCACGGCGTTCACCTCGGCCGCGCTGGGCCACAGGTCGGCGAGCATGACCGGTCGGCCCGCCGGGTCGGTGCCGAGCGGCTCGGAGGTGAGGTCGATGTCCATGGTGCCGGCCAGCCCGTATGCGACCACGAGCGGGGGCGAGGCCAGGTAGTTCATGCGGACGTCCGGGTTGATGCGCCCCTCGAAGTTGCGGTTACCCGACAGCACCGACACCAGCGCCAGCCCGTTGTCGTTGGCGGCGGCGGCGACGGGCGGGGGCAGGGGTCCCGAGTTGCCGATGCACGTGGTGCAGCCGAACCCCACCAGCCCGAAGCCGAGCTTCTCCAGCTCGGAGAGCAACCCGGCCCGCTCGAGGTAGTCGACCACGACCTTCGACCCCGGGGCCAGTGAGGTCTTGACCCACGGCTTGCGGTTCAGGCCCCGCTCCACCGCCTTCCGCGCGAGCAGGCCGGCGCCCACCATGACCTGGGGGTTGGACGTGTTGGTGCAACTGGTGATGGCGGCGATGGCGACGTGGCCATGGTCGAGCTCGACGTCGACCTCCTCGTCGAGGCCGGCGGAGGCGTCGAGGTGGACCGGGACGTGCTGGTGGGGGCGGCCCGTGGCCTCGTCGCCGATGTCCGCGGCGGCGTCATCCAGGCCGCCGTTGGGATGGCGCCCGTCCCGCGTGGCCGAGGGAGGATCACTGGCCGGGAACGAGTCGGCGTCGGCGTCGTCGTAGGCGTTCCCGATCGCCACGGGCGTGCCGGCGGTCGGGGCGCCCGGTGTCGGGGTCTGGGCCGAGCCCGGGAGCGAGTCGAGGAGCGCCACGGCGAAGCGCTGCTTCGCCTCCCGCAACGGCACCCGATCCTGCGGGCGGGCGGGCCCGGCGATGCAGGGCTCGACGGTGGACAGGTCGAGGTCGAGGGTCTCGGTGAATGTCGGCTCGGCGGCGGGGTCGTGCCACAGGCCCTGTTCCTTGGTGTACGCCTCGACCAGGGCGACGAGCTCGTCGGGCCGGCCGGTGAAGCGCAGGTAGCGCAGCGTCTCACCGTCGACCGGGAAGATCGTGACCGTGGAGCCGTACTCGGGCGACATGTTGCCGATCGTGGCCCGGTTCTCGACCGGCACGTTGGCCACCCCCGGGCCGTAGAACTCCACGAAGCGGCCCACCACCCCATGCGCGCGCAGCATGTTGGTGACGGTGAGGACGAGATCGGTGGCGGTGGTGCCCTCCGGCAGCTCGCCCGACAACTTGAAGCCCACCACCTCGGGGATGAGCATCGAGATCGGCTGTCCCAGCAGCGCCGCCTCGGCCTCGATGCCGCCGACACCCCAGCCGACCACGCCCAGGCCGTTGACCATCGGCGTGTGCGAGTCGGTGCCGACCAGCGTGTCGGGGAAGGCGGCGCCGTCGCGGCTGGCGACCACGGTGGCCAGGTGCTCGAGGTTGACCTGGTGGCAGATCCCGGTGGCGGGCGGCACCACCCGGAATCGGCCGAACGCCTGCTGCCCCCAGCGCAGGAACTGGTAGCGCTCGAGGTTCCGCTGGTACTCCAGCTCGGCGTTACGGGCCAGGGCCTCGGGGCGGCCGAAGACATCGACCTGCACCGAGTGGTCGATCACCAGGTCGGCGGGAATCAGCGGGTCCAGCGAATGGGGGTCGCCACCCTTCTGGCCCACGGCGTGGCGCATGGCCGCCAGGTCGACCACGGCGGGCACCCCGGTGAAGTCCTGCATGAGCACGCGGGCGGGCAGGAACGAGATCTCGCGGCCATCGTCGCTGGCGCTGTCGCCTCCGCCCGACCACCGCGCCAGGGCGGCGACATCGTCGTCGGTGACCCGCACGCCGTCGTTGTGGCGCAGCAGGTTCTCGAGCAGGACCTTGAGCGAGTAGGGCAGCCGGCTGACCCCGAAGTCGTCCTCGAGGGCGCCGAGGCTCTGGATCTGGTAGCGCTGACCGCTGGCGGCGAGGGTGGCTCGGGCATCGATGGCGGCCATGCGAATCACGCTACAGCGCGACCCCTCCGCCTCCTGTAGCGGAACGTAGCGGCCACGACGCCCAGCAGGGCGGCGGTGGTGGCGGCCTCCGTCCAGTGCCCGTGGGGCCCCTCGTTCTGGATGTGGCCGTGCAACCGGTCGACGACGGGTGGGAACGGCGAGCGGCCGAAGAAGTGGCGGGCCGGCTTGTCGAGGTCGATCAGGCAGGCGCCGGCGAGCCCGACGAGCGCGCCACGCCGCACCGAGGGCGGTGCGCTCGCGGCCACCGCGGCGGTGACACCGAGACCGATGGTGCCGTCGAGGCGGGCCAGCCTGAGGAACTCGTCGCTGCCCATGTCCAGGCCGCCGAAGTGCGGTGTCATGTCCATCAGGACATGGGACGCGACCCCGACGACGAACGCCGGGACCGGACGCCTGACCACGGCGCCGATCGCCGCTCCCGCCAGCGCGTGGTTGGTGATGAACACCACCGAAACCTATAGCCGCGCTGTCGGCGCGGCCGGTCACCGGTCAACCCCGAACGGCTAGGGATCGACGGTGCCGGACACGCCGTTCCGTCAGCGGCCATCCGGCAACATGCGGCTGCCCACGACGAACGT
>Ga0256867_10000800_pt1 | contig 12819 bp, 10 predicted proteins | sample RVTome_15_FD_185939 | JGI IMG/M metagenome (GOLD analysis project Ga0256867, IMG submission 185939) | Soil microbial communities from uranium-contaminated site in the Upper Colorado River Basin, Wyoming, United States - RVT150D86 (HiSeq) ... | reverse complement strand
CGAGAACATCCTCCTGAAGCTGATCCAAGCCGCGGACTTCGACGTGAAGAAGGCCGAGACCGGGATCATCTACATCGACGAAGTCGACAAGATCGCGCGCAAGGCCGACAACCCGTCGATCACGCGCGACGTCTCCGGCGAGGGCGTCCAGCAGGCGCTCCTCAAGATCCTCGAGGGCACGGTGGCGAGCGTCCCGCCCCAAGGCGGGCGCAAGCACCCCCACCAGGAGTTCCTCTCGATCGACACGACGAACATCCTCTTCATCTGCGGCGGTGCGTTCGCCGGGCTGGAGAAGATCATCAGCAAGCGGATCGGCAAGAACCAGGTCGGCTTCGGCGCCGACGTCAAGTCGCGCAAGTCGATCGAGTCGAGCGAGCTCCTCTCGTCGGTCATGCCGGAGGACCTTCTCTCCTACGGCCTCATCCCGGAGTTCATCGGCCGGCTCCCGGTCGTCTCCGCGGTGCACCAGCTCACGCGCGAGGACCTCGTCCAGATCCTGCTCGAGCCGAAGAACGCGCTCGTCAAGCAGTACCAGCGCTTCTTCTCCTACGACAACGTCGAGCTCGTCTTCACCGACGACGCGCTCTGGCAGATCTCGGACAAGGCACTCGAGCGCGAGACCGGCGCCCGCGGCCTCCGCTCGATCATCGAGCTTGCCCTCCTGGACGTCATGTTCGAGCTCCCGTCCCGCAAGGACGTCTCCAAGTGCGTGATCACGAAGGAGACGATCGAGCGCAACCTGCGCCCGACGCTCGTGACGAGCGGCGGCGCGGCCCTCGCGCTGGACGACGAGCTCGAAGAAGAGTCCGCCTAGGCCCTCCGCTCGGACCGTCGCCGGCGTGCATACGCGGAGACTCGGCTCGGAGGGTCTCGTTGTCTCGGCGCTCGGGCTCGGCTGCTTCGGGATGTCCCAGGGCTACGGCCCGACGGACGACGCCGAGTCCACTGCCACGCTCGAGCGCGCTCTCGCCCTCGGCGTGACGTTCGTCGACACGGCGATGAGCTACGGCTCGGGGCACAACGAGCGTCTGCTCGGTCGCGTGCTCCGCACCCGCCGCGACGAGGTGGTTCTGGCTACGAAGTTCGGCATCGTTCGCGACGAGCGAGGGGTGCGCCTCGATGCTCGTCCCGAGAACGTGCGTGGTTTCTGCGAGGACTCCTTGGCGCGGCTGAGTACCGACCACCTCGACCTCTACTACCTGCACCGAGTCGATCCCCACGTTCCGGTCGAGGAGACGATCGGCGCCATGGCGGAGCTCGTCGGAGAAGGCAAGGTCCGCCATCTCGGGATCTCGGAGGCGAGCCCTGACGCACTCGAGCGCGCCGTTGCCACGCATGCGATCGCCGCCGTGCAGTCCGAGTGGTCCCTTTGGTGGCGCGATGTCGAGGACGACGTCGTCCCCACGGCGCGCCGCCTCGGCGTCGGCCTCGTCCCGTTCAGCCCGCTCGGCCGGGGCTTCCTGGCAGGCATCGTGGCCGCCGAGTTTCTCGACGAAGAGGACTTCCGGCACACGGACCCGCGCTTCCAGGGCAGCCACGCGGAGCAGAACGCTGCCTTGGTCGAGGAGCTGAGACTGCTGGCGAAGGAGCTCGACGTCATGCCCGGGCAACTCGTCCTGGCGTGGCTCCTCGCACAGGGCGACGACGTCGTCCCGATACCCGGCACGAAGCACGTCGGCCGCCTGGAGGAGAACGTTGCCGCGGCTGACATCTCGCTCTCGACCGCCGATCTCGAGCGGCTCGAGGCGGCCGTGCCGCGTGCCGCCTGGTCGGGCGACCGCGCAGCGTTCGCCTCCTACGGAGAGATCAGGAAGGAGACCGGGGAAGGCACCTGATCCGGCGCCGCCGCCGCAGGGCTCGGCGTGCGTCCGGCGCTGGACGGTCGCCCGGAAGGGCTTCAGCTCGACAGCTGCTCGGAGTCGATGGCCGCCACGGCCGTCTCCGCCCGGGCCCGGACTCCGGCGTGCGTGTCCCTTGCCGCCGCCTTCTGCAGCGCCGGCAGCGCCTTCACTGCCGCAGCACCGAGCGCGCCGAGCGATGCGGCCGCCTCGGCGCGGACGAGTGGATCGGGGTCGCCGAGCGCGCGCACGAGCACCTCCAGGGCCACCGCGGGCTCTTCGTGCTCGAGCCATCCGAGCGCCTCCAGGGCCTTCGCGCGGACGTCCGGGTCCTCGTCGGCTGCGGCCGCGAGGGCAACTGCGCGTGTGAGCTCGGGCGAGCGCCGCCCGATCCGTCCGAGCGCGTGCAGGGCCGACCAGCGTGCGTCCGAGTCTCGGTCGCCGAAGGCCTGGACGAGAAGGATCTCGGTCGCCTGGCCCCCTGCCGCGGCGCCGTGCTTCGCGAGCAGCCACGCCGCTTCCGTCCGGGAGAAGTCGTTTCCCTCGGCCAGGCGCGTGAGCAGCTCGTCGATTGCCGGCGCCCCCGCGGCTCGCCCGTTCCCGCCGGCGGCCGGGTCGCCCGGCTCGGCGGCGGACCCGAAGCGGGCGAGCGCCTCGACCCCCGCGGCCCGCACGTAGTCGAACGGATCGGCGAGAAGCTCCTGCAGGCCGTCCACGACCTCGGGCGCGGGCGAGCCGATGCGCCCGAGCGCCAGTGCGGCCTGTTCTCGCGCCAGCGGATCCGGGTCGGCGAGGAGGGTGGTCAGCGCGGGGAGAGCGGGTGCCGCCGCCGCACCGGTCTCGCCGAGCGCCCGTGCGGCCTCTGCCCGCACATCGCCCTCGGTATCGGCGAGCGCGGCGACGAGGAGGCGGACTGCTTCGGGCTCATCAGACCGGATCCGCGCCGCCGCCCAGGCGGCGCCGAACCGCCCGTCGATCGCCTCGTCGACGTCGATCCGCTCGGCGAGCGCCGGTAGCGCCTCGACGGCCAGGCCCGGGTCGAGCTTCCCGATTGCCCAGCCAGCCCGGGCGCGGACTTCGGCAAGCGGATGTCGGAGCATGGCAATCGCGTTGTCGAAGAGCACGCGGTCGGGCGCGCCGAGCCGCTGGAGGGCGTTGACCGCCTCGGCCCTGACGTCCGAGTCCGGGTCCTCGAGCGAGGTCTCCGCGAGCAGCGGCGCGACGTCGGCGGTGGCCTCGCCGAAGAAGCCGAGCGACCGGGCCGCGCGGCGGCGCACACGCGCGTCCTCGTGGCCCAGCCGCGCGGCGAGGCTCTCCGCCACCTGTCTCAGAGAAAGAGTCGATTCTTTTGCCATAGAATGCATGATAAGGCAGATGATCGATAACGATCTCGAGGCCCTGGGCCTGAAGCTCTCCGACGCCGACGTGGTCCCGCGCCGGGTCGCGGCCGAGACCCTGGGTGCTCTCGGGCCGCACGCGGCGCCAGTCTCGACGGCGATCGTGCGGCAGTCGATCACGGATCCCGAGCCTCTCGTGCGCTACGCGCTCCTCGATGCGCTCGAACGGATCGGCTGGGAGTGCGCCGACCACGTGCCGGTCTTCGGCTCGCTGCTCGACCATCCGGACCAGATCGTCCAGGCCCGGGCCGCCTGGGCCCTCGGGCGCGTCGGACCGGCGGCGGCGCCGGCGGTGCCTGCTCTCGCCGCGGTCGCAGCCGACGAGGGCCGGCTGGTCGACCCGCGCTGGTCGGCGGTCGTCGCCCTCGGGCGGCTGGGGCCGGTGAGCGGTGCCGCGGTTCCGACGCTGCTCGGGCTGCTCTCCGACTCCGACGCGGACATGCGCGAGGCGAGCGCGCGGAGCCTCGGAGCGATCAGCGAGGACCGGACGGTCGTCTCCGGGCTGATCGCCGCGAGCCGCGATCGCGACCAGCTCGTCCGGGAGGGTGCGGCCGTGGGTCTTGGGGCGATCGGGCCCCCGGCTGCGGATGCTGCGGAGGCGCTGGAGCGGCTCTGCGAGGACGACTGGCCGGCCGTGCGCGTCGCGGCCGCCGACGCCGTCTTCCTCGTCACCGGCAAGCCGCCCGCCCAGCTCCGCCCGGCCGGCAGCGGTCGGTCGCCGCAGGCCGTCGGCGCCGCGCTGCCGACGTTGCTGGGAGGGCTCGGGTGCAGTAGCGAGCGAACGCGGGGGATCAGCACCTTCGAGATCGGCAAGCTCGGGCCGGACGCAGCGGAGACGGCGCCGCTGCTCGCCGGCCTGCTCGCCACCGACTCGAACCTGGACGTGCGCTGGTCGGCCGCCTGGGCGCTGGGGAAGATGCGCGCCGCGGGCGCCGTCCCGGCGTTGGCGCGGGCAGTCGTCCACGATCGCGACCCCGACGTCCGCGCCGAGGCCGGTTCGGCGCTCGGGCGGATCGGGCAGGAGCGCCGGGCCCGCGCGCAGGTCGTCGTCGACGTGCTGCGCGGCGCCTTGGCCGACCGCGACTCGCTCGTCCGCGAGGAGGCGGCCGTTGCACTCGGTCGCCTGGGCGGGGACGCTGCGTCGGCGCTCCCCGAGCTCGCCGGCTGCACGACCGATCGCCATCCCCTGGTTCGCGACCGGGCCGAGGAAGCGCTGGCGGGGATACGCCGGGGAGCGAGAGGCCACCGGGATAATGCATGATCTGCACTTTCACGCATCGGGTAGTCGCCCGATGCTCGGCCTCAGGAGGTACGGATGAACGACTACGAATACCCGGCGCACGGCTTCGAGAAGCCGACCCTCGTGCCCTACGAGGCGACGATGAAGCACATCTGGGGCGACGACGTCTCTGGGCAGACGACGGACTGGATCTACATCTCGACGGAGGAGGTCTCGCAGATCGTCTTCGGCATGCCGGTCGGCGGGCACTTCGGCCACTCGGACGACTTCAAGGACGTCTACGACTCGGACATCATCTGGCGCGTGCTGAGCGGCGTCCTCGTGGTCGTCAACCCGGAGACCGGCGAGGTGCACCGCGCGGACACCGACGAGTCGCTCTTCTTCCACGGCGACATCTGGCACTACGGCTACAGCTTCGGCAGCGAGCCCGTGCGCGTCCTGGAGTTCTCTGCGCCCTCGGCGATCCAGTCCGTACGCCACGCCGTGAAGAAGCCGCCGATCGAGAACCCGAGGTATACCCAGGACGAGCTTCTGCGACGGTGGCCGGAGGCGCGCCAGGAGGCCGAGTCGGCCTCGACGGTGCGCATCCTGCGCGCAGACGACGTTCTCTGGCGCCTCGAGGGGGAGCGCAAGCACGTCCTCGTCGGGCACCTGATCTCGACGCCGTACCTGACGGTCGGTGAACTGCACCTTCTCCCGGGTCAGCAGAGCGACGTCTTCACCCACGCCGGGATCAAGACGCTCTACGTCCTCGAGGGGCGACTCAACGTGCAGCTGCCGTCGGAGGAGTCCTGGATCGAGGCGGACGTCGCCGACGGCGTCTATCTGCCGGCCGAGACCCCGCACCGGTTCCTCAACTTTACGACGGATCCGGTACGGGCCCTGTTCCAGATCGTCCCGAGTGACGCAGCGCCCGCCTGAGGCACCGACCGATACGATGCATTTATGGGCATAGAATGCATTTTTGCCTGACCCACCGCCTGACGACCAGCATATGGCCGTAGCGTCTCCGGCAGCGCCCGCCGCCGAGCCGGCCTCGCGGGAGAGGGGCTACTGGGGCAAGGCCGCCCATACCCTCGTGCGGGACTGGACGGCCATGCTCGGCCTCGGCATCGTGGTCGTCCTCGGCGCTGCCGCGATCCTGGCGCCGGTCCTGGCGCCGTACGACCCTGCGTTCCAGCACCGGGAGGGGCTCACCCTCGACGGCAGGCCCCTCGGGCCGGGCAGCAGCGGGTTCGTGCTCGGCACGGATCCGCTTGGACGAGACGAGCTGTCGAGGCTCCTCTACGGCGCCCGGGCATCCCTCCTCGTCGGTGTGGGCGGAACCGTGCTCGCGGCCCTCGTGGGGACCGCTGTCGGATGCGCCGCCGGCATGTCTCGCGGGCTCGCCCAGATCGGGCTCATGCGCAGCGCCGACGTCGTCCTGTCCTTTCCCGTCCTCCTGCTCGCGATGGTGCTCCTGGCGGTCACGCAGCCCAGCCTGGTCACGATCATGTTGATCTTCGCGGTCGCCTACGGCGCGTACCTCGCTCGCATCGTCTTCACGCAGGTCGTGAGCCTCCGGGAGCGCGAGTTCATCCTCGCCGCGCAGACGGCCGGCGTCCGGACAGGCCCGATCATCTTCCGCCACGTCGTCCCGCACGTCTTGCCCAGCGTGATCGTCTACACGACGCTCGGCGTCGCGACCGCGATCCTCTTCGAGGCAGCGCTCTCCTACGTCGGGATCGGTATTCAGCCGCCGGCGGCCTCCTGGGGCAACATGATCGACGGTGGGCAGAGCTACCTCATCTCGGCTCCGTGGCTGATCGCCTTTCCAGGTGGCGCGCTCGTGCTCGCGATGATCGGCTTCTCCCTGCTCGGAGACGGGCTGCGGGACGCCCTCGACCCGACTCTCGACCGCGTCGGCCGGGTAACGGGCGTGCGCTGATGGGCGCGCCTCTGCTCGCGGTTCGTGAGTTGCGGACGGCGTTTCAGGCGGAGGAGGGCGTCGTGCAGGCAGTGCGCGACGTCTCGTTCTCGCTCACGGCCGGCGAGACGCTCGCGCTCGTGGGGGAGTCCGGATGCGGAAAGAGCGTCACCGCGCTCTCGATCATGGGTCTCCTGCCTCCGAACGGACGGATCACGGGCGGTCGGATCGAGCTCGAGGGCCGAGATCTCCTGCAACTCAAGCGCTCGGCGCTCCGGGATGTCCGCGGCAAGCGGATCGCCATGGTCTTCCAGGACTCAATGACGAGCCTGAATCCGTTGCTCACCGTCGGCCGGCAGATCACCGAGAGCCTGGAGACGCACCTCGGTCTCTCCGGCCGAGAAGCGAGGCGCCGTGCGGCGGCGCTGCTGGACGAGGTCGGCGTCCCCGAAGCAGAGAAGCGGCTCCGACAGTACCCGCACCAGCTCTCCGGGGGCCTCCGCCAGCGCGTGGCCGTCGCCATCGCCATCGCCTCCGACCCGGAGGTGCTCATCGCGGACGAGCCCACGACCGCGCTCGACGTCACCATCCAGGCCCAGCTGCTCGAGCTCCTGAGGCGCGAGCAGGAGGAGCGCGGGATGGCGCTCCTCCTGATCACCCACGACCTCGGCGTCGTCGCCGGCATGACCGACCGCCTCTGCGTCATGTATGCGGGCAGGATCGTGGAGCACGGGCCGACGGAGGCGGTGTTCGCCGAGCCGCGCCACCCCTATACCGCCGGCCTGCTCGAGTCCGTCCCGCGCATCGACGAGAAGCTCGAGCGCCGCCTCGCTTCCATCCCGGGCGTGCCTCCGCGGCTGTGGAACCTCCCGCCCGGCTGTCCGTTCCGCCCGCGGTGCCGCAAGGCCCTGGGCCGCTGTGACCATGAAGACCCGTCGCTCGAGACGGTGGAGCAGGGGCACGAGGTCGCGTGCTGGGCCGCCGTCCGGGAGCCCGCCGCGTGAGCTCGGGCGTGCGCCGAATCGGTAGGCGCCTCTGGCTCGCCCGCGAGTCGCCGTGGGACACAACGTCGCTGCTGGCCGTGCGCGACGGCGCGGCGCTCGTTTGCGGCCCGGGCTTCGATGGCGCCGAGCTGGCCACGGCGGCACGGGACGCCGGGCTCGCCGCGCCGGCGCGCGTTTCCCTTCTGGTGACGCACGTGGACTTCGATCACCTTCGCGGGCCGGGGCGACTTCCCGGCGCGGAGGTCATCGCCGGCGAAGACACCCACGCCGCGCTCGAGAACGGCTCGCGCCAGCACTATGCGCGCCTGGCGGAGGAGTGGGGCGCGCCCTGGGAGGCCTCGCCGCGGGTCGACAGGATCGTCCGGGGCGGCGAACCCTTCGCGGCCGGTCCGTTCCGTGTCGAGCCGGTTGCAGCGCCGGGCCATACTCCCGACGCCCTCGCCTACGTCCTGCCTGAGGAAGGCATCTTCTTGCCCGGCGACTACGTATCGTCCGCGACCTATCCGCTGATCACCGGCTCGCTGGCCGCCGCTCTCGAGACCCACGAGCGCCTGCTGGCCGTTCTCGAGAGGAGCGACGTCTGGCTCGTCGTTTCCGGGCATGGGCCGGTGCTCGACCCGGCCGAGGCCAGGCGTATCGCGAGCGAGGACGCCTCGTATCTGGAGCGTCTCGCGGACGCGGCCGCCCTGGCCGTCGCCGACGGAAGGCCGCCCGGACCAGCCGTTGCCGCCGTCTACGGCGTCGAGCCGCCCCGAGTCCCCCGGGGCGGGTTCGAGGCGATCGACATGCGAACGATGAACGCCCGCTCGGCGCTCGAGGAGTGCCGGTGACCGTCGTCGACGACGTGGGTTCCGACCGGCGGCCGCTCGTCGAGGTCGAGGACCTCGTCATCGAGTTCCAGGTCGCGGGGCGCGAGTGGTGGGCCTCCAAGCACCGACTCCGGGCCGTGGACGGCATCAGCTTCGCCGTCGAGCGCGGCGAGACGCTCGCGCTCGTCGGCGAGTCCGGCTGCGGGAAGACGACCCTCGGACGGACGCTGCTTCGCCTCTACGACCCCGCGGAGGGGCGCGTCCGCTTCGACGGCGGCGATATCGCAGCTCTTTCCGGCGCGTCCCTGCGGGCCTTCCGGCGGCGGGCGCAGATGATCTTCCAGGATCCCTACGCCTCGCTCGACCCGCGGATGAAGGTGGGCGACATCGTCGCCGAGCCGCTGCGCGCCCACCGCGTCCACTCGAGAGCCGAGCGCAAGGCGCGCGTCCGGGAGCTCCTGAGCCTCGTAGGGATGCCCGAAGCGGCCGCCGGCCGGTTCCCGCACGCCTTCTCCGGGGGGCAGCGCCAGCGCATCGGCATCGCGCGCGCGCTCGCCCTCAACCCCGAGCTCGTGGTGGCCGACGAGCCCGTCTCCGCGCTCGACGTCTCGATCCAGGCGCAGATCGTCAACCTCCTGAGCGATCTCCAGGAGGAACTCGACCTGACGCTCCTGTTCATCGCGCACGATCTCGCCGTCGTCAGGCATCTGGCCAACCGCGTCGCCGTCATGTACCTCGGGAAGATCGTCGAGCTGGGCTCGAGGGACGACATCTTCGGCGACCCGCGGCACCCGTATACGCAGTCGCTGCTCTCGGCCGTGCCCGTGCCCGAGCCTTCGCTCGAGCGCGTCCGCGAACGCATCGTCCTCAGCGGCGACGTACCCAGCCCGATCGAGCCGCCGACCGGGTGCCGGTTCCACACCCGCTGCCCCTACGCAATGCCGGACTGCTCGACGACCGAGCCGCAGCTCCTCCCGCTTCCGAACGGGCGACTGGTGGCCTGCCACCTCGTGCACCCGGTGGCGCCGCCGGCCTCCCGCTAGGTGTACTTCGTGCGCGGATCGATCGCCGCGTTCGCGAGGTCGGCGACGAGGTTGAAGAGCGTGATGAAGAACGCCGCGACGACGACCGTCCCCATCACCATGGGGATGTCGTTGCTCGAGATCGCGCGCCACGCCTGGTCGCCGATGCCGGGCCACCCGAAGACCTTCTCGATGACGAGGACCCCTCCGAGGAAGGTGCCGACGTCCAGCGCGACCATCGTGATGATCGGGCTGATCGAGTTCGGGAGCACGTGCCGGACGACGACATCGTGCTCGGCCAGGCCCTTGGCGCGGGCGTTCCGGATGTAGTCCTCCGACAGGATGGAGAGAACGCTCGAGCGGAACATGCGGGCGTACCAGGCTGCGGCCGCCAGGCCGAGCGTCACCGCGGGCAGGACGACGTGCATGAACGAGCCGGAGCCGCCGAGCGGGAACCAGCCCAGCTTGAACGCGAGGAAGTAGAGGAGGAGGAAGCCGAGCACGAAGGCCGGCGTCACGACGCCGAGAAGGGAGAACACGAGGATGGAGCGGTCGACGAGCGACCCTCGCTTCAGGGCGGCGAGCAGGCCGAGGGGAAGCCCGATCGCGAGGGCGACGATGGCGGCGGAGAAGGCGAGGAACATGGTCTTCGGGAGGCGATCGAGGATGCTCTCGAGCACCGGCCGCCCCGTGAAGAACGACTCTCCGAGGTCGCCCGTGGCGGCACGTCTCATGTACCGGACGTACTGCGTCGTGAGCGGGTCGTCGAGCGCGAACCGCTCGCGCACCTGCTCGACGACCGCGTCCGGCGCCCGCTGGCCCGCGTACGCGCGGGCCGGGTCGATCGGCGAGAGGAAGACCGCGCCGAACGTGAGGGTGAGGATGGCCCAGAGCACGACCAGCGTCCAGGCAAAGCGCTTGAGCACGTAAAGGCCCATCGCGCCCTACATCCTCCCCGAATCAGGCGGCGTCTTCGTCGATCCAGTACTCCCGGAACAGGTGCGTGGTGGACAGCGTCGCGGGTGCGAAGAAGCCCTGCAGGCGCTTCGACAGAAGCTCGATCCGCACGCCCTGGAAGAGCGGGATCGCGACCACGTCGTCCTGCACGATCTTCTTGTCCATCTGCTTGTAGAGGTCGATGATCTCCGATTCCTCCACCGCGAGATGGGCCTGCCTGGCGAGCTCGTCGAACTCGGAATCGCCGTACACGGAGAGGTTGCAGCAGCCGGCCTCGATGCCGCCGCTGGTGAAGCCGCCGTCCATGAGGTACGAGCCGTGCGGGTAGGGGAGGTCCCACAGGTGCGCCACCATTGGCTCGGGGTTCTGGCCCGTGTACGACTTCTCGACCCAGAGCTCGGGCGTGGCGATCTCGGCGCTGGCGTTGATCCCCACCGCCTCGAGGTCCGCCTGCGCCGTCTGGGCCATCTCGGTGAACGGGCTCGTGTTCTGCCCGAGGATGTTGAGATCGAACCCGTCGGCGTAGCCGGCGTCCGCGAGCAGCTGCTTCGCCCCCTCCGGGTCGTACGGAATGGCGAGACCCTCCTGGTAGTACGGCGTCAGCTCGGTGAACAGGCCGCCCTTCGACACGATGGGCAACCCCTGCAGCGCCCGCACGAGGCGCTCGCGGTCGATCGCCATTGCGAGCGCGCGCCGGACGTCGACGTTCTGGAGCGGCTCGTAGGTCGTGTTCATGTTCATGAAGTACTCGAGGTTCACCGGCCCGACGAACAGCTGGCCGTTCTCGCCGGGATCGTCCTGCAGCTGGCTGACCATCCCGGCGGGCGGGGTCTCCTGGACCATGTCCAGCTCGCCGCTCTGCACCTGCAGGACGGCGAGGTCGACGGCGGTGCCCGACGTCCACTCGACGCGGTCGACGTAGGGGACCTCCGGGTTCCAGTAGTCGGTGAAGCGCTCGAGCGTGAGCCCGGTCTCGAGGTTGACGTCGCTCATCGTGAACGGCCCGTTGCCGACCGGGGCCAGGTTGAATGCCTCGTCCCCCATCTCCTCGACCACGTCGCGGGGGACGACGGCGGCGAAGGGGAGCGTCAGCACGTAGGGCAGGGCGCTGTCGGGCTGCTCGAGCTCGATCGTGAAGGTGAGGTCGTCCACGACCTTGATCCCGGAGACCTCGTCCGCCTCCTCGTTCAGGACCGGCTGGAGGCCGACGATCGGCAGCACGTTGTAGAGGGACGAGCCCTCGTTCCCGGTCGAGGGCCGGAGGAGGCGGTCGAGCGAGAACTTCGCATCGTCGGCGGTCATGACCCCACCGTGGTGGAACATGACGTTGGGCCGGAGCGTGAACGTGTAGAGGGTGCCCTCGTTGCTGATCTCGGGCAGCTCCGCGATGCCGGCCTCGAGCGCGCCCTCCTGCGTGGCGACCAGGATCGGGTCGTTGACCGCGGTGATCCCGCCCCAGGCCCAGCCGTCCCACCACCTGTGCGGGTCGTAGCCCCGGGCGCCCGGGGCGCCCGCGAAGCGAATCGTTCCGCCTCGCTTGGGCTGCCCGGCCGTCTCGACGGTCCCGGTGGCGGTGCCGCCCGAGGTGGTCGGCCCGGCGTCCGTGGAGCTCCCGGAGTCGCAGGCGGCTAGCAGCCCCGCGCCGCCCACTGTCGCACCGAGCTGGATCGCCCTTCGCATGAACACCCGCCGGGTGAGGGGATCGGTGAGGAAGTTGGACGGCGCTCGCTCGCCTGCCATGTGGGCGCTCCTTCCGTTCGTCGAGCTTGTCGGGTCTCGCCGGAAGATGCACGGTATCAAATATCGCTACATGATTTCAACGATTATGCATTGTTCTGATCGTGGGATGGTGAACCGCCTCGCCACGCCAGGGCACGTCGATGAGCGCGAGGCTCCAGCCGCAGAGCGAGGCGATCGCCAGCGTGCGCCGCTCCTCGCCGCAGAACGCGATGTTCGTCGGTGTCAGGAGCCGCTGGCCCGTCCAGTCCGAAGCGACGGTCTCCGGCTCGCCGCCGCCGGGAGGGATGCGGACGATGAGGTTCGGCTGGAACATGGAGACGAGGAGCCCGCCCTGGTCGTCGAGCGCGAGGCCGTCCGGGACCGTCTGCGGGAGCTCCCGGACGACCGACACCGCGCCCGCCCGGAGCGCGACGATGCGCGGCTCGACGAACGTTTCGACCACGTAGAGCGTGCCGTCGGGCCCCAGCGCCATGCCGTTCGGGTAGTCGAGGGGTGGGGCCGACACGACCGAGGCGTCGCCGCCCCCGGACGGCACCGCCACGATGCGGCCGCTCCGCTCCTCGAGGAAGTCAAGGCCGGCCGGGTCGGCGCACGAGTCGGAGACGTACATCGTCCCGTCCGGCGCGAAGAGGTTCCAGTTCGGCGCTGGGAGCGGGCCGCCCTCGACCGAGTCGCAGTACGTCTCGACCTCGCCGGTCTCGGGGTCGGCGCGGACGATCCGGCCGCGGTCGTAGACGCAGACGTAGACGAGCCCGTCGGCGTCGACGCAGAGGCCGACCGCGAAGCCGCCGACGTCCGCCACCTGCTCGTGCGCCCCGGTCGCGAGGTCGACCCGGTGGAGCCTGCCGGCCTCGTCGCCGGCGAAGATCGCGCCCGTCGGGCCGACAGCGACGCCCTCGCAGTGCG
>Ga0256867_10000798_pt1 | contig 12832 bp, 6 predicted proteins | sample RVTome_15_FD_185939 | JGI IMG/M metagenome (GOLD analysis project Ga0256867, IMG submission 185939) | Soil microbial communities from uranium-contaminated site in the Upper Colorado River Basin, Wyoming, United States - RVT150D86 (HiSeq) ... | reverse complement strand
CGGTGAATTCATTGTCAGCGGTCAGGCCGGAGAAGTTCGTCTCCCCATCCAAGCCCGAGCCGAACACGAAGATTTCCCAGACAAACCCGGCCGCAGTCGGGTCGTCACCATCTTCTCTCAGACGCATAATGTGGCCATCGGGGCTGGGGCCGCGGGGATTCGCGGGCACGACGCCGAATTCACGATCGGCCAAGAACTCGGTGACTTCGTCGCGTGACCCCTCGTCGCCAGCAGCGCTCGCAGCCGGGTCGGTGTCATCAAACGCGCGACGATCCGAGTTGTTGGTCAGGGTGAAGTAGACCTCACCATGGTCGGGATGCACCGCCCCCCACTCGGGCCGGTCCATGGGGGTGGCTCCCACGGCAAACGACGCGGCGCGGACATGCACGAGGATCGAGTCGAGCGAATCGAACAGTCCGGCAAACTGCGTGCCCGCGGCGCTCGCGGCTTGCAAGTCGGAATTGTCGACGGTGAGCGGAATCCATACTCCCGTTTGCGTACCGGCGGCATCGACGTCAAAGCGCGCCACGTACAGCGTCCCCGAATCCAGGTAGCGATCTCCCGCGTCCAATGGTGTTTCGCCCTGGTCACTACCGGTGAAGACCTCGGTGGAGACGAATTTGTAAATGTATTGGAGCTCGTCGTCATCGCCCATGTAGACCACAACCGGCTGGCCAGGGGCCACGTTGGCGACCCAGGCGCCTTCGTGGGCAAAACGGCCCAGTGCGGTGCGTTTGCGCGGGGCGGCGGTGGGATCAAAGGGATCGATTTCCACTATGTAGCCGTACTGGTTGCCCTCGTTGCGATAGTCTTGGGTGGCGTCGGCGCCGGAGGGGGTGACGTTGAAGCGGCCAAATTCGTCATCCACCTCCTCCGGGTGACCGGCCAGAGTGGCCCAGCCGTATAGTCCGCCTGGCTCCCGCACGCCGATTCCGGCCAAGAAGTTCGCAAACCCCAAGACCTCCGGGGTTTGGCGGGTCTCATCGCCGATACCGCGCTCGTCGCGAAAATACAGGTCGTAATTTTCTTCGCAGCTGAGGAAAGTGCCCCAGGGGGTGAAACCGTTGGCGCAGTTGTTCAGGGTGCCGCGGCCATCGGTGCCGGCAGGGCTAAACTTCGTTTGCAGCAAGGTCGAGCCGGCCGCCTGCCCTTTCAAGACTATGGGCGTCAACGCGGTAATGCGGCGGTTAAATGGCGAGTCTTGCACCACCGAGAATTGGCCTGTGGTCGCATCGCGAACGACCTCGATGCAGGCGACCCCATGGGCGCGCTGTTCTTTGCGCACTTCATCAACATCGGTGCGATTGCCGTTTGCATCGGTCGTAGGGCCGTTGGCGTGCATTAAAGCTTGGGTGATGTTTTCGTGGTTTAGGCACAGAATGCCGCGGTCGTTCGCCGTTGGGTCATAGGCGCCGTTGGCATCCATACCGAAAAATTTCATACCGTCATGGTGATCACCGGCGCGTTGGTCAAATTCCAAGCCCGGCTCGGTGCCACCATTGCTAAACGGGGACAATCCAGCCGCGATGGGATCGCCGTAGGCGTACAGGACCTGGGCACTGTGCTCGGGCGGAATGACGACCGCATCGAAGTCGCTAGTGGGGACAGCGTCGAAATTCAACACCAGATCGGTTGGAGCCTGCGCCTCCGCACCGTTCTGGTGCGCGAGATGGAGGCCAACAAAGCTCGCGACGCCCAGCGCAACGGAGCCCTTCAATATACTCCTGCGGCTCACCAACCGGTCAATGATGCTGCTCATGGGGGTACCGGGGGTGAACTCACTCGCGTGACCTTCCGCCGTATGGTCCGTCACGTGATCATTCAAGACATTCCGGCGACCTATCAACTTTTCTTCTGGCATGGGGAGTTCCTTAGGATAGATGAAAAGAGTTCTCGCTGCTGGATTGGAGATAGATCAAGCTGGTCGATTGGCACCTAAGAGGGTTCCTAGGACCTATGCCAAACCCATCTAAAAACGGGGTATAGTAGGGCAAGAGTGCAAAGGTAAGATGAGCGATTTGTGAGAGAATGGTAAGGATTAGAGCTTTTTTTCGTTAATTTTTGCTTAAATATTGATTAAGATTATTGAATTTATTGGATTTATCAGCCCATGATTGTATCTATATTATTCATTAAATGACGTAGACTTCGCGGACTGAGGTGTCAATTCGACACCTGTGACACGCAAAAAGTTAGTTATCCTTATAAAAGGATTCATCTGGCCTTGACGATAGGCTGACAGAGGGTGGTTATACTTTTATTCATAGGATGTTTTCTGTCGCGTCCCTTGACTTTCATAGTTTTACTTGCTACAGCAAACAGCGGGAATGCGGACCGGCTGGGCATAGACATGAAGGAGTTCCCGTTTGCAACAGATATCCCGACAGCTCCGTGTCGCCACGTACAATGTGCATCGCTGGACGGGGCGCACAGGCCGCGTCTTAGCACCGGCAGAGGCTGCATGCGTTATTCGCGAGCTGGATGCCGATATCCTGGCCTTGCAAGAAGTGCTACGTCCTTGGGGGGGAGTAGATCCGCTGGCTCAGCTTGCCGCGACGCTCGACATGACCGTGGTGTTTGGCGTGACACGGCTCCATCGGCACGGGCTTCTGGGCAATGCCCTGCTGGCGCGCTGGCCGGCGCACCACGTTGAGCAGCTGTATCTGGCCCATACGCGGTGGGAACGCCGCGGGGCAGTCCTTGGACATTACAGGCCCGAGGGGGGACCGGCCCTCGTCGTTATCGCGACGCACCTGGCGCTAGGTGCTCGCACGCGCGCTCGACAGATCCGCTGGCTATTGACCCATCCACGTATCCAAAACGGTCCGGTGGTGCTGCTCGGTGATCTCAATGCCTGGTGTCCGACCCAGGCCTCTCGCGAACTCGCCCGTACCCTTGGGGCTCGCCCGCGCCAGGCATGGCCACGTACTTTCCCCGCCCAGATACCGCTCTTAGCGCTGGATCGCATCTACACTCGGGATGTACAGGTAGCGGATCTCCAGGTCCACACGACCCCGGCAGCGCGACGCGGGTCGGATCACTTACCGGTCATCGCGCGTCTGGTGTTTTAACTGTAACCCCCAATCAACGCCGTAGTGGACCGGCAACGGTGCTCCAAAAACACTAATCCCACAAGGCGCGAGGGCCGTAGTACGCGATGTCCTTGAGGCGTCGGCCAATCTCCTGAACGGGCCCGATGCGGGGATTCGTCGCATACGTCATGCTGAGTATCACGCGCAAGTCGCCTTGACCCACCGCGGTCGTGCAATGGCGGATATAAGCACCTTCAAACAGCACGAGCATATTCGGGGGAGTATGGAGGGATCGAGTCTGGCTGTCTTGGCCGTAATAGAGCAGGCGTCCAGACAATTCGCCAGTGGCGGCGCAGGTGTTGTGCAGAGCGAGTAAAACTGTGAAGTGGCGGCCTTTATAGAAATTATGATCATAGTGCCAGCCAATGTGATCGCCCTGTCGATCATAATACAGAATGGAGCACGAGCTCTGATCATGGTCGCAGGTCGGATAGACAGCTGCACCCACTACAGCGGCAACCCATTGTTGGGTAGCGTCGGCATGATAGAACGCCAAGCAATGGGGGGCCAGTGTGTGCAAATGCTCATAAGCTAGTGTGCCGCCTTGTTTATGCCCTGGAATGTAGCTGCGTTCAGCATATTGGCGGTTCGCTTTGGCTTCAGCTTGAAGACAGGCAAGCGATGCGGCGGATAAAAAGGGTTGCACATAAACCAGCGGTTCGGCTTTAAAGCTCAGGTGCAACTCGGCCTCAGGTCCGATACTGCGTCCGGCAACGGTTCCATCGGTTGACTCTGCCGAAGGGATGGGGGGTGCGGCGCTCCATTCGCCAACGACCTTCTGCCGGCTTGTATTCGCGACCAAAATCGGTTGATACCGTTTCAGATCTTGAGTACGGTTTCGAGCCAGCCGCTGATAGAAGGCGCGACGGCGCCGCCACCGCTGCTGCAGTCCAAGCAGCAAGGCGCTGAAGAGGAGGCCAAGTCCAAGCGGTAGAGCCCATCCCATCGCCATAACATCGCCTTTAGTTTCCGCTCTCAATACCGATTTACCCCGATCCAACTTGCGGATTCCGACCTGGAAAAAGCGTAGTCTGGCAGCGTTAGCAAATGGTTAGCAAGCTATTTGAGATAGGTGAATTTTGACGCTCGGCGGTTCAAATCCGCTCATGTTAACAAAAGCTTTGCGAATGGGGGCTATAGTCAAAAGACGACAGGCCACTCCGCGCGTGCGCCGCCGAGACGGAGATAGCTGCTTGGCGCACCGGGGTGGCAACTCGACTCATTATGTACCATGATTCCCGAGGAAACCGGCCATGGCCTTTGCTCTCACGCCCTCTCGTCCGATGTCTCGAGATCGGGTCCGCATGCTCCACAATCCGTTGCTGTCATGGCGTCATTGGACCCAGTTTCGCCGGGGGCGGCTTCCCGGCCAGGTCGTGATCCAATACACGGATCGATGTAACGCGTCGTGCGCGCAGTGCGGCATGCGGAAAGAAAATGTCTATTCGCGTTCCACCGCCAAGCTTGATGAGATTAAGCGCCTATTAGACAGCGCAGTGGCTCAGGGCGTTGAATTTATATCGTTTACGGGTGGCGAACCCTTTATGTACACAAACGATATTTTAGAAGGGATTCGGTACGCCAAGCGCGTCGGGATTCGGTATATCCGCACCGGAACGAACGGGTTTATGTTTATGGGGCATCAGAAAGCGGGATTCACTGATAAAATCAACCGTCTCGCCGACCCCTCGGAACTAACTGGTCCCATCCTGGAGCTCTTTCAGAATCCCTGGCAAATAGCGAAACGATTTTGGGCCGATCGCGATTATGCCCGGTTGTGGGCGAGCGATATTCAGTACTACCGGGCGTGCGACTTTTTCAACGCCGCCTGTCCGCCGAACGGCAAGAAGCTCGCTCGTTTTGCGCCTAAATTGCCGTTATCAGCGGCGTTCTGTCCATAAATTTCACCATGCGCCCCTTACTCAAATTGAACATCGGCTCGAACACGTTTCAATTGTTGCATGGTACGGGCCAGTTCTATCAGGAGAGTTTCCATTTGTTGTTGGTATTCATCCGCCGTCAATTCAGCCTTTTGATTCCGTAGGAGGACGACGGTCCTTTCGAGTGCTTGCGTTTTAGCGGTTAGAGCGCGCAGGATCTTTGACGCCTGACCTGCCACGGCTTCCGGGAGGGAAGCTGTCAGCGTATCCAGGTAGGCAACCTGTGCCCATCTGCCCTCATCCTTGCCCGGATCTGGATGCGTGTGGAAGCGGCCATCGCCGTTGTCATCGAGGGTCGGATGTTCCGAAGACAGGCGGTCCTGATCGGTGTACCATGTCTTCACTTTTTCCCGCACAAACAAAAAAGCCTCAAACATAGATAGCCGTCCGTTCTTGTCCCTATCTGCAGCATGCTGGTCCAGGGCCTCGAGGAAAAATTGCGCAAACACGGTGTCATAGGTTTCTGCCCTCGATCGGGTGGCGCAAATAATGACCCGGCCCGGTGCGGAGAGTGCGGTACAAAAGGGATATCCGGAGCTGGTGGTGTGCACCACGACGATGTCCTGTTCGGCAAAGCTTGCCAGCTGATCGGCAAATTCGTCCCCGGTGATATCCGGCCCGGCGATGACAAATTTGGCGGTTTCCTCATCGCTGGTTCCATGACCGATGAAAACGAAGGTAACCTGGTCGCCCGGCTGAACCTTTTTTTTGAGGGCCGCCATCGTTGCCAGAATCGTCTCTCGCTGGCAAGGTCCCGATATGCGCGATGCCTCGGTGTCGCCACGGCCCAAAAGAAGGGTGACGTGTTCAGGCCGGTAGCCATAGGCGTTGGTCAGGGTGTCATGGAGCTTGAAGGTCCATTGCCGGAAACGCTCTGCATAGGTTTTTCCGGCGCCTACCCCCCCGAAGATGACCGCATACTTCTGGGTGCTCGGTGTCGTGAGGAAGTAGTCCCTGGTTTGTGCGGTGGCATCGCCAGTGCCTACGCAAGCCGCAACCAGACCTACCAGAAGGATTCGGAACGCCCTGCATCTCATGACATTCCCTTGCGCCGTCGGATCGACCACTCCATGGTAAAGCATGCGAAGAGCAGCAAAAGGACCAGGGGCCTATCCCAGATCTCCTGTGCACGTTCCACGTTGATGGCTTTCTGAAGACGTTCCAGATCATCTAGCAGTCGGTCCACCGTGTCGCCGGTGTAAAACTTCCCCCCGCTTGCGTCTGCCATTCGATGCAGGAGGTCGGCATCCATAGACGCATTGATATATTCAATGCCGGTCGCCCCAACCCAAACATGGCTCGATGCCTCTGTCCATTCCCCTGCAGCCGACGTCGTCGACACCTCCAGTGTATACACCCCCTCCCTTTGAACCCTGAACGCGCCGGTGTAGATGCCTTCCTCTTCGATGGCCCATTCGAGTTGGAGATCCTGGATCATTCCCGCAGGATCGGTGATTTTCAGCCACACGGTCGCGTCATTCAGCGGCGTATAGGTTTTGTCGGCGACCATGACCCGCACCCTGGCTTCGTCTCCAGGGCTGTATACATCCCTGTCCAGCGTCAATTCGACGGGGGACGGCGAGGCTGCGGCCAACCAGCGGAGAATCTGGCGCCAGAACCTCTCGTGTGACAGGTCGTCGTGTGGCATCAGCATCTGCCAGCGCCAGGTGCTGGCGGTGGTGATCACCATCGTGCGCCCGCGCCCGAAGCGTTGGTGGGCGATGACAGGCAAGGCATGGTCCTGGTAGCGCAGGGCCGAGTGGACAGCAAGTACTGTAGCCCCTGGTTTGGCCCGGCCCGTCACGTTGATGCCCTGGACGTCGGGCATCTTCCCCCACAATTGCCGGTTCACTTCATCCTCAAACGCCATGCGCAGCATCGCCGCCTGCTCCCCTGCCGGGGTGAGGCGCAACGCAAACTTCGCACCCGTGGGGTGTTCTCCCTTGTGTGTGCCGCTTCGTAGGGACGGCGGCAGCTGATCTTGTCTGATCAGGGTGACCGGCAGAATTTCCGCGATGGGAGAGGCCATAAAACCTTCGTCAAAAGCAGTGGCACCGCCGATCATGAGAACACCACCACCCCTTTCCGACACAAAGTCCCGCGTCATCGCCAACTGATCGGCGGTGAAGAAATTTTTCGGGATATCGCCTAAAATGATTGCCTCATACCTGTACAAGTCTTCTTTTTTCCGGGGATAACCGTTGGCAAGTTCTTGCGGCGAGTCGATTCCCTGGCGCAGAAACTTGCGCGGCCCGGTCTGCAGATAGGTCGCGAGCCGCAGGGTCTGGTCGCCTGCCACCGCCCGTCGGATAAACTTGTACTCGTTTCGCGGGTGCCCCTCGATGTAGAGGATGTCCGCCCGTTTCCCGGCGTTGTTGACTAGAAACGTGCGCCGGTTGTTTTCAGGGATGCGGTCATCGCGTTCCTCGGGAATGCGTACGGTGTACACCAATAGACCCTCACGATCCGGCGTCAGTTGAAGTGTATAGCGTCCGCTTGTGCCGCTCTCTGGCGCTTTGACTTCCCTTTTTCCGACGACCTTGTCCCCTTGTTCGATAATCAGTTCGACATCCCGATGGTTGTATCCCCTGTCTTGCACGGTGATGTTCACATCGAAGATCGAGCCCTCTATCACCGTCCTGGAGGTGCTGACCTGGACAATCTCACGATCTTTTTCAATGACGCGTTGCCCCACACCCACGGCAAAGATGGGTACGTCGAGGGCTTTGAGAACCCGTGCACCTCGAACGGGATCTTCGCGGCTGTTGTCCCCCCCATCGGTGATGAGCACCAGGCCGGACAGGGGCAATCCCTTCAGGGTCTCTGTAACCTGTTGTAGACTCTGCGCCAGGTGTGTCCGGTTCCCCGTGAATGCCAGGTCCTGTGAGCCGGAGATGGGATGGGTGTCTTCATCAAACCGGAAGGTGCGTATCTGGAAGGTCTCTTGCAAGCGAGGTATCAGACCGTTTTTCCCATACAGCAAGGCAGTCGTCAACTCTCCCCGAGAACGCTTGCTCTCGGTGTCTCTGATGGTCATGCTGCGGGAGTTGTCAACGATGATGCCGAGGTAGCTTTCTTGCGGAATCTGTTTAGACGTCGTCAACATCGGCCTCAGGAGACATAGAAAGAGGATGGTCAGGGCTGCCGCTTTGAAACCGACCAGAACCGTCTTCAGCCGGCCTGACGCAGCCGTGGTGGTCTGACGGTAGAGGACCCAGACCAGCCCGATCACCAGCACGACGCCCGCGATGATCACACCGACGTTGACGGGTGTAGCAAAGCCGAACCGGCCTGCGGCCAATTCGGGCAAACGGTGTCCGAGCAAAAACTCAAGAAAATCTCGCATCGCTTCCAAACCGGAGTTCCTCTTGCCGCCATTCCTCCGTTTCGCCGTTCCTACAGCCCCTTGGGCTGTCGCGACAGATCCCGATAGTATTCTTCAACCTGATGCCGGTAAGGCGTGGGCACTTCTTGCTCACTGGCCGAAAAGAGTCTCTTTTTGATCTGAGCGACTTCCACCTGAGCGCGCAACGTGGCTTCCAGTTCCTTGACCGGTTGCAGCAGGTTACGCCACAGGTCGGGTTGGGACAGAAAGTCTTCGATCTCTCTCTGGGTGACTTGCCGCTCAATCGCTCTGGCGTCGACACTCCAGGGCGCACCCCGCGACCATGGCTGCGTCAGGCCTCGGGCGTATTGCCGAATGCGTTGCCAGCCCTGCCGCATGCGGTCGAGATCTCCCTCTCGTTCTGCAACGCCGGACGCCTGCGGTTGATCCGGGTGGGCTTCCAAGCGCGACAGCGCCCTCTGTTGCTGCTGGTTGCCCTGCCGCAGGACCTCGATGTGTTGCTGAAGGTTTTCGAGCTCCTGGCGCAACCTGGTGGCCTCAGCGGCAGCCTGCCGGGTCTGCTTCTGTTGGGATTCCGGTGTCTCGTGGTCAAGCGCTTGCAGCCTGTCACTGATACGATCGACAGCTGGTTCGATCTGTTTCTCCGCCTCCATGGATAGGCTCAGCCAGCCCTGCTGCAGCCGCTTCTGGCTCGCCTCAATACGTGCCTCCAGGCCTTCAGCCTGCAAGCTGCGTAGGGTGTCTAAGGCCCGCGCGGCAATTTCTGGCCGCCCCTGCAGCCGCTCCTTGCCGAGGCTCTGCAGTATCGTCTTGGCTTCGGCCAATTCACGCACCATGTGATCTTTGCGCTCGATCACCCGTTTGATTCCCAGAGCGGGGGCTGCTTCAGCCGCTGGGACCATGTTGTCCTGTAACCGGGTGAGCTTGTCGAGATCCTCCAGAACCTTTTTTTCCATCGTCTGCAGGTTCCGGGCCTTTTGCTTCAAGTCGTCGATCAGGCTGGCTACGGTTGCTTGCCGATGGCGGCTCATCTCCCTTTCCTGATCGCGCAGACGGTCAAGCGCCATCTGCCCCTTGGCAGCGGCGCTTGCCGGTTCCAGTTGCTGGAGACTGCGGGAGGCGTCCTGCATCTGGCGCGCCGCCTGGGCCAATCGTTGCTGCCGATCTGACCACTGTCGCAAACCCTCTTGACGGACCAGCCGGGACATGCGCCGGGACAGCTCCTGGGCCTGCCGGAGCAGGTCCTCCTGCTCACGGCGGAGTTCCTCCAAGTGGCGTTTTTTCTGCCCTGCCGTCATCTGATCATGGCGACGGACGAGGTCCCTCTGGCGCCGATTCAGGCGCTCCTGGCGACTGGCGAGCTGCCGCAGTTTCTCAAGGGCGTCCTCTGACCCGGCTGCCTGATGCAGACCACCGCCTGCCGGGGGTATCTCGTAGCGATTCTCCAGGCGGCCCATTTCCATCTCAAAGAGTTCCCGGAGATCTTCCCGTTCACGATGCATGCCGCTACTAGCACCGCCAGCACCGCGATTGCGGGCCATCTGGATCAGGGTTTTGCGGCTTTCCGCTTGCGCTTTCATGACCTCCTGCAGGGCTAGGCGCTCCGGACCGAGGGCTTCCTGTAAATTCTGCGCCGCCAGCTTCTCGGCGGCCGTCTGCATATGGGCCACGGCCTGTTTCAGGTGCTCCACAGCGCGGTCGTAACTTGCGTCAGAGAAAGAAAATCGCTCCAACAGCCGCCTGAGGGACAGCTGCGTGCGCTGCATGACCTGGCGCTGTGAGTCGAGGATGACCGTAACCTGTGCGGCAACCGTTTCCTGACGCATCCCCTTCTGCTTCTGCAAGAGTTTCCAGGTAGCGGCGATAATCTGTTTCTGGTTTTCGACCAGGGCGCTGGACGGTCCGCCGCCGCCACTTCCTGCACCGCCTCTCGCTCCGCCGAGCCCGGATGCACGGCGAAATTCTTCTTCTGTGGAACGCACTTCCAGAAAATAGATGTCAGAGGTCGTCTCCGAGGGCCCCTGAATCGCGTTGTTGTCCACCGCTGTTAAGTAGTAGGTGATGACGTCACCGGGTTCCAGGCCCAGCTCTTCGAGATAGAGCACGGTTTTTCCGACAGCCGTGATGTCCGACCGCTGGTTGGCCGTCTGCAAAAACGCCACCTGCCGGCTTTCGCCACCGGCGATGCTGTAATGCAGGAGAAATTTTTCCAGGCCATAATCGTCCTGGGCCGTGGCCGCAATTGAGACCTCCTCAAGGGCCATCACCCGCCTGTCGCCGCCGGGCATGATCGGCGTCAGCATCGGGGGGTTGTCCGGAATGGCGCGCACCACGTACTCGTAAGGATGTTCATGTTCCATTTGCTCCCTGTCGACCAGCTTCAGAGTGTAGGTCGAATCTTTCGTCACCCTAAAGGACCCTGTGGCCTCGGTTCCGTCCGTATCGAGCGCCACCGTCGTGCCATCGCCGAATCGCAGTGTTGCCCTGTCCACAGGCGTATTGAAGGTCGTGTGGAGGGTGATGCGGGTCCCTTCGGGTGCGATCACGTCACCTTGATCCTTGACGGTTTTATTGGTCATGCCCGTATAGGGCGGATAAGTGTACGCCACGGCAATCTGCTCAACACGCGGCAGGTCGAAAACCACGATCCGGTGCTGGTGCGAGCGCTGCACACCAATGTCGACGTCGTAGCTCATACCTTGCTGCAGCGAAGCAAGAACATACACATAGGTCAGTTTGTTGCCTTCCCGAGTCATCGCCACCCGTGTCCAGTCGCCTCCGTCGGTCTGCATGTTCAGCTCAACCTTTTTGGGAACGACGTTTTCTACCGTCGCTATGAGCATGACATCGCTGCCACGTGGTATTTTGATATCGCCGGGTGCCACCGTCAATTTGACGGGAAAGGCAATCTTTGCGGCTGTCTGGGTCCATGGCAGGATCACCTGCTTACTGGCGCGGGAAAAATCGCTCCAATGCCATAGCGCCAGAAGCAGAAAACCCGTCATCAGGGTCGCGGCACCGGCGGCGGGCCAGGCGGCACGGAACGAGATAATCTGCCCTAGGTTGCGTGTCTGGAGCTGCTCGTGCGTGTCCTCCCACAACCGTTCCACAAGCTGGGATGACCACCCCGTTTTGCTTGTGTCGTCGGCCTCTACGGACGTGATGAGCCGTTGTTCAAGCTCCGGCATGTGGTCTTCGACGTAGTGGGCCATACGCCGGTCGTCGATGTGGATGAGACGGCTGACACGCCACCCCCACAGGGCAATGGCGATGACACCGCTCAACAGCACGCCGAATAATGTGAGGCGGCCTGCAAGGGGAAATTGAAAGGTCATCTCCAGCCAGCTAAGCACGATAAACTGGGCCACCATCAAAGCCAGCCCCAGACTGAACTGCCGCATGCTTAGAATCCGATGTCTGTGGCGTTGCGCCCTGTGCAGATTGTCCTTTAGCACGTCAATTGGGTTTGCAGACATATGTACCTCTACTCAGAGCCCCGATCACGGGCGTCTAGCGATAGGTGCGATTTGCCAGATGCGTTTCAGCCAGTGCCAACAGGAAGACAAAAAAGATGATCCACCACCAGAATTGCTGCGTTTGTTCCAACTGGGTGTTGTGTATCAACACCCGGTCGTCCCGCTCGGGTGTGGGTGGGCTATCCCGATTGACAAAGCGATCGTCAATATCCGAGGACACGATGGATGAGAGGTCTGATTCTTCTGCCGCTACATTGACCGCAAAAAAATCTTCACGATTGCCACCCCGGATGGCATAAAAACCGGGGGCCTGGGTTTGTTTGTAAAACACCTCATTGCCTGCCGTTGCGGTCATGACCGTCTCCCCACCATGGGGTCCGGAGACCCGCAGGACGTTGCCGGAGGGGACCATCAGCCGTACGGCTTCGCCGATGCTGTAGGCGCGCTTCTTGTCTTCGTGCAGTGCCAGATAGCGGAGCGTTTCGTGCATCAGGGGCACGTATAATGCCTGCAGGGGAACATCGTTCCACGTCGTATCCAGAGAGGACGTGAACAGCAGCACGCGCCCTTTACCAACCGCCAGCTCTAGAAGCGCTGCCTGGCCATTGTTAAAGCGCATAATCACCTCGCCGCCGGTGATCGGCATGGTAGACCAGAAACCGTGAAAACGTGCCGTACCGAAATCGATGTTTTCGTCGATCCGTAGCGCCTTGATAATGGGATGCCGCTGGTTGACCTGAGCGATAACGAGAGCCTCACCCTGTCTATCGACATGCTTTTCTCCTAGAACCGCCGGGGCCAGACCGTGAAAGAGTCGATTGAAGGTTTGCGCCTCCACTCCGTCGGCTGGTGCGAGCAACAGGCTGCCCCCTCTCTCCACATGGGACCTGATAGCCCCAAGCTGCGCCTCGGAGAGATGACCGACATTGAGAAACACCGTGACGTTGTATTGCCCCACCGTCTCGGCGGTTAGCTGAT
>Ga0256867_10000797_pt1 | contig 12843 bp, 11 predicted proteins | sample RVTome_15_FD_185939 | JGI IMG/M metagenome (GOLD analysis project Ga0256867, IMG submission 185939) | Soil microbial communities from uranium-contaminated site in the Upper Colorado River Basin, Wyoming, United States - RVT150D86 (HiSeq) ... | reverse complement strand
AGGTCGTGCTCGTTGAGCACCCGGCAGATCGGCTCGACCCCGAACCGGTCGCGGTGAACGTCGATGTAGTCGACGATCAGCGCACTCGGCGGTCGAGCTCCGCCGCGGCGAAAAACGCCGACGCCGTCTTGAGGATCTCGTTCGCCCGGCGCAGCTCGGCGTTCTCGCGCTCGAGCTCTTTGATGCGAGCCTCGACCGAGCTCGGCACGCCCGGGCGTTGGCCGGCGTCGACCTCGACTCGCTCGATCCAGCCCCGCAGCGTCTCGGGCTTCACGTCGAGCAGCTCACCCACCCGGCGTCGGGCCTGCAGGGCTGACTCATCCGGGAAGTCCCGGCGGCGGTCCTGGTACATCCTCACCGCCCGGTCACGGGTCTCCTGGTCGTACTTCCTCAGCGCAGGCATGGCTCAGTCTCCTTGTGAGATCAGAGCCTCCGGTGGATCCAGGGCGGTTCATCCTAGCGTGGTTGCGCCGGCGACGGGAGCAGTGACCAGGCGCTGATGACGGCCAAGGCGGCGAGGACCGCCAGGTAGGCGGCGGCGGGAGCGCTGCCCCAGTCGAGTTCGTCGCCGTGGCGGACGAGAGCGATGGCTTGGAGCACGCCGAAGACGAGGCCGGTGATGCCCAGCGGCCGGAGCGACCCCCGGTCGTCGAGCAGCCGGGCGTGGGCAGCCGCGGTGCCGAGGCCGACCAGCCACGCGCCGACGGCGCGGCCGGTGAGGGGCGTGAGCGGCCAGGGCCAGGCGCCGTCGGCCCAGCCGGGGGCGACGAGCAACGCCAGCCCGAGTCCGAGCAGCAGGCCGGCCAAGGCGACCAGAACGGCCCGCACCGCGAAGGGCAGCCCGCTGGGGGCGGGCACCGCGGTCGACTCTCGTCGCTGGGCGACCGTCGCTGCGACCATGAGGACCGGGACGACCAGGTAGACGGCCAACCAGGCCCAGGTCACCGCCCGGGTGGTGAGCGGCAGGTCGGCGTCGAGGTGGAACGTGTCGAGGTGCCCGAGGGTCACGGCCAGCGTCACCGTCGTGAACACGAACACGGCGGGGATGGCGATGCGAGCACCGGACCATCGCGCCGCCCGGGCGGCTCCGACCTCGAGCCCCACAGCCGACCAGTACGAGGCCCCGAGGAACACGGCGGTCATGGGCGAGTCGATCGTCCAGGCGAAGTAGCGGGCGGTCCGCTGCGGGAACACGAACAGTTGCAGGCCGGCCAGAAACACGAGCACGGCAGCGACGTACAGCAGCCGGCGCATCACCGGGACGACCGACGCCACCGGTGCCACCGGCGCGGAGGTGTGCTCCGAGGCGGCCACGGCTAGCGGGCCGGGCCGACAGAGGACGGCGTCTCGGCGAGGTAGCCGTGGACGAGCTGGACGACGGCGGCCCCGTCGCCGACCGCCGTCGCCACCCGCTTGACCGATCCCCGCCGGACGTCACCGATGGCGAAGACGCCCGGCACGCTCGTCTCGAGCGGCAGCGGTGTTCGGGCGGGGTCGGCCAGCGCAGCTCGGTCGACGTCCGCCCCAACCAGGACGTATCCCGCCTCGTCGCGCTGCACCGTGCCCTCGAGCCAGCCGGTGTGAGGGGTCGAGCCGATGAGGAGGAACAGCCCTGCGGCGGGCACGACCTCGGTCGTGCCCTGGTCGAGGTGCGACATCTCGATCTCGGTGAGCGACTCGTCGACCGCGGTGCCGCCGACGACGGTCGCCCGGTGGACGATGTCGACGTTGCGTGTGCTGCGAATCTGCTCGATCAGGTAGTCGGACATGCTGGCCGCCAGGCTCGTGCCCCGGACGAGCAGCGTGACGTGCCGGGCGTACTTCGCGAGGTGCAGGGCGGCCTGGCCGGCGGAGTTGCCGCCGCCGACGACGAAGACCGGGCGGCCCGCCATCGCGGGCGCCTCGGTGACGGCCGCCCCGTAGTAGACGCCGCGACCGACCAGCTCCTCGAGCGCAGGGATGCCGAGCCGCCGGTAGGCGACCCCGGTGGCCACCACCGTCGTCCGCGACCGGACGCTCGTGCCGTCCGACAGGGTGAGGACCTGCTCACCGCCCTCGGCGCGCAGCCCCACGACCTCCCGGAAGAAGAGGAACTCGGCGCCGAACGCCCACGCCTGCTCGAACGAGCGGAACGCGAGGTGGGTGCCGCTCACGCCGCGAGCGAACCCCGGGTAGTTCCTGATCAGCGAGCTGGTCCCGGCCTGACCGCCCACCGCCTGCCGCTCGATCACCAGCGTCGAGATCCCCTCGGAGGCGGCGTACACGGCGGTAGCCAGCCCCGCGGGCCCGGCGCCGATCACCACGACGTCGTAGACCGCGTCGGCAGAGGGCGGGGTCATCAGGCCGAAGGCGTCGGCCAGCTCGACGTCGCTCGGGTTCACCAGCGTGGTCGGCGGCGAGGTGAACTGCAGCACGACCACGGGCAGCTCCGGGTCCTCCAGCTCCATGCCGGCGAGGAGGCGACGCGCCGCCTCCGAGTCGGCGGGGTAGAACCCGATGGGGATGTGGTTGCGGGCGAAGGCGTCGCGCAGCGTGTGGGTCCGCTCGTCGTGCCGGCCGATCAGGCGCACCGCCTCGAAGCCGCGGCCCTGGGCGAGGTGCCAGTCGTCGAGGAGGTCGGTGACCGAACCGTGGAACTCCTCGTCGCGGCGCCGCTCCGGCCTGACGAGCTGGGACTCGGCGTGGCCCTCGGCGATCGCCCGGAAGACCGGCGCCGAGCTCTCGAAGTCGCCCCACTTGACGACGACGGCGCGCTTGGCCGACGGGTGGACCGATCGCGCCCGGCGCAGGAAGGCCAGCCCCTCCCGATCGGCCGGGTTGAAGCACGAAAAGACCATTGCGACATCGCGCTCCCATCGCCGCAACCCGTCGAGCACCGCGCGCGCGTGGTCGTAGCCGCGGCAGGTGATGACCTCGTAGTCCGTTCCATAGCGGCGCCGCAGCTCCCCATCGAGGATGGCCCGGGACTCATCATCGATGGTCACCACCAACATCACGGGCGGCCAGCCGTCCGTCATGTCGGTCCGACCGGCCAACGCGACCGCTCCACTCGCGCGGCCGCGTGGCCGCTCTCGTCCGTCCGCACGGCCCTAGCTTGCCTGCTCACCCCGGCGACTGCACCTCCCCAGGGCCCGGCCGACCCGCATAGCCTGCATTCCCCGCACCACCCGCAGTCTGCGCCTACGGCGGCGAAGAGCGGCCATCCACAACGCGCGGGTCTTCCCCCGCTCGCCAGCTGCTCGGCGTGTGGCCGGGTAGACAAGCGCGGAGCCACGTCGTCGGGGTGTCGTCTCCCACCCTCGGCGTGATGCTCGACAGCGGGTGCGGCCGGTCGCATCGATGCGCTCGAAGTACGCCTGGTTTGCCGCCATCGTCTCGACGGCGGAGCCGGAACGTCACCGTGAAAGGCTCGGTCGCCACGGGACATCGAGGTTGTCAACGGCGGTCGAATCTTGACCCCTTGGCGACGCCCGGGTTCCAGCGTCGATAGGGGGTCAGTTTTCAGCCGTCGCTGACAGAGGTGGGGTTCGTCCGGAGCGCGTCATCGACTCTCGAGGCGAACCGAAGGAGCTCGCTGAGGCTCGCGGCGAACGCCTCCCAGCCGTACTACTCAGGGCCATCCACACGCGCAGGCTGCGCATCCTGGCCCGGATCGCCAAGGGCCTGCGATCGACCGATGAGTTCCGGCGGCCGCGGCAGTCCTAGCCGGTGACCACTACCGACGGCTCAGGCAGGAGCAAGGACATGGGCACCCTCACCATCGCAACCTTCATGACCCTCGACGGGGTTATGCAGGCACCTGGCGGTCCCGACGAGGACCGTGACGGCGGGTTCGAGCACGGCGGCTGGAGCTTCCCCTACTTCAGCGAGGACATGGGCGACGTGATCAACGATGCGTTCGCCAAGGCCGAGGCCATCCTTCTCGGGCGCCGGACGTACGAGATCTTTGCCGCCAGCTGGCCCAACTTCCCTGACAAGGACGACCCGGTGGCGTCGAGGCTCAACACCCTGCCCAAATACGTGGTCTCGACCACGCTCGAGAAAGCCGACTGGGAGCCCACCACGATCGTGCGCGGCGACGTCCCGGCCGAGGTAGCAAAGCTCAAGGGGCAGCATGCAGGCGAGATCCAGGTTCACGGCAGCGCCGGGCTGGCCCAGACGCTGCACACCCACAGGCTCATCGACGAGTATCGGCTGTTCATCGAGCCGGTGGTGCTCGGCACCGGCAAGCGGTTGTTCGAACCCGGCACCGCGGCAACCGCCTTGCGGCTGGTCGAGAGCAGGCCCATGGGCAAGGGCGCGGTGCTGGCTGCGTACCAGCCGGCCGGCAAGCCGACCTACGGCGAGTTCCAAATGGAGGAGGGGTTCGGCCTCCCTGACACCTGAAACCCATGAGCCCACCTCGCCCCCGCACCGGCTCCAAGTTCCTCAGGATCCCAGGTGCGCCAGCATCCGCATGGATGTCGCCGGCCGCCGATCTGTCGAACGCACCCGGAACGACCAATTCGTGCCTCTGACGTGGCGACATCGATCGCCGCGGTCTCCGAGCCGCCCCTTGACAGCAGATCAAGCCCGTTCGGATACGACAAGGGTAGGTTCGGGCGTGAACAGCCCACGCGGCGAGGAGAAGCGATGGAGCAGCCCGTCAATCCCGACGAGCGCGACCCGTCAGTCACGACGGTGGCCGCCATCAGCCTCGTCGCGGGGCTGGCGTGCACACTTGCCCCGGCCGCTACAGCGCGCCTCGCCGGCGTCGACGCCCCGGCCGGCGACATGCGCGCGGTCGGCCTCGTAGACCTGGCCCTAGCGCTGGGCTTGTACGTCGGGCGGCCGTCCTGGCCATGGCTGCTGGCCCGCGCCGCCTCGAACCCGGCCATCGCCGCCGTGACGCTGGCGTCAGCCCGATCACGACGCGCCCGTCTGGCCGCGGCCAGCCTTGCCGTCGCGACCGCCTCCGACCTGGGGACCGTCGGTCGGCTCCACGCCCCCCACCGCTGACCGGCACGCGACCCAGCGCCCTGCTTATGCGCGACAGCCCAGCTCTGGCGGTGCTCATCGACACGCCGCCGAGCCATCGTGGCGCGAGGTTCGGGGAGTGCTTCATCGTTGCGAGTTCCTACCCACGCCGACGATTCCCCGAGCGTCCTGCCGACCCGCAGTAGGTGGCGCAGCGCATGAACGCCAGACGCCGGTGAGCGTTCTGGGACACTGTTCTGTCGTCGCGGATCGCGAGCAGATCGATACTCCCTGCCGAGTATGTCGCGCTCGCGAGAGCGACCACTCGGTCGCTTGATCGCTTCCCGATGCGCATCGAGCCGGCGGGAGGGTACGGCTGGCCGTGGCTTTCGGCCACACTTCTGGCAGGACATCTGGCCAACGCTGAGACATCGGAGCCGGGATGAGTGAGTCGATCACGAGCGTCTCTCCGCCGACGGGATGGCGAGGAGCCGTCGTCCGCGCTGGTCTTGCTGCATTGCGGGTCAGCCTGAAGGTCAGTTCCGGGCCGATGGTGTGGGTCATCCGCCGCCCGTTCGCCGAGACCGACAAGCAGCCTGCGGCTTCCCTGCGAGTGCAGGCGCCCGCCGAGTGTCGGCCGTGATCACCGAGTGCCACGGCGACCATCCCGACGCGCCGCGCGATGGCGTCGATCTGTACTGGATCCCCTTGGGCGCCGGCGCAGGCGGTGTCATCGTGCAATGGAGCGGCCGGCTCTACGAGGTCGTGGCAGCAACACTTGCTCGGCGGCCCCGCTGCAGCCTCTTTCACTCCGCGCTCGAAGTGACTTTGAGTGGCGTGACCGCCGTCATCGAGATGGCGCCGGTGTGGACGAAGCGCGGTGACCGAGGGGTCGTATCTGAGGGACCCGTCGGCGCCCAGCTCCTGGGACGGTCGCGGCTGTTCCGCTACGAGGTCCGCTGCTGGCCTGGCGGGTCGATCCCTGACCTGGTCGCCGCTGTGGGCGGGCCCGTCCCGATCAGCAGCGATCCGCACACAGCCCGAAGGATCCTCGATCTTGTCCAGGAGTTCCCAACCCGCACCTGGGGTCGCGACGAGCTGGGCACGGGTGAGATGTGGAACTCGAACTCGCTCGTGTCCTGGCTGTTGGCTCGCGCCGGGCACGACACTTCCGACATCGGCCCGCCGCCGGGTGGTCGAGCCCCCGGCTGGGATGCCGGCGTCATTGCCGCATCTCGTGGCGACTCCAGCTCCGACGCCTGATCCGAGTGTCAGGAGGCCCTGAAACGCCCACCCGTCGGGGCCACGCTCCGAATGCAAAGGGGGCCGCTTCGCTTCTACTGCCCCATCACGCACCGCACCTTCGTCGGGGGGCACGTGCGTGAGCACGGACGAACAGCCTCGCCCGGCAAATGGGGACCATCGACCCTGCCCGAACCCGGTCGGAGGCCGCGACCATGGGGTGGCACGCCGTCACAGGAGGTACTGCCTGTGCTCAGGCTCGAGGAGACGCCCACGACCGAGAGGCCTGGGATCCGTCAGGGGGCACGGAGGCGCGTTCCGCCAGGCGCGGTGTGGGTGGCGTTGCTGGTGGTGGTCCTGCTCTCCCTCGACGTGATCGACCTTGTCTGGATCGGTGTGGTCGTCCCGGTTGCCGCCCTCGTGGTTGCTGTCGCGCAGGGTCACCGTCCGCCGCACGGCGTTCGTTGGGTGAAGAGAACCGTCGACCGCCAGGACTTTGTTGCGCTCGGGGGCTTCTACGTGGGAGTGGTGGGCCTGTTCCGCCTGGCGTTCGAGGGCTTCGGCACGGATCGGGTGGCGGGCCTGTTCGTGAGCTTCGCGGCCGGCCTGTTGCTGGGTGTGGCGGGGCCGGTGATCTACATGGTGTGGCATCGCCGCCGACGTCTGCGAGACCTCGGTATCGGAACCCACCGGTTGCGTGCCACGGTGGCCCTCGGGTCGGTGCTGGCGGGGATGCAGTTCGTGATGACGCTGTGGGGCTACGACTTGCCCAAGCCCGTCAACTGGGTGCCGCTGCTGGTCATGTCCCTGGTGGTGGGCGCGTTCGAGGCGGTGTTCTTCCGGGGTTTCGTCCAGGGCCGGCTCGAAGCCAGCTTCGGCACCGCCCCGGCGGTCGGCGGCGCTGCCGCGCTCTACTCGGTGTACCACGTCGGCTATGGGATGGGTGCCGAGGAGATGGTGTTCCTGTTCGGGCTCGGAGTCGTCTACGCCATTGCGTTCCGGCTGGTTGAGAACGTGTTGGTTCTGTGGCCGCTGCTCACGCCGCTGGGCGCGTTCTTCAACAACCTCGAAGCCGGTGACATCGAACTGCCGTGGACTTCGATCGCCGGATTCGTCGACGTCGCCGTCGTGATGGCTGTCGTCGTTCTCCTGGCTCGCCGCCACGAACGCCGGCGCGACAATCGAACCCACGAGCCGACGAAGATAAGGGAGCCGGCGCCGGTCTAGAAGGAGCGAATTCCATATGCCAGGAGCACGGACCCAGCCGCGTCCCCGAGGTCGAGACGATCCCCGCGGATGCCGAATGGACCGGGGAAGTACTGCCACTGGAGCCGGTCGATGAGCTGCGCATCCTCACGGTGTGCGACAACACCGTCGACATCTTTCTGCTCGACGAGGGCCCGGCCAAGCGGTTGCCGATCGGCGGCTCGATCACCGGCGGTGCCATCCCGCTCCTCGAGGCCCGAGCACTGGCGGAGGGGAAGGCGCCGGATGCGCCGCACGCTGAGCACGGCTTCTCGGTGGCGGTCGAGGTCCGGAAGGGCGCCACGACCCACCGGCTACTGTTCGACACGGGCCTGACCCCGAGGGGCTGTGTGAACAACCTCCGTCGTCTCGGCGTCGATCCCGAGGACCTCGAGGTGATCGTGTGCAGCCACGGGCACTTCGATCACACCACAGGGCTGTCCGGGCTGATCGAGGAGCTCGGGATAGCCAGCCTGCCGGTGGTCATCCACCCGGAGTTCTGGGCCCATCGCCGCCTGGCCACCCCGGGGAGGGAACCCTTCGAGCTGCCCACCACCAGCCGGCGAGCGCTTGATGACGCCGGCTTCGACATCGTCGAGCATCGACACCCGTCGTTCCTGTTCGATCGCTCGGTGCTCATCACCGGCGAGGTCGACCGCACCAGCGGCTTCGAACAGGGCTTCCCGATCCACCAGGCGCGTCGCAACGGCACGTGGGACCCGGACCCGCTCATCCTCGACGACCAAGCCCTGATCGCCAACGTCGCCGGCAAGGGCATCGTCGTGTTGACCGGCTGCGGCCACGCCGGTGTCATCAACACCTGCCGCTACGCCCAGCGTCTCACCGGCGTCGATCGACTGCACGCAGTCATCGGCTGGTTCCACCTCAACGGACCACTGTTCGAGCCCATCATCGGCGACACCCTCGAAGCTTTTGAACAGCTCTCGCCTGACGTGATCGTGCCCACGCACTGCACCGGCTGGAAGGCGACCCACGCATTCGCTCACCGGTTCCCTGCGGCCTTCATCCAGAACAGTGTCGGCACCACCTTCCACCTCGCCGCCGATCGCGCGACATGACGCCGCTCCTGCTCCCCGGACCAGACTCCCGGATCGGGTGGTGATCGCGGGATGACCGGCCGTCGCCAAACGCTGACGACGGAAGGCCGTGAGCAGCCGCAGCGAGCGTTGTTCCCAAGGCTCTGCCGGGAGGTCGCCAGAGCCGCGCTCCGGGCCGGGCACGTCGGTTCAGCAAACAGTGACCGAGAGGACCTGCACGATCTTCCCGACGCCGCGCAGCACTACCTGCGGTTCACGGGTGTGTGACCGATCGGGTACGCGACCGCACGTTCCAAGCCCAGTTCGAGGGCCGGTTTCGGCTGCCGGGCAAGCCTGGATGCCTGCTGACGCATGCCAGTTCAACTCCGGGCCGGACGTGGCGCGCATCTTCGTCATGCGCCTGCGCTTCGCCCGGGTCGTCCCCATGATCCGCGTGGACAGCTACATCACCGGTCGCGGGGAGATGTCCGGCAGGCTCCTCGGCCTGGTTCGCGTGGCCCACGGCGAAGGCGAGGAGTTCGACATCCGCGAGCTCGCCACCTTCCTCAACGACGCGGTGCTCCTTGCGCCGTCGTTCCTGCTCACCGAGACCGTGACATGGTCTCAGGGAGACGGCGACAGCTTCGATGTCACGCTGGGCAACGTGGGCCACGCGGTCACTGCCCGCGTGCTCGTCGACGAGCGAGGCGCGCCCCCAGGGCTTCAGCACGACGGATCGTTACGCCAACCTGCCCGAAGGAATCACCCGCGCCGAATCCCAGTACAGGTGGGCCAGCTCAGCGTCGGCCTTGCGGACACCACCGCGGGAAGCCCGGGGCCGACGCGCCACACCCCGACGCTGGAGCCGGAAATACACCAAGCTGGTGCTACAGCCCAGCCGGTCGGCGATCTCCGCCGCCGTGTGACCCCGCCTATAAAGGCGACGACCTGCTCATCGCCGACATCGGCGCGGCTCGCCGCCGGGCTCGGCCGTCGAGGCACACCGGCAGCGACCGGCCAGTTGTGCACCGTCTGCGCCGCCACCCCCACCGCTTCGCCAGCGCCCCGATCGCCCGCCCCTCACCGACATACAGGCGCCACAAAGTCGCAGCATCCGGTCTCGCAGCCGACCCAGCCACCGCCAGCCACTCTGCCACCCCCGCCATCCGCCAGCCCGCGAGGGGGCGGCTGCGGGACACCTCGCTCCCCTCCCCACCCGGCCGTCGCCGCACGCCCTCAACGGCGCGTCGGGCGGTCGCAGTCCCCGTGCACAGATCCCCCCGCATCCGTGCGCGCTGCTATGTCGGAGCTGCGCGTTCTGCGGCGTTCTGGGGGATCCCCCCCGTGGGCCTACAGTGCAGGTCATGGTGCCGGCGCGTCCCGGTCTGGGGATGGAGCCGTCAGAGGAGGACGACACTGGGCGGCAGGATGAGAGGGCCTTCGAGGAGGCCGGCCTGTACGACCCTGCGTCACCGACAGCCGCCGACCGTCTGGCTGCACTTCGTTACATGATCGATCACGGGACGTCGATCGCCTACCTGAAAGCTGGGAACGACCGCGGTCGGCTCTTTGCCGGACAGACGATGTCGGTCCTATGGGGAGATATCGAGTGGCTGACCTTGGGGGAGGTGGCCGATCGAGCGGGCCTCGACGAGGACACGTTGCGGCGCCTTCGGCGTGCGTGCGGGCTTCCCGACCCAGGCGGCGAGCGCTCTTGTCCAGCAGTTGAGGTCGAGCTTTGGCAAGCAGCCGCGGCAGCCATCGCGCTCGTCGGGGAGGAGTCTCTCTCGGGGTTTATGCGGTCGCTGGGCGCCGCCGCGAGCGCGTCGGCGGAAGCCACGCTGGCGTTGGCGCGCGACGCCAATCCCCTGTCCTGGCAGTCGGAGGCGGCCTACGCCGAGTGGGCGCTGCGGGGCGCCCGACTTATCGAACAGATCCCGCGTGCCCTGGATCTGCTGTTCCGGCTGCATGTTCCGCTCGCAGGGGACCAGATTCTCCGCTACGCCGAAGCTCCTCAGGAGTTCACCGAGTTCACGGTTGGGTTCGTAGACCTTGTCGATTCGACGAGCGTGGTCGAACGACGCGGGCCACAGGAGGTCGTTCGCGCAATGGCTGACTTCGCCCGACTTGCATCGACATCGGCAGTGTCGAGCGGAGCGCGGCTCGTGAAGCTCATCGGCGACGAGGCGATGTTCGCCCACCGCGACCCCGTCTGCGTCGCGAGGACCGTGGGCGAGCTCGTCGCAGCCGTCGAAGACTATGCGCTGCTCCGCGGAGCGCGTGGCGGCATGGCCACGGGCGCAGTCATGCCAGCACAGGGAGACTATTTCGGCCCTGCGGTCAATCTTGCCGCCCGCATCACCAGAGAAGGCGGATTCGGGGAGGTTCTCTGCGACACCGCAACGGCAGCTGCGCTCGGGAGCGGCGAAGAGATCGGTGCGCGACGCCTCCGCGGATTTGCCGATCCGTTCCCACTCGTGCGGGTTCAGGGTCCGGGAGCTGAACCAGGCCCGCACATTCCTGACTGAGTCACATCGAGCGCGAACACCCGAACACGTACACCGAACGCTCAACGGAAGCCAGGACTCGACGCGCCAGAACGGCATCTGCGTCGGTGCGACTCGCACTGGACGGCGAACACAACGACGGTTCTCGCGCGGCGGACTGGCCGCGGAAGGCGCACAGAACGTCGGCCGGGAAGGCCCGAGCGACGCTTGGCCGCCGTCTGGGCCGTCAGGCGGCCGCGCAACCGTGAGCGCGAATCTCGGGGAGTCCTTCAGGGTTCCCCGAGATTTGCCCAGATCGCCTGAGTGTCCTTGCGGGAGCTGCCGGCCGAGTGCCACCGCTGTCGTTCATTGCGCGCTATCGGGTCGGCCCCGCGTAGGCGACGACGTAGAAGCGGTCCTTGCGTTGCGCGATGTGGGCCAGCCGTGAACGTTGCCGATTCGGAGCGAACCCGAAGGTCACGATGGTCCTGGTCGCACGTCTCCCGCACAGGCGTACCCTGGCTCCATGTCTTCGGGCGATCCGACCATGCGGTCGTCGGTGCCGACCGCTGATGGGTTGCGCACGGCCGATCTGGTGGACGCGATGGGCCGGCTGCATCGCCATCGGTGCGCCGCGTTGGATCTGGTGAGCCCGTCGCCGGATCGGGTGTTGTTCGGCCCCGCGGTGACGATCTCGTACTTCCCGTCGTGCGCGGACGCGCTGCCGCCGGAGCGGTTCAACTTCGCCCGGCTGTTCTACGAGGCGATCGAGGGCGGCGGCGAGGGCCGGGTGCTGGTGTTGGCCAGCAACGGCCATCCGGATGTGTCCTTGGGCGGCGGCACGAAGATGTCGCGGGTGGAGAACCACGGCTTGGCGGGGATCCTCGCCGACGGCCGCCTGCGTGACTTCGAAGAGTTGCGCCGGTTCGGGTTCGCGACGTGGTGCCGGGGCGAGGCGACCCGGTGGGGCGGCGACGTGGTGACGCCCTTCGAGGCCAACCGGCCCGTGGTGATCGACGGTGTCGGGATCCGACCCGGGGACTACGTGTTCGCCGACTCCTCGGGCGCGGTGGCGGTCCCCGCGACGCAGATCGCCGAGGTGGTGGCTGAGGCGCGGCGCATCGTGGCCGATGATGCCGGCTTTATGGAGCAGATCCGCACCGAGGACCCCGCCGACGTGCGCGGAGACGAGCGCTGAGCCAGCCGTTATGGCTTCGGGTCACCCGAGACCCTCCGCTAGGCGTTCGTTACTCGGTACCGCACCACCCCGTCGCGCGAGGCAGCCGAGCCACCGGGCACACATCGAAGCGGAAGTGCGGAGATCCTGCCGCCGTCGACCCCTAGCGTCTGGTGGTCGACCTATACAGGTCAGTGTCGTCGATCGATTCGCAGCTCGAAGTTCTCCCGCTCCAGCCGCTTGAGCCGCTCACGCTCGTCCGTGGCCAGCCCCGGGCGCCCGCCTGCGTCGACCTCGGCGCGACGGACCCACTTGCGCACCGTTTCCGCCGTCGGGCCCAGCATCTCGGCGACCGCGCAGATCGCCTCCCACTCCGACCCGTACGCAGCCTCGCCCTCGCGAACCAAGCGGACCGCCCGCTCGCACAGCTCAGCCGGATACGTCCCCGGCCGCCGTTGCCTGGTCAAGGCCCAACGAGAATCTGGGCCGGCCTGGGACCGTGTGTCCGTTCGTGCCTGGGGCCCAGGAAGGTAAGACACTTTGGCTCGCTCCGGAGCAGATCGCCGACCGGAGCGGGCGAGCTTGTTGGTGGCGGCGGCCAGGACGATGAGGTCTCGGGCCTCCACCGTCGGGGTGCTGTCCCGGCGCCGCACGAGGAGGGCCAAGCCGGCGCCACCGGTCAGGTAGGTCCCGATGAGTG
>Ga0256867_10000795_pt1 | contig 12866 bp, 13 predicted proteins | sample RVTome_15_FD_185939 | JGI IMG/M metagenome (GOLD analysis project Ga0256867, IMG submission 185939) | Soil microbial communities from uranium-contaminated site in the Upper Colorado River Basin, Wyoming, United States - RVT150D86 (HiSeq) ... | reverse complement strand
GCCCAGATAGGTCGGAAGATTGTCGAAGGCCTCGAACCAGATGATCGCCGTCACCAGGATGAAGGTCGCGGTGGCGGCATAATTGATCAGCTTGTGAGTCCGGTAGGCCGTCTCCTCCTCGTCCATGTTGGCGGCCACGACACGACGGGCTACGCGGCGCAGCACGAGGACGACGATCAGGGTGACGGCTGTCGCGATGATGTTGGTCAGAGCCCCAGTCTCGATCCCCAGGGTGTCGGCCCAATCCTCGATCACGACACCGATTATCCAACCACCACCATCAGATCCTGCGGATATCGGGCGGTAGGCTGGATCGGTGAGCAACGATCGCCGAGGTCACGATCCGGACACGGCTTCGGTGGGGCTGGGCCACGACGCTCGTCTCCACCTCGGCTCACTGAAGCCGCCCATCTACGAGACGTCTACCTTCGTTTTCGAGACTGCCGAGCAGGGCAAGCGTTTCTTCGAGGTGACATACGGCCTCGACGAGCCTCGGGAGGACGACGATTTCGGGTTCATCTACAGCCGGCTCGATTCGCCCAACCTCGGTCCCGCAGAGCAGCGTCTGGCCGTCTGGGAGGGTGCGGAGAGGGCTCTCATCTTCAACAGCGGGATGTCGGCGATCACCAGCGTGTTCCTCGCCTTCATCCGACCTGGTGAAGTCATCCTCTACTCGTCGCCCAACTACGGCGGCACGACCTCGCTGCTGACCGGCCTTCTCACCCAGTACGGGGTGATGGCCCGTCCGTTCACATCATCGATGGGCGAAGCCGAGCTGGCGGAGATCGTCGGTACCGATCGTCTCGGCATGGTCTATGTGGAGACGCCCGCCAACCCCACCGTCGACATCTTCGACCTTCAACTCGCGGCGTCTGTGGCGAGCACACACGATGCCCGGCTGGTTGTCGACAACACCTTCCTCTCGCCGGTTTGGCAGCGGCCACTGGAACACGGCGCGGACATCTCCATCCACTCGGCCACGAAGTACCTCGGCGGCCATTCCGACCTCACTGCGGGCGCGGTTGCCGGCAACAAGGCAGACATGGAAGCCCTGCGTCACGTCCGTTACGAAATCGGCTCAACGGCGAGCCCATCCACCGGATGGCTGCTCGCGAGAAGCCTGGAGACCCTTCGTCTCAGGGTGGAGAAACAGACGGCCAACGCCGTCCGCCTGGCGGAGTACCTCGCCGGTCACGACAAGGTGTCGGTGGTCAACCACTTGAGCCTCCTCGAGCCCGGCGACCGCCGTCACGACATCTACAAACGCCAATGTCTCGGCCCTGGTGCGATGATCTCCTTCGAGGTCACCGGCGGTCAAGAGGGCGCCTTCAGGTTCCTGAACGCTCTCGAGCTGGTCCATCTGACGGTCTCTCTTGGCGGTACCGAGTCATTGGCCTCACATCCCTGGACTATGAGCCATGTGCGTGTGCCCGAGGACGAGAAACTGGCGATCGGAGTGACTCCCGGTCTGATCCGGTTTTCTGTGGGTATCGAGCATGTGGGAGATCTGATTAGCGATCTCGACAACGCCTTCACCCGGGTGTGACGCTTAGGTCGATCAGCCCATCCTGACCACTCTGAGCGCGGAGTAGGATGCCCTCATCACTCTGTGTGCTGGCCACTAATTCCAAAGCCACCTCTGCTCTTAGGCCGGGCAACAAACCCGACCACCGGTAGCAAGAGGAACAAACGCTCCCTACCCGGAGCTGGAGGGGGCGGCCTCAGGGCCGCCCCCTCCTCAAGAAAGACGAGATCGCGAAAAAACACCATCTTGAGGACGGCGATGGCCGGGGCAGGTCTGACGGTGGACGAAGAGATGATCGCCTAATGGCAACTTCTCCGTGGAGGGCGGGGCCGACGCCGCCCATGAGTTGCTGGCGAAGGCCGTACCGCATACCGCGATCTTTGCCCTCTCCGACGAGATGGCTGTCGGTGCCTCAAGGCGGCGAGAGAACGACGGCTTCGGATACCCGAGGAGTTGGCCATCGTCGGCTTCGACGATCATGACTTCTCGATTGCTATCGGTCTGACGACAGTGCGTCAGCCGGTGTCCTCCAGGGGCGAGACCGCTGCTCGCGCCCTCCTGGACGCGGTCGAGGGAAGGCCATGGACCGAGAACCGGCTTCTCGATCATCAGCTGATTGTTCGTGGGACTTCGAGGGTCTGACTCGCCGACCCTCAGTCTCGCTCGTAGCGACGCACGTCCTGGGCGTAGCGAGCTTCGAAGAGATCGAGCACCTCTCCGGGCTCGGCGTGACGACCCAGGTCGTGTTTGGAGAAGAGCGTCTCTCCGTCGACGGTCACGTCGAAGACACCTTTGGACCCCATCGTGAAGCTCAGCGAGTCGATGACGTGCTGGAAGTTGTGGATCAGGTCATTGGCCGCGCCCACGGCGCGGGCTGAATAGTCTCAAGGGACGCAGTACTTGATATCGATCACATGCATTTGAGTCTCCAAATGGTTGTCTTCGATATGCGACGTTACCTGGTCACCCCGCCAAGAACGAGAGTGTGACGCTTCGCCGTTGGTTGTCGACGTTGGTGTCGACCAACACGATCGACTGCCAGGTTCCCAAGCCGAGGATCCCATCCTCGACAGGCACCACGAGTGAGGGACTGACGAACGCGGGGAGCACATGATCCCGCCCATGGCCGGGACTTCCATGCTGGTGACGCCAGCCGTCTCCTGGCGGGAGGAGTCTGTCGATCGCGGCAAGGAGGTCGTAGTCGCTTCCCGCTCCGGTCTCGATGAGTGCCAGTCCTGCAGTTGCGTGGGGTACGAAGACCGACAGGAGACCATCGCCCTTGCCGGCGCAGAATGCGGCAGCCTCGCCGGTGATATCGACGACCGTCGACTCGTCATCAGTAGTCAGGGTGAGGTGGGTGGTGTCCACCAGGCCACCTTTAGCAGATCGAAGCGGCCGCTCACGAGCCTGGCCCGACGTCTCAGGCCTCATCCCCAGCTAGTCGACGTCACTCGGCCGGCTGAGTGGGGATAGCGAGGACATAGCCAAGAATGCTATGAATCGACTCGACGACGCGCCCGGCAGCGGCCGGTGCAGCAACGTACAGCCGCCACTGAGAGTGAAGCCCGATGAATTGGCTGATCACAGGCGACGGACCCCCACCGATCCGGTCGGTCAGGGAAGACCGAAGCCGTCGACGGTCACCGAACAGGTTTGGAAGGGGTCGTTGGCGTTGCGAATCTCCGCGACGAGGAGAGTTCCGGTCTCTCCGGACCCTGATCGCTCGTAAATGACGCGTCCTTCGAAGCTCGCCCCAGACGCGATCCGCTGGCCCAGCGGCCATCGCCCATTGCTGAGCTGGGCGAAGGTGGCGAGGGCATACTGGGTGCTTCCTTCATCGGTCAGCGTGACCAGGTCGTCCGGTGGGATCTGGATCGGGTCGTTGCCCGCGCCGTTCTCCAAGCGGATGGGTACCCAAAGTTGGTTGTCCTCCAGGTCCACCGGGCCCACGACCACCGTCAGATCGACACAGTGCGCTACCTGTCCCACGCCCGACGCCTCATCGAGCACTGCACCAGCCGTCGTCTCCGTGCCACCCCCGGCACTGGTGGTGGGACTCGCAGATGTTGTAGGGCCTCCGGCCACGGTCGTCGTCGTTGGCCCGTTGTCGTCATTCTCCGGCAATACCACCAGGGCCAGGAAGAAGAGAAACCCGCCGAATCCGAGGAGGGCTACCTGTCGCACCGGGGATTCGAGGAGAGGTACCTCGATGTTGAAGGCCTTGAGCCCGCCACCGATGATCGCGGCGGCGACAAGGACGATCGCAGCGGTGAGAACGGTTGCTTCCATCAGGCGGCCAGTATCACGGCTTCACGGTAGGGCATGTGCTCAGTCGACTCCTCCAATACCCTCCAGGCGGTCTTAGCGATTAGGCGTCTCGCCTTACGTTTTCCCTGCGTAGTCGATATTCGAGAAAGGCCATGTCTCATCGATCCACGTCGACAACACGTCCCGGATCGCCGTGTCCAACTCGGCATGACTCTCTCGAACCCAGGAACTGACCGATGCATCGTGGCCCGTGCGGCGATCTGGATAGATGTAGATGCAGCCGATGACATCGTCACCTTCGAAGATCGAGTATGTGAAGCCCCTGCGCTCCTCGAAGTCCTTGGCATGTCGGACCAGATCCTTCAAGTTCGCTTCCAACGTCATGGCTACCGGCCGGCCCGGCTCCTCTTGTTCACTGAATCCGGGGGTGTCCGCCTGTGTCCTCTGGTCGCGTGCTGCGAGGTGATGTCGGGCTTTTCAGACCAGCATCGGTACCAATTGTGTCCTCCCGTGTCAGGCCGTCGCTTCCAGTGCGTTTGCCTGCGGTTTGCATGACTGGCGGGTCATCTGCCTCGCCTGAATCCTCGTGTCATACGCGCCTTACCCCGGTCGGTTTTGACCTGTCTTACGCTCGGGTGCTCTGACGCGACTATTACCAACAGTGGTGAGATGACACACGCCAAGATCGAGAACGACGATTTCACGGGCTTTGTCAGAGTGGCCGAGCCCCGCCTCTGTCTTGCTCTGACAGCGGCATTCGGACTCCAATGTGCCCAAGAGGCGACATCGGAGACACTTGCCTTCGCCTGGGAGAACTGGGATCGAGTGTCGCAGTCACCCAATCCGATTGGCTTTCTCTTCGGTGTTGGCCGCAACAAGGCGAAAGGGATCATCCGGCGTGGAAGTCGAGCGCACTTTCCGCCGGTGGAGGCAGACAACCTTCCCTGGGTCGAACCTCACCTGCCCGCAGCCTTGTCCAGGCTGTCAGAACGTCAACGACAAGTCGTCATGCTCCTCCACTGCTTCGACTGGACGTTGACGGAGGTCGCTGAATTGATGGGGCTGTCGAAAGGAACGGTGCAGACACACGATCGGCGCGGGCTCGCGCGGCTGCGCCGCGACTTAGGAGTGGGGCAATGACCGACCTACTAACCCAACTTCACGTCTACGGACAACAGATCGAATCCGCATTGGGGGTTCCGGCAGACAGCATCGTCGACGTCTCAGATCCCGTCCTCGCTCCCGTGCAGCCTGAAGGCACGAGGCTCTGGGTCTGGATGCTGGTCGGGGCTGCTGTTGTTGCGCTGCTTTTCCTCCCGTCGCTGGCCAATCATCCGTCCTCAACCGTGATCGGCGGTCCGGACAGTTCAACAGCCAATAGCCGCGTAGACCCAACTGCGCCCGACGTGGTGGCTGAGTCGTTCATGGAGGCATGGGTGGCAGGGGATGGCGAAGCGATTGCCGCCTTGTTCAGCGCTGAGGGAAGTTTCAATGGGTGGAATAGGACCAACGGGTGGAACAAGACGGAGGGGTTTCCGGCTATACACGACTGGTATCTAGCTGTAGGACAGGAGTTTCAAAGCAAGGGGTGTAAGCCCCAGACAGTGGGGACAGTCGCCTGCACCTACACGGTCCAGAACGAACTGAGTCGCATACTCGGCAGGGAGCCTGCGACGAGCAGGGTTGTACTTGTGGTCGCTGACGGGAAAATAGAGAGCGTTAGCGGCTTCCCCATCGAGTACGTCGATGGGTCTGGGATCCACGGTGGCGACTGGCCTGACGAGCTCTGGGGCATGTTCAGAGAGTGGATCTTGATCAACCACCCCGACGACTACAGGTTCATGTATGTCAGCGGCTCTCGTTTCGGCTCAACCTCGATCGCACTATGGGAGCGATACACCGACGAACTCACTGAATCACCCGGAGCGGTGAGCCAATTGTTGGCGGAATGGGAGGCCGGGGCAGAGGCGAGGGCGGCCTACTTCGCCGACGCTCAGAAGATCTGCAGGGCGGCGTCTGGGAGGTATCGGGAGGTCGAAATTGAGCTCGACATGCTGTACTTCCCGAGTGAAGAGGACTTACCGAGTAGGGAGGAACCCCTCCCGATATCCAAGGAAATCCTCCCACAGATCACTGCGTCCAACGAGGCGGCGGCTCGCATCTCGGAGGAGGCCCTTGCCGAGTTACGCGCTCTTCCCTCGCCGCCGGAGACCGCCCGCGGCTTGTTCAGCATGTTCTACTCGCTGGCCGCCGAGCAAATCGACCTCCACCGCCAGATAGCGGCGGCGGCATCTGCCGGTGACATCGCTCTAGTCGAGACGCTGTTGAACGAACGCGTGGACCGAACGCACCATCTCGATGGTCTCCTCGGTTCGTGCCCGGTGGGACTATCTGCGTAAGGCTGTCTCGTGGGTCCCGTGGGAATCGAACCCACAACCTTCGGGTTAAAAGCCCGCTGCTCTGCCAATTGAGCTAGAGACCCCTCGTCGAGGCCAATTTACCTGCGGATTGGCCCGCCCACGACACCACCTGCCACGATCTGCCGGACCATGTCGGAGATTTGGGGCCTCGCCGTCCTCTCCCTCGTGAGCGCGGTCACGCCAGGCCCGAACAACGTCATGTTGTGGGCCTCCGGGGTCCAGTTCGGCATGCGCCGAACCCTGCCGCACATACTCGGCATCCTTCTCGGTGTGGGCTCCATGGTCCTCGTCGTCGGCACCGGGCTCGGTGTGCTCATCACCGAGGTGCCTGCAGTCGAGAACACGCTGAAGGTCATCGGGTCGGTCTATCTCCTCTACCTCGCCTTTCAGATCGCCGGTGGCGGATCGTCAGATAGAGGTGAGGCCGCCCAGCCCCTCACACCGTTCCAGGCCGCAGCGTTCCAATACGTGAACCCCAAAGCGTGGGTCTTCGTCCTCGCTGCTGTGACGACGTTCCGACCAGCGTCGCTACCGGTGCTCGCCGGGTCTCTGGTCATGGCCCTGGTGATGATGGTTGTGATCGTGCCCTGTGCCTCACTATGGGTCGGCGCCGGGACGTTCCTCAGCCGCTACCTAGCCGATCAGAGACGCTCACAGGGGTTCCGGATCGCCCTGGGTCTTTTGCTGGCGGCGACCGTTGTGTACATCTGGCTGTAACTCGAGGTGGCTAACTTTCCGACCCGATGACGACAGTCGTTTCGGTTGAAGGATTGGTTAAGCGTTACGGCGACTTCGCCGCGGTCGATGGCGTGTCCTTCGAGGTCGAAGAGGGTGAGATCTTCGGGATCCTCGGCCCGAACGGCGCCGGCAAGACGACCACGGTGGAGTCTCTCCAAGGGCTGCGTACTATCGACTCGGGGAGGGTTTCGGTACTCGGCCTCGATCCGGGACCACACGCCGACGAGGTGCGACGCAGGATCGGTTCACAGCTTCAGGAGTCGGCACTGCCTGACAGGATCAAGGTCTGGGAGGCCCTCGATCTGTTCGGCGCGCTCAGCAGCGAAGGGCCGTCCCTCGACTCCTTGCTCGCTGATTGGGGGCTCGTCGACAAGAGGAACGACCGATTCGCCAACCTGTCCGGCGGCCAGCAGCAACGCCTGTTCGTTGCCCTCGCTCTGGTCAACAACCCAAAGCTGGTGTTTCTAGATGAAATGACAACGGGTCTCGACCCATCGGCGAGACGGGTCGCCTGGGACCTGATCCGTCGTATACGAGAGCAAGGAACAACCGTGGTTCTGGTGACGCACTTCATGGAGGAGGCGGAGACCCTGTGCGACCGGCTGACGGTGATCAACGGTGGCCGAGTGGTGGCGCAGGGAACTCCCCAGGGCCTCATCGACGAGTTCGGAGGAGGCGTGAGGGTCCGCTTCACCGCTGGTGGCGATCTCGGCTGGCTTTCCGGCGTGGCACACGTCGACTCGGTGGAGAGGGAGCGTGATCGGGTCGAAGTGAGAGGCAATGGGCCGGTCATGGTGCACGTCGCCGCCGCATTGCTGGAAAGAGGGATAGCACCAACCGATCTTCGGGCCGAGCGAGCCACCCTCGAGGACGTGTTCCTCCAGCTCACCCGGAGCGAGCCGGCGTCGTGAGGGTCTTCCGAAAGCTCACATGGGTCGAGTTGAAGCTGTTCCTGCGGGAACCGTTGACCGTGATCTTTGCCCTGGCGTTGCCTTTGGTGGTGTTGTTCGTCCTCGGCGGCGTGTTTGGCAACCAGGCCGAGGCGGACGTCTATCGGGGAGTTGGTGCGATGGACTATTACGTTCCGGCCTACGTCGCTTTCGTCTGTGCGTCGGTTGGGTTGATCAGCCTCCCGATGCACATTGCGTCGAACAGGGAGCGCGGTGTACTCAAGCGCTATCACGCCTCGGGGATAACGCCGATCCCGCTGGTCGCCTCACAGGTGGTGGTGGCAATCGTCATCTCGGTGGTCTCGGCGGTGGTTCTGATTGCCGTGGCGACTCCGGTCTACGACGTCATTTCGCCCGATTCTCTCGCACTCACAATCGGGGGTTTCGGGCTGGTTGCGATCGCCTTCGCCGCGGTGGGGATGCTCTTGGGGGCTGTCCTGCCCTCGGCGAGATCGGCGCAGGCTCTTGGTGTTCTCCTGTGGTTCGTGCTGTTGATGATCGGCGGTGCGGGGCCACCACCCGAAGTCATGAACGACACCATGAGCACCATCGGCGACTTCACACCGCTCAAACACGCCATCTACGTCCTTCAGGAGGGATGGCTCAGTCTCGATCCCGGGTCGTCGTGGCTCGTGGTGGCGGGCATCGCCGCGGTGGCCGCTATCGGCGCCGTCGTATTCTTCCGCTGGGAGTAGAACCCGGAGGGAGATCGAACCCCGGGCATAACCTGTGGTGGTGCGTCGTCTTCTTCTTCTTCTCCTGATCTCCCTGCTGGCCACCGCTTGTGCCGGGCAGCCAACGACGTCCGATTGGGACACGTCATCGCCCTTTGCCGGATTTGCCCTGTCACCGCCCAGCCTGGACCAGGGCGGGTTCGAGGACTACTTCGACAGGATCGAGCTCGGCGCCGATCTGGTGGCGTGGGTGGGTGCGTGGCAGAACATCGACGATGCCACCTCTGTGTACGAGATGGCGGAGGAGCGTGGGTATGTGCCGGTGGTAGTCACCGGGTTTCCCACCGGTACGGACGGCCTTCGCGAGTTGCCCGAGGACCCCTCCGAGCTGCTCGAGACGGTGTCCAACTGGGTGGCGGACCACCCCGTGCCGTTTCTCGGCTTCGGGGTGGAGGTAAACGCGTTCCTCTACGAGCGGGCGCCCGAGGATTTCGAGTGGTTCGTGGACACCTTCCCGGAAATCGTGGCCTCCGTGCATGAGGTTTCGCCGGACACGATCGTCTTCCCGGGGTTTCAGGTGGAGCGTCTCAGAGGCCTGAAGGGTGGGTTGTTCGGGGAAGCCGACACGCTCCCGGTGTGGGATCTGATCGACCGGTTCCCTGACGCGGACGCCATTGGATTCACCAGCTATCCGGGACTGGTCTTCACCGCGCCGGACCAGATCCCTAGCGATTACTACACCGAGATCACCGCCCACACAGACAAGCCCATCGTCTTCACCGAGCTCGGCTGGCAGGCCGGCGGGGACCTCCTCGAATGGAGTGGCACTCCCGAGAAGCAAGCCGAATTCGTGACGACTCAAGTGGCCCAACTCGCCGAGATGTCGGAGATGATCATTTGGAGCTTCCTCTACGACCAGCAGGTCGGCGGGGCTCCCTTCGAGACCATGGGCCTCATCGACAACGCCGGCACCGAGCGGATTGCTTGGCACGCATGGCTCGAGATATTCGGATGAGCATCCGTTTCGGCATCTCCCATCTCCCATCTGACGACGTTTCCGACGAGCAGTTTCTCGACGAACTGGTCGAACAGGGCCATCGCGCTCTCGAGCTTCCCTTCACCCATGGTTTCCCCTGGAAGGAGAAGCGCTGCGAATCGTTCGCCAAGCTCGCCGCAGAGCGGGACATCCGCCTCTCGGTTCACGCTCCCTACTTCGTCGGCTTGACCATCCCTGAGGAGGAAAAGGGAGCCCAATCGGCGTATGCGCTCGAGCACACCATGAAGCTGGGGAAGTGGCTGGGGGCGCCGGTCGTCGTCGCCCACCTCGGGTCCACCTACGACGAAGACCCGGCCGTGCTCATGGACCGGGTTCGATCCCGAATCGACTTCATCGCACCCAAGATCGAGTCTCTCGGTGTGGGGCTCGGTCTGGAGACCGCCGGCAAGAAGAGCGCTTTCGGGAGCCTCGGTGATATCGCCCAGTTGGCGGGGGAGTACAACTTCGTGAGACCCGTGGTCGACTGGGCTCACATCCATGCCATGACCGGCGGAGCACTCACCTCCAGAGATGCATTCACCTCAGTGCTCGCATTCATCCGTGAATCCTTCCCCGGGTGGATGGTGCAGCCGCTCCAGGTCCAGTTCTCCGACAACCAGTTCGGCGACGCCGGCGAGATCAGACATGTCGCCTACGGGGAGGGGACCCTGAGGGTCGGCCCACTCGTCGAGGCGGTTGTCGATGCCGGGATGTCCATGGTTCTCATCTCCGAGGCGCGGGACATGAAGAGTCATGGGCTCATTTGGGCAGAAGTCCAGGAGCATCTCGACACCACGAGCTCGACCCCCGATCGGCCGGTCGCAACCGCGTCCGCGGAGTTCCCTAGTGAGGTGCGGGTGGTGAAGGACGGGGACCGCTACGTGCCTGCCGCCGTCGACAGGTCGATCTCCTTCTCCAACATCGACAAGGTCTTCTTCCCGGAGAGTGGCATCACCAAGGGCGACCTCATCCAGTACTACGCATCGGTGGCGCCGCTCCTCCTGCCTCATCTCGCCGGACGGCCGATCTCGATGTCCCGCTATCCAGGAGGCATCGCCGGCCAGTCGTTCTATGAGAAGCGGGCTCCGGGCCACCAGCCCGACTGGATGCGACTGACTCCCGTGCCCTCAGATTCCCAAGGCGGGTTCATCGAGTTCATGATCGCCGACTCGGCAGAGTCGCTGATGTGGTTCGCCAACATGGCTTGCATCGAGGTTCACCCCTTCCACTCGACCGAGACCGACCTGGACAATCCGAGCTATGCCATCTTCGACTTCGACCCCGCCGAGGGCTCGCATTGGGGCCAGGTGGTGAGTGGGGCGAAGCTCCTCGAAGTGGCGCTCGGTCAGCTCGGGCTCACCGGATACCCCAAGCTCTCCGGCTCCCGCGGGCTCCACGTGTACGTCCCCCTCGAGCCGGTCCACGACTTCACCCGGGTGCGGCGGTTCGTCGGAGAGGTCGGCGAATACCTGGCTGCGGCCAACCCCGACGACATCACCATGGAGTGGGACAAACCGAAACGGAAGGGCAAGGTGTTCGTCGATCACAACCGCAACGCCTTCGGCCAAACTGTGGCCTCGGTCTACTCGGTGCGGCCGCGCGAAGGGGCGCCGGTGTCGGCGCCGCTCACCTGGGACGAGGTAGAGACCGTCAAAAACGGTGACATCACCATCCTCAACATCTGGGACCGGCTGCAGCGGTACGGCGACCTTTTCGCCCCGGTGGTCGCCGATGGCCAGACCCTGGAAGTGGCTGAGGAAGCCCTGGGAATCACCCCTTAACCAACCGTTCACTCTCGCCCGGTAGGGTTGATCCATGGATCTGTACGCTCGCATCAACATTCTTGGCGGGCTGTCGGTCCGTTTGCCCCGAGGAGGGCTCGAAGAAGCCATCGCCCTCGACAATGACCCCATCGGACGTGCGCGCAATTGGGTTCAGCAGGGGGTCGACTACCTCCACATCGTGGACCTCGATGCCGCCGCGTACGGCGATTACCGCAACCGCGAGCTGGTAAGTCGTCTCATCGACGAGGCGGGCGTGCCGGTTCAGGTGGCTGGGGGTGTCAGATCCGAAGGTGAGGTCGAGAAGCTCCTGGAGAACGGCGCCTGGAGGGTGGTGATGGGCACCGCCGCCATCGAGAACCAGATAATGGTCTGGGACATGTGCCGCGAGCACCCGGACAAGATGGTCGTCTCACTGGACGTCAGGTCGAATGAAGAACTGGTCACCAGGGGTTGGACCCAGAACAGTGGCCGATTCCTCGAGGAAGTGCTCATCGAGATGTCGAGTGCTGGCGTCGTTGCCTTCCTCGTCTCTGAGGCCGGACGAGACGCCCTCAGCGAGCCGCCCAACCTCCAGATACTGGCCGAAGCGCTCGGCACGGTCCCCGAGCCGGTGATCGCCAGCGGTGGCGTCCGCAACCTCGAGGATCTTCGCCTGCTCCTCCAACTGGAGACATCCGGTCATCGTCTCGCCGGGGTAGTGGTTGGCCGCGAAGTGACTGCCGGCCGCTTCACCATCGAGGAGGCCAAGCAGGTGATTGCCGGTGGTGGGCCGAAGCGGGCGCCAGGAGGTGTTCTGACGACGAGGACTCCCTTAGGGGTGAAGTCGTTGCAGACGTCGCTCGAGTTCTACCGGGACGTGCTCGGGTTCCACCAGGTCCGCTCACCGTCCGAAGGTGTCATCGCCGCCGTGGTGGAGGCGGCGCCTGGCCAGCACGTCGAGCTGGTCGAGGGTGGCCAGTCGCGGCCGGAGTCGCTGGTCTTCCAGGTCGAGGAGCCGGAGCGGTGGAAGGATCATCTGTCCAACCTGGGTGTCGCCGCCGAGGCCGATGGGCCACGATTGGTCTTGTCCGATCCCGACGGGTTGAGAATCATCCTCGAGTAGTGGACTCGACGAATGGGATCACCTCTGGTCCGTCTATCGGACCAGCGTCCGGGACTGCTCTCTGAGGTATTGGCGGAGATACCAAGGGCCGCCGCCACCGGCACCCGAGGTCCCTGAGCCCTTCCAGCCACCGAACGACTGGATGTCGGGCCAAGCACCGGTGGTGGCGCCGGCCGCTCGATTCACGTAGGTGACGCCCGCCTCGATCTCGTTGAACCAGCGCTCGATCTCATCCTCGTCCCCGGAGAAGAGGCCGGCGGTCAGCCCGAACTCGGTGTCATTGGCCTTCTCCAGGGCCTCGTCCAGATCGGCGACCGGGGCAACCGACACAAAGGGGACGAATAGCTCCTCCTTCCAGATCCAGGAGTG
>Ga0256867_10000793_pt1 | contig 12877 bp, 12 predicted proteins | sample RVTome_15_FD_185939 | JGI IMG/M metagenome (GOLD analysis project Ga0256867, IMG submission 185939) | Soil microbial communities from uranium-contaminated site in the Upper Colorado River Basin, Wyoming, United States - RVT150D86 (HiSeq) ... | reverse complement strand
CGCCATCCCCGCAACTTTCAACCACTGCGTCACTCCCCCCGCGCGCAGTATATCGATCATTACGATATCCACCGACCGCGCCTCGAGCATCTGCCGGAACGGCGCGATGCCATAGACGTACTCACCGCCGGCAATCGGCGTCTTGAGCGCAGCGGTGACACGCGCCAGGCCATCGTAATCGTCGTGCGCCGTCACGTCCTCCAGCCAGAAGAGGTGCACGTCCTCGATCCGTTGGCCAATGTCGATCGCCTGGTGCACGCTCCAGCGTTGGTTGATGTCACACATGAGATCGATCTCCGGGCCAATTGCCTGCCGAATTGCCCGCGCCCGCTCTACTTCCTTCTCGGGCGTCGTATCGCCCGGAAGCGCGAGCTGCATCTTCATCTGCCGAAACCTCTTCTTAATCAGTGCGGGGGCCGCCTTAACCACATGCTCGAGAGGAAAGTGGCGCATCAAGGCACCACTCGCATACGTGGGAACGCGGTCACGGTATCCGCCAATTAGTTGCCACAAAGGCAAGTTCTGCGCTTTGCCGCGGATGTCCCAAAGGGCGAGATCAATGGCCGATAAGGCAAGGGTGAAGATGCCACCCGGGCCAGCGGTGCCTGCCGCAGCACGCAGTTTGGCCACAATCGCTTCAGTCCGCAGCGGATCCTCGCCAATCGTCAACTCTCCGACCTGATCGACGGCGCTTTTGAGCGTAGCGGTAAGCGCGCTCCCGAAGAACGTCAGACCGATGCCTTCTATCCCGACATCGGTCTGCATTTGCAGCGTCACGATGCTCCGCGTGGCGCCGGGGGTGGAGGGCCCATCGGCGAGAGGTTCGTCAGCTGGCACCTGAACGATCTGCGACTGGATGCGCGTGATTTTCATGGCTTATTCCCGTGAAACGCAAATCTCAAAACGTGAATCGTATCAAACCGCAGGTAGACGCCACTCGGCAGAAGAGGCGAGAGACAGAACAGACGTTACAGGAGGTTCGCAGCATACGTACTGAGTCTTGCCAATCCTGTGAAACCTGCCCATTCTTTGGTTTCCAAAGGCTTCCCGTGGCGTCCGTCGGTAGTCGGGACATGGAGTCATGAAACTCTTGACCGCGATAAGTACCGCGTTGCGCGCTCTATCGGTCAATCGGCTGCGCAGCTCGCTCACCGCGCTAGGCATAATAATCGGAGTCGCCGCTGTGATCGTGATGATCGCAATCGGTGCAGGAGCCCAGGCCCGCGTCGAGGAGCAAATCAAGTCGCTCGGGTCAAACCAGATAATGATTCGATCCGGCTCGGTCAGCTCGAGGGGAGCGTGGCTGGGCTTTGGCTCGCAACGTACGATTACTGAAGACGACGCCTATGCGATCGAGCGCGAGGTGCCGGCGGTGCAGGCTGCGGATCCAGGCATGGGTGGTGGCGGACAAGTCGTGGCCCGGACCAACAACTGGTCCACCGAGTTCTGGGGTGCCTCACATAGACACTTCGAAGTGCGCGATTGGAGAATCGCAGCGGGCAGGCCATTTGGGCAATCCGATGTCCATAACTCGGCCAAGGTCGCCGTCATCGGCGAGACGGTATCTAAGGAGTTGTTTGGCGATGCAGATCCCATCGGGCAGGTCATTCGGATTAACAAGGTGCCGCTCACTGTCATCGGCGTGCTCGAACGCAAGGGCCAGAGCGTCGGGGGCCGTAACCAGGACGACGTGATTCTTTTCCCGATCACGACCCTGCGAAACCGGATCATAGGCGCGGCTGGATCCAAGCGTAATACCGTTGAACTAATTATGGCCAAGGTCCGCGACGATGCCAGCATGGAAGAGGCCGAGCGGGACATTCGCGAATTGCTTCGACAACGGCACCGGCTGCAGCCGGGGCAAGGCGACGATTTCGACCTGCGTAACATGTCCGAAGTGCTTGGCGCGCGCGAGAAGGCCAGTCGCGCCATGACACTCTTGCTCGCGGCCGTCGCGTCGGTCTCGCTGCTGGTCGGCGGCATCGGCATCATGAACATCATGCTGGTGTCGGTCAAGGAGCGCACGCGGGAGATCGGTCTCAGGATGGCGGTCGGTGCGCGTGCGAGAGATATTCTTACTCAGTTTCTCGTGGAAGCTACGACCCTTTCCCTGATTGGCGGCCTCCTGGGCGTGGTCCTCGCGGTTGCAGGTTTGCACGTAATCGGCCATGTTGCCGGCTGGCGGATCGAAATTCAGCTTGGAGCGATCGCCCTGGGCCTCGGGTTTGCTGGCCTAATTGGCATTTTTTTTGGTATCTACCCTGCGCGCAAAGCTTCGCGGCTGATGCCGATTGAGGCGCTACGCTACGAGTGAGATTCGCCTCGCGATTTCCGCACTTGAGGTAAGGGTCGTACTCGTCGCGCGTCACTAGATTTTTGGTATCAAAGGCATCCTAGCAAACGCAATTCCTCCTCGCACTGCGCCGCGTTGTCAAACTTTACAGTGCGTATGCCGAACCGGGCTGCAGCACTCAGATTTGCTGGTGAATCATCAACGAAGACCGATTCTTCCGCTTTGAGTCGGTGCGTTTCAAGCAGGTGTGCATAAATTTGTGGTTCTGGCTTCAGAAGCTGTATGCGACACGAAAAAACACGTCCCGAAAACACCTCCCAGAACAAATACGCCGCCTCGAGATGTTCGATGGAGGCATGTTGAATGTTCGAAAGGCAAAACAGCAAATGCCCCCGGTCCCTGAGCCGATACAAGAGACTCACGGTGTCCGGTATGGCGATTAACGCTGGCGGTACCTGGCTTAGAAAGTGAGCGATCTCAGATTCCGACAAGCCTGTTCGAATCGCCGCGCGTGCGGTGGCATGCGCCGGTGACAAGGTGCCGCGATCCAATGCGAGCCAATCGGGATGCTCGATGATCTCCGCATATATGGTCGCCTGCACGTCAGGTTCGGCAAAAACTCTGGCAATGATCTCCTTGGGCTGCCAGGTTACGACAACGCCACCTAAATCAAAGACAATGTTCAAGTTAAACTCTAGTCGTGGAATTATGTTCTGATATATCGCTCTAAGATCTGTAAGTAATTCGGAAGCCGCGGTGGTGCCAGGATCCACCCAACGGCAACGCCAGCCGCGTCTGCCGTCATATCGGCTACCTCGAACGACCGATAACCCGTCTCCCGCTGAATAAGTTCCAGGCCAATTCCAAGGACAATAAAGCCGAGGGCGAATCCTAAGCGCTGAACGGGAGGGTGGTAAAGATTGGCGAACCAGGACATCAGTACAAGATACGCAAGGGCATGCGAAAACTTGTCTCCTTGCTCGATTTCCAGTTGAATGGGTGCGGGAGACAGGGACAGGTAGACAACGAGAAAAACAAGGAACCAACCCAAAGCGAGCCAAAGCCGTCGGCCCTTGAGGTCACCCGTCAGGAACAAATTACGCGTGGCCATTTCTTGGAGAGAGCTTACAACATCAAATCTATCCAAAGACGCCCAGCTCGAGAAGCCTGCGCTCATGCTGAGTTCTGCAGTCCTCCAGGCAGCCAGAGCGCGGCGCTACCATGCCTGGCAATTGCGTGATCGCAGAGATCGAAAGTTTAGCCATGGAAGGAGTCTCCTGATTGCATTGGGAAGAATCTCCCATAACTCGCTCACGAATTCCGACAATGGAATCGAATGAATCACCGCGCAGCATGAATGTTGCAGATTTTCGACACGTCATCATGATCTCCCGCCCCCGACGGGTACCCGGGATGGCGGATTGTCCATGAATACCTCATAATCTCAAAAGCTTGTTCAGCGGTCGCAGTGAAAGGATTTCGCGGCCTTCCTTGCTGGAGAATCGCAAAGTGTGATTCGCTATGGCACACGAGGATCTGTCTAGGGATCAAAAAGTAGAGGGATCGTCTGATCGATCCTTTGGTGTGGTGTTTGCTGTTGTTTTCTTTGTGATCGCGGCATGGCCGCTATTGTACGGAGCATCGCCACGGTGGTGGGCCGGCGCTATAGGGCTCGCCTTTGCCATCGTTACCGTGGTGAAGCCAACGCTGCTGGCAGGGCTCAACCGACTATGGCTCAAGTTTGGAATTCTGCTTGGAAAGGTGGTGAGCCCGATCGCGTTGGGCATTCTCTTTTACGGCGTGCTGGCCCCAATTGGCGTATTGATGCGGCTCGTAGGAAAGGATCCGCTGCGCCTCAAGCATGATGCCACCGCCGCTTCATACTGGATCCCAAGAAAGCCACCTGGCCCTCCACCTGATTCGATGACAAACCAATTCTAGGAAACCGCAATGGAAATGCTCAAGGAACTCTGGACATTCATGCGCGTCCGCAAGAAGTACTGGTTGTGGCCGATCTTTTTCACAATGGCCTTGCTGGGAATCTTGATCGTCCTTACCCAGGGCTCGGCCGTCGCGCCGTTTATTTACACTCTGTTCTGAGGAGCTCGCCGTTGCGTATTCTGGGAATATCGGCGTTTTATCATGACAGCGCCGCGGCTTTGATCGAAGATGGCCAGATCATTGCAGCGGCGCAGGAAGAGCGCTTTTCACGAAAGAAGCACGATGCCCGGTTTCCTGTAAACGCGATTCGCTACTGCCTGAGCGAGGGTGCAACCGGCTTGGGCGGCGTAGACCACGTCATCTTCTATGACAAGCCGTTTCTGAAGTTCGAACGCCTGGTTGAGACGTATCTGACGTTCGCGCCGCGCGGGTATCAATCGTTTCGCATGGCCATCCCGTTGTGGTTGAGGGAGAAACTTTATCTAAAGGATTTGTTGAAGAATGAGCTAGGGAAGCTGGACGGGCATAACGGCTGGAATGGAAAGCTGCTATTCAGCGAGCACCATCTGAGCCATGCGGCGAGTGCTTTCTTCCCCTCGCCATTCGAGGAGGCTGTCATTCTGACGATGGACGGCGTCGGTGAGTGGGCAACGACCTCGGCCGCGATCGGGAAGGGGAAGAACATTGAGGTCCACAACGAGATTCACTTCCCCCATTCGCTTGGGTTCCTGTACTCGGCGTTCACCTATTTCACCGGGTTCAAGGTCAACTCCGGGGAATACAAAGTCATGGGGCTCGCACCCTATGGCGTGCCGCGTTACAAGGACCGCATCCTGGAGCACCTGATCGACGTCAAGGCCGACGGTTCGTTCCGCCTAGATCTGAGTTACTTCAACTACTGCACCGGGCTCACCATGACGTCCAAGCGGTTCCACGAACTGTTCGAGGGACACCCGCGCCAGCAGGACGAGTTACTGACGGACTACCACATGGATTTGGCAGCTTCGATCCAGGCCGTGACCGATGAAATCGTGCTGCGGCTCACGCGGTCGTTGCGCAAGGAGACCGGAATCAAGAATCTGTGCCTGGCGGGCGGCGTCGCCCTTAACTGTGTGGCGAACGGCAAGGTCCTGCGTGACGGGAGCTTCGACCAGATCTACATTCAGCCTGCCGCTGGGGATGCGGGAGGAGCTTTGGGCGCCGCGCTGGTCGGGTATCACATGCAACTTGCCCAAGAGCGACGGGTGAACGGCGACGGCATGCGGGGTGCTTACCTCGGGCCGGAATTCAGCCAACCGGAGATTGAAGAGCGCTTGAAGAAATGCGGCGCGCGCTTTGAGCTGTTGGAGGGTACGGCGTTGATAGCGACGTGCGCGGAGGACCTCGCGCAGGGCAAGGCGCTGGCCTGGTTCCAGGGGCGGATGGAGTTCGGGCCACGAGCGCTCGGCAATCGCTCAATACTAGGTGACCCACGCTCGCCGACGATGCAAAAGACGCTCAATCTCAAGGTCAAGTACCGTGAATCTTTCCGGCCCTTTGCGCCATCCGTCCTGCGCGAGCGCATGAGCGAATGGTTCGAGATGGACAGCGACAGCCCGTATATGCTCCTGGTTGCCGACGTCGTGAAATCCAGGCGCCGCGAGATGACGCCGGAAGAACAGCAACTCTTTGGAATCGACAAACTCAACGTGCCGCGCTCCGAAATTCCGGCCGTAACGCACGTTGACTACTCGGCCCGCATACAGACCGTGCACGAAGACACCAACCCGCGCTATTACGCATTGATCTCTGCGTTCGAGCGCAAGACGGGTTGTCCCGTCATCGTGAACACCAGCTTCAACGTGCGCGGCGAGCCCATCGTGTGCACGCCGGAAGATGCGTTCCGCTGCTTTATGGGGAACGAGCTTGACGTCCTTGCGGTCGGCAACTGCTACCTGCGCAAGGAAAATCAGGATCCGTCACTGAAGCAAAACTACGAGTCGGCATTCGAGCTTGACTGACGCGGTGCGCCTCGTTCTAGCGGCGGCCGTACGCATCGTCGAAGCGAGTGATGTCGTCCTCGCCTAAGTAGGCACCAGACTGGACCTCGATTATCTCAAGCGGTACCTTGCCTGGATTTTCGAGGCGGTGTTTAGTCCCGATGGGGATAAACGTCGACTCGTTTTCCGAGACGAGGAATGTTTCATCTCCGCGAGTGACGCGCGCAGTTCCGCGTACCACCACCCAGTGCTCGGCTCGATGATGATGCATTTGCAGTGAGAGCGCGGCGCCCGGGTTGACCACGATGCGCTTTACCTGGAATCGGTTACCAGCGTCGATGCCGTCGTAATAGCCCCACGGGCGGTAGACTTTGCGATGGATGTCGGCTTCTGCCCGTCCCTCGCGCTTAAGCCGGGCAACGAGATCCTTGACCTGCTGCATTTGACTCTTGTGCGCCACTAGGACGGCATCTGGCGTTTCCACGACAACGGTCCCCGTGACGCCCACCAACGTCACGAGCCGGGAATGGGAAATCGCTAGGGTGTCGCGTGTCGCGACTGCCATCACGTCACCCTGCAGAACATTGCTATCTGCATCCTTGCTGCCCAGGTGCCATAACGCATCCCAAGCGCCGACATCGGACCATCCGGCGTCAAGTTCGATCATTACGCCCCGACCCGGTGGCAGTTTCTCCATCACTGCGTAGTCAATCGAATCGGCAGGACAGGCCGCAAATGCTTCCTTGCCGGCCCGAAGAAAATCACGGTCTGGTGTCCGTGCAGCAAAGGCGGCACGACATGCGTCCACGATATCTTGCCGCTTCGCGCCAAGCAATGAAATCCAAACAGACGCACGCATCATGAAGATGCCGGAGTTCCAGAAGTAATTCCCCGACGAAATGTAGCGCTCGGCCGTCGCGGAATCGGGCTTTTCCACAAACGCGCCAATTTCACACGCCCCGTCGTGGGTTGGCAACGCATTCGCTGCCCGGATGTACCCATAGCCCGTTTCGGGGCTCGTGGGACGTATGCCGAACGTCACGACCTTTCCGGCATCAGCGTGTACCGCACCCCGCACAATGGCCGAACGAAATGCTTCGACGTCGACAATGACGTGATCCGCAGGCATCGCGATAAGGATTGGGTCAGAGCCGCCTTGAAGGGAAACCAGGGCAGCCAGCGTCAGCGCCGGTGCTGTATTGCGCCCAACCGGCTCGAGAACGATAGCTGCCGGCACGACGCCAGCCTGGCGCAGCTGCTCGGCGGTGATAAAGCGATAGTCCTCATTGGCGACCACGATTGGCGCGAGTATCTTTCTGCCTGTGGTCGCGAAAGACCTATCGACGCGGCGCGCTGTTGCCTGCAACAACGTGTCGTTGCCCGTGAGTGCAAGAAGTTGCTTCGGGTACTGCTCTCGCGACAGCGGCCACAGCCGCGTGCCCGAGCCGCCGCAAAGAATGACCGGTTGGATGTTCATTCCCACTCCTTAGTGCAAGGAGAAGGAACAGAAAACGGATCAAGATTGACAGGGTTCACAAGCTTCGAGCTTATATCACAGAACCCCGGACAGAAAAGGGAATGCATCTGATGTAGTAAGATGATTGGTTCTATGACAATGCTGCGGGGTTGCTTGACGTCGACTGCAAACACGAGCAACGAATGAACTCGTGCGAGATCGAATCGGCGGTCACGGGGAGACGCTATTTCACCTTGCACGCGGCTTCCCGCCCAGGCTTATACTGAGTTCAGAGATTCTTGGCAGCCCACTGCTGCCAGCGCCAGGTATCTGCGCACATCGCTTCGACCCCCAGCTCCGCACGCCACCCGAGCTTTTCGCGCGCAAGCGAGGGATCCGCATAGCACTCCGCAACGTCCCCGGGCCGCCTCCCGACGACACGGTAGGGGACCGACTTACCACTGGCAGCTTCAAAGGCGCGGACCATTTCCAGCACGCTGTAACCACGCCCCGTTCCGAGATTAACTGTCAAAACGCCGGGCTGCGTCCTGAGCGCTTCCAATGCCGAAAGATGTCCCCGCGCGAGATCGATTACATGGATGTAATCACGAATACCAGTACCATCCGGGGTCGGGTAATCATTGCCAAAGACAGAAAGCTCCTTCAGCTTTCCCGCCGCGACTTGAGCGATGTAGGGCACAAGATTGTTAGGGACTCCGTTGGGATCCTCTCCGATTATTCCCGAAGAATGCGCACCGACAGGATTGAAGTACCGCAGCAGGCCCACGCGCCAGGATGAATCGATGGTAGCAACGTCACGCAGAATGTGCTCTACCATAAGTTTTGTACGGCCATAAGGATTTGTCGCAGACAACGGGAAATCCTCGCAGACTGGCACGGATGGAGGATCGCCATAGACCGTACAAGAGGATGAGAACACGATCGTTCTCACATTCGCTACAGTCATGCATTCGAGTAGGCTGATGGTCCCGGAAACGTTGTTCCTGTAGTACGAAAGAGGCTTCTCTACCGATTCTCCGACCGCCTTCAGACCGGCGAAGTGCATCACTGCGTCAAACCGGTGACTAGAGAACAGATATCGGAGGCCAGCGCTGTCCTGGAGATCGACCTTTGCGAATCCCGGCCGCCGGCCGCCAACACGCTCAAGTCGTTCGAGCACCGAGACCTTGCTATTGCAGAGATTGTCGATGATGAAAACATCATGACCCGCCGCCAGGAGCTCGACGACGGCGTGCGAGCCGATATAACCGGTCCCGCCCGTGACGAGGATGGTTTGCTTTTCGCTCACGGCCTGCGCGGTGCCATTGAGCCGCTCACCGGCCGATCCCGAAGTACTCGAACCCCAGACCGCGCAGTTCAACCGGGTCGTACAAGTTGCGGCCATCAAAGATGATTGGCTGTTTCATCCGCTTCTTGGCCACAGCGAAATCGGGATAACGGAACGGTTTCCACTCCGTCACCAGCGCCAGCGCAGTGACGTCGTCCAACGCGTCGTACTGATGCTCCGTCAACGTGAGCCGCCCGCTCCTGTACCATTCCGCGGGCAGGACACGTTGTGCGGTTTCAAGTGCAACCGGGTCATAGGCCTTCACCGTGGCGCCCGCCTGAATGAGCTGCTCTAGGAGCACCACTGACGGTGCTTCGCGCATGTCATCGGTGCCAGGCTTGAACGCGAGCCCCCAGAGTCCAATTGCCGACCCGCTGAGATCGCGACCGAAACGCGCTGTTATTCGCTCGAACAGGCGTTGTTTCTGCGCATTATTGCGTGCCTCGACTGAAGTCAGGATTAGTGGCTCGACCCCATTCTCGCGTGCGGTGTGGACAAGAGCCCTCACATCCTTGGGAAAACACGAGCCGCCATACCCGCATCCGGGGTAGATGAACGAGTAGCCGATGCGTCGATCTGATCCAATACCCTTGCGCACGTTCTCCACGTCGACGCCCAAGGGCTCGCAAAGATTTGCGATCTCGTTCATGAAAGAGATGCGGGTCGCGAGCATGGAGTTGGCCGCGTACTTCGTCATTTCGGCGTCGCGCACGCCCATGATCAGGATACGCTCGTGGCTGCGTGTGTACGGTGCATAAAGGCGGCGCATCAGCTCAGCCGCATCCTCGTTGTCCGTGCCAATGATGACCCGATCGGGCCGCATGAAGTCATTAATGGCATCGCCTTCCTTCAGAAACTCAGGATTGCTGACGACATCGAAGTTGATCTGTGCTCCACGACGGTCAAGCTCAGCGCGGATCGTGGCCCTGACGGTATCCGCAGTCCCCACCGGAACCGTCGACTTGTCCACTATCGTGCAGTGTTCCGAGATCAGCCGTCCCAGTTCACGCGCAACCTCCAGAACGTGGCGCAAATCGGCTGAACCGTCCTCGTTTGGTGGCGTGCCAACGGCTATGAAGTGAATGCTCGAGCTTGCAACCGCTTCCCCGAATGAGGTCGTAAAGCGCAGCCGGCCTTCGCGCAGGTTGCTGGCCACCATCGCCTCCAGTCCCGGCTCGTGTATGGGCACTCGTCCCTGCTTCAGGCCTTCAATCTTGGCGACATCGTTATCGACACAGGTGACGTTGTTACCCATTTCGGCGAAGCACGCGCCCGTCACAAGCCCTACGTAACCAGCACCGAGAATGCTGACGTTCATTCACAGCCCCTTATTTGCCGATCGGAAGCTCGATCCCCCAACTGCGCACAACTCACCACTCACTGCACCTTGTAATAATCCTTGTACCAAGCGACAAACTTTGCCACACCTTCCTCTACCGACGTGCGCGGCCGAAATCCAACCGCCTGTTCGAGATCGCTCACATCCGCCGTCGTGGCCTTCACATCGCCTGGCTGCATAGGCAGCAATTCAAGCACGGCCTTGCGCTTGAGACACCGCTCAATTACTTCAATGTAGCGCATCAGATTCACCGGTTGGCTATTGCCAATATTGAAGATGCGCCAGGGAGCGTAACTAGTGGCAGGATCCGGACGATCTCCAACCCATTCTGGTGCAGGAGCCGCGGGTCGGTCGATAACGCGGACAATTCCCTCGACGATATCATCTATATACGTGAAGTCCCGAACCATTTCGCCGCGGTTAAATACCCGAATTGAATGACCTGCAAGTATTCCTGCGGTAAACAGAAACAGCGCCATATCGGGACGGCCCCAGGGACCATAAACCGTAAAGAAGCGCAATCCTGTGCATGGGAGCCCGTAGAGATGCGCGTAGCTGTGCGCCATCAGCTCGTTCGCTTTCTTGCTTGCCGCGTATAGTGAAACGGGATGGTCGACATTGTCATGCTCGGAAAACGGCAAGCGGGTGTTGGCGCCATAAACGGAACTGCTAGAAGCGAAGACCAGATGCCCTATTTTTGAGTGGCGACAGCCCTCGAGCACGTGTAGGAAACCCACGATGTTCGCATCAATATACGCTGACGGATTTTCGATCGAATAGCGCACTCCAGCCTGGGCGGCCAGATGTACGACTGCTTCAAATTGGCTATTCGCAAACAGTTCCTCCATCAGTTTGCGCTCGGCAATATCCAGCGTCAAAAATCGAAAATCCTGACGCGCTCTGAGTCGGTCGAGTCGCGCCATCTTGAGGCGGACGTCATAGTAATCATTCAGATTATCGACGCCCGTGACTTCATTACCCCGGTCAAGAAGCCGGTGCGCCAATGCGGCACCGATAAAACCTGCTGCACCTGTGACGAGTACCTTCATGTTGACCCTGCGTGTTGGTCGCCCATCTTGGGCCATCGACCACCAATGTAGACCGACGCATTATCCCAGCAGTGGCCGTCGTGCCTCAACGGGTGGATTCGACTGCACTCGATAGGCTGCCGCTGAAACGCGTTGTGCTTTCGCATCAGGTCACGGAGACGCGTCCTATTTCCTTGACCGGACTCCGGCGAACGTTCACCATCGCTTGGCGTGGCCTTTTGGTCACCACGATGCCTTACGCGGGCGTTTGGTCATTGCAATGTAGTTGGATCGTTCTAGCGGGCGTGGTTCAATGCATCTACCCTCAGACAATGGATATGGTTTCGGGCCTTGGGCTGCTTCGGCGGCGATGTTGTCATTTCCAGCGCCTTTGGCGATGTCTTGACCATGAGCATAGTCAACGCACTTACGGTTGACGTGGAGGACTATTTCCATGTGTCTGCGCTGGCCGATTCGATAGGTCGTGACACGTGGGCCACGCGTGAGCCGCGCGTGGCCGGAAATATTCACAAGCTGCTCGCGATCTTCGAGAAGTTCGATGCGCGGGCAACGTTCTTCGTACTGGGATGGGTGGCCGAGCACTACCCGCACCTCGTCAGGGAAATCGCGCAACACGGCCATGAGATTGCCTGCCATGGCCTGTCGCACCGACTCGTTTACGATCAGCCTCGCGAGGAGTTTTACGAAGAAACACGCCGAGCAAAACAACTGCTCGAGGATTTAACCGGGTCCGCGGTACTCGGGTATCGTGCCGCCAGCTATTCCATCGTACGCCGATCGCTTTGGGCACTCGATATTCTGGTCGACCTGGGTTTCTCCTACGACTCGAGCATTTTCCCGGTCCGCCACGACCGTTATGGCATACCGGACGCCGAGCGGTGGCCGCATCGTCTGTCTACGCCCGGGGGCAAGGTCATCGTGGAATGGCCGCTATCGACGGTCCAGGTTCTGGGGCTCAAGATTCCGGTATCAGGCGGCGGATACTTTCGAATCCTGCCTTTCTGGTTGACCCGGTGGGGGCTGAAATCGATCAATCGCGAGGAGCGGCCCTTTATCTTCTACCTGCATCCATGGGAAATCGACCCTGAGCAACCCCGCGTGTCCACGAGCTGGTTGTCCCGATATCGCCACTACACGAACCTCGACAAGAGCGAGCACAGATTGCAAGTCCTCCTTCGCGAGTTCCGATTCAGCACAGCGAGAGAAGGCCTGACGCAGCTCGGCCTGCTTTCCGACCACTACGCTTAGGTGTTGCTGGCCGTCTCGGGTTTAGCCTGTAACTGACTGATATCACGAGATAGGACTTGTACCTTGATCGCATCAGCAGAACGGGCAGAACGTTTCTCTAGTACACTGACACGTTAATTACGAAACATAATGTCGGGCGAGCTTTCGATCTGCATCGTTGCGAGTAAACGTCCAATCAATGCCGCGCCGTTCGGCGTTACGTTGGCGTTGCCACGCGTGGAGCT
>Ga0256867_10000792_pt1 | contig 12884 bp, 9 predicted proteins | sample RVTome_15_FD_185939 | JGI IMG/M metagenome (GOLD analysis project Ga0256867, IMG submission 185939) | Soil microbial communities from uranium-contaminated site in the Upper Colorado River Basin, Wyoming, United States - RVT150D86 (HiSeq) ... | reverse complement strand
GAGGCATGACGATGGCGGAGTCCGGGCTGCTCACACTCTCGGCGGTCTCGAAGCGTACCGGTATTTCGATGCCGACGCTCCAACGGTACAAGAAGGAAAACCAGAACCGCATCCCCTCGGAGGGGAAGGGCCGGAAGCAGCGCTATCCGGAGTCGGCGCTGCCGGTGTTCGAAGAGATCAAGAAGGAGAACATCGCGCGCCGCGGCCGCCCGCGCAAGGGCGGAGGCAAGAGAAAGGGCAGGGTCGGCAGGCCGACCGGAAGCAAGCGCGGCGCCGGGCGCGGGCGCAAGGCCGCGGGCGGTGGCGGCGGCAAGGGTCTTCTGACCCTGACCGAGATCGGCAAGCGGACCAGCATTTCCTACCCGACGCTGACGCGATACGTCAAGCTCCACCTCAAGGAGATCCCGCACGAAGGAAAGGGTCGCTCACGTCGCTACCACCCGGAGGCGGTGGAAGTGTTCAAGCGGCTGCGCGCGCAGAGCGGTCGCGGGCGCAAGGCCGGCGGCGGGCGGCGCGGCACCGGCGGCGGTGGTCGGAAGGCGGCGGCCGCGTCGGGCGGCGGCGACGGCCGTCTCGGCCAGCGGGTGCGGTCGCTCGAGAAGGCGGTGAACGAACTGACGAAGCTCGTTCGTCGGCCGATCAAGGTCACGCTCTCGCGTTAAGGTTTCTTCCCGTCGCCCCACCTTCGGGGATTCACGCCCTCCCGGCCGATGCCGGGGGGGCGTCTTGCTTCGATCAATCCCGGTCGAGGTGATCCCAGCCTGATTCATCGAGGCCCTGGCGCTTGCCGTCGCCGACCGCGGTCAGGCCGCGGCGGGCGGTGATCGTGCCGATGCGGGTGCAGCCGGGGACCGGCGGCCGCTCGCCCGGGGGCAAGGTGAAGAGCAGGACGTAGTCCTCGCCGCCGGCGAGGGCGAGGCGGACCGGGTCGAGGCCCAGCCGTTCGGCGAGCGCCGGCAGGGCGGCGGGCAGCGGCAGCGCCTCCAGCTCGACCTCGGCGCCGGCGCCGCTCGCACGGGCCAGGCGGCCGAGGTCGCGGGCGAGGCCGTCGGAGACGTCGATCGCCGCCGGGGGGTGCGCCGGGGCGGCGGCGGCGCGGCGTCCGAGCAGCCGGCCGAGATCGAGCTGCGGCACCGGCGCGAGGTGGCGCCGCACCGCCCGCCGCGCCGCCGCGGCGAGGGCGCCGCCGAGGCCGAGCCGGCCCGCCAGCTCGACCCGCCGGCCGGCGAGCTGCGCGCCCCGGGCGAGCAGGTGACGCCCGGCCGACGACTCGCCGAGCATGCCGCCGACCCACAGCGCGTCCCCCGGCCGCGCCGCGCCGCGGGCGAGCCAGGCGCCGCCCTCCGGCAGCCGCCCGAGCAGCGTCAGGCTGGCGGCCAGGCGCGCGCCGCCGGCCGGCAGCGCCGAGAGGTCGCCGCCGGCGAGCGTCACCCGGTGGCGGGCGCAGGCGGCGAGCAGGGCGCGGAAGAAGCGCTGGTGGTCGAACCCCGGAGCGGCCGCGAGCGCCAGCAGGGCGAGCCTCGGCTCGGCGCCGACCGCGGCGAGGTCGGAGAGGTTGACCGCGAGCAGCCGCCGCGCCACCGGCGCGGGGTCGAGGCCAGGCGGGAAGTGGACCCCCTCGATCTGATGGTCGACGGTCGCCGCCCACCGTGCGTCCCCGGCGTCCGGTCCGAGCGGCAGCGGCGCGGCGTCGTCGCCGACCAGCCCGTCCGGACCGAGCCGGCGGCGCAGCCAGTCGATCAGCTCGTCTTCGTTGCGCGCCAAGAGCGATGGCAGCGGACCTGCGCGCGCCTCGAGGGCGCGTGTGCGGCGGCGCTGTGCGCCGCCGGCCCGGGGGAGGGGACCCGCGCGATTCACTCGCTCGGGGAGGGAGGCGGGGCGCCCCCCTCGAGAGAAAGCAGGGCCGCGGCGAGCACCTCGTCCATGTCGGCGACGCAGCGGATGTCGAGGCCTTCCTTGATCGGGTCGGGCACCTCGGAGAGGTCGCGGCGGTTGAGCGCCGGCACCAGCACCGTGCGCACGCCGGCGAGCCGGGCCGCCATCACCTTCTCCTTGAGGCCGCCGATCGGCAGCACGTCGCCGCGCAGGGTGATCTCGCCGGTCATCGCCACCCGGCGGTCGACCGGCGCGTCGAGCAGCACCGAGAGGATCGCGGTGGCGATGGTGATGCCGGCCGACGGCCCGTCCTTGGGGATCGAGCCCGCCGGCACGTGGACGTGGAGGTCGTGCTCGGCGAAGAAGCGCCGGCCGTTGCGGTCGTCGGCGTCGCCGGCCGCGGCGGCGGGCCGAGGCGCCCGGGCGGCGTAGGCACGGGCGAACGACAGCGCCGCCTGCGCCGACTCCTTCATCACCTCGCCGAGCTGGCCGGTGAGCGCGAGCTTGCCCTTGCCCGGCACCGCGGTGACCTCGATCAGCATCAGGTCGCCGCCGGCGGCGGTCCAGGCCAGGCCGGTCGCCACCCCGACCCGGTCGCGGTCGAGCAGCTCCTCGCTGTAGTGGCGCGCCGCGCCGAGCAGCCCGGCGGCGGTCTCGGGATCGACGATCAGCGGCAGCCCCGGGTCGGCCGGGTCGCGCGCCACCCGCACCGCGACCTTGCGGCAGATCGCCGCCAGCTCGCGCTCGAGGTTGCGCAGCCCGGCCTCCTTGGTGTAGTCGGCGATCACCCGCTGCACCCCCTCGCGCGTGAACTCGACGTATCCGGGGTCGAGCCCGTTGGCCTCGAGCTGCTTGGGGATCAGGTGGTGCTCGGCGATCACCAGCTTCTCGGACTCGGTGTAGCCGGTCAGCCGCAGCACCTCCATGCGGTCGAGGAACGCCGGCTGGATCGGGTCGAGCAGGTTGGCGGTGGCGATGAACATCACCCGCGAGAGGTCGTACTCGACGCCCAGGTAGTGGTCGGAGAAGGTCGAGTTCTGCTCCGGGTCGAGCACCTCGAGCAGCGCCGACGACGGGTCGCCGCGGTAGTCGGCGCCGATCTTGTCGATCTCGTCGAGCATGAACACCGGGTTGGAGGTACCGGCGGTGCGCAGCGCCTGGAGGATGCGTCCGGGCAGCGCCCCGACGTAGGTCCGGCGGTGGCCGCGGATCTCCGCCTCGTCACGCACCCCGCCGAGCGAGAGGCGGGCGAAGCGGCGGCCGAGGGCGCGCGCGATCGAGCGGCCGAGCGAGGTCTTGCCGACCCCCGGCGGGCCGACGAAGCAGAGCAGCGGACCGCGTGCGTCGGGCTTGAGCTTGCGCACCGCCAGGTACTCGAGGATCCTCTCCTTGACCTTCTCGAGGTCGTAGTGGTCCTCGTCGAGGATGCGCGCGGCGTGGTCGATGTCGAGGTCGTCCTCGCTCTCGATCGACCACGGCAGCGCGGTCAGCCAGTCGAGGTAGGTGCGCAGGATCGAGGTCTCGGCGCTCTCCGGGTGGCTGCGCTCGAGGCGCCGGACCTGGCGCTCCATCTCCTCGCGCGCCTCCTCGCTCATGCCGCGCTCGTCGGCGAGCGCGCGGTAGCCGGCGACCTCCTCGGCCAGCTCGTCGCCCTCGCCCAGCTCGTCCTGGATCGCCTTGAGCTGCTGGCGCAGGAAGTACTCGCGCTGGCTGCGGTCCATCTCGTCGCGCGCCTGCGACGAGATCTCGTTCTGCATGGTCAGGACCTTGATCTCGCGCGCCAGCAGATCGCTCACCCGCTCCAGCCGCACCTTCGGGTCGAGGGTCTCGAGGATCTCCTGTGCCTCGCCGGCGTCGAGCTCGAGGTTGGAGGCGGTGAGGTCGGCGAGACGCCCGGGGTCGTCGAGGTTGGCGGCGATGACCATTACCTCGGGGGAGACGCTGCGGCCGAGGTTGGCGGCGCGCTCGAGGCCCTCCTTGACGCTGCGCATCAGCGCCTGGACGTTGAGGTCGTCGCTCTCGGAGCCGGCGGGGTCGGCATCGCGGGACGGGTCCGGCCACTCGAGCCGCTCGACCCGCGCCTCGAGGAACGGCTCGGTGCGGCTGAGGTGCTCGATGCGCGCCCGCGCCAGCCCCTGGACCAGCACCCGCATCCGGCCGTCGGGGAGCTTGAGCATGCGCATCACGGTGGCGGCGGTGCCGACCCGGTGCAGGCGCTCGGCGACCGCCTCGGCGGCGGCCGGGGCGGGGGCGTCGTCGTCGGCGCCGCCGGGGCCGGCGCCGGGGCGCTGGGCGACCAGCATCAGGACGCGATCGCCGGAGAGCGCGCGGTCGACGGCGGCGGCGCTCTCGTCGCGGCTGACCGACAGCGGCACGATGATGTAGGGGAAGACGACGGTGTCGCGCAGCGCCACCACCGGCAGGACGTCGGGGATCGCCCCGGCGTCGTCGGCCGGGGTCGCGGCGCGCTCGCTCACGGTCTCGCCTCGCATCCCGGTCCCCGCCCGCTCACGACGCCGCCTTGCCGCCCGTCCGCGGGCGCTGCGGGCGGCCCCCCTCGACCTCGACCTCGACCAGCCCCTTGAGCACGTCGAGGAAGGCGTCGACGTCCTCGAACCGGCGGTAGACCGAGGCGAAGCGGACGTAGGCGACCTGGTCCAGCTCCTTGAGCCGGTCCATGACGAAGGCGCCGATCTCCGAGGTCGAGATCTCGCGCTCCTCGCGGTCGTGGAGCAATGCCTCGGCGGCGTCGGCCAGCTCCTCGAGGCGCTTGGCAGGCACCGGCCGCTTCTCGCACGCCTTGAACAGGCCGGAGAGGAGCTTCTTGCGGCTGTACTCCTCGCGGGTGCCGTCGCTCTTGACCACCATGTACGGGATGTCCTCGATCTGCTCGTAGGAGGTGAACCGGCGGCCGCACTCCAGGCACTCGCGCCGGCGCCGGATCGTCGCGCCGTCGCGGCTCTCCCGCGAGTCGACCACGCGGTCGTTGTGGGCCGAGCAGTAGGGACACTTCATTCCGGGGGTCTTCGAGTCTTGGGAGTCTTCGGATGCCGGCTGCGGGCCGCGGCGGGAGCGCGGCCGGAGCGGCCGCGGCGCCGGCGGGCTACTCCCGGGCCTGGAGCGCGATGCGGAGGTTGAGCAGCACCTGCCGCATCGCCTCCGGGTCGCCGGTGCGGGGATCGAGCTCGACCCGCAGGCCGCGCACCGTGTCGACCACCCGGTTGTCGGCGTCCTCCACCGTCAGCGACAGGTTGACCCGGCGGGCGCGGGCGAAATCGTCGCGTTTGAGCTTGAATGCGATCGAGCGCGACAGGACGCCGCTGCCGTTGCCTCCGGCCCGGGCGCCGGCGGGCTGGCCGCTCGACAGCGCCTCGCGCCGCAGCCGGGCCAGCTCGTCCTCGACGTCGACGGTGCGGCGGGTGACGCGGCGCCGCTCCGCCGCGTCGGCGGCGGCCGCGGCCGACGCCGGGGCGGCCGCCGGAGCGCTGCGGGGCGCCGGCGCGACCGGCGCCGGCGGCGCCGCCCTGGCGGTGACCCTGGCGGCGGCGGGTGCCGGTGGCGCGTCGGCGGCCGGCGGCGGAGCGGAGACTCCCGCGGAGCCGGGCCGGGGGGTCGCCCGCCGGTCGACCTTGGGCGCTTCCTTGGCCGCCGCGGCGGCGCGTGCGCCGGCCGGCGCGGCGGCGGCCGACACCCCCGCCTCGCTGCCGCGGAGCAGCCGCTGCTTGAGCGACAGCAGGGTGAGCTTGGAGACCCCCTTGAGGGTCTCGAAGACGCCCTTGCCGTCGATCGCCACCGCCTCGTAGAACGGCCAGTCGCAGCCGTTCAGCTCGGCGTTCAGCTCGGCGACCGTGCAGATGTCGGGCAGGTCGCGCTTGTTGTACTGCAAGACCAGCGGGATGCTGTACACCGACAGCCCCATCTCCTCGAGGTTCTCTTCGAGGTTCTTGAACGAGTCGGCGTTGGCTTGGCGCATCGCGCGCTGCGAGTCGGCGACGAAGACCACGCCGTCGACCCCCTTGAGCACCAGCTTGCGGGTGGTGTTGTAGAACACCTGCCCGGGCACGGTGTAGAGCTGGATGCGGGTGGTGAAGCCGGCGATCTGGCCGACGTCGATCGGCAGCAGGTCGAAGAACAGCGTGCGGTCGGTCTCGGTCTCCAGCGACACCATCTCGCCGCGCGAGGCGGTGGCGGTCTTGCTGTAGATCCAGTGCAGGTTGGTGGTCTTGCCGCCCAGGCCGGGGCCGTAATAGACGACCTTGGCCGCCATCTGCATCGTGCTGTAATTGAAGAACACCATGCGTGGTTCTCGCTCTGGGCGCGGGACTAGTCAGCTTAGCACCGGGCCCCGGGCGAAGCAAGACGCCCTTGTTTCGGTCGTTTCAGCTAGTTCAGTTGTTTCTATTCGTTTGGTTTGGTCCCGGTCCGGACTCCCGACCCGGCGGCGCGCGCCAGCGCCGCCGCCACCTCGCCCCGTCCGGTACCCGGCCTCCCCGCCGCGGCGAGCCGGCGCAGGGTCTCGCGCCCCAGCTCGACCGCCAGCGGCACCAGCTCGGGGTCGGCCGCGGCCAGCTCCTCGAGCTGGCGCGCGACGGTGGCGGCGTCGCCGCGCGCCACCGGGCCGGTGATCGCCGCCGCCGGGTCGGCCGGGTCGACCTCGGCGAGCGCGCCGCGCGCCAGCTCGAGGTAGCCGGCGGCGACCTCCGGGGGCAGCCCGAGCCGCGCCGCCAGCGCCGCCGCGGCGGCGACCAGGGTGACCGCCCCGCCGGCCGCCAGGCTGGCCGCCAGGTGGTAGAGGACGCGGCGCTCGTCCGGCACCGCCACGGCCACCCCGTCCCAGGCCGCGATCAGCCGCCGCGCCAGCGCCTCCGCCGCCGGATCGCCGCCGACCGCGAACACCGTTCCGCGCGCCGCCGCCGGGTCCGGGAGCGGCCGCCGGAAGGCCTTGAGCGGATGGAGGGTGCCGGCCGCGGTGCCGCCGGCGGCGAGCGGCGCCAGCGCCCCGGCGCCCCGGCTGCCGGCGGTGTGGAGCGCCACCGCCGCCTGCGGCCGGCGCGCCAGCGCCGCCGCCGCGGCGTCGAGGGCGGGGTCGGCGACCGCGACGAGCAGCAGGTCGCAGCCGGAGCTCTCGAAACGGTCGAAGGGGACGGCGCGGGCGTCGAGCGCGCGGGCGAGGCCGGCGCCTGCGCGATGGACCGCCACCGCCTCCAGCCGCGCCCCGGCCGCGACCGCCCAGTGGGCCAGGCTCGAGCCGACGCGGCCGGCTCCGGCGAGGCCGAAGCGCAGGCCGTCCAGCGGTTGGCGGAGAGCTGGAGGCATTGGGTTACAATAGCGGTCCGGACGGCCGGCGGCAACGCGGCGGGTGGCCCGCCCACGGCGGCCGCGCCGCGTTCGTTCCCGGCCCGCGCAGGACCCTCGACCCGGGGCCGGCCGGACCCCGGGGGAACACTCGAAAAGCGCCTTTCGACGACCATGGAACGCCCGACCGCTCATCGCCCCGACCCCGCCCGCCCGGCGCCCGCGGCCGCGCTCGAGCCGCGCGACCGCGACATCCTCAAGGCGGTGATCGCCACCTACATCCTGACCGCCGAGCCGGTCAGCTCGCGGTCGGTGGCGCGGCAGGGCGGGCTCGGGCTGTCGGCGGCGACCATCCGCAACGTCATGGCCGACCTCGAGGAGGGCGGCTACCTGGCCCAGCCGCACACCTCGGCCGGCCGCATCCCGACCGCCGCCGGCTACCACCTGTTCATCGAGGCGCTGATGCGCGAGCGCCGGCTCAACGCCCGCGACCGGCGCTACATCGAGGAGAACCTCGCTGCCGCGCCGGCCGGCCCCGAGCGGCTGATGGCGCTGACCAGCGAGCTGCTGACCGAGCTGTCGCAGCAGGTCGGCGTGGTGGTGGCGCTGGCGCTCGGCGAGACCGTCCTGCGGGCGGTGCACTTCGTGCGCATGTCCGGACGCAAGGTGCTGTGCGTGGTGGTCTCGGCCGCCGGCTTCGTCGACAACAAGGTGATCGAGACCGACGAGCCGGTGCCGCGCGAGAAGCTGGTCGAGATCTCCAACTATCTGACCGCCCACTTCGCGGGCATGAGCCTGCGCCAGATCCGCGACAAGCTGCTGGCCAGGATGTCCGAGGAGCGGGCACAGATGGACCGCCTGATGGCGCTGGCGATCCGCCTCGCCCGCGAGGGGCTGGCGGTGCGCGACGTGCCCGAGCTGGTGGTCGGCGACGCCGCGGCGCTGCTCAGCCATCCCGAGCTGGCCGACATCGGCCGCGTGCGGCGCCTGTTCGAGGCGTTCGCCGACAAGGCGCGTCTGGTCGAGATGCTCAACCGCTGCATGAGCGGCGGCGGCGTGCGGGTGCTGATCGGCGAGGACGCCGACCTGACCTCGGAGCTCGACTTCAGCCTGGTCGCGGCGCCCTACGGAGTCGGCGGCGAGACCCTCGGCGCGCTCGGCGTCTTCGGGCCGTCGCGCATGGAGTACCAGCGGCTGATTCCGCTGGTCGGCTACGTCGGCGCCACCCTGAGCCGGGCGCTGGCGGGGGACAAGCGCTCCTGAGGGGGTGTGTGACGGTCATGGCGGACGAGGGGGCGAAGCGGGAGGAGGCCGATCCGGTGGAGGAGGAGATGGAGGCCGAGATCGAGATCGACGAGCAGGAGGCCGGCGACCTCGACGCCGCGATGCGCGAGGCGGTGGCCGCGGTCGAGGAGGTCGAGAACCGCTCCACCGGCCAGCCGGCGGCCGCGGCCGCCGGCGACGACCCGGCGACGCTCCGCCGCGAGGCCGAGGACCTGCGCGACCGGCTGGTGCGCACGCTCGCCGATTTCGACAACTTCCGCAAGCGCGCCGAGCGCGAGCGCGCGGAGCACCGCCGCTACAGCGTCCTCGAGCTGGTGCGCGAGCTGGTCGGGGTGGTCGACAACCTCGAGCGCGCGCTCGCCGCCGACGGCGACGTCGAGGACCTCAAGCGCGGCGTGGAGATGATCCTGCGCCACCTGGTCGACCTGCTGCGCCGCGAGGGCCTGCGCGAGGTCGCCGCGGTCGGCGAGCCGTTCGACCCGACCGTCCACGAGGCGGTGTCGCGGCACGAGGGGCCGGCGGTCACCGAGCCGACGGTGACCAGGGAGCTGCAGCGCGGCTACCTCCTCCACGACCGCCTGGTACGGCCGGCGATGGTCGAGGTGGCGATGCCGACCTCATCGCCCGCCGGCGCGGCGGACGACGCCGGCCCCGGCGCCGACGCTGTCGGCGAGGAAACCTAGCGTGGCCAAGATCCTCGGCATCGACCTGGGCACCACCAACTCGTGCGTCGCGGTGGTCGACCCGCTGGCGCCGCGCGTGCTCTCCAACCGCGAGGGCACCCGCACGACGCCGTCGATCGTCGCCTTCACCGAGGACGGCGACCGGCTGGTCGGCCAGATCGCCAAGCGCCAGGCCATCACCAACCCGCGCAACACGGTGTTCGCGGTCAAGCGCCTGATCGGGCGCAAGTTCGACGACACCGAGGTCCAGCGGGCGATCGACGTCCTGCCCTACCCGCTGGTGCGCGCCAAGAACGGCGACCTCAAGGTGCTGATCCACGAGCGCCAGTACTCGGCGCAGGAGATCTCGGCCTACGTGCTGCGCGAGATCCGCGAGTTCGCCGAGGAGGCGCTCGGCGAGGAGGTCGGCGAGGCGGTAATCACCGTGCCCGCCTACTTCGACGACTCGCAGCGCCAGGCGACCAAGGACGCCGGCAAGATCGCCGGCCTCGAGGTGCTGCGGATCATCAACGAGCCGACCGCGGCGGCGCTCGCCTACGGCCTCGACCGCGAGGGCAGCAAGCGCACGGTCGCGGTCTACGACCTCGGCGGCGGCACCTTCGACATCTCGATCCTCGAGCTGAGCGAGGGGGTGTTCGAGGTCAAGGCGACCGCCGGCGACACCTACCTCGGCGGCGAGGACTTCGACCGCGCGATCATGGACTGGCTGATCGCCGAGTTCAAGTCCGAGAGCGGGGTCGACCTGCGCGAGGACCGGATGGCGCTGCAGCGGCTCAAGGAGGCCGCCGAACGCGCCAAGTGCGAGCTGTCGAGCGAGCGCGAGGCGGCGATCAACCTGCCGTTCATCTCGGCCGACGACTCCGGCCCCCGCCACCTCTCGCGCACCCTGACCCGCTCGCACTTCGAGGAGCTGGTCAGCGACCTGGTCGAGCGCACCGAGGAGCCGTGCCGCGACGCGCTGTCGCAGGCCGGCCTGCGCGCCGACCAGGTCGACGAGGTGCTGATGGTCGGCGGCCAGACCCGGATGCCCAAGGTCTGGGAGACCGTGCAGCGGATCTTCGGCCGCGAGCCCAACCGCGAGATCAACCCCGACGAGGTGGTGGCGATGGGCGCCGCGATCCAGGGCGGCATCCTGCGCGGCGACGTCAAGGACGTGGTGCTGCTCGACGTCACCCCGCTGTCGCTCGGCATCGAGACCCACGGCGGCCTGTTCACCAAGCTGATCGACCGCAACTCGACGATCCCGACCAAGAGCACCCAGATCTTCACCACCGTGGTCGACAACCAGGACACGGTCGAGATCCATACCCTCCAGGGCGAGCGCGAGATCGCCGCCGAGAACAAGTCGCTCGGCCGCTTCGAGCTGGTCGGCATCCCGCCGGCGCCGCGCGGCGTGCCGCAGATCGAGGTGACGTTCGCGATCGATTCGAACGGCATCGTCAACGTCTCGGCGCGCGACATGGCGACCAACCTCTCACAGTCGGTCCAGATCAACCCCGCCGGCGGGCTGTCGCGCGAGGAGGTCGAGCGCCTGGTCGAGGAGGCCGACGCCCACGCCCACGCCGACCGCCAGAAGCGCGAGATGCGCCAGCTCAAGAACCGCCTCGAGGGACTGGTCTACAACAACCAGCGGGTGTTCGACCAGTTCCGCGACATGCTCGACGACGAGCGCCGGCGCAAGATCCACGAATCGCTCCTCCAGGCGCGGGTGGCGCTGTCCAAGGACGACCGCGGCGAGCTGGAGGTCGCGATGTACGACCTCAACTCGATCTCGCGCATGCTCTCCGACGTCATGCTCGACCGCACCGGCAACGCCTGATCCATGCCCAAGCGCGACTACTACGAGGCGCTCGGGGTCGAGCGCTCCGCCGGCACCGCCGAGATCAAGAGCGCCTACCGCAAGCTCGCGGTGCGCTGGCACCCGGACAAGAACCCGGGCGACCGCGAGGCCGAGGAGCACTTCAAGGAAGCGGCCGAGGCCTACGCCGTGCTCTCCGACGGCGACAAGCGGGCGCGCTACGACCGCTTCGGCCACGCCGGCGTCGGCGGCGCCGCGGGGCCCGGCGGGTTCGGGGGGTTCGACCCGACGATCTTCGCCGACTTCTCGGACATCCTCGGCGACCTGTTCGGGTTCGGCGGCGGCCGCGCGCGCGGCCGCGGTCCGCGCCAGGGCGCCGACCTGCGCTACGACCTCACCCTGACCTTCGAGGAGGCGGCGTTCGGCCTGTCCCGCGAGCTGACCGTGCCGCGGCTCGAGGCCTGCCCGGAGTGCGGCGGCGGCGGCTCGGCGAGCGGCGGCCCGCCGCGGCCGTGCAGCGCCTGCGGCGGCCGCGGCCAGGTGCGCTTCACCCAGGGCTTCTTCACCGTCGCCCGCACCTGCCCGCAGTGCGGCGGCGAGGGGACGGTGATCGCCGACCCGTGCCGCGAGTGCAACGGCGAGGGGCTGGTCGAGCGGCGGCGGACGATCAGCGTCACCATCCCCGCCGGCGTCGACGACGGAACCCGGCTGCGGCTGCCCGGCGAGGGCGAGCACGGCCGCTGGCGCGGGCCGGCGGGCGACCTCTACGTGGTCGTCCGGGTGCGGCCGCACGAGCGCTTCCAGCGCGAGGGGCCGCACGTCTTCTCGACCGTCCGCGTCGCCTACCCGCAGGCGGTGCTCGGCGCCACCCTCGAGGTCGACACCCTGCACGGCCCGGCGCCGCTCGACATCCCCCCCGGCACCGCCCACGGCGCGCGGTTCCGGCTCCGCGACCAGGGGATCCCGCGCCTCGGCCGCGGCGGCCGCGGCGACCACGTGGTCGGGATCGAGATCGACGTGCCGCGGCCCCGCGACCTCTCCGAGGAGGAGCGCGAGCTGCTGCGGCGGCTGGCCGAGCTGGGCGGCAAGCCGGTGCGCGAGGCCGGGCTGGTCGACAAGGTCAAGAAGAAGGTCTTCGGCTGATTCCGTTGGCTCGCCCCGCCGGCCACCTCCGCTGCCGCTACCGTCTGCCCGCCGAGCGCGAGGACGGCTTCGTGGCCGAGCTGGCGGCGCGCGGCACGCTCGGGGCGGAGGTGCGGAATCGCGACGATCTGATCGAACTCGACGCCTGGTTCCCACCGGGGTCGCCGCACGAGATCGCCGAACCGGGGGCGGAATGGCGGGCGGCCGGGGTCGAGCCGATCGCGGTCGAGACGCTCGCCGACGAGGACTGGCTGGCCGCGTGGCGCGCCGCCGCGCGGCCGTTCGAAGCCGGCCGGCGGTTCCTGCTCGACCCGCGGGAGCCGGAGGAGAGCCCGCCGCCTCCGACCGATCGCATCCTCCTCCGCCTGCCCGCCCGCGCCGCGTTCGGCACCGGCAGCCACGAGTCCACCCGCCTCGCCCTCGAGCTGCTCGAGGCGGCGCCGCCGGTGGGCCGCACGGTGCTCGACGTCGGCACCGGCACCGGCGTCCTCGCGCTCGCCGCCCTCGCCCTCGGCGCCCGCTCGGCCACGGCCTGTGACGTCGACCCGGTGGCCGCGATCCACGCGGTCGAGAACCGGCGGCTCAACCGGGTGGTGCCGAGCGGCGGGCGCGGCCTCACCGTCTGGGCCGGCGGCCTGGTCGCGCTCGCGTTCCGCGCCCGCTTCGACCTCGTCCTCGCCAACGTCCTGCCCGAACGCATCCTCCCCGAACTCCCGCGCCTGACCGCCGCGGTCGACCCCGGCGGGGCGCTGATCTACTCCGGCCTCCTCGCCGAGCGCGCGGGCGAGATCACCAGCGTGTTCGCC
>Ga0256867_10000790_pt1 | contig 12903 bp, 12 predicted proteins | sample RVTome_15_FD_185939 | JGI IMG/M metagenome (GOLD analysis project Ga0256867, IMG submission 185939) | Soil microbial communities from uranium-contaminated site in the Upper Colorado River Basin, Wyoming, United States - RVT150D86 (HiSeq) ... | reverse complement strand
AGAAAGTCGGGACCCTTCATGTCCAGCGGTAGATCACTGTCGCTCAGGCTCTCGAAGTACTCGATCTCGTACGGTGCGACTCTGCGGTTGTGCGCCATGTACGCCAACGCTTGGCGGATGAACCCGCGGGGATCAGGGCCGAGGACTTGCAGCGGCGCCGGTGGCAAGCCCGCGGTGTTCTCCCAGGCCAGTTGGTAGAAGAGCGTGTGCCTCTCGAAGTGCTCGTACGCGAACATGTTCATGATCGCTGCGGGGGGCACGCCGCCCCCGCGTCCGGCTCCCTCTTGACCGGCCTGCCGACCGCCAGGTCCGGTCGCCGGCGCTCCGACAGCGTTGAGGTCCACGATGTGCGTGGCCCACGCGTGGTACGACTCGTTGAATTGTTCGACCGCCATCTTCCAGTTGGCGGGCACGATCACTGTCAGGTGCTGGACCGTGCGCATCTTGTCGAGTGCGAACGGCGCCAGTCGCTCGGGGATGGGGCCGAGCCAGTCGCTCAGCGGCCCGGCGCTTGGGTCCATGTTGATGAACAGGAAGCCGCCCCATGTGTCCACCTGTACGGGACGGAGATGGATCTCGTCATTGTCCAGGCACCCGGGCGCGAAGTCGGACCGGCCGGGCACGAAGTGGATCGAACCGTCGAGGTTGTACGCCCACCCGTGGAACGTGCACTGGACCTTGCCTTCGTTGCCGGGTGAGCACGGCAGGTCGCTCACGTTGCCCTGGCCCTCGATGAGGAGCGTCCCGCGGTGCATACACGAGTTGTGGAAGGCCCTGATCGTGTGGGGTGTCTCCCGCAGCAGCAGGATCGACTGGTCGCCGATCGTGTACTCGAGATAGTCCCCGACGTCGGGGATGTCCTCTTCCCGAGCGGCCATCTGCCAGACGCGCGGCCACAGGCGCTCGTACTCGAGCTCCAACCACTCCCGCGAGGTGTAACGCTCGCTCGGGACCAGCTCGGTCTCGGTGTACTTCTCTTCGTTCGGTGGCGCTGCTACATCGACCATGTTCGGAACAACCTCCCTCACGTCGTTCGGAACACCCCTCGCGTCCAGCACGCCGAAGGCTTGCTGTGCGCTAAACGACCATAGTGTATCCACATTTGGTCGGTCAACCGAGCCGTGGTTGGGCGCTACGCCAGGAGCACTCGGCTCCCGTCGGCGGACTCACAGGATGATCGCCACAAGCCGCGCGACCCAGAGGGCGTCAGACCTCGATGACCACGGCCTTGGCTTCGGTGAAGAACTCGCGGCTGAATCGCCCACCTTCACGGCCGATGCCGGAATCGCCGTAACCCCCAAACGGAGCCCGGAGGTCACGTACAAAGAAGCAGTTGACCCACACCGTTCCCGCCCGCAAGCGGGCGGCGACGCGGTGAGCCCGTCGCAGGCTCTCCGTGAACACCATGGCATTGAGACCGTACGGAGAGTCATTGGCCATGCCGACCGCGTCAGCCTCGCTGTCGAACGGCTGCACGGTGACGACCGGTCCGAAGATCTCCTCCCGGCACACCCGCATCGCCGGCTCGACATTGGTGAGTACCGTCGGGCGCACGAACAAGTCGTCGGCGACTCCACCGATAAGCAGCTTGGCGCCCTCGTCGGATGCCACACGCAGGTACGAGGTCACCTTCTCGAAGTGCTCCTCCGAGGAAAGCGGTCCGATCTCTGTCGTCTCGTCCATCGGGTCGCCCAGCTTCATCGCCTCCGCCTGCGCGACGAACCGCGCCAGGAACTCATCGCAGACGGTCCGCTCTACGAAGACCCGCGATCCCGCGAGGCAGACCTGACCCGCATTCGTGAAGGCTGCCCTGAGCGACCAGGTCACCGCCCTGTCGAGGTCAGCGTCGGCGAAGACGAGGTTGGCCCCCTTACCGCCCATTTCGAAGCTCACGCGCTTCAAGGTCGGCGCGCAGGCAGCAAGGATTGCCCGACCGGTGTTGGACTCGCCGGTGAACGTGACGAGATCGACGCCGGAACTCGACGTGAGGGCTTCCCCAGCCGAGCCGGGACCGAAGCCCTGGATCACGTTGAGGACCCCCGGTGGAAAACCTGCGTCGACGGCGAGCTCGGCCAACCTGACAGCCGATGCGGGTGACTGCTCCGCCGGCTTCAGGACAACGGTGTCACCGAACGCGAGGGCGGGAGCGATCTTCCATGTCTCGAGCATCAGCGGAAAGTTCCACGGCGCGATGGCGGCGACAACGCCAGCTGGTTCGTAGCGCGTGTAGATGTGGTGATCGATGTCGGTCGGGATCGACTCGTCCTCGACACCGCGTGCGTAGTCAGCGAAGAACCGGAAGTTGTGTGCAGCTCGTGGTACGTCCTTGCCGCGTGCCTGGGCGAGGGGTTTGCCCATGTCTGTCGTGTCGAGCCGCGCCAGGTCGTCGGCGTGGCGATCGATCAGATCGGCCAGAGCAGTCAGGTGTGAGCCCCGCTCGTCTGGTGACATCCGCGGCCACGGCCCGTCGTCGAACGCCCGGCGGGCCGCGGTGACAGCACGCTCCACGTCTGCGGCGTCTGCCAGCGCGACCGACGCCCACGATTGGCCGCTGAACGGGTTGACATCCGGGAACACGCTTCCATCGACGGACTCGACGGGCTGGTTCTGGATGAAATGTGTGATCAGCTCCATGCCATCTCACTCCCGGTCCGCAAGCAAGGTGCCTCCGGCCATGTACTCCGTGGGTTGGAACTCGGTGATCCACACTCGGATGGAATCGACGGGAGCACCCACGGACCGCTGCACTGCATCAGTGATGGCAGCCAGCAGGACCTTCTTCTGGTCATCGGTTCTCCCTGCGGCCAGGTGCACCTGGATCAGTGGCATCGCTTCCCTCCCGATTGGCTGGTGCAGCGTCGCCCGAAGCGCTTCGTCGTGGCCCATTGGGAACGTCCCTCCGGGCATGCCTTAGGATGTCGCCCGTGGGAAAGATTACGAATCTCGCCCCTCGTCCCCCACGAGCTCGAGCGGGGAATCAACTGGTCGGCGTAAAGCCGTTGAAGATCTCTGACCGGCGGCAGTCTCGGGTCGCGGTCCATGCGCGACTTCGACAGCTCATCCTTGACGGGACGCTGCCACCTGGCAGCGTGCTTTCGCAGCTGCGGCTGTCGCGCGCTCTCGGGGTCAGTCGCACTCCGTTGCGTGAAGCGCTGCGCATGCTTGAAGAAGAAGGACTGATCGACGCCGAGCCGAACCAGCGACCGCGTGTCAAGGGCTTCGATTCGAGCGACCTCGAATTCGTCTATTCGTCCCGAATACTGCTCGAGTCGTTCGCCGCTGCACTCACGATTCCCACGCTGACGCCCGACGACATACGTACCGCGGACAAGGCGCTCAGCAGCATGCGCAGCGCGACGCAGCACGAGGACTTTGCGGAATGGCGGCGCGCTCACCGCGAGTTCCATCGCGTGCTCGTCAGTAGCGCTGGTGATCAGCTGATCGAGCAGATCGAGGATCTCGCAGAGAGAGCCGAACGCTATCTTCGCTTCTATCAGCTGCGCGATACCCGGTCATGGTGGAGCCGCAACACCGAGGCGGAGCATCGCGAGATGCTGGATGCGGTCGCACGAGGTCACGAGGGTGGTAGCGACGGCGTCGCGGCGATCGGGCGCCATCTGGCACGGACGGCACTCTGGGTGATCGCAGAAGCCGAGCCCGAGCGCGATCCTCTGCCCATCCGGCTGGCCCTGCAGATGGCTCTCTCAGCTGCCACGGGTGATTCCCGGACGACACCCAAGCGCTCGGCAGCTGACGCAAGCCCGACAACGTAGGTCGTCCACCACTCCGTTGGGCGGCGGCCGCCGCCGGCGGCTTCGGGCCAGGCCGATGGGGTTGGTTTAATCCTGGTCGACCCATGGGATTCACCGCCTTCTCATGCCGTTGTCTCAGGACTCCACATCGGCGGCTTGGACGCGCTCGAGGACGACCTGCGACTCAGCCTCAGCACGTACGGGATTACTGAGGCGCCCCAGGCTCTCGATCTCCACGGTGACGACATCTCCGGGCCGCAAGAACTCGCCACGAGGAGCGCCGACGCCCGCGGGGGTCCCGGTCGTGATCACATCTCCAGGCTGGAGCGTGACCAACGAACTGGCGGCGGCAACCAGCTGCCAGACATTCACGATGAGGTCGCTGGTTCGGGCGTCCTGTTTCAAAGCGCCGTTGACCCACACGCGAAGTCGCAGGTCATGAGGATCGTCCACGAGCCAGGACGGAGTCACGCTCGGCCCAATCGGAAGAAAGGTGTCGCGACCCTTCGACCCCAACCAATCCCACTCGAAGGGTGAGTCTGCATATGATGCTCGTCGGTGCAGACCGCGTGCGGTCACATCGTTGCATATTGTGTATCCAGCGACGCATGCCGGTGCGCGCTCGACCGAGACGTTCCTGGTGTGCTGTCCAATGACGACTGCGAGTTCACCTTCCCAATCAACCATTGCCTGCTCATCGGCGGGAACCTCGATTGGGTCGCCTGGTCCGACGATCGTCGTTGCAGGCAGGAGAAAGAAGTAGGGGTCGAGCACTCCCGGCTCCACCGTTGCACCCATCTCATTCAGATGAGACCAGTAGTTCGCTCCCGCACACAGGATCTTCCGTGGGTATCGAAGCGGGGACACAAGCCGAGGGCTCGGGACAGGGTCACGGTGTTGCGGATCGCGCATACGCAGAACAGCGGAGACTTCTGGCCAATGCTCCATCGCTGGCATCAACCCGTCGTATTCAGACAGCTCAGGCACTCTGTAGACAATGTTGTCAACTGAAAGAATACCAACATGCTCTTTAGGGTTGTTGTCGACGGCATAGGTGACTAGACCCCAGCGCTGTGCCATGTCCGATCCGTCCGTATCATTCGACTAGCCCCCGGACATGCCCCGGGCGCGACAGCGCAAATGCGCAGCGATGGGTCGGTGGTTTCAACCTATTGTCAGCGACGAGCGCGTGATAGTTCACTGACTCTGCCCGGATCAGGCCAAAGGAAGGCCCATCTCGCTGGACCCGTTCATCTGGATCAGCCACTCCTTTCAAACGCCGCGCGACACGCCCGTTGATACAAAGTGGATGCACTTTGGAACACTAGGACTCGCCCCTCGCGCCGTCAAGGTCCGTGCCGGTCCACTCAGTCCACGGTGAGCACGACCCGGCCGACGTTCATGCCAGCCTCGACTCGACGATGAGCGTCTGCGACACGCTCGAGTGGCAAGATCTGGTCCACGACCGGCCGAAGGCCTCGTTCGATCTGGGCCCAACACCGCTCAGTGCTCTCACGGTTGGCGGTGCGAACACCGATGATGGTCAGGCTCTTCTCGTAGAACGTTCGAGCGTTGAACGCTGCTCGTTCTCCGAACATTGCACCGGATGTGACGATCCGCCCTCGATTGGCCACGGATTCGATCGTCCGCTCCCACAGCTGTGGATCGCCGATGTTGATGATCGCCACGCCGGCGCCATTCCCTTCGGTCACGTTCTTGACCACCGTGGCGAAGTCCTCCTGCCCTGGATCGAGCACGGCATCTGCGCCCAGTTCGGCAAGCCGGTCGCGCTTCCAGTCCTGCCGTGAGGTTGCGATCACACGACACGCCCGATGTTGAGCGGCGCGCAGAGCCATAGAGCCCGAGGCGGATGCACCAGCCTGAACCAGAACCCAATCGCCCGCCTTGGCATCGGCGAGATCGAGCTGGTGCTGTGCGAGTGGTCCGTTGACGATCATCGCCGAGGCCTCGATGTGGCTCATCCCCGCTGGCAGGGGCCGGAGGTTGGCGACTGGTACCACCGAGTACTCGGCGTACGCGCCCGGCGTCGTCACGCCGATGACGCCGAGGCCGAGACACGCCTCCTCCCGTCCGGCCCGGCAGTTGGCGCAGCTCCCACACGTGATCCGGTTCGAGACGACGACCTGATCTCCCTCGGCCAACGCAGTCTCAGCGTCGGGGCCGAGTGCCGCGACCTCCCCTGCATGCTCAGACCCCAACACGTGAGGGAACGAGTACTGCGCGAAGGCCACACGACCCATGCGGTTGGCGACGTCGAGGAACCCGTTCACCGACACTGCTTTGACACGAACGAGCGCTTCACCACTCGAAGGCTTGGGAACGGGTATGTCGGCAGGCTGAAGGACCTCGGGACCACCGTGCTCGTGTATGACGATCGCTCGCATCGTTCCCTCGACCCTCACTCCGTCAGCGTCACGATCCGGCCCCTCCGACCGAGCGAAACTGTACACACATCGTAACGGCGTGGCTGGTGGTGGCTTCGCCGGCTGGGTCCGCGGCGGGGTCACCCCCATCGGCAGGCCAGATCCACCGAGCCGAGCCGGTCGAAGCTGGCCCGTATCAGGTCGCCGGGCTCGATTGTCACCGCGGCACACAGGGCACCGGACAACACCGCTGTGCCCGCCGGGAGGGTTCGGCCCCGCGCGGCCAGCTTGCGTACCAACCAGGCCACGGCGGCTGCAGGGTCGTCGAGAACGGCAGCCCCAGCTGCGGTGGCGACCAGCTCGCCGTTCTTCTCGAACATGCAACCCACCAGGCGCAGATCGGTACCGGCCTCGAGCGGAACGGGATTGCCGAGCCGGAACCGACCGGCAGAGGCGTCGTCGGAGATGACGGCCGGCAGCGTGAAGCGATAGCCACTGAAGCGGCTGTCGAGCACTTCGAGGGCGGGCATCACCGCGTGGGTGGCGGCCAAGACCCGTGCGGCGGTGACGCCCCGGCCGCCGAGCTCCTCACCGAGAAGGAAGGCGATCTCGGGTTCCACCCGAGGCTGGATCAGCTCGTCGCGCAGGACCGGCTGTCCGACATCGAGCTGCATGGCGTCTGTGAGCCAGCCGTACAGCGGCTCCGAAACGTTCATCTGCTCCTGCTTGGCCAGGCTGGTGAGACCGAGCTTGGCTGCGACGACATCGCCGCCGAGCAGCTTGACGAGCTCGTCCTGGACCTCGTAGGCGTCGTCGACGGACAGGTCCTCCGTCGGCGCCTCGATCGCTCGACGGTCGCGGATGGCGGCCGCCAGCCGCTCAGCGAGGCTCACCGGCCCCCTCCTTGCCTCGGTCCTCGTCCCGGTCGGCCCTATCGTCGGCCGCCGCCTTGGCCCGGGCCAGCTCGACGGCCACGTCGATGATCATGTCCTCCTGACCGCCGACGACCCTGCGCCGACCGAGCTCCAACAGGATGTCCTTGGTATCGACGCCATACCGGCCGGCCGCCCGCTTCGCGTGCAGGAGGAACGAGCCGTAGACGCCGGCGTAGCCGAGAAGCAGTCCGTCGCGGTCGATCACCCCCTGGTCGGGCCGGATTGGCCGCACCGCGTCCTGGGCGGCGTCCATCACCCTGAGCGGATCGATGCCGGTCTCGATGCCTGTTCTCTCGCAGGCAGCGATGAATATCTCGGTGGGGTTGTTGCCCGCTCCCGCCCCCAGTCCGGTGGTGCAGCCGTCGATCTGGTCGGCCCCTTCCTCCAAGGCGGCGAGCGAGTTGGCGACGGCCAGCGACAGGTTGTTGTGGGCGTGGAGTCCCACCTGGCTGGTGAGGCCGTTCTTGAGCGCGGCCATCCGTCGGCGGGCGTCGTCGATGGTCATCGCCCCGGCCGAGTCGACGACGTACACGCAGTCGGCCCCGTAGGACTCCATGAGGCGGGCCTGCTCCAGAAGCGCATCAGGCTCGATCATGTGGGCCATCATGAGGAAGCCGACTGCCTCCATGCCGAGGTCCTTGGCCAGGCCGATGTGCTGTTCGGATATGTCGGCCTCGGTGCAGTGAGTGGCGATCCGGGCCACGCTGGCCCCCACGTCGCAGGCTCGGCGCAGGTCATCCTTGACCCCGATGCCCGGCAGCATCAGCACGGCGATCCGCGCCTGTCGGGCGGTCTGGACCGCGACCCGGAGAAGCTGCATCTCATTCGTGTGGCTGAAGCCGTAGTTGAACGACGAGCCACCGAGGCCGTCGCCGTGGCTGACCTCGATGACCGGGACACCGGCGGCATCCAGCGCCGCCACCACGGTTCGCACCTGGTCCTCGGTGAACTGGTGGGCCACGGCGTGGGACCCGTCCCGGAGGGTCGAGTCGGTCAGCCGGAACCGCGGTGCCGTCATGCGAGCGCTTCCTGCCGAGCCCGAGCCAGGTCCTCACCGACCCGTACCGCGGAGGCCGTCATGATGTCGAGATTGCCGGCGAACCGTGGGAGATAGTCGCCGGCGCCCTCGACCTCGAGCAGCACCACCACACGGGCCGACACCACGCCGCCAGGCGTGCCGAACACGTCGGCCTCGAACACCGGGTCGGACTTGAGCCGGTAGCCCGGAACGTAGGTCGACACAGCGTCGACCATTGCCCGGATCGAGCGCGTGACTGCCTCCTCGTCGTACCCGTCGGCCAACGCGCAGAAAACCGTGTTGCGCATCAGGATCGGCGGCTCGGCCGGGTTCAGGACGATGATTGCCTTGCCGTGCTCGGCCCCGCCCAGCTCCACCAATGACGTCGATGTGGTCTTCGTGAACTCGTCAATGTTCTGGCGAGTGCCGGGCCCCGCGGACCGGGACGCAACCGTCGAAACGATCTCGGCGTAGGGGACCCGCGCGACGCTGGCGACGGCGTGCACGATCGGGACGGTGGCCTGGCCTCCGCACGTGATGAGGTTGACGTTGGGCGCCCCGTGATGGACCCCGAGGTTGACGGGCGGGACGACTGGCGGGCCGACTCGGGCTGGGGTGAGGTCGACGGCCTGCAGGCCGGCCGACTGGTACCGCGGGGCATTGTCGCGGTGGACCCGCGCCGATGTGGCCTCGAACAGGATGGTGAACTCGTCGGCTCGTTCGACCAGCCAGTCGACGCCTTCCGCGGTGGCCTCCACCCCGAGTTCTCTGGCCCGCCGGAGCCCGTCGGAGTCAGGGTCGATCCCGATGACGGCGCCGACATCGAGATGGTGACTGCGCCGGAGCTTGTAAAGCAGATCAGTGGCGATGTTGCCGGATCCCACGATGGCGCACCGTGTCTTGTCCATGATCGTCCTCAGTGGAAGGTGACGGTGAGCGGGCCGAGCCGGTCGAACTCGGCTCGCACAAGGTCGCCGGGCTCCACTGGAAAGGCCGCGTGGAGCGCTCCGGTCATGACGAAGTGGTCCGGCTCGAGGGTGACGTCGAAGGCCCCAAGCGTGTTGGCCAACCATGCCAAGGCATGCACTGGGCTGCCCAGGGCCGCGGCGCCGGCCCCGGTCGCCACCGTGGCCCCGTTCCGGGTGACCACCGCGCCACACAGGCGGATGTCCCAGCCATCGAGGCGCACGATCCGGTCGCCGACGATGACGGCGGCCGACGAGGCGAGGTCGGCGATGGTGTCGACCAGCTTGATCCTCCAGCCGACGATCCGGGAGTCAACCAGCTCGATGGCGGCCACAGCGCCCCGGATCGCCTGCGCCGCCTGGAGCGCGGTCACGCCCGGACCGCGGAGGTGACGGTCGAGTATCAGTGCAATCTCGGTCTCGACCTTGGGCTGGATGTAGTGCCCGAGGTCGATGCTGGCTCCGTCGTCGAACACCGTCGGCGACAGCACGGGCCCGTAGTCGGGTTGGTCCACGCCGATGAGCTGCTGCATCGGCTTGGAGGTGAGGCCCAGCTTGTAGCCGACAATCGACCCGCCGTCGGCCAGCAACAGCCTGACCAGGTCCTGCTGGATGGCGTAGCCGTCTTCGGCCGTGAGTGAGGGGTCGGCGTCGGTGATCGGTGGGATCGCCGTCCGATCGCGCCGCGCGGCAAACAGGGTCTCGGCAACGGCACGATGATCGGTCACGGTCGGACGCCTCCTCGGATGTGCACGCGGGAGGCGGTCGCCGCCGCTTCCACGGCGCCGCCGATGAACCGACCCAGGACCCAGTTCACAAGCGGGATCGGGCTGGCCAAACTCATTGCGCCGTCACCCTGCCGACGCACCCGCGGAGCGAGGCTGCCACCCGTCTACGACGGCCGGCCCCGGTGGCCCACCCGCGCCGTTACGTCGTAGGTGGTGCCACAACCGCGGCAGGAGCTCGTCGCCCACAGCCCGCCAGGACGCGGTCTCCTCGGGCGCGAGCGGACGGACCTGACCGGCAGCTCGAGCAGCCAGGTAGACATCACAGGCAACAGCCAGGAGCCACATGCGGGCGACCGCAATGCCGGGACTCGCCCCAAGTGTGATCGCACCGTTCCCGCGAAGCAGCAGCGCTTCGCCGACCGCGAGTCTCCGAGCGGCGCCCTCGGCGAGAGCTGGCGACCGCAGCAAGAGGGCGCTGTCGTGCACAGGGATCGATTCGCCGAGCCACGTGGCCTGTCCGTGCAGCGGGGTGAGCGACGTGGTCGTGGCCGCCGCGGCGAAGGCGCCGGGGGGCTGGGCGCGCGCGATCGACCCGGCGTCCGGCCTCGCTCGGTACAGCGCGAGGTGTGCCCACGCCTCGGCAGGAGCGCGGCTCGGCAGTGCGGATGCCTCGAGCGGGACGTCTACGATCTCGGCCTCGCTGACACTGCCCAGATCGGCGGCGGGTGTGATGAGCATCGAAGTCCCGGCGCGGGTCGACACGTGTCCGTACGCGGTGACCAACCCGAGACGGGACAGGACGTGTGCCGCTTCGACGACGTCGCTTCGTTGTGTCGACATCGAGCTCACCCTGCTCCCGGTCTTCTCAAAGGGGCCCGGCGCGCCTAAACTGTATGCAGTTAATCGCGGGAGGGGAAGAGCTGTGATCTCTAGCCTGCACCATTACGCCTTGGAGGTGCCGGACCTGCACGTGGCCGACGAGTTCCTCCAGGACTTCGGCTTGGAGACCGCAGAGAAGGACGGATCGCTCATCGCCACGTGTCCGGGCCGTAGTCAGGAGCAGGTTCGACTCGTGCGCGCGCCGGCCAAGCGGCTGCACCATGTGTCGTTCACGCTGCACCCTGGCACGCTCGACTCGATCCGAGAGGCCTTGGACCGTGCGGGAGCGTCGGTCATCGAACCCCCGGCGGGCGCGTCCGACGAAGGCCTCTGGGTGCGCGACCCCGATGGCACAGCCGTGCAGCTACTTGACCAAGCGCCGACACCGCCACGTCCGGTCAACGAGGTGCTCGCCAACGTGGGGGCGATCAGCCGGCGGATCGGCGTCGCACAATGGCAACAGGCGACAGCGGATGTCATGCCGCGCCGATTGGGCCACACCCTGCTGTTCACGCCCCAGCCGCAGCAGATGACGGACTTCTACACCGCAGTGCTCGGGCTGCGCGTCAGCGACCGCATCCATGACTTGGTGACATTCCTGAACGCGGGACCCGGCGACCACCACATCTTCGGGTTCATCGCCAGCAGCCATCCGGGCTTCCACCACGCCAGCTTCGAGGTGCCATCCATAGACGCCATCGCCCTGGGCGCCGATCGCATGGGCAGCAGAGGACGAGACGCAGGATGGGGGCTGGGCCGCCACACGATCGGCTCGAACTTCTTCCACTACAACCCGGATCCCTGGGGTTCCTGGATCGAATGGTTCTCCGACATCGACCAGATCGACGACAGCTGGGTCGCTCGCGAGTGGGATGTTCCCCCACATCTGTGGGGCTCCCCACCACCTGAGACATTCCTGAGCAACCTCGAACCCCGCGGCTGAGGCCGAACTCATCACCACGCCTTCCTGAAGGGGGCACGCCATGACCAGGGACGTAGCCAGTGTCTTTGCCGACATCGACTCCTTCAGCCCCGATGCGTTCGTTACCCATCTCACGCCCGACGTGGCCTTCCGCTTCGGCAACGCAGATCCCGTCACGGGCCGAGAGGCGGTGCGGGAGGCCGTTGCCGGTTTCTTCTCCACGATCGACGGCCTCACCCACCACATCAGGAACGTGTGGGAGTTCGGCGACACGACCATTGTGCAGATCGATGTCGAGTACCGCCGCAAGGATGGAAAGACCGTGACGGTGCCCAACGCCGACGTCCTCGTCTACGACGGCGAGCTGGTCCGCGACTGGCGGATCTACATCGACGTCGCCCCGGTCTACAGCTGACCTTCGATGATCACGCTCACGGACATCGCCTACGTCCGCTCCGGCGTTACCGACATGGACGCCGCCGCCCGGTTCGCGACAGAGATTGTCGGCCTGGAACTGGAAGCCCCAACGGAGATCGGCATCGCCCATCTGCGTGCCGACCACCGCCACCACTGCCTCGCGCTCGTCGAGGGGCGCTCAGGGGTCATCTCGTCCGGCTTCACGGTCGCCGACTCCGACGCGCTCGCGGCTGCCGAGACCGAGCTCGAGCGAGCGGGCTTCGCCGTGCACCGCGGCGCGGGGGAAGAGGCGCGGTCGCGCAGGGTCCGCGAGTTCATCGCCTTCGACGACCCGTTTGGCAACCGTGTCGAGCTGGTGAGCCAGCAGGAGACCATCGCTCGGCCAGTCGAGTTCACCAGGTCGGCGGGTATCACCGAGTTCGGCCACTTGTGCCTGGACGCACGTGACGTGCACGAGGCGTACCGGTTCTGGAACACCCACTTCAATGCGCGGGTGTCGGACTGGATCGGCGACGCCGCCTGTCTCATGCGGATCGATCCGGTCCACCACAAGCTCGCCGTGTTCCGGGGCGACGAACCGGGGCTGTGCCACATGAACTTCCAGGTCGCCTCGATCGACGACGTGTTCCGCAACTGGCACTTCCTGCTAGAGCACGACGTCAAGATCGAGATGGGACCCGGCCGGCACCCTCAGTCCACCGCTATCTTCCTGTACTTCCAGGGCCCGGAGAACTTCACTTACGAGTACTCATTTGGCGTGCGCCACATCGACGATGAAGCCGCCTGGACGCCGCGTACTTTCGACCCGGACGAGATCGGATCCATCGACATGTGGCTCGGCCCCGTTCAGCGTGTCTCGACCCAACGCCAGCTCGGGATGGAGCAAATCCGAAGCGACATCTC
>Ga0256867_10000789_pt1 | contig 12903 bp, 9 predicted proteins | sample RVTome_15_FD_185939 | JGI IMG/M metagenome (GOLD analysis project Ga0256867, IMG submission 185939) | Soil microbial communities from uranium-contaminated site in the Upper Colorado River Basin, Wyoming, United States - RVT150D86 (HiSeq) ... | reverse complement strand
CGCACAACGGGCGGTGCAGCGCCGCGCGCGCAGGCGCTCGAATCTCGTGCACGCTTCGCTGGTCGGCTATACGAACGCGGGCAAGTCCACGCTCTTCAACCGGGTGACCCGGTCGGACGTTTTCGCGATGGATCGCCTGTTCGCGACGCTCGACACGACGACGCGCCGCGTGCATACCGGAAACGGCGCCGGCGCCGGCGCCGTGCTCTCGGACACCGTGGGATTCATTCGCCGGCTGCCTCACACGCTCGTCGCGGCGTTTCGCGCGACGCTGGAGGAGACTTCCGAGGCAGACCTGCTGCTGCACGTCGTCGATGCGAGCAGGGACGATCGCAGCGCGCAGATTGCGGCGGTCAATCAGGTGCTGGATGAAATCGGCGCAAAGGACGTCCCGCAGGTCATCGTCATGAACAAGATCGACCGCACCCCGCATCCGGCGCGGGTCGAGCGCAACCAGTGTGGTACAATTTCGCGGGTCTGGGTCAGCGCAAAAACCGGCGAGGGAATCGACGGCGTGCGCCTCGCGCTCGAGGAGTTGGCAGCACAGGCTCCCGCAGCCGTGGAAACAGGCCAATCCGCAGCAGCCTGAGATCAATACGGTTCGACCATGCTGGGCTATTTGAGGACATTCGGCGGCCACGTTCGGGACGGCTCCCTGCGCCTGCTCGGCGCGCTCATGTCGCTCAACGATCCCAATTGGGGGCGACGGCCCAACCAGGGACCGCCCGACCTTGACGAGCTGCTGCGCGAATTCAATCGCAAGCTGAACAGTCTCTTCGGCCGGCGCGGGGGGGGAGGCGACGAGCCCCCGCGCGGCGGTGACATGAAACGCTTCGGCGGCGGGGCCGGCCTGCTGCTGGGCCTCATCGTTGTCGTGTGGCTCGCGAGCGGCTTCTACATCGTGTACGAGGGCCAGCGCGGCATCGTGCTGCGCTTCGGCAAGTATGTGGCAACGACGATGTCCGGGCCGCGCTGGCATCTGCCTTATCCCATCGAGTCGGCCGAGGTGGTGAATGTCGACCAGGTGCGCACCGTCGAGGTCGGCTATCGCAACAACGTCAAGAGCAAGGTGCTCAAGGAATCGCTGATGCTGACGGACGACGAGAACATCGTCGACGTGCAGTTCGCGGTGCAGTACATCCTGAAGAGCCCCACCGATTACCTGTTCAACAGCCGCGTGCCCGATGAATCCGTGCTGCAGGCGGCGGAGACGGCGATTCGGGAGATCGTCGGCAAGAACAGCATGGACTTCGTGGTATTCGAGGGTCGAGCAGAGGTGGCGGCGCGCGCCCACAAGCTGATGCAGGAGATTCTCGATCGTTACGGCACGGGCATCAACATCAGCAAAGTCACGATGCAGAATGCGCAGCCGCCCGAGCAGGTGCAGGCCGCCTTCGACGATGCCGTCAAGGCAGGGCAGGATCGCGAGCGCCAGAAGAACGAAGGCCAGGCTTACGCCAACGATGTCATCCCGAGGGCACGTGGGATGGCCGCCCGATTGCAGCAGGAAGCGGAAGGCTACCGTCAGCGCGTCATCGAGCAATCCGAGGGCGACGCTGCCCGCTTCCGCCAGGTCTTGATCGAATACACCAAGGCGCCGCAGGTCACGCGCGAGCGGCTCTACATCGAGGCGATGCAGCAAATCATGAGCAACACCACGAAAGTGCTGATCGACCAGAAAAGCGGGAGCAATCTGATCTATCTGCCCCTCGACAAGATCATGGACTTGTCACGCAGTGGCGCGGCTGATGCGACGTCGAAGCCGGCGGAGCAGACGCCGCCGGCGGACGCGTCGACCGCGCGTTCGCGCGAGGCATTCCGCTCGCGCGCTCGGGAGGGGCGCTGATGAGAGCCCACTTCGGCGCCCTGGTCATCGCTGCGGTGGTTGTCTTGATCATCGCCTCGATGAGCATCTTCGTGGTCGACCAGAGGCAGAACGCTATCGTGTTCCGCCTGGGCGAGGTCATCAGCGTCAAAACGGAACCGGGGTTCTATTTCAAGTTGCCGCTGCTAGAGAACGTGCGCACCTTCGACGTGCGGATCCTCACCATCGACACGCCCGAGCCGGAGCGTTTTCTCACCTCCGAGAAGAAGAACGTCCTCGTCGACCTTTTCATCAAGTGGCGCATTATCGACGTGCGGCAGTTCTACGTGAGCGTGCAGGGCAATGAAGCGGTCGCGCAGAACCGCCTGCTGCAGACCATTAACGACGGTCTGCGCGCCGAGTTCGGCAATCGTACGGTGCACGAGGTCGTTTCCGGGGAGCGCGACCAGATCATGGACTTGATGCGCAAGAAGGCCAACGAGGATGCGATCAAGATCGGCGTCGAGGTCTATGACGTGAGGTTGAAGCGCGTCGATCTGCCCCAGGAAGTGAGCGAATCGGTCTATCGCCGGATGGAGGCGGAGCGCAAGCGCGTTGCCAACGAGTTGCGCTCCACCGGTGCCGCCGAGTCGGAGAAGATCCGGGCCAACGCCGACCGGCAGCGTGAGGTGATCGTGGCGGAGGCATACCGTGAGGCGGAGAAGATCAAGGGCGAAGGCGATGCCAAGGCCACGGAGATTTACGCCCGCGCCTACGAAGCCAACCCCGAGTTCTACGCTTTCTACCGCAGCCTCCAGGCGTACAGATCGAGCTTCAAGGACAAGAACGACCTGCTGGTGCTCGACCCCAGTTCGGAGTTCTTCAGGTACCTGAAGTCAGGCGGCAGCGGCAAGTAACGGGTGGCCGGGGCGGCGGGCGGTTCCCGGGCCGTTGTTGCGGAGATCTCGATGGGCAGTATCCTGCTGACGGCAATCGCGCTCATGCTGATCATCGAAGGGATCTTGCCCTTTCTGATGCCCACGCTGTGGCGCGAGACCTTTCGCAAGCTGATCGCCATGTCCGACGGGCAGATCCGCTTTCTGGGTTTGAGCTCGATGCTCGTGGGGCTGCTCCTGCTGCTGATCGTGCGCCACTGACATGTCCAGGAACGTCGTCGTCATCGGCGCCCAGTGGGGCGATGAAGGCAAGGGCAAAATCGTCGACTGGCTCACCGATCACGCCCGTGGCGTCGTCCGCTTCCAGGGCGGGCATAACGCCGGTCATACCCTGGTGATCGGCGGCAAGAAGACGATTCTCCACCTCATTCCGTCCGGCATCCTGCGCGAAGGCGTCGCCTGCTACATCGGCAACGGCGTCGTGCTCTCCCCGCACGCACTCGTGGAGGAGATCGATACCCTGACGCAAGCCGGTGTGGATGTGCGCCCGCGGCTGAAGATCAGCGAAGCATGCCCATTGATCCTGCCGCATCACGTCGCGCTCGACCAGGCACGCGAGGCAGCGAAGGGCGCGGACAAGATCGGCACCACGGGCCGCGGGATCGGTCCCGCGTACGAGGACAAGGTGGCACGGCGCGGCTTGCGGCTCCAGGACCTCTTTCACCCGGATCGATTTGCCGCCAAGCTGAAGGAGGTGCTCGATTTTCACAATTTCGTGCTGACGAGCTACTTCCACGCTGAGCCGACGGACTATCGCAAGACGCTCGACTCGACGCTGGCGCTTGCCGCGCGCATCGAGCCCATGATTGCGGACGTTCCGCGGCTCCTCTACGATGCGCAGCGCGCCGGGCACAATCTGCTGTTCGAGGGTGCGCAGGGCACGCTGCTGGATATCGATCACGGGACCTATCCCTTCGTGACATCCAGCAATTGCGTCGCAGGAGCGGCGGCAGCGGGTGCGGGCATCGGGCCGCAGCACCTGCACTACGTCCTGGGCATCACCAAGGCTTACACGACCCGCGTCGGCTCGGGGCCGTTTCCAACGGAGCTCGACGACGAAATCGGGCGCCAGCTCGCGAGCCGCGGCAACGAGTTCGGCGCCACGACGGGACGTCCGCGGCGCTGCGGCTGGTTCGATGCCGCCGCGCTCAAGCGCTCGATACAGATCAACGGCATCACGGGCTTGGGCGTGACGAAGCTCGACGTGCTGGACGGCATGGACACGGTACAGCTTGCGACGGGCTATCGTCTCGATGGGAGGTTGAGCGACATTCTTCCCGTCGGGGCGGAGGAACTCTTCGGTTGCGAGCCGATCTACGAGAAGCTGCCGGGTTGGAGAGAGAGCACCGTCGGCGTCACGCGGTTCGGCGATCTGCCGGCCGCCGCGCAGGCCTACTTGAAGCGCATCGAGGCGGTCTGCGAAGTGCCGATCGATCTCATTTCGACCGGCGCGGACCGCGAGGAGACGATCGTGCTACATCACCCCTTCAAATAACAACGATGAGTGATGGATGATGAATGATGAACAACTTCACGGTTGATGATGGCACGGGACCCACTGCTCCGCATTCCGTATTCATCATTCCGCATTCAGAGGTGGTGCCCAGGAAGGGATTCGAACCCCCACACCATTGCTGGCGCCAGGACCTGAACCTGGTGCGTCTACCAATTCCGCCACCTGGGCGTGAGCGCGCGATTTTAGCCGAAGGCGCCCTGTTTTTCAAATGAATCAAGGCAAAACACGCAGATCGTTGCGCGCCCGCGGGCGCCGCGAACGCGCGCCGCGCCACGCGTACGAGGTGCCGGGCCGCGAATCGATCCTTGCGGCATTGAGCGAGCGCGGCGTCCCGATCGAGCAAGAGGAACTCGAGCAGCTGCTGAGAATCGGACGGCACCAGCGCGAAGGATTTTCACGCCGCATCGCGGCGATGGAACGCGAAGGGGAGATCATGCGCAACCGCCGCGGCGCGATCTGCGTCGTGGCGAAGCTCGATCTCGTGCGCGGCCGGGTCCAGGGTCATGCGGATGGTTTCGGCTTTCTCGTGAGGGATGAGGGCGGCCCCGATCTTTTCCTGGGCCCGAAGGAGATGCATCAGGTCCTGCATGGCGACCGTGCCGTGTGCCGCATCGCCGGCACCGACCGGCGCGGGCGTCCGGAAGGCAAGATCGTCGAAGTGCTGGAGCGGGGCCAGCAGCGGGTCGTCGGGCGGCTCAATCGGGCGCACGGCATTCTGTTCGTCACGCCCGAAGACAAGCGCATCGCGCACGAGTTTCTCATTCCTCCGGACGAAGCGCGCGGAGCAAAGGCCGGCCAGGTCGTAACGGCCGAGATCGTCGCGCAGCCTTCCAAGCATGCGCAGCCCGTCGCGAGAATCGTCGATGTGCTCGGCGACTACGCGGACCCGGGCATGGAGGTCGAGGTCGCGCTGCGAAAGCATGCGCTGCCGTACCTGTTTCCGCACCAGACCGAGCGCCTGTGTGGGGCGCTGCCCGATGTGGTCACAGCCGAGGATGGCAAAGGCCGGTCGGATCTCACGCATCTTCCGCTTGTCACCATCGACGGGGAAAGCGCCAAGGACTTCGACGACGCGGTCTACTGCGAGCCGTCGGGCAAGGGTGAGGACGCGCGCTTCCGGCTGGTCGTCGCCATTGCCGACGTGAGCCACTATGTGAAGCACGGCGATGCGCTTGACCAGGAGGCGAGGCTGCGCGGCAACTCGGTCTATTTTCCCCGGCGCGTCATCCCGATGCTGCCGGAGAAGCTTTCGAACGGGTTGTGCTCGCTCAATCCCGACGTGCCGCGCCTGGCGGTGGCGTGCGATATGCAGATCGGCGGCAGCGGGGAGATCGAATCGTATCGCTTCTTCCCGGCTGTGATCCGCTCCCACGCGCGGCTCACCTACACGGAGGTCGCGGCCATGCTCGAAAACGGGCCGGGCGCTGCCGCGCGCCGCCGCGCGGGGCTGCTGCCGCACATCCAGGCGCTTTACCGGCTCTACCGGCAGCTCGCGCGGGCGCGTGTGCGGCGCGGCGCCATCGATTTCGAGACGATCGAAACCGAGATGATTTTCGACGAGCGCGGCAAGATTGCCCGCATCGTGCCGGTCATCCGGAACGACGCGCACCGCCTGATCGAGGAATGCATGCTGGCAGCGAACGTATGCGCCTCGGACTTCCTGCGGCAGCACCGCCAGGCCATGCTCTACCGGGTTCACGAGGGGCCGACCCCGGAGAAGCTCGCCGCCCTTCGCGATTTTCTGGCCAGCTTCGGGCTTCAGATCGGCGGAGGCGACGAGCCTCACGCGCGCGACTATGCCGAGCTCCTGGAGCGCGTGAAGAGCCGGCCCGACGCGCAGCTCATCCAGACGGTGATGCTCCGTTCCCTGCAGCAAGCTGTTTACAGCCCCGAGAACGTAGGCCATTTCGGCCTCGCCTACGAGTCCTACACGCACTTCACTTCGCCCATCCGGCGCTATCCCGATCTCCTCGTGCATCGCGCCATCAAGGCGGTGCTCCGGACGCGGCGCTATGATCCCGGAAACTGGAGCGAGCTCGGGCTGCACTGCTCGATGACGGAGCGCCGGGCGGACGATGCCACGCGAGACGTGGAAGCCTGGCTCAAGTGCTACTACATGCAGGACCGGATCGGAGAGACGTTCAAGGGCACCATCAGCGGGATTACACCCTTCGGGGCATTCGTCGCGCTCGACGAGGTCTACGTGGAGGGTCTCGTGCACGTCTCGGAGCTGGGCAACGACTACTTTCATTTCGATGCGGGGAGGCACGCGCTCATGGGCGAACGCACGCGCAAGCGCTTCCGGCTGGGCGACCGCATCGAGGTCAAACTGGTTCGGGTGGATCTGGATGGCCGCAAGATCGACTTCACACTGGCCTGACGGCCGTTAAACGTAAAACGTGAAACGTGAAGCGTGAAACGTAGCGTTCACGACAACTGCGTCGGAATCGCGAAGAATCAGATTTGTCGTTTCACGTTTCACGAGAACATGAGCGGGATACGCGTCATCTACGGGTTCCATGCGGTCACGAGCCGGCTGCGCCAGAACGCGGGGAGCGTAAAGGAGGTCCTGATCGACCAGCGCCGCGAGGATCATCGCGCGCGCGAGCTTGCGCGGCTTGCGGGCGAGCGCGGCGTGCGCGTGATCAAGATCGACGCTGCGAGGCTCGACGGCATGACGCACGATGCCCGTCATCAGGGTGTCGCGGCGCGCGTCGATACGGCAGGTCCGGCGCGCGACATCGAGAGCGTGCTGGATGCCCTGAGGGAGCCGGCGCTGCTCTTGATTCTCGACGGTGTCACCGACCCCCACAATCTTGGCGCGTGCCTGCGGGTGGCGGACGCCCTGGGCGCCCAGGCCATCATCGCGCCCAAGGACCGGGCGGTCGGAATCAACGCGACGGTCGAGAAGGTCGCAAGCGGCGCGGCCGAGACGGTGCCGTTCATCGCCGTGACCAATCTCGCGCGCACAATGCGCGATCTGAAGGAACGCGGTATTTGGCTGATCGGCGCTGATCAGGATGGCGAGGCGGAACTCTATTCCGTCAGGCTCGACGGGCCGATCGCGTGGGTCGTCGGCGCGGAGGGCGAGGGCATGCGCCGGCTCACGCGCGAGACTTGCGACGAGATCGTGCGCATTCCGATGGTCGGCACGGTCGAGAGCCTGAACGTCGCAGTGACGGCCGGGATCTGCATTGCCGAAACCCGCCGCCAACGCTCACTGGCGCCGCGCTGAATAATTGCCCAACGTCGTTAGAGCACGTCCAGTTCGACGATTGGCACGCCGGGGTCTCTCCGCAAAGCCGGTCGCGCAGATCGTGGAAGGCACGGGGTGTTGCGGCTGTTCGCGCTGCAAACCGTGGAAGATGAAGGGGATACAGTGAGGGGGGCTTCCCTCCTGGAGGGGGGCGATCTGGGGATTCGCTCATGGACATGAGTAAATTTAAATCATAGAATCATGAAATAACGTCATTTTCCTAGAAACTACCTAAAGAAACGCTTATCTGAACGCGCGCTGTAAAACGAAGGAGCTGGTATTGCTCACCCGGGCTCGAGTTGCGGGTTTGCTGGTTGCGTGCTCATGCGGGTTCGCGACGACGCCGCTCGTGTCACAGGCTCAGGATGTGCAGGCGCCGATTCCTGCGCCCCGATTTGAGATCAAGCGCTTCGACGTGCAGGGCAATACCTTGCTCTCGCCTGAGGTGGTGGAGGCCGCGCTTTCGCCCTTTACGGGTCCGAACAAGGATTTTGCCGACATCCAGCGCGCGCTGGAGGCGCTGGAGCAGTCCTATCGAGACCGCGGCTATGGAGTGGTGCAGATACTGTTGCCGGAGCAGGACATCCCCAAGGGCATCGTGCAGTTCCGCGTGGTGCAGCCGCGCGTTGGCCGCGTTAGCATCGACGGCAACAAGCACTTTGACGACGCGAACGTCCGGCGCAGCCTGCCGACGGTCAACGAGGGGGAGACGCCCAATTCACGGGAGATCGCGCGCAACCTTCAGCTGCTGGGAGAGCATCCGATCAAGCAGACCAACGTGCTGCTGCGCGCGGGGTCCAGGGAAGGCGAGGTCGACGTCAACATCAGGGTCAATGACGAGAAGCCGTGGCGGGGTTTTCTGACGCTGGACGACACCGGAACCAGCGAAACCGGCTATTACCGCGTCGGAATCGGCTACCAGCACTCCAATCTGTTCAATCGCGATCACACGCTGACGGCGCAGTACATCACCTCGCCGACCGAGCCGGACCTGGTCTCGATCTACGGCGTGGGTTACCGTGTGCCTTTCTACGATCTCAACAGCTCGCTCGATCTCATCGCGGGCTACTCCGACGTGGACTCGGGCACGGTGCAGGGACTCTTCAACGTGAGCGGCTCCGGCACGATCGGAATCGCACGCTGGAACTATCTCCTTCCGCGCTGGCGTGAGCTCGAGCAGAAGCTCGCCTTCGGAATCGATTACCGGGACTTCAATAACGATGTCCTTTTTGCCGGGGAACAGCTCGTACCGGACATCACGATCCGCCCCGTGAGCCTCACCTACAGCGGGCTCAGGCGCTACGCGGCGGCGGAGCTGTCCTTTTTTGGGAGCGGCTCAACCAACATACCGGGCGGAAAGGACGGCGACTCGGAGGCGTTTGAATTGTCCCGCCCGGGAGCCAGCGAAAACTACACCATCATTCGCGGCGGCTTCAACTACGTGCGCCAGTTCCAGAACGAGTGGCAGACCCGGCTCGGAGCAAACGGCCAGTACACGAACGACCTCCTGGTATCCGGCGAGCAGTACGGCATTGGCGGTCCCGACTCCGTGCGCGGCTATCTTCTGCGTGAAGTCGCGAACGATCGCGGCTACTCCGGCCAGGCAGAGCTCTATACGCCGGATGTCGCGCGCCGCCTCAAGGCGCCTGACGACTTGCGTGTGCGCTTTCTTGTCTTCTACGACTATGGATCAGTCAGCCGCAATGATCCATTGCCCGGGGAAGTCTCCCATGCCGTTCTCGCGAGCACAGGAATCGGTCTGAGGCTGAGCTACGCGAAATCACTCAGTGTTCGCTTCGACGTGGCCAACATCCTGAAGCCGAGCTTCAATCGTGACGAGGGCAGCTGGCGCGCCAGCTTTGCGTTGGCGATTGTTTACTAGTGCCGTTCCAACTTGTTGTCCCGAATCCACGATAGCCATATATCGACAGCTCCCGCTTTGTCTGAACAAGTTGGAACGGCACTAGCCTTCGTTTTTCAACAGCGGACCCTGCTGCAGCTCGACGTTCACGAAACGGGCAGCCGTGATTCGTGACTTTTATCACGTTTGATTCGCAAATTCGCCTGGGAGCGGGGCGAAACGGGGTGATTCGGCCTTGAGCGAATGGCTGGGTCCACGAACTCTGGTGCAGAATTGAGATGGTGCGCTGAGGCATCTACTTGCGCACACGCAAAGCGTGACGTTGGCCGGGTATTTGCGTGATCGGAGAGAAAAGTTTCCGAGGTCCGGTTCGCAACGCGAAGCGTTGCTTGAAGTGACCGGATCAGGGAGCCAATTCAATTCGGCACGGGGACTGATGTGAATTTCCGGGAAGAAGAGGCCGCCGGACGGTTTTCCCACCGCATGTCGTCTACTCGACGGTCCAAGGGGCAAGGATGATACCGAGCTGGAGGCTCCGGCGCCGCGGGTTGCGCCCGGCCGCCATTGCGCTTGCAGTTGCGTCGTGTTTTGCCGCGCCAGTTGCGCTGGCGAATCCGACGGGCGCGTCGGTGGCGGCTGGTCAGGTGAGCGTTCATCAGCAGGGCAATCTGCTGCAGATCACCAACAGCCCCAACGCGATCATCAACTGGCAGAGTTTTTCCATCGGAGCGAACGAGGTCACGCGCTTTGTGCAGGGCTCGGCCGCGAGCGCGGTGCTTAACCGGGTGGTGGGGCAGGATCCGTCCTCGATCCTGGGTGCGCTGCAGTCGAACGGGCGCGTGTTTCTGATCAATCCCAACGGCATCGTGTTTGGGGCGAGCGCGCAGGTGGACGTGGCGGGGCTGGTGGCCTCGAGCTTGAACCTGTCGGACGCGGATTTTCTGCGCGGGAAGCTGAAATTCGCCGACACGATGGGCGCGGGGACTATTGCAAATGAAGGCGCGATCGCGACGCCGAGCGGGGGCCAGGTCTATCTGGTCGGGGCGAGTGTCGAGAACCGGGGGTTGATCAAGAGCCCGCAGGGCGAGGTGGTGCTGGCGGCGGGCAAGCGGGTGGAACTGGTTGATCCGGGCACGCCGACCCTGAGGGTGGAGATCACTGCACCGGACAATCGTGTGGTGAATCTGGGCGAGATTGCGGCTGAGGCCGGTCGGGTCGGGATCTACGCGGGGTTGGTGAGCCAGGCCGGAGTGATCGAAGCCAGCAGCGCGCAGGCGACTGAAGACGGGCGAATCGTGCTGAAGGCGACGCAGAGCGCAACGCTCGAGGCGGGCAGTCTCACCGCGGCCAGCGGTCGCACTGGCGGGACGATTTCCGTGGAGTCCGGTGGCACCACCCTTGTGGCCGGGACGATTGAAGCGAAGGGGAGCGAAGGCAACGGCGGCCGGGTCGAAGCGCTGGGTAGTAAAGTGGGCCTCATCGCTGGCGCCCATATCGATGTCTCGGGCGAGGCCGGTGGCGGCAGGGCGCTGATGGGGGGCGACTTTCAGGGCAAGAACCCCGACATCCAGAACGCGTATCGCACTTACGTCGGGGCGGAGGCCACGATTGCCGCAGATGCGCTCACAAGCGGTGATGGCGGGCGGGTAATCGTGTGGTCTGATGACACGACCCGCTACTACGGAGGCATCTCGGCGCGCGGCGGCGCGCAGGGCGGTGACGGCGGGTTCGTCGAGGTATCGGGCAAAGCGAATCTGGATTTCAACGGGCGGGTGGATGCTGGCGCGCCGGCGGGTCGAGCCGGGACCCTGTTGCTTGATCCTCAAAGCATCACGATTCAGGACGCCTCCTCGATCCTGCACGACCCACAGCTGGGCGTGAACACGCCGACCGCAGGCGATCCTCCTGGAGCCGTTTACTTTGCTGATGGCGGTGCCGCCAACTTCGCCCTCAGTGACGAGGCGCTCGAAGCGCAGATCGGCAATGTCGTGCTGCAGGCCACACAAGACATCACCGTCTCAACCCCGATTAGCGGCGGCCTTAACTTCGTCAACCAGACGGCGGGAACGCGAGTCGTGTTTCAAGCGGGGCGGGATATCACAATCCACTCGCCCGTTACGACCCACGGCGGCGACCTCTCTCTTGAGGCGGATTCGCCGCACTCGCCAGCGGGCGGCGGCGACGGGACCGGGCAGGTCCGGATCAATGCCGCAATCAGCACCCGTGGCAGCAGCGCGAGCGACGGCTTGATCACACTGATCGGGGGGGGAAACTCCGTCAATGGGGGTTTTGCCATTGCCAATGATGTTCTGGCCGGAACCGGCGGGATTCAGATTTCCCTCAGCGCAGCCGGCACGCTGAACCTGGGAGTCGGCGCGCTCGGTGCCACGCAGCTTTCCAGTGCTGACATTGCGCGCCTTCAATCCACCGGTGCGCTGGTGATCGGACGGGCGACAAGCGGTGGTGACGATGGGCTCGGCCTCAATGCGCAGCTACTCACCGTCAACTCGATCAGCTACAACACCGCGGGTGCGATTCCCCTTACCGCACAATCGGGAACCTCGTTTCAACTGGTTGCCGGGGCGGGCGGAATGACGCTCGAGCGCCCGATCATTGCCCACCAGGACGTTGTCATTACAACCTCCGGCACCGTTGCGATCAATGATACGATCGACACGACCGCGGGCAATAACACTGTAACGATCAATGCCGGCAGTCTGGTGTTTGGGCCAAGCGGAGTGATCAATGTCGGGACCGGATCCTGCTCGTTGAACGGAGGAGTGTGTTCCGGTTCCAGCGGTTCGGGCGGGCCGGGCAGCGGCTCGAGCGGCCTGCCCCCTGACCTTGAGCCGGAATCCACACAACCCGAAAATGTCGTTGTAAGCGCAACCGATCAGGCAGTGACGCCGCCGACGCCCATTACAGCGGGGACCGAGGATAGCGAGGAAGAAGACCCCGCGGTCAAGAAGAAGGCGGTTTGCACCGGGGGCGGCAAAGGCCAGGCCGCCGCAAGCGCCGCTGTCGGAGGAAGCTTCAGCCGCCGGTGCACGGGCCGGGGTTGCTTTTAGCGCCAATAACCGGTGAATCGAACGTAACCCGTAAAACATCTTAACCACCGAAACACACGGAATTTGTCTCGATCGAAGCGGAGTTTGCGAGTCGACGTCTTGTCCATGTCGATCCGTGTGATTCCGTGGCTAGAACCTATTTCATATATAGGCACGTGTGCGACGGAGGCGATGTGGGATGCAGTTCGAGGAGGAGGGCCCGAAGGAATATGTCGATATTTCGAGGGTCCCCGACGAAGAAATGCGCCCAGATCGCCCCGTCCCTCCGGGTTGCGGCCAGGACGGTCGGCTGCGTCGTTGCCCTCCTAGACCATATCGACATAGGGCCTTCGTCGGGCGCCTTGCATCCGGTCCGTCCTGGCCGCAACGCATCACGCGCCTATATATGAAATAGGTTCTATGGATTTCAGCCCCTGGCACGGGTTTGAACTTGCCAAAAGCT
>Ga0256867_10000787_pt1 | contig 12911 bp, 7 predicted proteins | sample RVTome_15_FD_185939 | JGI IMG/M metagenome (GOLD analysis project Ga0256867, IMG submission 185939) | Soil microbial communities from uranium-contaminated site in the Upper Colorado River Basin, Wyoming, United States - RVT150D86 (HiSeq) ... | reverse complement strand
TCCAGCCGAACTTCCCGCCGGGGGTGCTGCAGGGCGATCCACGCTATACCCACACCTATTTCAACCTGTCGAACGGCGCCTCGGCGCGCGGCCCCTGGAACGAGGGCCAGGGCACCTGGGGCGAGGGCGAGAGCTGGCAGTACATCGACGATCCGATCAAGCACGTGATCGAGACCCAGGGCGAGGTGCAGCAGCCGATCCAGGGCAACCAACGGAGCATGGACGAGGTGAACCGCCTCGATCGCGAGATGAGCAAGCACCGCAGCAGCGAGATCAAGGAGGCCACGCCCACCGGCTCCAACCAGTGGTCGGCCTATCCGCAACAGGGGCTCGCGAGCCCGAGGAGCGCCAAGAGCTCGTGAGCGGCGCCGGCGAGGCGGTCGGCGAGGCGGGCGGGGCGGGACCTTCGGCCGGTCCCGCCCCCGGCGCGCCGCCCCTCGAGCTCGTCTACTACACCGACCCGTTGTGCTGCTGGAGCTGGGCGTTCGAGCCGCACTGGCGCCGGCTGCGCGCCGAATTCGGCGCCGCGCTCGACTGCCGCTACCGCATGGCCGGCATGATCGCCGACTGGAACAGCTACAGCGATCCCTTGAACTCGGTGAGCCGGCCGCTGCAGATGGGGCCGATCTGGCGCGAAGCGCAGCACCTTGCCGGCGTGGCCGTGGACGACCGGATCTGGGCCCTGGACCCGCCGGCGTCGTCCTACCCCGCGTGCCTCGCGGTCAAGGCGGCGGAGCTGCAATCCGCAGACGCGGCGGACCTCTATCTGCGGCGTCTGCGCGAGGCGGTGATGACGCAACGCCGCAACATCGCGCGCCGCGAGGTGCTGCTCGAGCTGGCCGACGAGCTCGCCGCGGCGGCGCCCGATCGGCTGGATGCGGAGCGCTTGGGTCGTGATCTGGATGGGCAGGCCGCGCGGGATGCGCTGCGCGAAGACATCAAGGAGGCGCGCTACCGCGGCATCGGCCGCTTCCCGACCTTGACGCTGCGCAACCCGGGCGGCGCGGGCATCGTGCTCGTCGGCTATCGCCCCTACGAGGCGCTGCTCTCCGGGCTCGCGCGGGTCGCTCCGGAGCTGGCCTCGGTGCGCCAGGCGAGAGCCGCATCCGACGGCTAGCCGTTGCACTTTGGATTTCGCGGAATGCAAGGCAGACGCGACCGGCAGGAAGGCGACGGAGCCCGTCAATGGCGTGCCCCGGCCGGGGGCCGCCGAGATGTCTCGCCGAGCCCGGTTGCGAGGCTGGATACGCGGCGCGCACCCGGCGCGCAGAAGCTGCGCGGAGCACTTGGCCGGCCGCCCCACGTGGTCATCGTCGGCGCGGGCTTCGCCAGCCTGGCTGCGGCCCGGCGCCTCGGCCGGGCACCGGTCGATGTCACCGTGGTCGATCGGCGCAACCACCACCTGTTCCAGCCGCTGCTCTATCAGGTCGCGACCGCCGCGCTGTCTCCGGCCGACGTCGCGGCGCCGATCCGGGCGACCCTGCGCCGGCATCGCAACATCGACATCCTGCTCGACGAGGTGACCGACGTCGACCCGGTCGCACGCGAGGTCCTGACCTGGGAGCATGCCGGCCTGAGCTACGACTACCTCGTCCTCGCGACCGGATCGGAGTACGACTACTTCGGCCATGACGACTGGCCCCGGCTGGCGCCCGGGCTCAAGTCCGTCGAGGACGCAACGACCATCCGCCGGCGCCTCCTCCTCGCCTTCGAGAAGGCGGAGAGCAGTCGCGACCCGGCGGTTCGCGAGCGCCTCATGACCTTCGTGCTGGTCGGCGGCGGCCCGACCGGCGTCGAGATGGCAGGCGCGATCGCCGAGCTCGCCAAGGCGACGCTCGCCCGCGACTTCCGCCACATCGATCCGAAGGCCGCCCGCATCCTGCTGATCGAGGCGGGGCCGCGCCTGCTGCCGGGCTTTGCGGAGGACCTCGCTGCCTATGCGGGAGCGATGCTCGCGCGCATGGGGGTGGAGGTCCGCCTGGACTCGATGATCGAGCAGATCGATGCCGAGGGGGTGATCGCCCGGGGTGAGCGGATTGCCGCCGCGACCGTGATCTGGTGCGCGGGCGTTCAGGCGACGCCGGTCGGCGCCTGGCTCGGCATCGAGACCGCGCGCAACGGGGCGGTTCGGGTCAACCCCGACCTTTCGGTGCCCGGGCTGCCCGAGGTCTTCGTCGCGGGCGATGCCGCCGCCGTGAGCGGCCCCGACGGCAAGCCGCTGCCGGGGCTTGCCGCGGTCGCCGAGCAGCAGGGCCGCTATCTGGGCGAGCTGATCGGGGCCCGGGTCGAGGAGCGCCAGGAGCCCGGGCCGTTCCGATATCGCGGCCGGGGTACCATGGCGACGATCGGGCGCTCCGCCGCGGTCGCCGACTTCGGGCGCTTCCGCATCACCGGCGTTGCCGCCTGGCTGCTGTGGGGGCTGGTCCACATCTATCTGCTGATCGGTTTCCGCAACCGCCTCGCCGTGTTCGTGAACTGGGTCTGGTCATGGCTGACCTACGGCCGCGGCGCGCGGCTGATCACCGGCGATGCCAGCGATTGCCGACCCGATCCGTCGCCCGGGCCGTGCGAGCGGTCCCTGTCGGCCGGAGCCGTGTCGGGCCGCCCCGAACGGGGTTGATGCGGCCTTATGCCGAGTTGAGCCGAGGGAAGAGCGTAGCGCCGTGCGCCGATGCGTACGCAGGGCGTCCGCGGCCCCGTCAAATTGATTGAGCAACGGCAGGTGTTGTGCCTATCGTACGATTCTCGAGGGAGGCATCCTCAGGGAACGAACATGGCTATTAGCGCCCGGCAGCAATTTTCAATCGGCTTGGCCTGCGGCTGGCTGGCTGCGGTCGCACCTGGCTCTGCCCAGGACTTTCCGCCCGTCCCGCATCACGGCAGCGCAAGCCATCTCGGCGTGGCGAGCTGCGCGAGCGCGGCCTGCCATGGCGCCGCGACGCCGGCACAAGGCGGAACGGTCCGGCAGAACGAGTACACGACCTGGCAGACGGACGACCGCCACGCCAAGGCCTACAACCTGCTCCTCGAGGAGCGCTCCAGGGAGATCGCCCGGAAGCTCGGGCTCGAAGAAGCGCACACGGCGAAGATCTGCCTCGACTGTCATGCCGACAACGTGCCCGAGGAGCGGCGCGGGCCCGAGTTCCAGCTCGCCGACGGGGTCGGTTGCGAGTCCTGCCACGGCGGCGCGCAGGACTGGATCCGGCTGCATACCATCAGCGACGATCAGAACTCGCATCGGCGCAACCTCGACGCCGGTCTGTATCCGACCGCCGATCCGGTGACGAGAGCCAAGCTCTGCCTGTCCTGCCATCTCGGCGACGAGACCAAGCTCGTCACCCATCGCCTGATGGGTGCGGGCCATCCCCGCCTGACCTTCGAGCTCGACACCTTCACCACGATCCAGCCGGCGCACTTCGCGATCGATGACGACTATCGGGTGCGCAAGCCCGTGGCGGGCGCCGCGAAGACCTGGGCGGTCGGCCAGGCGGTCGCCCTCGTCCAGATCCTGGACGGCGTGCTCAATCCCGAACTCGGGCGCGACGGTCTGTTCCCGGAGTTGACGTTCTTCGACTGTCACGCCTGCCACAAGCCGATCAGCGCGGGTTCCTGGCGGGAACGGGCCAGCCTCGGCCTCGGCCCCGGTGCCGTGCGCTTCAACGACGCCAACCTGATCATGTTGCGGGTCGCGGCCGGCGTCGTCGCCCCCGAGCTCGCCAAGGAGCTGGAGTGGCGCGGTCGGGCTTTGCACCAGGCCAGCCGCGCGAGTGAAGCCGAATGGATGGCTGCCGCGAACGAGCTGCGCGCGACCGCGCAGCAGGCGGTCGAGGTCTTCGCGCAGCACACCTTCGGCGAGCAGGATCTGCGCGCGCTGCTCGACGCCTTGGTCAAGGAGGGTGAGCGCGGCGAATACATCGACTACGTGGCTGGCGAGCAGACTACGATGGCGATCGGATCGATCCTGACCGCGATGCTCGACACCGGCTCGCTCAGCGAGGCAGAGTATGCGCAGATCGAGCAGGTCATGGCGGATCTGTACGCGGCCGTGGCCAAGGATGAGCAATACCGGCCGAGCGCTCACCTCGGCGCGCTGCGGCGGCTGAAGGCGGCGGCTGCGCCCTAGCGCAGGCTTCGTCTTGCGGCCGGCGACCGGCCTCGAGAAGAAGGGACGACATGGCTGAGCGCCACCAGCTCGTGATCATCGGCTCCGGACCGGCCGGTTTGAGTGCCGGCGCCCGCGCCGCGGCGCGCGGTCTCGACTATGTCGTGCTCGAACGGCAGGATCGCTTCGCCAACACCATCCAGAAGTACCAGCGCGGCAAGTTCGTCATGGCGACGCCGGACGTGTTGCCGCTGCACGGCGAGAGCGCCATCGCGTTCGCTGCCGGCAGCCGCGAGCAGGTCCTCGACAGCTGGGATCGGACGATCACGGAGCGCGACATCCGGCTGCGCTACGGGGCCGAGGTGGCGCGGATCCAGGGGCAAAGCGGCGCGTTCACGCTCACGCTCAAGGACGGCAGCGCGATCGAGGCGGATCAGGTCGTGCTGGCGATCGGGGTCCAGGGCAACCTGCGCAAGCTGGACGTGCCCGGCGCCGAACTACCCCTGGTGCAATATCAGCTCGACGACCCGGACGAATACGCCGGCGAGACGATCGTGGTGGTCGGCGCGGGCGACGCCGCGATCGAGAACGCTCTGGCGCTCGCCAAGCAGAACCGGGTGATCATCGTCAACCGGCGGGCCGAGTTCGCCCGGGCCAAGACCGGCAACCTCAACGCGATCGAGAAGGCGATCGAGAGCGGCCGGATCGAGTGCGTCTACAACGCGGCGCCGGAGCTGATCGAACCGGACGCGATCCATCTGCGCACCCCCGAAGGCACGCGCGCGTGGCGCTGCGACCGGATCATCGCGCGGCTCGGCGCCGACCCGCCGCGCCGCTTCCTCGAGAGCTGCGGCATCGCCTTCTCGGGGGGCAGCGCCCTCTACCCCGAGGTCAGCGTCACCTACGAGACCAACGTCCCGGGGCTGTACGCGATCGGCGCGCTCGCCGGCTATCCATTGATCAAGCACTGCATCAATCAGGGCTACGAGGTGGCCGAGACGCTCGCCGGCCATGCCGTGGTGCCGGCGGACGAGCCCTTGATGCAGGAAAAGCTGGCCGGCATGCCCGGGCGGCCCTCGGTCGCCGAGGCGCTGCAGGAGATCAAGGCCAAGGTCCCGCTGTTCCAGGGACTGACGACGCTCCAGCTGCGCGAGTTTCTGCTCGACAGCAAGGTCCACGTGCCCCGCGCCGGCGAGCTGATCTTCGAGCGCAACGGCTTCGGCAACACGCTGTTCTGCATCGTCTCCGGCACGGTCGAGTTCGAGCTCGCGGACGAGCGCGATCCCGCTGCGCCGCCGCGCCTCGCCTACTCTGGCGAGGGTGATTTCTTCGGCGAGGCCGGACTGGTCGCCGGCCGGCGCCGGGCCGGTACCGCCCGGGCCAAGACCGACTGTGTGCTGGTCGAGCTGGCGCGGCGCTCGGCGATCAAGCTGCTCAACTCGGTGCCGGCGGCGCGCGAGCTGTTCGAGCGCACGACCATCGTGCGCCAGTTGCAGCGGGACCTGTCGTCGGCCTTGACCGAGGCCGATCTCGAGCGGGTGCTCGCCAGCGCCGAGATCAAGCAGTTCCCGACTGGTGCCAAGCTGATCGAGGAGGGCGCCCCCGACGATCGCAGCGTCTACCTGATCCGCTCGGGCTCGGTGACCGTGGCCCGTCGGATCGATGGCAAGGACGTGGTGCTCGCTTACCGCCCGGTCGGCCACATCGTCGGCGAGATGGCGCTGCTGCGCAAGGCGCCCCGCCGGGCGACCGTGTCCGCGGCGATCGCCACCGAGGCGATCCGCATCGATGGCGCGCTGTTCGAGGAGCTGCTCGAGGAGCGGCCGGACCTGCGCGCCACGGTCCAGCAGATGGTGCTGCAGAAGGTCGGCGAGGAGCCGGGTCGGGAACGCCACCAGACCTGGGGCGGCGTGACCGAGTTCCTGGTCGCGCAGGGGGTCGGCGAGGCGACCGACATCCTTCTGATCGACGAGTCCTTGTGCATTCGCTGCGACAACTGCGAGAAGGCCTGCGCCGAGAGCCACGACGGCATCACGCGCCTCGATCGCGAGGCCGGACCGACCTTCGCCATGGTCCACGTGCCGACCTCGTGCCGGCACTGCGAGCATCCCCACTGCATGGCCGACTGCCCGCCCGACGCCCTCCATCGCGGCGAGAACGGTGAGGTCTGGATCGACGACACCTGCATCGGCTGCGGCAACTGCGTCGAGAACTGTCCCTATGGCGTGATCCAGATGGCGTCACCGCCGCCGCCCAAGCCCAACCTTCTGGAATGGCTGCTGTTCGGGTTCGGCCCCGGCCCGGGGGGCGACCGGCGCTACCACGCGCACGAGGACGAGGGCGGCGAAGCTGGCGGACCGAGCCAGAAGGTCGCGGTCAAGTGCGACATGTGCAAGGGGATCGACGGCGGACCCGCCTGCGTGCGTGCCTGCCCGACCGGCGCCGCGATCCGCGTCGGCCCGACGGAATTCCTCGAGGCGATGACCAACCGGCAATGATCAGCTCGGTGGACCGCAGTGCGGCGACTGCCGCGGCGGTTGACGCCGCCCACGCCTCGTTCCTGGTGTACCGGCGCTTCCGCTATCTGAAGGCGGCGCTCCTGCTGAGCCTGGCGAGCCTGGCGGCGTACCTGGTCTGGGAGCCTCCGGGGGGGCACAACGGCGGCACCTGGCTCGGCTACACCCTCGGCACGATCGGCGCGCTGCTGATCGTCTGGCTGATGCTGTTCGGCGTTCGCAAGCGCCGTTACGGGCCTGGCAGCTGGAGCCTCAAGGGCTGGCTGTCGGCCCATGTCTATCTCGGCCTCAGCCTGCTCGTGGTGGCGACCCTCCACGCCGGCTTCCAGGTCGGTCTCAACGTCCACACCCTGGCCTACGCCCTGATGATCGCGGTGATCCTGAGCGGGGTCGTCGGGGTCGTCGCCTACGTCCGCCTGCCGCGGCTGATGACCGAGAACCGGATGGGCCAGAGCCTCGGCGGCATGGCGCTGGAGATGCTCGAGCTCGATCGCCAGTGCGTCGACCTGGCGCTCGAGCTCAGCGACGAGTATGTCGTGGAGGTGCAACGCAGCCGGCAGGAGACCCGGCTTGGCGGCTCGGCCCGGCGGCAGCTCAGCGGGCGCGATCCGAAGTGCGGCACGACCCGGGCGCTCGCAAACGTGCGTGAGCTGGCGCGCACCGCGCCCCCGGCGATGAGCGAGCGCGCCGCCGCCCTCGTGGTCGCGCTCGGCCGCAAGCAGGAGCTCCTGCAGCGAGCGCGCCGTGACATTCGCATCAAGGCGCTCATGGACCTCTGGCTCTACGTTCACGTGCCGCTGTCGTTCGCCCTGCTCGCGGCACTGATCGCGCACGTGGTCGCGGTCTTCTTCTACTGGGGTTGACGAGTTCCGTCGGGGACGCGATGCGCTGCAAGATCCGGTATCTCACCCGGCAGCGGACCGGCCGCGTCGCGCAGGACGAGCAGATCGTCACCCTCGAGGGCAACCGGATCACCCTCGGCCGGGGCACCGACAGCACGGTTTTTCTCCGTGACCTGCGGGTCAACTATCATCACGCCGAGCTCGTGGTCCATGATTACGGGATCGTGATCGAAGCGGTCGGCCACAGCATCCTGCGGATCGACCACATCCCGGTCGAGCGCGCGGTCGTCACACCGGACTCCGAGATCGAGGTCGGGCCCTATCGCCTGCAGCTTGGCCAGGACGAGCCGGATGCCGATCTGACGCTTGCAGTCGAGCTCGTCACGCCGCCGCCGACCGATACGATCGAGCAGCTGGTCGAGCCGCGACGGGTGCTCCTCGGCACGGGCATCCTGCGCAAGCGCGCGCTCTCCTGGCTGGTGTTCCTTGTCGTCATCATCAGTGGTCTGGCGCTGCCGATCGTGGCCTACCGGACGACCAAGCCGGAAGGCGCCGGCAATGCGGAGCGCGCCCCCTTTCTCGCCGGCTTCGATCGCTTCTGGCTCAGCGGCGAGCTGTCGACTTCGCATCAGCTGCTGGGCGACGACTGCCACGCCTGCCACGAGCTGCCCTTCGTCCCGGTGCGCAGCGAGGCGTGCGCACCGTGCCACGCGGACACGCGGCATCATTTCGAGGTCGCGCGCTTCGAGGTCGCGGATTTCGCGCCGACCGCCTGCACCCAATGCCACAGCGAGCACCAGGGCCCGACGGGGATCATTCCCGTTCAGCAGAGCCTGTGCGCGGATTGCCATGGCGATCTGAGCGCGCAGGCGGAAACCGGACTCTTCGACGTCGCCGATTTCGGCAGTGTGCACCCGCAGTTCCGGCCCACGGTGATCACCGATCCGGCCGGCGGGCGCGTGCAGCGGGTCGCCCTCGGAACGGCCGGCTTCCCGGAGGAACGCTCCAACCTCGAATTCTCCCACGCGATCCACCTGACGCAAAAGTGTGAGGTCGCTGGCGTGACCGATGTCGAGCAACTGAAGAAGGTGCCGCTGGAGACGTTGCAAGGCTGTCGAGTGCTCCAGCAGGCGCGGCAGGACCTGAACCAGGAAGGGCTGAGCTGCGTTGACTGCCACCGGCCCGAGCTTGGCGGCGTCAGCATGCTCTTGCCGCGGATGGAGCGCCACTGCGCAGTGTGCCACTCCCACCGCTTGGCGTTCGACGAGAGCGCTCCCGATCGCGTTCTGCCGCACGGCAGGCCCGACGAGGTCATCGCGGTGATCAACGACTTCTATGCCGCCCGGGCCATGCAGGGCCGGCCGGCGGTGGTCGTGGAGGATCAGCCGGGCCTGCGCCGGCGGCCCGGAGAGGATGCTCCGGCGGCGGGACCGACCGGTGGGGGCAGCAGTGCGGAGCAGGAAGCGCAGGCGATCGCGGCAAGGAAGCTCGAGGACGTGTTCGGCCGTTCCCTGTGCGGCGTGTGCCATGAAATCATCCCGCCGGCCGCGAGCGAGCGGGGCACGTGGGAGGTCCTCCCGGTCAGGCTCACGCCCTTGTGGATGCCCAAAGCGCGTTTCGACCACGGGGCACATAAGACCATGCAGTGCACGGATTGCCACAGAGCGCAGACGTCAAGGACGAGCAAGGACGTCCTCATGCCGCCGATCGAGACCTGTCGCGCCTGCCATCAGGGTGAGCGCGCGCGCGCCGCGGTGCCGTCGACCTGTATCATGTGCCACGTCTACCACCGGGAGGATCTCGATCCGATGCTGCGGGCGCCGGCGAATGCGGCCACGGTGACGCGATGAGCGGCGGCGCGCGGCTCACGCCGATCGGTGGTCCTGGCCAAGGCCGAAGAAGGCTCGTACGCGCTCCCGCCAGACATGGGGCGAGGGCCGGGCAGCGCGGGTTTCGGCACGTCCGCCGAGGATGCGCTCCTCGTGCTGGCGCCGGAGCTGGCGCTGGGCGAGGATCTCGCTCAGCCGCTCGGCGAGATCCTGACGCTGCTTGAGGATCGGCTCCAGATCGTCCTTGGTGATCTCGTAGACCACCGCGTCGCCCTGCGGCACGATCGTGGCGCGGCGCGGCTCTCCGGTCAGCAGCGAGAACTCGCCGAAGGCGTCGCCCGGCGCCATCTCGTCGACCTGCCGCTCGTCGCCGTCGACGCTCGGCCGGAGCACGCGCAGCAGCCCCTCGACCACCACGAACAGCGAGGCGCCCTGCTCGCCGGTGCGCACGACCGGCACGCCGGCCGGGCAGAAGCGCTCGCGCGCCCGTTCCGCGAGCTGCCGCAGCTCCTCCTGCGCCAGGTCGGCGAACAGCTCGTTGCGGGCCAGGATCGCGTCGAGATGGCGCCGGTGGTCGAGGGCACGCTCGGGCATCCGGGCGAGGAACAGATCGCGCTTGGGATAGGGCACGGCGATACCGGCGTAGTGGAGCTGCCCCAGGACCGACCGCTGCACGGCATAGCGGATCTCGGGCATGGCGCCATAGTCGCTCACCCAGTAGCGCGCCAGCCAGCGAATCCCGAAATCGTTGAAGGCTTCGATCTTGACGTCCGGGCGGCTCCCCTGCGCCGCCACCTCCGGCACGGCGTTCATGGCCGCGAGCAGAATCCGTTCCACCCGCTCGCCGGGTAGCGCGTAGTCGAGCGTGATCGCGACGCTGTCGCGCCAGGCGGCTTGGGGCTGGTTGTAGTTGCGGAAAGGCATCGTTGCGAGCCGGGCGTTGGGCACCACGACCCCGATGCCGTCGCGGGTGACGGTCCGGGTGGTCAGCCACCCGACCTCCAGGACCTTGCCGACGACGCCCGGCTCGACCTCGATCCAGTCGCCGATCTGATAGGGGCGCTCCAGATTGATCGCGATCCCCGAGAACAGGCTCGCGATCATGTCGCGGAGCGCGAAGCCGATGATCGCGATCGCCACGCCCGAGGTCGTCACCAGGGCGGCCACCGGCAGGGCGAAGACCTGCGCGAGCACCACCATCGTCACCACGACCCAGACGATGCCGGCGACCAGATCGCCGAGCAGCCGCGGCACGGGCACGCCGGAGCGGCGTTCGAGCACGCCGTGCCAGACGGCGACGTCGAGCAGGCGGATCAGGCCCCAGGCCGCGACGAGCCAAACGAGGGCCTCGGCGATCATGCGTCCCCAACGCGCCGCCGGGGCGTCGGGCGCAAAGCCGAACGTCGCGGCGATCAGACTCCAGGAGCCGGCGATCGACGCCGCGAGCAGGACGAGGAGAACCGGTCCGAGCAGACGGGCCACGAGCACCCCCATGGCGGGCAAGCAGCACGAGCCAAGCCGCCTGCGCGCAATCCTGGTCGGATTGGAGACGCCCAGCAAGAGCATACGTTGACCGGTCCCGGCGGCACTGTTATGCAACTGTTCGAAGGAACGCGAAGTTCCGGCCGGGGGTGGGGGCGTCGTGTCGGCTGGACCATGCTGGTTGACATTGCGATCTGAGTGGTGCCGCTCGCTCATGCGCCGGCACGGGCGGCCAGCCGGTCGACTGTCGAAAACTCCGCGAAGGCAACCGCAACCAGCTTCGGTCGGTCGCGGGGTGGGCAAGTTGGCCGTGCTCGTCCTGCTCTGTCTCGGGACGTTCGACCAGGCGGTGGCGAACGCGATCCCGGCGCGCGAGTCGCTGTCGGCCGGCGAGGTCGCGCGGATTCTGCGCCAGGCGGTCGCCGAGGCCGAGGCGCGCGCCGCGCCGGCGACCATCGCGGTGACCGATCGGGTCGGCAACGTCCTTGCCGTTTACCAGATGAACGGCGCCGCGGACGATCTCGTCAGGATCAGTGCCGGGCGTCCAGTGTTGGATCCAGGCGGTTTGGCCGGTCCGGCCTTCAATGCATTGCTAGAAGACTTGCTGGTAAACAATGGTCTCACTATCGCGACCGCGGCGGCGATCGCCAAGGCGATCACCGGCGCTTATCTGTCGTCCGGCGGCAATGCCTTCAGCACCCGCACCGCGAGCCAGATCGTCCAGGAGAACTTCAATCCCGGGTCGCGGGGCCTCGAGGGCGGCCCGCTGTTCGGGGTTCAGTTCAGCCAGCTGCCCTGCTCGGATCTGGCGGTCCGGTTCGAGTCCAACAACGGCGGCACGATCGACCCGCGGATCGGCCCCAAGCGATCGCCGCTCGGCTTCTCGGCCGATCCCGGCGGCCTGCCTCTCTACCAGAATGGCACGCTAGTCGGCGGCATTGGCGCGATCGCGGATGGCGTCTATGGCGCCGACCGCAACATCCGCAACCGCGACAGCGATCTCGACGAGCTCATCGCCATCGCCGGCAGCGTCGGGTTTGCCGCCCCCAACGACCTGCGGGCCGACCGGGTCGCGGTCGACGGCCGCAGCCTGCGCTTTGCGGATCGCGGTGGCGGCGCTCTCCGGACCAGGGCGTCCGACGCGGACGCGGTGAGCCTAACGGCCGCCGGGAACTTCCCGGACGTACCTGGCTATTTCAAGAATGGAGCGCCGCTCGCCGGCACCCCGTTCGGGTTCGCCAGATCCGGCATCCTGCCCGACCCCGACGATCTGTTCGACAACGATCGCGCTTTCGTCCTGGCCACGGCCGGCGGTGTCAATCGCTTTCCGCCGCAAGCTGGCAGCGAGGGCGCGGTGGCGCTGAGTGCTGCCGAGGTCACGACGCTGCTCGCCGAGGCGCTCGGCGTCGCGCTCGCGGCGCGCGGGCAGATCCGGCGCCCGCTCGGCAGCCACGCCGAGGTCACGATCTCGGTGGTCGACACCACCGGGCAGATCCTCGGCATCGTCCGCACCCCGGATGCCCCGATATTCGGCACCGACGTGTCGCTGCAGAAAGCGCGGACCAGCATGTTCTTCTCCAACCCGGCCGCGGTGGCCGACCTCCGTTCGGTCCCCGCGCCGATCCTAGCCGCGGCTTTTCAAAGGCCGCGGGTCTATGGAGCCGAGTTCCGCATGTTTCTCGGACTCAACGCGCTGAGTGGCGAGATCGCCTATGGCAACCGGTCGATCGGCAATGTCGCGCGACCGTTCTTCCCCGATGGCGCGAACGGCAACACCAACGGGCCGCTCAGTGTGCCTTTTGACAACTGGAGCCCGTTCTACACCGGCCTGCAGGTTGACCTGGTGGCGAACAACCTCGCCCAGCACCTCGACTTCGTCTTAGGGGGGCCGATTTTGGGGGGTACCGACACTGAGGCGGAGTGCGCCGGGCTGCCGCGCCTGGCCAACGGTCTGCAGATCTTCTCCGGCGGAGTGCCGATCTACCGCGACGACGTGCTGGTCGGCGGCATCGGGGTGTCGGGCGACGGCATCGACCAGGACGACATGATCGCCTTTCTCGGGCTCGACCGCGCGGGCCGCGCCCTGGGCACGATCGGCAATGCGCCGCGCGGGATGCGCGCCGACCGCCTCAACCCGCTC
>Ga0256867_10000786_pt1 | contig 12914 bp, 13 predicted proteins | sample RVTome_15_FD_185939 | JGI IMG/M metagenome (GOLD analysis project Ga0256867, IMG submission 185939) | Soil microbial communities from uranium-contaminated site in the Upper Colorado River Basin, Wyoming, United States - RVT150D86 (HiSeq) ... | reverse complement strand
CGGGATACTGGAGGGCCCCCTCCGGGAGAGCCTGCTGGGCAGGGCGATCGAGGCGGGGCTCGTGGAGGTCCGCGTCCACGACCTGCGCGACCACACCGAGGACAGGCATCGGCAGGTCGACGACGAGTCCTTCGGCGGCGGCCCGGGGATGGTGATGAAGCCCGAGCCGATCTTCGCGGCGGCCGAGGCTGTCGGCGGCTCGCCCCGCGCGATCCTGCTCTCGCCGGCGGGACGCCGGCTCGACCAGGCGCTCGCGCGGGAGCTCGCCGCCGAGGCCCACCTCCTGTTGATCGCGGGCCGCTACGAGGGCGTGGACGAGCGCGTGGCCCTCGGTCTGCCCGCCGAGGAGATCTCGATCGGCGACTACGTGCTCTCCGGCGGCGAGCTGCCGGCGCTGGTGCTGATCGAAGCGATCACCCGTCTCGTGCCCGGGGTGGTGGGGCGCGAGGGGTCGCTCGAGCGCGAGTCGTTCGAGGAGGGAATGCTGGACCATCCGCATTACACCCGCCCCGCGGAGTTCCGCGGGATGGAGGTGCCCGAGACGCTTCGATCCGGCAACCATGCGGCGATCGAGGAGTGGCGCCGCGCCGCCGCCGAGGAGAAGACGCGCCGCAACCGGCCCGACCTCCTCGGAGACTGACCGGGGATCCCGGCCCGAGCGTAGTATCATGAGCGGCCGCGCGACCTGTAGGAGTTTCCCGTGAACAAGACCGATCTCGTCGAGAAGCCTCGCCTGCGCAAGGACGTCCCCGTCTTCCGGCCGGGCGACACCGTCAAGGTGCTCGTCCGCGTCGTGGAGGCCGGCCGTGAGCGCGTTCAGGCGTTCCAGGGAGTCGTCCTCCGCCGCAAGGGCGGGGGGCTGCGGGAGACGTTCACCGTCCGCAAGGTGTCCTTCGGGGTCGGGGTCGAGCGGACCTTCCCGGTGCACTCGCCGACGATCTCGAAGATCGAGATCGTCTCGCGCGGCGACGTCCGCCGGGCCAAGCTCTACTACCTGCGCGAGCGGCGCGGGAAGCGGGCCCGGATCCGGGAGCTCCGAGGGGCGGCCGCTGATGCGCTCGCCGCCGATGAGGCCCGGAGGGTCACCGAGCTCGAGGAGGAGGAGCGGGCGCGCGCCGAAGCCGAGGTCGCCGAGGCTGAGGCGGCAACCGAGCCCGAGCAGGAGCCCGAGCCCGAGCAGGAGCCGGACGACGCCGAGCCGGAGGCCGACGCCGCGGAGAAGGCCGAAGCCTGAGCGTGGCTTCCCCGAGCGACCGTCCCGGACGCGCGGACGACCCCACCGTCCCGGTGGCGCCCGCCAGCCCCGTTCAGCACACCGAGGAGCTACCGCAGGACCGGAGCGCGGAGTCGTTCTCGGGCGGCCCGCCCGAGGAGGAGCATCGCGGCCCGCTCTCCTTCCTGAAGGAGCTTCCCGGCCTCATCATCATCGCTCTGGTCCTGGCGCTCCTGATCAAGTCGTTCCTCGTGCAGGCCTTCTACATCCCCTCGGAGTCGATGGTGCCGACGCTCCGCGACGGCGACCGCGTCCTCGTCAACAAGCTGATCCTCAGCGTCCGCGACCCGAGGCGGGGCGAGATCGTGGTGTTCGAGAACCCCAGGCTCCAGGAGGAGGACCGGAACCCCCTGTCGGCCGTCTGGCACTGGATCACGGAGGGGCTGGGCTTCTCGGTCGACCCGAACAAGGACTTCATCAAGAGGGTGATCGGGGTCCCCGGCGACACGATAGAAGTGCGCGGGGGGCGCGTGTTCGTCAACGGCACGCGGCTCCAGGAGCCCTACCTCGAGCGGAACCGCGACCGGTCCGACTTCGCCCCGTACACCGTTCCGCCTGACACGTACTTCATGATGGGCGACAATCGAGCCAACTCGCAGGACTCCAGGTCCCAGGCGGTGGGGCCGGTCCCGAGGGAGAAGATCGTGGGGAAGGCGTTCGTGATCCTGTGGCCCCCCTCGAGGTTCGAGTGGCTCGGCGCGGGAGACTGACCAACCGGTACGAGCGGCGTCTGCGCGCGCGGGGGTTCCGGCTCCTCGCGGGCGTGGACGAGGCGGGGCGCGGCGCGCTCGCCGGCCCGCTCGTCGCCGCGGCGGTGATCCTCCCCGAGGATTTCGACCTCGACGGCGTGGACGACTCCAAGCTCCTGACCCCTCTCCAGCGCGCCGCGGTCTACCCGAGGATCCTCGAGGCCGCGCTCGCGGTGGCGATCTGCCGCGCTATGCCGGGCCGGATCGACCGCGAGGGTCTCCACCGGACGAACCTGAGGCTGCTCCGCCGGGCGATCCGAACGCTCGAGGTCGAGCCGGAGTACGTGCTCACCGACGGGTTCCCCGTGGGACGGATGGACGTCCCGTGCCTCGCCATGAAGGGCGGGGACGCCCTGAACGGGACGGTCGCGGCGGCCTCGATCGTAGCGAAGGTGACCCGGGACCGGACGATGGAGCGATACCATCGCCGCTTCCCCGACTACGGCTTCGACACGAACCGGGGGTACGGGACCCGCAGGCACTGGGAGGCGCTGGAGCGCCACGGCCCCACCCCGATCCACCGGCTCTCGTTCAAGGGAGTGGGGCAGGCCTCGCTGTTCCCGAGGTTCGAGGAGCATAATGGCCACGAGGGGGAGGACGATTGAGCGGCGAAGAGCTCGAGCGCTACGAGACCGAGATGGAGCTCCAGCTCTATCGCGAGTATCGCGACGTCCTCCCGATGTTCCGCTACGTCGTCGAGACCGACCGCCGCTTCTACCTCGCCAACGAGGTGGACGTGGCGCGTCACACCGACACCGGGGAGTTCTTGATCGAGATCAACCTCACCGACGCCTGGGTCTGGGACATGCACCGCCCGGCGCGCTTCGTGGAGCGCGTCCGGGTACTGACGACTCAGGACGTCAACATCGAGGAGATCGCCAAGCCGGAGCCCCCGTCCGGCGACTGACGTTCGTGTCGGACCCCCACGGCATGCTTCCCGTATGCGGAGCAGGGACCGCGTCTGGCACGAGGGCGAGCGGGCAGCCTGGCAGCTCTACCGCGACCGCGGGTACCGGCTCGTCGCTCGGAACTGGCGCTGTCGCGTGGGCGAGCTCGACCTCGTGGTCGAGCGCGGCGGCACCCTGGTCTTCTGCGAGGTGAAGGCCCGGGCCTCGGCGGTGGCCGGCCCCTTCGACGCCGTGACCCCGGCCAAGCAGCGGAAGGTGCGTACGGTGGCCGAGGCGTTCCTCGTCGCGACCCGGGCCAGGCCCCAGGCCTGCCGGTTCGACGTGGCCAGCGTGGTGCTCGATCGCGCCGGGGCCACGCGGGTGCACCTGTTCGAGGACGCGTTTTAGACGGCCGTCGCTTGCTCCGCGGGTCAAGTGCGTATCATCGACCGATGACCTTCGGAGCGCGCTCCGCTACCGCCCCCCTCAGGCGCGTGCTCGTCCGGCCTCCCGTCGAGACCACGGGCTGGCGCGAGTACGGGTGGCGCGCGGAGCCGGACCTCGACGTGATGGCCAGCGAGCACGAGGCCTACCGCGAGGCGCTCGGGGCCGCCGGCGCCGAGGTGATCCTGGGCGAGACCCCCGTTCCAGGGAACTGCGACGCGATCTACGCCTGCGACACTGCGCTCGTGACCGAACGAGGGGCCATCCTGCTCCGCCCGGGGAAGGAGGGCAGGCGGGGGGAGCCCGACGCGATCGGCAAGGATCTCGAGCTGGCGGGCGTGCCGGTCGTGGGACGCCTCGAGGCGCCCGGGACGGCGGAGGGCGGTGACCTCCTCTGGCTCGACGAGCGGACCCTCGTCGCCGGGCGCTCCTACCGCACGAACGACGCCGGGATCGGGGCGCTCCGCGACCTGCTCCCGGGCGTCGAGGTGATCGCGGTCGACCTTCCCCACCACCGCGGCCCGAGCGTGATCCTGCACCTCCTGTCGCTGATCAGTCTCCTCGACGCGGACCTCGCGGTGGCCTTCCCTCCACTCCTCCCGATCCGACTGATGGAGATGCTGGTCGACCGGGGGATCGAGGTCGTCGAGGTCCCGGAGGAGGAGGTCGACTCCCAGGGCGCCAACGTGCTGGCCCTCGCGCCGCGGGTCGCGCTCGCGCTGGAGGGGAGCTCCGAGACCCGTCGGCGCATGGAGGGGGCGGGGGTCGACGTCACCGTCTACCGCGGGGACGACCTCTGCCGGAAGGGCGACGGCGGACCCACCTGCCTCGCCCAGCCGGTCCTTCGCGGCTGAGGTTCGTGTCGGACCCTCGCGCTAGGGTCCCCGCATGTATGCCCGCGCGGTCGGCGTCGCGGTGGTCGGGGTGCACGGGCACCCCGTCTCGGTCGAGGCCCACGTGGGGCGAGGGCTGCCGGCCCTGCAGCTGACCGGCCTCCCGGGGGCTGCCGTCCAGGACGCGCGCGAGCGCGTGCGACCTGCGGTGGAGAACTCCGGTCTCGAGTGGCCGCTGCGGCGCGTGACCGTGAACCTCAGCCCGGCCGATCTCCGGAAGGAGGGGCCGGGCTTCGACCTGCCGATCTCGCTCGCGGTGCTGGCCGCCACGTCGCAGCTCGACCAGGAGCGGCTGCCGACCTTCGCCTCGGCGGGCGAGCTCTCGCTGAAGGGATCGCTGGTGCCGACTCCCGGCATCCTCGCGGTGGCGTGGGCGGCTCGGGAGGCCGGGCTCCGGGGGGTGATCGTCCCGGAGGCCAACGCCGCCGAGGCGGCCCTGGTCGAGGGGATCGAGGTCGTGGGTGCTCCGTCGCTGGCCCGGGCGGTGGAGTTCCTCCGGGGGAGGTGGGAGCCGGATCCGCCGCCCGACCCCCCGCCCTCCTCCGACGCGGAGACGGAGATCGACTTCGCGGAGGTTCGCGGCCAGGCCGAGGCCCGCCGGGCTCTCGAGGTGGCCGCCGCCGGAGGCCACAACGTGCTCTTCTTCGGGCCGCCGGGAGGAGGGAAGACGATGCTCGCTCGGCGCCTCCCCACGATCCTCCCGGCACTCACCCGCGACGAGGCGCTCGAGGTCACCCGCCTGCACTCGATCGCGGGGCTCGTGCCGCCGGGGCGGGGGCTCGTCGAGGCCCGCCCCTTCCGAGCTCCGCATCACTCGATCTCGACCCCGGGGCTGCTCGGCGGGGGGTCCCAGGTGATCCGCCCCGGCGAGCTCAGTCTGGCGCACCATGGGGTCCTCTTCCTCGACGAGGTGACCGAGTTCCGCCGCGACGTCCTCGAGGGGCTCCGGCAGCCCCTGGAGGACGGGCGGGTGGTGGTGGTCCGGGCGTCGGGCGCGGTGGCGTTCCCGGCCCGCTGCACCCTGGTCGCGGCGGCCAACCGGTGCCCGTGCGGCTACGAGGGCGATCCTCGCCGCAGGTGCGACTGCGCCCCCCATCGGGCCGCGCAGTACCGGCAGCGCCTGTCCGGCCCGATGCTCGATCGTCTCGACATCAGGCTCACGGTGCCGCGTCTGTCGAAGGGCGAGCTGATGGGCTCGGAGCCGGGGGAGGCGTCCGCCGCGATCCGCGAGCGGGTGGAGGCCGCCCGTGGGCGCCAGAGGGCCAGGCTCAGCGGGACCCCGTTCGGGGCGAACGCCGCGATGCCCGGGTCGATCGCCAGGCGGCACGCACGCCTCACCTCCGAGGCCGAGAAGGTGCTGGGGAGGGCGGTCGAGCGGCTGGGGCTGTCGGGCCGCGGCTTCGACCGGGCCCTGAAGGTGGCCCGGACGATCGCCGACCTCGAGGGGGCCGAGCGCGTGAGCGGGGTCCACCTTTACGAGGCGCTGCGGTTCCGCGGGGCTGATCGGGAGGGCGCCGGTGCCGCCTGAGCGCGCGTCGCCCTCGCCCCCCGGCGTCGTCCCTCGCCCGGAGCTCGGCGAGGGCGACGCGCGCTCCCTCCCGCGTGGGTGGCCGGACGGGTTCGCCGCGACCGAGCGCGACCGCGAGGCGCTGCTGACGCTCTCCACGATGCACGTGATCCCCTCGGAGCTGCACGCCCTGGCCTGGCGGGAGGGGAGCGCCTCCGCGTGCCTCGCCGCAACGAGGATCCCTCGGAGCGAGCGTCCTCGACCGACACCGGCACAGCTCATGGCGTCCCTCGAGGATCGCGGGGGTCGGTTCCTCCTGCCCACCGACCCCGGCTTCCCGGATCGCCTCCTCGACCTTCCCGACCCGCCGGCGTTCTTGTTCGTCCGTGGCGCGGTCCCGCTCGATGCGGTGGCCGTCGGGATCGTGGGCGCCCGCCGCTGCTCCTCCTACGGGCGGGAGACGTCCGAGGCGATCGGCCGAGGGCTTGCCTCGGCCGGTGTCACCGTGGTCAGCGGGGCCGCCCTGGGGATCGACGGGGCGGCGCATCGGGGCGCGCTCGGGGGCGAGGGACACACCGTCGTGGTCCTCGGCTCGGGCATCGACGTGCCGTACCCCCCGTCGAACCGGGACCTGATCGAGCGGGTCGCGGTCGAGGGCACGGTCGTGAGCGAGTATCCGCCCGGCACGCCCGCACGAGCGTTCCGGTTCCCGGCCCGCAACCGTCTCCTCGCGGCTCTCGCCAGCGCGGTGGTCGTGGTCGAGGGGGCGGCGGGGAGCGGCTCGATGATCACCGCCGAGATCGCCACCGACCTGGGACGGGACGTCTACGCGGTCCCCGGGAACGTCTCCTCCCAGCTCGCGGAGGTGCCCAACGCCCTGATCCGGGACGGCGCGCCGCTGGTCCGACACGCTCCGGACGTCCTCGACAGTCTCCGCAGCATCGATTCGAAGGCGTTCCGTGCTCTTCGGGAGGGCGATGCGGGGCCGCCGCCCGACGAGGAGGGGCTGACCGCGGAGGAGCGTCGCGTGCTGGCCGCGCTCGCGGCGCCCACCACGGCGGAGCAGGTCGCCGCCGACGCGGGCCTGCCCACGCATCGGGTCTTCCCCCTGCTCGCGGCACTCGAGCTCCGAGGGCTGGTCCGCGACGTTGGGGGGCGGTTCGAGCGCCGTTCCAGGGACGAGGGGGGAGGCTAGGCCTAGAAGCGGAGCGCCCTCCAGACGTCGTCCCCACGGTCGCGTAGGTCGCCCACGTGCGGCTCGGGCGGCCGCGGCCGGGCGAGCAGGCGGTCGAGCAGGCTTCTGCGTCCCTTCGCCCGGCCGACCGACCGGACGGCCGCGTCCACACGCGCCTCGCGGATGCGGCGTTGCAGGTCCAGCTCTCAGACGGGGTGGCCGACCACTGGGGTGATCATGCGCCCATGGTGACACGTTGTTGCTTGCTCGGATGCTTCCCACGCAGGTTCGCGTGTGGTACACACATGGTCTCTGTCACGGAGGCTTCCCCATGTCGGATCCGCGACCGGACCACCTCATCGACGACTTCTGCCGTCACCTCGGGCTCGAGCGACGGCTCTCGCCCCATACCCTCACCGCCTACCGTCGCGACCTCGAGGGCCTCGAGAGCTTCCTTGACCGCGGAGGGTCGCGCCTCGCCGACGCCACCCACCCCTTGCTCCGTCGATGGCTCGCGCAGCTCCGGACCCTCGGCCTGGCCCGGACCACGATCGCCCGGAAAGCGGCGGCCGTGCGCTCTTTCTACGCCTGGGCCACGCGCCGCGGCCGGGTCGACCGGAATCCGGCGCTCCTCCTCTCCTCCCCGAAGCTCCCGGCGCGGCTCCCCTCGGTCCTGAAGGCCGGGGAGGCGGCGGACCTCGTCGAGGCGGCGACGGGTGGGGACGCCTGGAGCGTTCGCGACCGCGCGGTGCTGGAGCTCCTCTACTCGACCGGCATTCGCGTGGCCGAGCTCTGCGGGCTCGACGTCGACCGCGTGGACCTCGATCGACGGCGAGTCCGCGTCCTGGGGAAAGGGAGGAAGGAGAGGGAGATCCCCCTCGGCGAGCCGGCCTCCGACGCCCTCGGCGAGTACCTGCGCGACGCGCGCGCCGAGACGATGCAGGCGCACTCGGAGGCGTCCGCGTTGTTCTTCAACCACAGGGGCCGTCGCCTCGGTGCCCGCGATGTCCGCGCTTTGGTGGAAAGATATGGGAGGGACGTCCTGGTGGGACGCCGGGTGAGCCCGCACACGCTGCGGCACTCGTTCGCGACCCACCTGATGGAAGGAGGAGCGGATATCCGGGCCGTGCAGGAGCTTCTAGGGCATGCGAGCCTGGAGGTAACGCAGCGGTACACGCACGTCTCGCGACGGCGGCTGTTCGGGGCATATCGGGACAGCCACCCGCGAGCCTGACGAGGAGGTTCCACGGATCGCGAGCGATCAGAAGGCGGTCGAGCAGGACGAGCTCACCGGGCTCTGGGAGGAGTACAAGGCCTCCGGCGCCCATGACGTGCGCGAGCGACTGATTCTCCACTACGCGCCGCTGGTGAAGTTCGTGGCGGGGAGGCTGGCCGCTGGCCTGCCCCAGACCGTGGATCAGGCCGACCTCACCTCGTTCGGCATGTTCGGGCTCATCGACGCCTTGGACAAGTTCGACCTCGCCCGCGCCGTGAAGTTCGAGACCTACGCGATCCCCCGGATCAGGGGCGCGATCATCGACGAGCTCCGCGCCCTCGATTGGGTCCCGCGCTCGGTGAGGTTCAAGGCCAGGGAGCTCGACAAGGCCTACCAGACCCTCGAAGCGAAGCTCGGGCGCTCCCCCTCGGACGAGGAGGTCTCCGAGCACCTGGGGATCGGGGTGGGCGAGCTCCACGATGTCGTCAGCCAGATCTCCTTCGTCTCCGTCCTGGCGCTCGACGATGTCGTCGCGGGGGGAGACGACAGGGGCGAGTCGAGGACGCTCCTCGACACGCTGGCCGACGCGGCCAACGCCGACCCGACGGCCGAGCTCGAGGGCCAGGAGATGCGGGGCCTCCTCTCCCACGCCATCAACTCCCTGGCCGAGCGCGAGAAAGTCGTCGTGACCCTCTACTACTTCGAGGGCCTCACGCTGGCCGAGATCGGCGACATCCTGGGCGTGACCGAGTCGCGGATCTGTCAGATCCACACGAAGGCGGTGGGGAACCTCCGCCGCGCCCTCGACGACCGGGACGCCTGACCCCCGTTCGTGTCGGACCCTCCTGGTAGGGTCCTTCCCGCCCCCCTCCGAAGGAGGTGGACGACGCGTGCACGCGCTTCCGGCGGCGGTCGCGGCCTGGACATTGCTCGGGTCCCTGGTGACCGCCCGCCCGCCCTTGCAGATCTCGAGCCAGGGGAGCCCCGGGTCCTACGCCTGGCCCATCCACGGTCGGGTCCTGCGGGGCTTCGAGCCGTCGGCGAGCCCCTATGGTCCCGGGCACCGAGGCATCGACATCGAGGCCGAGCCGGGGACGCGCGTCCGCGCCGCGGAGCGGGGCGTCGTCTCGTTCGCCGGCGCGATCGACGGCGAGCGCTACCTCTCGATCCTCCACCCCGACGGGATCCGGACCACGTACTCGTGGCTCTCGCGGCTGGAGGCTCGAGAGGGCGACCTGGTGGCCAGGGCAGAGGTGATCGGCCGAAGCGGACGCGGGCACCGAGGATCCGAGGACGCCCACCTCCACTTCGGGGCCAGGATCGGCGACGTCTACCTCGATCCGCTCGTCCTGCTCGAGCCCGTGAGCCTCGTCGGCCTCGTTCGACTCGCCCCCGTGGGGGCATGGGCGCGCTCGCCCCCCTAGAATGAGCGACCGTGCGTGCCCTCGTCCCTCCCCGACCCCTCGCCCTGGCGCTGCTGCTGTCCGCGATCTGGGCCCCGTCGTCCGTGACCGCCCAGGAGGACGCCTGGCCGGTGGTGGGACGGACGCCCGCACACGAAGCGGTCGCCGAGGGGCCCGCGCCTCCCTATCGGGTGGCCTGGGAGACCGAGCTCCCGGGCGGTCCGCCCGTGGCCCCGCCGGTGCTCGGCGCGGGGCTCCTCGTGGTCGTGGGTCGCTCGGAGGTGGCCGCGCTCGACCCCGAGAGCGGCGAGAGCGTGTGGTCCGTGGCGCGCGTCGAGGGGACGGGCGGCGCCCCGGTTGTGGCCGGCGACCTCGTGCTCTTCGTAGAGGGGGAGGGAGATGATGCAACCGTCGTCGCGCTGACCGCCTCCGACGGGGAGCCCGCGTGGCGGGCCGAGATCGACTCGCCCTCCTCCGGCGGGGTGACCGCCGCGGGGGAGCGGGCCTACGTCGCCACCCGGGCCGGGACGCTGTACGCGCTCGACCTGGAGGACGGCTCGGTCGCGTGGACGTTCCCCGAGGATCCGTCCGGCGAGCGTTTCGAGAGCGCCCCCGCCGTCACCGAAGGACTGGTCCTCGTTTCCGGGCAGGACGTCCCCGATCGGGCCTCGTTCCTCGTCGCCCTCCACGAGGAGACCGGCGAGCGCGTTTGGAGCTACCGTCCCGAGGGGGTCGGCCTCGGCGTCTCCTCCCCGTCGGAGGGGGAGGGGCTGGTCGTCGTGGGGACGGTCGACGGGCGTCCCGGGGCCAGCGCCTTCGACGCCTCCGACGGTGCGGACCGGTGGACCACGGAGGTCCGCCTCCCGTTCACCGGCCGACAGATGCCGATCGTGACCGGGTCCACCGTGGTGCTCGCCGACGCGGGCGGCCACGTGTACCGACTTGACCGCGATGACGGGGAGATCCTCTGGACCTTCCGCGTGCCGGGGTTCCTGCTCGGTGGCTCCCCCTCGATCAGCGGCGAGACGGTGGTGGTGGGGGACCTGAGCGGCCAGCTCTCGGCGATCGATCTCGAGAGCGGGCTGCTCGTCTGGAAGCGGTCGTTCGGGGCCGACCGCGTCCACGCCGTCGCCGTGAACGGGGACCGGATCTACGTCGCGGCCCGAGGGGGCGCGGTCGCGGCGATCGAGCACGACCCCGGCGGCGAGCTGATCGAGGAGCCGTCGCCGACGACGCTATTCCTCGGACGGGCGCTGCTCAACTACGCCGCAGCCTCCGTGCTCGTGGGGGCCGCGCTGGTGCTGCTGCTTCGCCTGCCCCGGATGAGGAGGATCTGATGGGACGTAAGGGGAAGCGGCGGAAGCGGCCGCGCGCACGCGAGAGGGCGGTGGACGCCCACGAGCTGGAGGCCGGTGCCGAGGCCGCCCAGGAGGCGGCCGCGCCGCCCGGGCCCGGGCCCGGGCCTGAGGCGCCCTCCGAGCCCCGGCAGCGCCGCGGGCTCTTCTCGGGCCTCTCGATCCCCTCGCCCCACCCGCCACTGGGCGAGACCCTGAGGCGCGGAGTGCCTCCCGCCGCCGACCCCCGCGTGCTGGCCGTCGCCTTCCTGTTCGTCCTCGCCCTCTGGAGCCTGATCACCGCGCTCGGGAGCGAGGCGCCTCCGGCGCTGATGTCCGGGTTCTGGGCCGTGCCCCCGATCTCGCTCTTCTTCGACGCCAACGTCGTCTCGTCCGTCGTCCCCGACGCCCTGCCCTCCCTGGGGCTCCTGGTCGTGGTCCTGGCGCTCCGATCCGCCAGCACGACCGCGGTCGTCCGATGGATGGGGCGGGAGCTTCAGGTCGACGCCGAGGGCGAGCACCCTCAGCAGCGCCGGGGCATGGTCGCGACCGCCCTGTCGATGTTCGCGATCCACTCGGCGGAGCTCGGGCTCGTGCTGATCGTCTTCACGTTGGCGCAGGGCTTCCTCGGTCCCCAGATCGGAGCGCTGCTCGCGTGGGGCCTCGGCATCTACTTCCTCGGATTCGTTCCGTCGGTCGTTGCCGTCGAGGGCGTGTCGGCGGCGGAGGGGCTTCGCCGCGGCTTTCGGGCAGCCCGGCTCCCCGGCGCCCGCCACCTCTCCCTCGTGATGCTCTACCTCCTGGTCACCCTGTGGCTGAGCCAGTTCGCGCCCGGCGGCCCCCTGCCCCCAGCCACCCCTTCGATCGGCGTCTGGGCCTACACGCTCGCCGCCACGTTCGCGCACCTCGCGGCGCTCGGTGCGCTCACGTATCGATGGATCGTCGTCCGGGGCGTCGTGCCGGCCGGCCCGGCCCCACGCCGAAGGGCGCGCGACCGGACCGCCTGACCAGCCGTTCTGCTACCATCGCGGTCGGCCCCTCACGGGGTACTACGCACGCCCGGGGACCCGCTCCCCGGTCCCGCGCAGCGGGTTGGAGCGGGGGTGAACCGGGCGGAGGATCGAACCGGAAGGAGGAAGCACCATGCCTGTCGTCACGCGCCGGCAGCTGCTGGAGGCCGGCGTCCACTTCGGCCACCAGACGCGCCGGTGGAACCCGAAGATGCGTCGCTACATCTTCGGCGAGCGCAGCGGGATCTACATCATCGACCTCGAGAAGACCCTCCAGGGCCTCGAGCGCACCTACGAGTTCGTCCGCGACCTCGCTCGCCGGGACGGCACGGTGCTCTTTGTGGGGACGAAGAAACAGGCCCACGACGTGGTCGCCGAGCAGGCGGGACGCGTGGGGATGCCCTTCGTCAACACCCGCTGGCTGGGCGGGATGCTCACGAACTTCCGCACCATCTTCGCGCGGCTCCAGCGCCTGACCGAGCTGCGCCGCATGGAGGAGTCGGGGGCCTTCGAGTTTCTCCCTAAGAAGGAGGTCCTGAAGCTCCGCCACGAGAAGGAGAAGCTCGAGCGGAACATGGGCGGGATCCAGGACATGAAGCGCGTGCCCGACGCCGTCTTCGTGATCGACACGCTGAAGGAGCACATCGCCGTCACCGAGTCGAACAAGCTGGGCGTGCCGCTCATCGCCGTCGTGGACACGAACTGCGATCCGGACCAAGTGGACTACGTCATCCCCGGCAACGACGATGCGATCCGGTCGGTCTCGCTCGTGGCGAGCGTGATCGCCGACGCGATCGAGGAGGGGAGGCAGCTCGCGGCGAAGGACTTCGCGGAGCGGGCGATCGGCGACGAGGAGTCCGCTGAGCGCGAGCCCCGGCCCGAGCCGACGCCGGAGCCGGAGCCCGAGCCCGAGCCCGAGCCGACGCCGACGCCGGAGCCCGAGCCCGGGCCCACCGCCGACGTCGAGCGAACCGGCGAGCCCGAGACCGCGCCCTCCGACGCGCCCGCCCAGCCCGCCGAGGAG
>Ga0256867_10000785_pt1 | contig 12917 bp, 8 predicted proteins | sample RVTome_15_FD_185939 | JGI IMG/M metagenome (GOLD analysis project Ga0256867, IMG submission 185939) | Soil microbial communities from uranium-contaminated site in the Upper Colorado River Basin, Wyoming, United States - RVT150D86 (HiSeq) ... | reverse complement strand
AGCGGCCCGGCCCCTGGCCCTGCTGACCGAACCGGCTGAGCGGCCCGACCCTGGCCCTGCCACGGCGCAGGCAGGGGTCAGCGGATGCCGCTCCAGGCTTCCCTCTCGGCGCCGTCCGGATCCTCGAGCGACGAGCACTCGACGTCGAAACCCAGTACGGCTCGCTGGTCGGGTCGGTACGCGGGCCACGGAGGGATGCCGTCGTGGCGGGGATCACCGTCGCGTACGAACCCGATCCAGCTCCTGTGCATGGCGTCGGCCACGGCCTGGGGTGGGTGGGGCCCGCTGAAGGTCTCGACGCCGGGCGAACCGAGGTTGTCGAACACGAACGGGATCTCCAGGGCGTGGGTCGCGCCCAAGGTGGGGCTGGGCCACGTGAACAGGTACATCCAGGTCGGGGCAGTTGCGCCGCCGTTGGTCCTGGCTTCGGCGGCTCGCACGGCCGGGATGCGGAACGTCCAGTCCGTGGAGATGGCCGTGCGCAGGGCCGAGGGCGTCGCCTCGGCCCGGCCGGCGCGGTAGGTGGCGATCAGGGTGTCGGGGTCGTCGGTAAGGTCGGCCACCCTGCGGCGCAGGCCCTCGGCGTCGATGGCGGGGAGTCCGATCTCGAACAGCGTCGTCTCTGTGGCGTTGGTGCCGGTGAGCAGGGCCACGTCACCACCCTGACCCCGGCCCAGGAGCGCGCTGGGCCGATCGGGCAGCAGCTCGGTGCCGTGGGCCGGGTAGAAGGGCCCCGTCGTCAGTCCGAGCTCGTTGCGTCCGCCCAGCAAGCCGGGGCCGACGTCGGCCTCCACCTTCGCTTGGGCGGCCAGCACGTCGTCGATCGGCGCGGCGGTGAGCTCCCGCACCGTCGATGCGCCCAGGGCCGAGACGAACCGGCGGCCGATCTCCTGGGCCAGCTCTGGGTCGATGGTGTGGTGCCCGGCTCCGCTCTGGGCCACGGCCCGGATGAACAGGCCCCGCGTCCGTGGTGAGGCGAGCAGCGACGTGACGGCGAAGGCGCCGGCCGACTCGCCGGCCACGGTCACCCGGGCCGGGTCACCGCCGAAGGCGCCGATGTTGTCGCGCACCCACTCCAGGGCGGCGACGCAGTCGTCGAGCCCGACCGTGGACGACTGCTCGTATGCACCGTCCAGCCAGGACAGGTCGGTGAAGCCGAGCGCGCCCAGCCGGTAGTTCACGGAGACGACGACGATGTCGCCGTTGGTGCCGAACGAGGCGCCGTCGTACCACGGGACGTTGCTCTGGCCGCCCCGGTAGCCGCCACCGTGGATCCACACCAGCACCGGCCGCCGCCCGTCGTCGACCGCCGGTGTCGAGATGTTCAGGACCAGGCAGTCCTCTGAGACGACCTTGGGCGGGACGGCGGTCATGCTGCCGGCGTCGCTGAGCTGGGGGCATGCGGGGCCGAAGTGCGTGGCGTCGCGCACCCCCGGCCACGGGTCGGGCGGCTCGGGAGCCAGGAAGCGGCGTCGGGAGCCGGTGGGTGCCGCGTAGGGCACACCGGCGAACAGGACCACGCCGCGCCGCGGGCGACCCTGGACACGGCCGTATGTGGTCTGGGCGAGGTCGGTCATGCGGCGGCAGGCCGGGCGCCGGTTGGTGAAGGCGGGGCCGCGGTGCCCAGAAGCCGGTCCCACCAGGCGGTGGTGACGCCGTAGTTCAGGCGGGCCCGCGCGTGGTGTGCCATGTGCCGGCGCCAAAGCCAGCGTTCCAGCGGGTTGGCGGGGTGGCGGTGGTGCGACCGCCAGTGGAGCTGCTCGTAGGCGGCGTACCCGGCCACGAAGAAGACCCCGGCGGCGCGGCCGAACGGTGCCCCGCCGAGCCGCGACGCGGCGAGGCCAAGGCCCAATCCCCCCAGTGCAACCGGGAGGTAGGACAGGCCGCGCAGAACCGGATCGGTGGCCAGGGGCTCACCGTGGTGGCGGCGGTGCTCTGCCGCCATCGGCTGGCGCCGCCAGGGACCGTGCATGCCCCAGCGGTGCATGACGTACTCGGTCCCCGACCACACCCACCATCCGGTGGCAGCGCCCGCCCCGGAGGCCCGGAGGTTCCCCATCGGGATCAGTGTCGCGCAGCACCTCCGGGCCCAGCCAGCCGCGGCACCCTCAGGGGGCCACGGCCGGGCTCCGGCGGAGGGCCTTCAGCGGATCCTGGCGATGACGTCGCGGTCGGACAGGCTGGTGCGCACGTCGGCATCGGCGTAGGCGACCACGTCGGGGCAGAATCGAGCCATCGCCCCCTCCAGCGCCTCCTTGAGGCGACCGGCCACGGCCAGTCCGGCGCTGAGGTCGCACTCCACCACCACCGAGTCGTGCACGGTCTGCACGGGCCTCACGTCCAGGCCGACGCCGTCGCCGTCGCCCGGCACCAGCGTGTGCTGCAGCGTGGCGAAGGCGGCCAGCATGACGTCGGCCACCCCACCCTGGATGGGGGCGTTACGGTAGGCGTTGGCCAGGGCGCGCAGCCGCTCGCTGAGCGCCTGGTCGAGGAGCTCCCTGCGCACGGCTTCGCCGGCCACGCGGCCCAGCTCGTCGATGTAGGCGCGTCGGACCCGTCGGTCCTCGAATAGCTTCTCCAGGGCCTCGGCGGATCGGACCTGACCGGCTTCCAGGAACGGCATTCCGGTCCGCCCGGTGATGAGCTCCCTCACCCGCGACGCCGTGGTCCCCTCGGCGCGGGCCGCGGCCACGGCGGCGACCAGGAGCACCCTGTCGGTGCGCACGTCGAACTGCTGGCGGCGGCCGGCCACCGTCCGCGAGGCGAAGGTCAGCCGCTCGCCGCCGGGGCGCAGGACCACGGCCTCGTGGTGGCCCAGGACCCAGGTGGCGGTGGCCTCGTCGATGTCGTCCATGAGTTCGGCCACCTCGGACGCGTCGGGCCATCGTCGATGCTCGCGGCGGAAGGCGCGACGGATCTCGGCCACGTCGCGGAAGCGCCGCTGCAGCTCCAGGGTTGTCTCCCAGTCCACCGGCCCTGGATCGGCGGCCAGGCGCTCGATGATCTCGTCGCGCCCCTCCGCCCAGGCCGCCACCCGCGGGTGGGCCTCGAGCCAGGCCTCGAGCAGCCCACGGCCCTCGTCGTCGGAGGTGTCGACGCCGGAGTGGGTGAGGCTCCGGGCCAGGGCCCTGCCCCTCTGGCCGTACACGATCCCGAAGTTGATGGTCTTGGCCTGGGCTCGCAGGCGGGCCCATCGGGTGGGGTCGGTGGTGGCCATGTCCTCCATGTTCACGCCGAACATCTGAGCGGCCGTCGACACGTGGACGTCACGGCCGGAGGCGAAGGCCTGGCGGAGAGCCTCATCGCCCGTCACCTGGGCCAGGAAGCGCAGCTCGGCCTGGCTCAGGTCGGCGTGGGCCAGCACCCGTCCCGGTCCGGGCCGGATGTGCCGTTCCAGGCGCGGGGTCAGGTTCTGGGCGTTCGGGTTCCGGCTGGCCAGGCGTCCGGTGTTGGTGCCCACCACCTGGAGGTACTCGGGATGCAGGCGACCGTCGGTGTCCGCCCACTCCTGCAGGCTGTCGCCGTAGGTGCTCAGCACCTTGGCCGCATCGCGGTAGTCGAGGACGGCCTCGGCCAGCTCACCGCCGAGCTCGACCAGGACGTCGTGGCGTATGGGGTCGGTCGGTAGCAGCAGCCGCTCGCTGTCGGCATAGCGCCGGCTCCAGGCCCGCACCCGTTCGGGCTGGTGCTGGTTCATCTGGTCCCGCAGGTCGCGCTCCGACAGCGGGTTCCAGGCCGGCTCGAGATCGTCGGAGAACAGCGTCCCCTGGCCGCCTCCCGTCAGCTCGGCCAGCCTGGTCAGGGCGGTCCGGCGGTCGGCCTCGAGCTGGTCGAGCTCGGTCCGCCAGGCTTCCCAGTCCACGGGGATCCCGCTGCGCTGCATGCGGTCGAGGAAGGGACGGGCTCCCATCTCGAGGTCGGCCACCGTGCTCAGGCCGGCGTCGGCCAACTCGCGCCGGAGCTCCCGACCCACCCACAGCGTCTCCACCGCGTCGGCTGCGGCGTATGCGATCTGACGGTCGGTGAGGTCGTCCGCGGCCGTGAACGAGAGCTGCGTCGTGCCCTTCCCGTCGGCGCTGACACCCAGGAAGCGCTCGGTGGCCCATGCCAGGCCGTGGTAGAAGCCGAACCCGCTCTGGCCCTGGTGGAGCAGCGCGTCTGCCAGCTGGCCGTCCCACCACGTGGGCGGCGGGCGCATGCACGGACCGAGGGCCTCCTCGAGGACGCGGGCGTCGAAGGAGGCGTTCCAGGCGTCGAAGGTGCGCCCCACCAGGACCGCGCCCAGGCAGGCGGGCGACACGTCACGGGCGTCGACCACGAAGGCCCGCTCCTGGCCGGCTCGGTCGACGACGGCCACCGAGAGCACCCGCAGCGGCCCTACCCCGGCGCCCACCACCGGGGTCTCCGTGTCGGCCGCCGCCCGTTCGGCGGTGTCCAGTGCCGCCGCCAGTTCGGCCACGGCGGAGTCGGAGTCGACCAAGAGGACCGGGACGGAAGCCGGGTCTCGCTGGTCGGGCACCCCGGCGACGCTAGTGCGGCCGCCGCCGGGCCCCCTTGACACCTGCACGGGCCACGACCATGGTCGCGCCGCCACGCACGGCGTCGGCTCCATCGAGAGGGGGATGTGGAGATGCTCTCGGCCTTTCGGGTCCTCGACCTGACAGAGCCTCGTTGCCACCTGGCCGGTCAGATCCTGGCCGGCCTTGGTGCGGAGGTGATCGCGGTGGAGCCGCCGGAGGGCTCACCGGCCCGCTTCGTCGGTCCGTTCCATGGCGACGAGCGTGACCCTGAGCGGTCGCTGCTGCACTGGGCCTACAACCGAGGGAAGAAGAGCGTGGTCCTCGAGCTGGGGTCCGACGCCGGGGTGGCGGACCTGCGCAGGCTGGCGCTGGGGGCCGACATCCTCCTGGAGACGGCGGGGCCGACGGTGCTGGACGCGCGCGGTCTGTCCGGGGCGGAGCTGGCCGCCGCCAACCCCGGGCTGATCCACGTCACCATCACCCCGTTCGGTTCGGACGGTCCCCGCGCCGACTGGGCCTTCACCGACCTCACGGTCCTGGCCGCCGGTGGCCAGCTCAGCCTGACCGGTGACGATGACCGGGCACCGGTGAGGGTCAGCCTTCCCCAGGCGTTCCACCACGCGTCGGCCGAGGCTGCCCAGGCCACCCTGATCGCCCTGTACGAGCGCCAGCACCGGTCGGGGCTGGGCCAGCACGTGGACGTCTCGGCTCAGCAGGCGGTCCTGCAGGCCACCCAGTCGATGATGCTGGCCCATCCCCTCGAGGCCACTCACCTGGGGCGGATGGCAGGTGGAGTGAAGCTGGCCGGGTTGCACATCCGGCTCTTCTGGCCCTGCGCTGACGGCTACGTGTCGGTCACCTTCCTGTTCGGCGCGGCCATCGGCCCGTTCACCCAGAACCTCATGAACTGGGTGCACGAGGAGGGCTTCTGCGACGAGGCGATGCGGGACAAGAACTGGATCGACTACACGATGATGCTGTTCGACGGTCGAGAGCCGATCGAGGAGTACGAGCGGGCCAAGGACATCCTCACAGCCTTCTTCGCCACCAAGACCAAGGCCGAGCTGTTCGACGCGGCCCTGAGCCGGCGGCTGCTCATCGCCCCGGTGACCGACAGCCGTGACGTGCTCGACAGCCCCCAGTACGCGGCCCGCGACTTCTTCGAGGACGTGGACCACGGCGAGCTGGGCACGGTGCGTTACCCGGGGGCTGTGGCCAAGTTCTCGGCCTCGCCGCTGCAGCCGCTGCCCCGCGCCCCGCACCTGGGGGAGCACACCGTCGAGGTCTTGGCGGAGCCGGCGCGCACACCCGACGTCCCGGCCGGTACCGACCGCGCATCGGACGCCCCGCCGCTGGAGGGTCTCAAGGTGCTGGACCTGATGTGGGTGATGGCCGGACCAGCCGGCAGCCGGGTGCTGGCCGACTACGGCGCCACGGTCATCCGCGTCGAGTCCGTCAACCGCATCGACACGGCCCGCACGCTGCAGCCCTTCTGGCGCGACGATCCCGATCCGGAGTACTCCGGGCTGTTCAACAACATGAACGCGGGCAAGCTGGGGCTGGCCCTCGACCTGCGCAAGGAGGCTGCGCGCGAGGTGGTCCTGGAACTGGCCCGGTGGGCGGACGTCGTCACCGAGTCCTTCTCGCCCAAGGCCATGCGCCAGCTCGGCCTCGACTACGCGGCGTTGAGGGAAGTGAACCCCGACGTCATCATGCTGTCGAGCTGCCTGCTAGGGCAGACCGGCCCGTACGCGGGTCTGGCCGGGTTCGGCACGATGGCGGCAGCCATCTCGGGGTTCTTCAACATCGCCGGCTGGCCGGACAGGCCCCCGTGCGGGCCCTTCGGTGCCTACACCGACTACGTCTCGCCCCGTTTCCTGGTGGCCACGCTCATGGCTGCCCTCGAGCACCGCAGAGCCACCGGCCAGGGCCAGTACATCGACCTGTCCCAGGCCGAGGCGTCGGCGCCGTTCCTCTCGACCTCGCTGCTCGACTGTGCCGTGAACGGCCGGGTCTTCGAACGTCAGGGGAACACCGACCCCGTCATGTTCCCCCACGGGGTGTTCCCGGCTGCGGGGGAGGACCGCTGGGTGGCGCTCGCGGTGGAGGACGCCGACCAGTGGCGCCGGCTGTGCGCCGCCATCGGCCGCACCGACATGGCCGAGCTGGTCGACGCCGCCGATCGGCGGCGGCGGGCAGCCGAGATCGATGCCGAGCTGGCTGCATGGACCGGCGGGTTCGAGGCCGAGGCGGCGGCCACGGCGCTGCAGGAGGTGGGGGTGCCGGCCTACGTGGTGCAGAACACGGTCGAGTGCTTCGAGGACCCCCAGCTGCGCCACCGCGGCCATTTCGTGGAGGTCGAGCACGAGAAGCAGGGCACCACCTGGGTGGAGGGGACACGGTTCCACCTGTCTCGCACCCCGGCGCGGATCACCCGCGGCGCCCCCACGTTCGGCCAGCACACCTTCGACGTGCTGACCGAGGTGCTCGGCTACGACGGTGATCGCATCGCCGAGCTGGCGGCCGCCGAGCTGCTCGAGTAGCCGGCGCCAGCCTGCCTCGAGAGGCCGCCGCCGGCTACAGCGGCGTCAGGCCATGCCGGCTCAGGCCAGCAGGTCCCGGTCGGCAGGATCGTGGAGGCGCACGAACACCCCAGAGCGCACCTTGGGGTGGAAGAACGTTGCCTTGGGTGGCATGGACCGGCCGGCCTGGGCCAGGTCGAGGACGGTGCCCACGGCCGGAGGGGCCAGGGCGAAGCCCAGGGCACCGTCGGCCCTGGCCCGCCGCGCCAGCTCCTCGAGCCCGAAGTTCCCTGGTACGTAGGACAGGCGCGGGTCGCCGGGCGCCAGGCCGAGCTCGGCCTCCAGCAGCTGACGGTGCAGCAGCGTCACGTCGAGCTCGTCGCCGTCGGCCAGCGTGATCTGCACCCAGCGCCCGTCGGCGCCCACCACGGCAACAGCGCGGCCAGCCGGAACGGGGGGGCCAGCCTCCCCGGCAGCACCGCGCTGGCGGTCCCACCACGCCGCGGCGGTGTCGTCGAGGCGCACCAGGCGGTGGAACGACGACACCTGCAGCTCCCCCGACGGCAAGGCGGCCACCAGCAGCTCGTCGTCGAACGGGGAGCGGGCCGGGTGAGCGGCGCGGTAGTGCTCGGCGGCGGCCGTGCGGTGGTGGCCGTCGACGATGAACAGCGGAGGTGGGGACACCGACGCTGCCAGGGCTGCGATGTCGCTGGGGTCGGTCACGGCCCAGATCTCCTGGCGGACGTCGCCGGGCACCGTCACGTCCACCACCAGGCGCGCCCCGGCCCTGGCCCGGGCCACGGCCTCTGGGGCAGCCTCCTGGCGCCAGGTGGCCGTGACAGGGCTCGAGGTCACCGCCACCTCGGCCAGATTGGCGGCCAGGCCCATCACCCGGTCGGCCTGGCTCCCCTCGTGGCCCAGCAGCCGCCCGTCCCGGGCGGCGGCCAGCGGGAGGTGACCGACGATGGCGGTCTGGTGGTGGTCGTCGGTGCTGAGCCGGTAGAGGAACAGCGCGGGGCCGACCTCGGTGAACAGCCCCGCGCCGAGCAGCTCCACCAAAGCCTGCCGGTTGGCGCGGATCAGCGCCGGGTCGTCAGCCCGCTGATCCGGTCGGATCGGCGAGCGGGTCACGTTCAGCCACGATCGGGGCCGCTGCCGGGCCACCTCGGTCCGCTGCGGGGGTGTGAGGGCGTCGTATGCGGGGGAGATGACGTCGAGGGCGGCGTCCTGGTCGACGACGAGGCAGCGCAGCGGCGCGAGCACGACCGGGCAGCGTACGGCGCTCGCAGCCGCTGGGGATGCGGGGTCAGGACACCGGGAGCACGGCGGCGTCAGGACACGGGGTGCACTACGTGTTCAGGACACCGGGCCCACTGCGGGGTCGATGCCGAGCATCTCCATCACCGACTTGGTCCTGGCCCACGAGTCGGCCAGCGGCCCACCAGGTGTGGCCACCCGGATGACGTTGGGGCGGTCCACCCAGGTGGGCTGGTAGCGGATGGCCTCCACCTTCGGCACGCCAGAGCGGATCTCGACGTCGACGAGGACGACGACGCCGTCGCGGCGCGGCGCGGCGCTCTGACCGGACAGGAAGTTGCCGAGCCCGTACACGATGAACTCGTCGCCGATGCGCTGCACAGGCTGCACGACGTGGGCGTGGTGGCCGATGATGAGGTCGACGTCGGGCGACGCCAGGAGTTGCTGCCCGAGGGCGCGTTGCTCGGAGGTCGGGGCCGATCGGTACTCGGCGCCCCAGTGCAGCGACACCACCACCAGCTGCGCCCCGGCCTGGCGGGTGGCGGCGGCGTCGGCCAGGATCCGGGCCGGGTCGATGAGGTTGGCCGACCAGGGGGCCTCCGGCGGTACGAGAGCACCGTTGAAGCCGTAGCTGAAGGAGAGGTGGCCGACTCGCACCCCGCCGACGTTGTAGATGGTCGGCGTCGTGGCCTCGGCGTGCGAGCGGGCCGTGCCGGAGTGGCGAACGCCGACCCGATCGAGCTGGTTCAGCGTCGTCACGACACCGTCGAAGCCGAAGTCGAGGGCGTGGTTGGAGGAGATCGAGCAGCCGTCGTAGCCCGCCCCGGCGATGGCGTCGGCCAGCTCACCTGGGGCGCGGAACCGCGGGTACCCGCTGAGGTCGGTGTCGGTGACCGAGAGCGTGGTCTCCAGGTGGCAGATGGCCAGGTCCGCCTCGGACAGGAGAGGCCGCACCTGGTCGAACATGGGGCGGAAGTCGTAGGCCCATCCGCTGGCGGCACCGAAGTCACGGGCGACGTTGACCACGCTGACGTGGGGTAGGAGGTCCCCGCTGAACGCCATCGTGAACGGCGTGTGCTCGGTGGCCAGCACCCAGCCCTGGTCTCGGACCGGGTCGAGGGCGAAGGCCACTGCCCTGCGGTTCGGCGGTAGCTGCACCCGGGTCGCGACGCGGCGCCGGGGGGTGAAGGTGACGACGCGACCCTCGTGGGTGAGCAGGCGGTAGCGGTCGCCGTGGCCAGCCACGTCGACGACCTCGTCGTCGGCGTCGACCCGGCCGTAGAGGGACCCGGCGAACATCGAGTCGCCGAAGTTGAAGATGCCGCCGTCGGCGGTGGCGATCAGATAGCCGCGCCCAGTGGGGCTGGCGGCCATGGCCACGGCTGGCCCTGGCATCCCGATCTGGGGCAGTGAGCCGTGGTACGTGGCCGTGCCGTAGGTGAAGACGCCGCCGTCGCGGCCCAGCATCCAGTAGCCGCGGCCGTCACGGGTCGGCTCGATGGCGACGATGGGCGAGGCCAGCGCAAGGCCGGCGGCGCTACCCCCGAAGCGGGCATCGCCGTAGGTGAAGAGCCCGCCGTCGGCCGCCACCAGCCAGTAGCCGCGGCCGCTGGGGGTGGAGGCCAGGTCGACGACGGGGCGAGCCAGGGCCAGGCCGGAGGTGTCGCCCATGTGGCGGGTACGACCGGCGGCGGTCACCACGCCTGCGGCATCCGCGGTCCAGACCCCGCTCCCGTTCGGGGCGGCACCGATGGCGGTGGGGACGCCGCCCGACACCTCCATCTCGGGCGCACCTCCGAAGGCGATGACGTGGGAGTTGGCGGCGGCGGCGTTGGCGGCGGCGGCGCCCTGTGCCCCTGCGTCGCTGGGCGCTCCGGCGTCGGCACTGGCCCCGCCGTCGCTTCGCGCCCCTGGCGCGCCGGCGGTCTGGGCGGTGGCGCCCTGTGCCCCCTCGCTGACCAGCAGGGCCAGCACGGCGAGCACGGCGACGAGCGGAGCCCGCATACGCATCGGCATCCAGTGTGGACCAGTGGCGCCCCCTCAGCCAGAGGACGGCCCGATCAGCACGACGGCATCAGCACGACGCCGTCAGCACGACGCCGTCAGGAGTACGGGGTGTGGCCGTCAGGAGAACGGGGTCTGAGGCCGCGCTGCCAACTCGCCGTCGACGTAGGTGTCGACCTTCTCGTCGTAGAAGGCGATGAGCCCGGCGATGGGCAAGCTCTCGCGGACCGGGGACCGGTAGCTCCACGCCAGGTCGGTGTGCGTCGTGCCGCCCACCGTGACCGACCAGTACTCGGCCTGCCCTTTGTAGGGGCACTGGGTAGCGGAGTCGGTGGGGGTCAGCAGCTCCATGGCCACGTCGGTCTTGCGGAAGTAGTAGCGGGGAGGGAGCCCGGTCTCGAAGAGGATGACGGGCTTGTCCGACTCGGCCACCGTGCTGCCGTCGACGACCACGCGCAGGTGTCGGCTCGAGGGGAGGATGTCGACACGCGCGTGGGGATCGCGGGCGTGGACGAACACCTCCTCGTCCTCTTCGAACCAGTGGTCAATCTCGTGCCAGGTGAAGCGCACGTGGTCGCGCAGCTCGGGGTTGGGTGACGCCGGGTACCTGCGGGCCGCGGCCGCGGCGATCCGGTCACCGACCACGACGTCGTACCGCACAGGATCGTCGGGCGATCGGACTTCCTCGTCGACCTCGCGCAGGACCCCGTCGGCCACGTGGCCGAGGGGGAAGTAGTAGGTGGGGTAGTAGGGCCGCTCCCACACGAGCAGGGGCCTGGTGCTGTCGACGACCTGGACGCCGCCGAGCATCGCTCGCACCCGCTTGGGGCTGGGCTCGACGCGGACGGGTTCGGTGGTGGCGGTCACTACGGGGTGAACCCGCGAACTCGACTCTGGATTCCCTGGTGACGGTGATCAGCGGGCGGTCATTGCCTCCCTGGCCACGTCGGCCACCACTGCGGCCGCGCTGTCGACCTGGTCGCGGCTCACGTCGAGGTGCGTCACCACGCGGACGGTTGAGCCGCCCATGGGGCAGAGGTCGACGCCCCGGTCCTGACAGCGGGCGTTGAAGCCCGCGGCGTCGAGGCCGGTGCCCGCCACGTCCATGTACACCATGTTCGACTGCACGCCCTCGACGTCGACGGAGATCCCGTCCACGTCGGCGGTGAGCGCCGCGAACCGCGTGGCGTTGGCGTGGTCCTCGGCCAGGCGGTCGACGTGGTGGTCGAGGGCGTAGAGGCCGGCGGCGGCGATGATGCCGGCCTGCCGCATGGCCCCGCCCAGGCGATGCTTGCGGTCCCACGCCTCCTCGATGAAGGCGGCCGACCCGGCCAGCACCGCCCCCACCGGGCAGCCGAGTCCCTTCGAGAGGTCGATCCACACCGAGTCGAAGGGCGCCGCGTAGTCGGCGGCGGCGGTGCCGCTGGCCACTACGGCGTTCAAGAGGCGAGCTCCGTCCATGTGCAGGGCCAGGCCGCGCTCGGTGGCGGCTGCGACCACCTCCTTCACCTCGTCGAGCGACCACACCGTGCCTCCGCCCAGGTTGGCGGTGTTCTCGACCACGACGAGGCGCGAGCGGGGGGCGTAGCGGGACCGGGTGCGCACGGCGGCGTGGACCTGTTCGGCCCCGAACACGCCGCGCCGCCCGTCGACGGGCCGGATCAGCGCGCCCGCCAACGCGGCTGCGCCTGCCCCCTCGACGTTGATGACGTGGGCGGTGACATCTGCAATCACCTCGTCGCCGGGCCGGCAGTGGACGGTCATGCCGATCTGGTTGCACATCGTCCCCGACGGCAGGAAGACGGCCGCCTCCTGACCCAGCAGCGCCGCCGTCCGCTCGCAGAGGGCGTTGACCGTCGGGTCATGGCCCCGCTGCTCGTCACCGACCTCTGCCTCGGCCATCGCCCGCCGCATCGCCGGGGTGGGCCTGGACTGCGTGTCGCTGTACAGGTTGATCTCGACGTCGGGCACCGGCCGTCCTCTCCAAGATCCTCGCCGCGGGCCCGCCGCGGTCCCGCTCCGGTCGACCCTACGCTCCGGGTGGCCGGCTGCTCAGTTCAGCTCCTGTTGCACCACCGGTGCGGCGGCCACAGCGGGGAGGCGATCCACCACGGCCTGGCGGGCCTGGTCGAGGTCGGCCAGGTCGCGCTCGACCGCAGGAGCGCCGGGCCGGCAGAACACGAAGACCACGCGGGTGACGGGCCGAGCCACTGACCGCTCCAGGGCCACGGCATAGGCGGCACCTTGCAGGCGGTACCGCTCCAGCTTGGCCGCTACGTCGCCCTCGCCGGCCACCACGTCGGTCTTGAAGTCGACCACGACCAGGCCGGGCCCGTCCTCGAAGAGGAGGTCGATGTAGCCCTCGAGGAGGGTGTCGCCCATCGGTGCGGCCACGTACACCTCCCGCCAGTGCCGGCCGGCGGCGGCCGCCCTGGCCGCTTGGCTGCCGAGACCGGAGCGGGCCAGGGCCGCCACCCTGCCATGGTGGTCCGGCACCCCCTCCGCAGCCGACTGCGCCCGGGCCAGGGCGTCGACATCGGCACCCGTGGCCAGGTCCACCACCTGGAGCACGCCGTGCACGGCGCGGCCCATGGCGGTGCCGTACCGCCCCCTG
>Ga0256867_10000784_pt1 | contig 12934 bp, 14 predicted proteins | sample RVTome_15_FD_185939 | JGI IMG/M metagenome (GOLD analysis project Ga0256867, IMG submission 185939) | Soil microbial communities from uranium-contaminated site in the Upper Colorado River Basin, Wyoming, United States - RVT150D86 (HiSeq) ... | reverse complement strand
CGGGTAGTCGAGCGCGCGGCCCAGCCTCTCCAGATCGCGCTCCAGGTCGCTCATCGCTCCTCCTCCATCCGGGCACGGAGGCGCGCCAACGCTCTCGAGACCCGCGACTTCACCGTGCCGCGCGGCACCCCCAGCGCCTCGGCCGTCTCCGCCTCGGACAGCCCCAGGAGGAACCGGTAGCCGACCGCGAGACGGTCGGGCTCTCGCAGGTCGCCCAGCGCCTCCACCAGCCGAGACAGATCCTCCCGGGCCACGGCGGCCTCCTCGGGGGGCGGAGCCCCGCCCCCCGAGGCGCCGCCGGCCGCCCTCAGCGCCAGCCCGGCCCTTCTTCCGGCCGACCGCGCCCGGTTCCTGGCCTCGTTGGCCACGATCCGCAGGAGCCAGGGCCGGAACGGCGCACCCGGTCGGAACCGGTCCAGCGCTCGATAGGCCTTCACGAACCCCTCCTGCGCCGCGTCCTCCGCCTCGGACGGCCCGGCGATCACGTAGGCGGTCCGCACCGCGATCTCGCGGTGGCGACGGACCAGCTCCTCGTAGGCGCGCACGTCACCGCCTCGGGCTCGTTCGACGAGCTCGTCGTCCCCCAGCGGTCGGCTCCCCACGGAGCGGATGGTGTCATCTCCCGTACACCGCCGGGCCCCGGGAGGTTCCGGTCTCAGAGTGTGAGCTGCTCGGGACGCGGGGGCGCCTCGGGGATCCGCCGGGGGTTGCGGGCCTCCCGAGGCGTGTCCCTCCCGATCCCGAAGCGTCGGGCGAGATCGCGGACCTTCGCCCCGATCTCGCTCTGATACTCCCTGGGGGCGTAGGCGCCCCGGCGGTACAGCTCCCGGTAGCGGGGGAGCAGGTCGGGGTGCTCCCGCTCGATCCAGGCCATCCACCACTCGCGCGCCCCCGGCCGAAGGTGCAGGACGATCGGGGAGACGTGCGTCGCCCCGGCGCCCGCGATCGCCTCCACGGTGGCCTCGAGGTGCTCGTCGTCGTCGGCGAGGAACGGCGGGATCGGCGCCATCAGCACGCCGCACGGGATGCCCGCCTCGTTCAGCCTCCGAACGGCCTGCAGGCGCGAGGCCGGCGTCGGCGTGCCGGGCTCCACCCGCCGCGAGAGCTCGTCGTCCACGAACCCCACCGAGAAGCTCGTCCCCACCTCGGTCACCTCCGCGGCCTCGCGCAGCAGATCGAGGTCCCGGAGGATCAGCGTCCCCTTCGTGAGGATCGAGAACGGGTTGGCGAAGTCGCGCAGCCCCTCGAGGATGCCCCGCATCAGCCGATAGCGTCCCTCCGCGCGCTGGTAGGGATCGACGTTCGTCCCCATCGCGATGTGCTCGCCCGACCAGCGGGGCGCCGACAGCTCCTTCCGCAGGAGCGCCGGCGCGTTCACCTTCACCACCACCTTGCTGTCGAAGTCGGCGCCGTGATCGAGGTCGAGGTAGGTGTGCGTCTTCCTCGCGAAGCAGTAGACGCAGGCATGCCCGCATCCTCTGTACGGGTTGATGGTGAAGCGGAAGGGGACACGGGACGCCTCGGGCACCCGGTTGATGATCGAGCGCGCGTGGACCTCGTAGAAGGTCATCCCCCGGAATTCCGGCGTGTCGAAGGTGCGGGCCACCGCTCCCTGCTCGAAGAGGGGGGCGGTGAGGCGGTCGTCCTCGGGGCCGGTCTCGAGACGGAGGTTGTCCCAGCGCATGGCCCGCCAGGATAGAACACGTGTTCGATTCGGGCAAGGGAGGAGGGGGTCGTATGATGCCGTCGTCATGGAGATCGCGGTGGCGCTCCGGAAGGAGAACGGGGGCTGGAGGGCGGTGGCCGCGGACCCGCCCGTCTCGGTGGCCGCGCCGACGCGCGAGGACTGCGTCCGCCGCGTCCGGGAAGCCGTGCTCGCGCGGCGTCCCAACGGCAACGGTCCCGTCACGGTGGTGGTCGAGGTGGCGCCCGACCTCGTCGGGGTGGCGGAGGCCGCCTCGATCCTCGGCTGGGACAAGCGAAGGGTCGTGACCTACGTCGACCGGGGATCGTTCCCCGAACCGGTGGCCCGCTTGGCCGGGGGACGGGTCTGGGCGCGGGTCGACGTGGAGGCGTTCCGCCTGGCGTTCCTGGAGCGACAGGCGCGCCGCCGGCGGCGCTGAGGCCTACAGATGGCGACCCTCCGGGACGATACCTCGCGCATGCTTCGCTCCGACCGCGGAAGCGGCAACTTCGTCGCCATCGGGACGATCGTCCTGGCTGCGGCGCTGGCGATCGGGTTCCCCATCTGGATGCTCACCCGCGGCGCCGAGGAGACGGCCGAGACCGCCGGCGCCGGCGTGAGTCGGGCCGAGGACCTCCGCGCCGACGCATTGCTCGTCGGCGCGATCGGGGTCGCCCACTCCTACTTCACCTCGAACGACTCCTTCGAGGGCTTCACCCCGCAGGCCGCCGCGGAGTGGGACCCCTCGTTCGCCTGGAACGCCGACCCGGTCGCGTCGCCGGGCGCCGTGAGCATCCGAGGGGTCACGGCCTCCTCGGTGGTGTTGGTCACGCAGGGGGGCGGCGGACGCCCGCTCTGCATCGCAACCGAGGGCGGCGAGATCTGGAAGGGCACCACCGACGCGGGCTCGGCCGCCGACTGCACGGGCACGCCCTGACCTCCGCGGGCGCCCGTGTAGGCTTGTCGCCCATGAGCGATCCCGAAGCCCACCCGGCGCGCGTGGACGCCCTCCGGCGCGTCCCCCTCTTCGCGGATCTCGACGACGAGACCGTCGCCGACCTCGCGCGCTCGGCCACCGAGGTCGAGGTGCCGCGGGGCCACGTTCTGCTCGAGCGCGGTCAGGAGGGGGCCGGGTTGTTCGTCGTGCTGGGCGGGACGGCCGAGGTGCACGTCGGCGAGTCCCGCATCGAGGTGGGCGAGGGCGAGATCCTCGGAGAGCTGTCCCTTCTCGTCCCCGGACTGCGCCACACGGCGCGCGTCCAGGCGGGCGACGGCTTCCGAGCGCTGGCGGTCCGCCGAGACGACTTCGAGACGCTGCTCGGGGATCACCCGCAGATGGCCGTGGCGATGCTCCGCGTGCTCGCTCGACGGCTGGCCGAGACGCTCTCCTTCCTCTGAACGCTCTGACGCGATTGACCCCGGCCCAGGCCCTTGGGATGATGGCTACCCACCGGTAGGAACAAGGAGGCAGGCGTGGGTGTGAAGTTTCTCTCAGAGGAGTGGGCCCAGCAGGTGACGGAGAAGCTCAACGCCAGCGACGCGTTCAAGCAGGCCGCGGGCGGTCAGACCGCGAGGCTCCAGCAGGTCGTGAACACCGCGGACGGCGAGACGAAGTACTTCTTCAAGCTCGAGGACGGCACGGCGGAGCTCGCGGTCGGCGAGGTCGAGGGCGCCGAGTCCACGATCACCCAGGATTACGACACGGCCGTGGCCCTCTCGAAGAGCGAGCTCAGTCCCACGGCCGCCTACATGAGCGGGAAGATCAAGGTCTCCGGCGACCTCATGAAGCTGATGCAGCTCCAGGGGATCTTCAGCGTCCTTCCCTCGGTCCTCTCCGAGATCGACATCGAGTACTGACCCCCCCGGCCCCCGTGTCGGACCCTGCGGGTACGATCGCGGCCATGGACGTGGAGATCGTGCGCAGCCCGAGGCGTCGGAAGACGATCTCAGCCGAGCAGCGCGGGGGCACGATCGTCGTGCGGGTCCCGGCGGGGATGCCCGCCGAGGAGGAGCGGGCCTGGGTCGCGCGGATGGTGGATCGCCTCACCTCCCGCGAGCGGACCCGCCGCCTCAACGCCGGCGGCGCCCTCGAGCGGGCCGCCGACCGCCTCAACCGGGATCACTTCGAGGGCCGCCTTCGCTGGACCTCGATCCGCTACGTGGCCAACCAGCGGAGCCGGTTCGGCTCCTGCACGCCCGAGGACGGCACGATCCGCGTCTCGGACCGCGTGGCCGACCTTCCCGACTGGGTCCGCGACTACGTCGTGATGCACGAGCTGGCGCACCTGGTCGACGGTTCCCACTCCGCGCGCTTCTGGGAGCTGGCCGGGCGCTACCCGCGCGCGGAGCGCGCCCGCGGGTACCTCATGGCGCTCGGGATGGACGAGCGGGGGGATCAGCCGGGCGGCGTGTCGTAGAGGCGGTCGCCGAAGTCTCCGAGCCCCGGGAGGATGTAGCCGACGTCGTTCAGCTCCCGGTCCAGCGACGCCGTGAAGATCTGGACGTCGGGGTGGGACTCCTCCATCGCCTTGACGCCCTCGGGGGCGGCCACCACGCAGACCATGCGAACCTCCGCAGGGCCGCGCTCCTTGATCGCGGTGCAGGCCCGAGCCGCGGTGCCGCCGGTGGCCAGCATCGGGTCGAGCAGTACCGCCCAGCGCCCGTCCATCGGCGGGAGCTTCTCGTAGTACGAGGCGGGCCGAAGCGTCTGCTCGTCGCGCTCCAGCCCGATGTAGCCGACCGAAACCCCCGGGAAGAGCTCGGTGACGGCGTCGAGCATCCCCAGGCCCGCCCGCAGGACCGGCACGGCCACGAGGCCGGCGCCCAGGCGGCTCCCCTCGGTCTCCTCCAGGGGGGTCTCGATCCGTCGGGGCTCGGCGGGGAGGTCCCGGGTGGCCTCGAGCACGAGCGCGGCGGTGAGGCGGCGGGTCACGGTCCGGAACACGGGCGACTGCGTGTCGCGGTTGCGGAGCTCGGTGAGGAGGTGGCCGACGAGCGGGTGGTCCACGACGGTCAGCATGGCGCACACATCCTAGGGCTCGGGGCCCCGGTGCGCACCTGCCGGAAGGGCCTTTGTCCTCGCTGTACCAGCGGAGGGACCGTGGCGTACAATCCGAACCGCTGTACGGGTAGACCTACCGAGGAGGGGGGAGTTCAGATGCGGGGGAAGTTCACGCTTCTCGCCCTCGTCACCGTCGTAGCGCTCACGGCTGCGGCGTGTGCCGAGGAGGCAGACGAGCCCGACGCAGGCCCGACGGAGGAGGAGACACTGCCGGGCGCCGGCATGCTCGCCTGTCAGGTGACCGATACCGGCGGCATCGACGACAAGTCGTTCAACCAGACCGCCTACGCGGGCATGGAGCGCGCCGAGACAGAGCTCGGGGTCGAGATCGACTTCCTGGAGTCGCAGTCGCAGGCTGACTACGAACCGAACATTCAGGCGTTCATCGATCGCGGGTGCGACATCATCGTGACGGTCGGGTTCCTGCTGGGCGACGCCACCCAGGCCGCCGCCGAGGCGAACCCTGATGTGCCTTTCGCGATCGTCGACTTCGCCTACGACCCGCCGCTCGACAACGTGCTCGGACTCGTCTTCTCCACCAAGGAGGCGGCCTTCCTCGCCGGGTACGCGTCGGCGTCGTGGACGAAGACGGGGACCATGGGGACCTACGGCGGGATCAACATCGGCCCGCCGGTGACGGACTTCATGGATGGGTTCTTCGCTGGGGCCATGTACTACAACGAGCAGAATGGGACCGCCGTCGAGGTGCTCGGCTGGGATCCGTCGAATCCGGACGCGGGGCTGTTCACGGGCGACTTCGAGAACCAGGACAACGGTCGCCGCGTGACCGAGGACCTGATCGCCGAGGGCGCCGACGTCATCCTGCCGGTGGCCGGTCCCGTGGGCCTCGGCACCGCGGCCGCGGTGGAGGACTCCGACCAAGAGGACGTGATGGCCGGCGTCGACACCGACTGGTGCGTCAGCGCCGAGGAGTACTGCCCGGTGGTGCTCACGAGCGTCCAGAAGAACATGGACGTGGCGGTGTTCAACGCGGTGGCCGCCGTGGTCGAGGGCACTTTCGAGGGCGGTCTGTACGTCGGAACGCTCGAGGACGAGGGCGTGGGTCTGGCCCCGTTCCACGAGTACGAGGGTCAGATCTCGGACGAGGTGAAGGCCGACCTGGATGAGATCAGGGCCGGGATCATCGACGGCTCGATCTCCGTGAACGGTGAGGACTACCTCTAGGTCGAGGTGATGGCGAGGGGGGCGACGGTGAAACCGCCGCCCCCCTCCGCCGTTTCGGGGGGGAGCGCATGAAGCTCGAGCTTCGGGGCATCACCAAGCGATTCCCCGGGGTGCTCGCCAACGACGCGATCGACCTCGACGTCTCCGGCGGAGAGATCCACGCACTGCTGGGCGAGAACGGGGCGGGCAAAACGACGCTCATGAACGTCCTCTACGGCCTGTACCACGCCGACGAGGGCGAGGTCCTGATCGACGGTACGCCGGTCTCCTTCGAGTCTCCGCGGGACGCGATCGCCGCCGGCATCGGCATGGTCCACCAGCACTTCATGCTGATCCCCGTCTTCACCGTCACCGAGAACGTGATGCTGGGGGTGGAGGAGACGAGCGTCGCGGGCCTCCTCGATAGGCGCGAGGCCCGCCGGCGCGTCGAGGAGATCTCCAGCCGCTACGGGCTCGAGGTCGATCCCGACGCCCTCGTCGAGGATCTCTCGGTGGGGGCCCAGCAGCGGGTGGAGATCGTGAAGGCCCTCTACCGCGACGCCGAGATCCTCATCCTCGACGAGCCCACCGCGGTGCTCACCCCGCAGGAGACGCGGGAGCTCTTCGGGGTCATGGGATCGCTCCAGGAGTCGGGCAAGGGGATCATCTTCATCACGCACAAGCTGAAGGAGGTTCTCGCGATCGCCGACCGCATCACGGTGCTGCGCCGAGGCCGGGTGGTCGGATCCACGACCCCCGAGGAGGCCGACGAGGCCGCGCTCGCCTCGATGATGGTGGGGCGCGACGTTCGGCTGGAGGTGGAGAAGGGGCCGGCCGAGCCCCAGGCGCCGGTGCTCGAGGTCGAGGATCTCACGGTGCTGGACGATCGGGGCCAAGCGGCCGTGAACGGGATCTCCCTCGAGGTGCGGGCCGGGGAGGTGCTCGGCGTGGCCGGGGTCCAGGGCAACGGCCAGACCGAGCTCGTCGAGGCCATCACCGGATTGCGCGCCGTGGACGCGGGACGGGTGCTCATCAAAGGAGAGGACCTGACGCGGGCCAGCCCGCGGCATGTCTTCGCGGCGGGCGTGGGGCACATCCCCGAGGATCGGATCCGCGACGGTCTCGTGGCCGACTTCTCGATCGCGGACAACCTCGTGCTCAACCAGTACTACCTGCCGCCGCTCGCTCGGGGATGGGTCCGCGACGACGAGGCGGTCCTGCGCACGGCCGAGCAGCGCAAGGAGGCGTACGACATTCGCACGCCGTCTGTGCTGGCGCCGGTGTCGACGCTGTCCGGGGGCAACCAGCAGAAGGTGATCGTGGCGCGCGAGCTGTCCCGCGAGATCGCCCTGCTCGTCGCGTCACAGCCGACACGCGGGCTGGACGTGGGCTCGATGGCGTACATCCACGAGCAGGTCATCTCGGCGCGCGACGGGGGCACCGCGGTCCTCCTCGTCTCCAGCGAGCTCGACGAGGTGCTTTCGGTCTCCGATCGCGTGGCCGTGATGTACCGGGGGCGGATCGTGGGGATGGTCGACCCCGCGACGATCGGCCGGGAGGAGATCGGACTGATGATGGCCGGCGCGAACGCGGAGCAGGTGGAGGGGTCGTGAGCGACGAGGAGCGGCGCGGGCGCGACGAGGACGGCGCCGCTGCCGCCGACACGATCGAGGAGCCTGAGGACCGCGCGGCGGGGGGGCTCGGCGAGCCCCCGGTCGAGGCCGGGTTCGAGGCGCCCAGGAGGGGCGGAGCTCTCCGCTCGCTCGTCGTGCCCCTCCTCGCGTTCATCACGGCGCTGGCGATCGGCGGGCTCGTGATGATCTTCACGAACAACGAGGCGCTCGCGGCGTGGAGCAGCTTCTTCCGGAACCCGCTGAGGGCGCTGGAGATCTCCGGGCGGATCGTGCTCGAGGCGTATCAAGCGCTGTTCACGGGCTCATTGGGGAGCCCCGTGGAGTACGTGCAGGCGTTCGCCTCGGGGGACGCCGCGCGGATCGAGGCGGCCTTCCGGCCGCTCTCCGAGACGATCGTGGCCGCGACGCCGCTGATCTTCGCCGGCCTCTCGGTCGCGCTCGGGTTCCGCGCGGGCCTCTTCAACATCGGCGCCGAGGGGCAGATGAACGCCGGCGCGATCACCGCGGCGTTCGTCGGGTTCACGGTCACGGGGCTCCCGATGATCGTCCACCTCCCCCTCGCGATCCTGGCCGGCTTCGTCGGCGGCGCGCTCTGGGGGGCGATCCCCGGCGTCCTCAAGGCGCGCACGGGCGCCCACGAGGTGATCACGACGATCATGCTGAACTTCATCGCCCTCCGCACGCTGGACTTCCTGCTGAAGACGCCCGCGTTCCAACGACCCGGTCGATCCGATCCCATCAGCCAGGCGGTCCTGCCGTCCGCCGAGATCCCGGGCATCCCCGGGACGAGCCTGCGCCTCCATCTCGGGATCGTCCTCGCGCTGCTGGCAGCGTGGGGTGTGTGGTGGCTGCTGTTCCGCACCACGAAGGGGTTCGAGTTCCGGGCCGTGGGCTCCAACCCCAACGCGGCCCGATACGCGGGGATGAGCGTGGCGATGGCCTATGTCGCCGCGATGGGCCTGGCCGGCGCGCTCGCCGGGCTGGGCGGTGCCTCGCAGGTGCTCGGTCTCCAGAAGTTCCTGGTGCCCGGCTTCGCCAGCGGGATCGGGTTCACCGCCATCGCGCTCGCCCTGCTAGGCAAGGCGCACCCGCTCGGGGTGGTGGCGGCGTCACTCCTCTTCGGCATGCTGCAGGCCGGCGCGATCTCGATGCAGGCGGCCACGCGGGCGCCGGTGGACATCATCGTCGTGATCCAGGCCCTGATCATCGTGTTCATCGCGGCGCCCGCGCTCGTGAGGGCGATCTACCGGATCAAGGTTGGCCGAGAGGTCGGGGCCGACGTCTTCACCAAGGGGTGGAGCGGATGAGCACCGCGGTGGCTACCGTCTCGGGGAGGATCTCCGTCCGCCGTGCGCGCGTGCTCGGCATCCTCTTCCTGCTCCTGGCCGCCTTCGCCGCCGGGTTCTTCGGTCCCCGCGCGGCCGGGGGCGAGACGGCCACGTTCGGCCTGGGGACGAACGCCCCCGCGCTCACGCTGCCCGTACAGGCCACCCTGTATGCGATCTCCGCGCTGATGGCCTTCCTGGGAGCCGTCCAGCTCGTGCGGGGCTTCGGCTCCCGTACCTACCTCGTCCTCGGGGTCGTGGTCGGCGTCTTCGTCTTCTCGCTGCTCGTCTACGCCGCTCGCGGCGGATCGCTCAACCTCACCGCGATGCTGAACTCCACCCTCCTGCGCTCGGTGCCCATCACCCTCGGCGCGCTCTCGGGGATCCTCTGCGAGCGGGCGGGTGTGATCAACATCGCGATCGAGGGGATGTTCCTGGCCGCCGCGTTCACGGGAGCGATCACGGGCAGCGCCTCGGGAAGCCTGTGGGTCGGGCTCATCTGCGGCGTACTCGTCGGGGGGGTCCTCGGCTGGGTGCTCGCGGTCCTGTCGATCCGATACCGGGTTGACCAGATCGTGGCGGGCACGGTCATCAACATCTTCGCGCTCGGGATGACCTCGTACCTGTCCGCGAGCATCCTCCAGACGAACCAGGCGTTGAACAACCCCGGCCGCTTCCAGGTGTTCGAGATCCCGCTGGTCGCGGAGATCCCCGTGGCCGGCCCGATCCTGTTCCGCAACAACGTCTTCGTGTACCTGATGTTTGGGCTGCTCTTCCTGGTGCACATCGCGCTCTTCCGGACGCGTTGGGGTCTGCGCGTGCGCGCGGTGGGGGAGCATCCGCTCGCGGCCGACACCGTCGGGATCCGGGTGCTGTTCGAGCGGTACAGGAGCGTGATCTTCGGCGGCATGATGGCGGGGCTCGGGGGCGCGTTCTTCACCCTCGGGTCGGTGGGTCGCTTCGACGAGGGGATGACGGCGGGTCGGGGGTTCATCGCGCTCGCGGCGATGATCTTCGGCCGCTGGTCGCCGTGGGGCGCGTTCGGCGCCGCGCTCGTCTTCGGGTTCGCCGACTCGCTCCAGACGAGGCTGGCCATCCTCGACGTGGGCCTCCCCTCCGAGTTCCTGCTCATGGCCCCCTACATCGCCACGATCCTCGTGGTGGCCGGGGTCGTCGGGCGGGCCCGCCCGCCCGCGGCCGACGGCAAGCCCTACATCAAGGAGGGCTGACCCCCTCGGGTTGTGCGATCCGGGGCGGCCCCCCACAATGACACCGACGTGAGGAACGAGCGGTTCGGCTTCGCGTGGTATCGCGGCGGGGGACGCTGCTCGGACTGACCTGCGGAGCGACCGGCCACCCAGGACCCCGGGCAGCGGCCCGGGGTTCCGTGCTTCCCGGGCCATCCCACGGAGGAGCGCCATGGTCGTCGTGATGAAGATGGGGGCGAGCGACGCCGACGTCGAGGGCGTCGTCGAGAAGGTGACGGAGTCGGGCGGCGAGGCCTTCGTCTCGCGCGGTCGATTCTGGACGATCATCGGGCTGGTGGGCGACACGACGAGGTTCCTCGAGCTTCCGCTCGAGTCCCTCCCCGGCGTGGACCGCGTGGTCCGCGTTGGCCGTCCGTACAAGATGGTGGCCCGAGAGCTCCACCCCGAGCCCTCCACGGTGCGGATCGGTGGCGTGCCGATCGGTCGTCAGTCGGTGACGGTGATCGCGGGTCCCTGCGCGATCGAGTCCGAGGAGCAGGCGCTGGCCTCGGCCGAGATGGCCAGGCGCGCCGGCGCCCACCTCCTCCGCGGCGGCGCCTACAAGCCCCGGACCTCGCCGTACGCCTTCCAGGGCCTCCGAGAGCGCGGCCTGGAGATCCTGGCCGCGTGCCGCGAGGCCACCGGCCTTCCCGTGATCACCGAGGTGCTCGAGGCGCGCGACGTGGAGAAGGTCGCCGAGGTCGCCGACGGCCTCCAGATCGGCGCGCGCAACATGCAGCACTTCCCCCTGCTGCAAGAGGTGGGTCAGACCGGGAAGCCGATCGTGCTGAAGCGAGGCCTGTCGGCGACGGTGGAGGAGTGGCTGATGGCCGCCGAGTACGTCGCGCAGCAGGGCAACTCCGACATCGTCCTCTGCGAGCGGGGCATCCGAACCTTCGAGCCGGCCACGCGGAACACCCTGGACCTCGCGGGGATGGTCGTGGCGCGCGAGGCGAGCCACCTCCCGGTGATCGCCGACCCGTCGCACGCCACCGGCCAACGGAGCCTCGTCGCGCCGATGGCCAAGGCTGCGATCGCGGCGGGCGCCGACGGGGTGATGGTCGAGGTGCACCCCCGCCCCGACGAGGCTCTGTGCGACGGGCCCCAGGCGCTCACCGACGGCGATCTCGACGCGCTGGTCGCCGAGGTGGCCGCGCTCGCCCGATCGCTCGGGCGTTTCGTTGCGGACCCCGAGTCGCGCGTGGGAGAGTCCGGGACATGACCGACCGGAAGCGCGTCCTCTCGGGCATCCAGCCCACTGGCGAAGTCCACCTCGGCAACCTGATCGGCGCGCTTCGCCAGTGGGTGGCCGACCAGGACGAGTACGACACCTTCTTCGTGATCGTCGACCTCCACGCGATCACCACGCCGCAGGATCCCGCGACGCTGCGCGAGGCCACGTTGGGGATGGCGGCCAGCCTCCTCGCGGTCGGGCTCGACCCCGACCGCTGCACCCTCTTCGTCCAGTCGCACGTGCACGAGCACGCGGAGCTCGCCTGGGTGCTGGGGACCCTCGCGGGCTTCGGCGAGCTGCGCCGCATGACGCAGTTCAAGGACAAGGCCTCCCGCCAGGAGGAGGCCAGCGTCAGCGTGGGTCTCTTCACCTACCCGGTGCTTCAGGCGGCCGACATCCTGATCTACCAGGCCGACCGCGTGCCGGTCGGAGAGGACCAGCGCCAGCACCTCGAGCTGACGAGAGACATCGCCCAGCGCTTCAACTCCCGGTTCGGCGAGACATTCGTCCTGCCGCAGGCGGCGATCCCGAAGGTGGGCGCTCGGATCATGGACCTCCAGGACCCCGCCTCGAAGATGTCGGCTTCGGCCTCGTCGCACCAGGGGGTGCTCCGGCTGAGCGACGAGCCCGACGTCCTCCGCAAGAAGATCCGCTCGGCGGTGACCGACTCGGGCCGAGAGGTGCTCGCCCGCCAGGACAAGCCGGAGATCTCCAACCTGCTGACGATCATGTCGGTGGCCACGGGCAAGGACGTGCCGGCGCTCGAGGCGGAGTACGAGGGGAAGGGCTACGGCGACTTCAAGGGCGACCTGGCCGACGCCGCGCTCGAGTTCCTGCGGCCGATGCGGGAGCGCTACCGGGAGCTGCGCGGCGACCCCGCCGAGCTGGCCCGACTCCTCGAGATCGGGGCCCAGAAGGCGCAGGCGGCGGCGAGCAAGACCCTTCAGACGGTGTACGAGCGGGTCGGCTTCCTGCCCCGCGGAGGCTGAGGCTCAGGCCGGGACGAGCGGGGTCAGCTCGAGGATCACGTGGCCCTGCCGCCACGTCTTGATCGCTTCCTCGGGAGGCCCGTGGCGGTCGCGGCGGCGGTCGGCCAGGATCCCCGCGTACTTCGCGAAGTCCTGCTCGCCCGGCTCGATGACCCTGCTGGTTGCGTGGAGACGGCTCAGCCGCGTGTCGCGGTACTTGTGCCGGGTGATGATGAGGAGGTCGCTCGCCTCGTCCCCGCCCGGGATCCGCTGTTCGTCCGAGTCCCCGCTCACGGCGTGCAGGAGGTACACGCGCCCCTGGTGGTACGCGAACCACGCCGGGATCGTGTCGTCGGTCCCGTCGCGCTCGACGCCGACCCAGATCACGTCGGTCTTGCGGAACGCGCCCTCGAGCTCCTTGGGGAGCTTCTCGGGAGGCTGCTGCAGTACGTACTGGAACTCGACCTGGCCCTCGACCTCGTCGTCGATCAGGAAGGAGGCGACGTAGACGCCGAGCTCGGGGAGGACGGCGTCATCGACGACGTCCACGATCTCGGTGAGGTCCATCTGCCCCGGCATCCGCCGGGTCCGGGAAGGGCTGCGGTACGCCGTGGACC
>Ga0256867_10000781_pt1 | contig 12942 bp, 11 predicted proteins | sample RVTome_15_FD_185939 | JGI IMG/M metagenome (GOLD analysis project Ga0256867, IMG submission 185939) | Soil microbial communities from uranium-contaminated site in the Upper Colorado River Basin, Wyoming, United States - RVT150D86 (HiSeq) ... | reverse complement strand
CTGGCCACCGGTGTGTTCACTGCACTGGGCATCGCGGCAGCGAACACGGCTGTGACAAGCGTGCTGGCGGTCGATGACGACGACATCTATCTGCGCCGGGTGGCCCGGATGGCACGCAAGCAGAGTCCCGCCGCGGCGACAGACATCCCTGGTGTGCTGTTCCTACAGATCGACGGTCTGAGCCAGGCCGTGCTCAAGCGGGCCATCCGAGACGGCAACGCGCCGACGCTCGCGTCGTGGCTGTCCGCCGGCAGCCATCGACTCGCGGGATGGGAAACAGATTGGTCCTCCCAGACCGGCGCCAGCCAGGCCGGCATCCTGCTCGGCTCGAACGACGACATACCCGGCTTCCGGTGGCTGGAGAAAGAGACCGGACAGCTGATGGTCTCCAACCATCCGCGAGCCGCAGCCGAGATCGAGCGCAGACGTTCCACCGGCGCGGGGCTACTGCACGCGGACGGAGCGAGCCGGAATAACATCTTCACCGGCGACGCCGAAGACGCCGCCCTCACGATGAGCGTCGCCGTTCGCCGGGACCGCGGCAGAGGCTCCAAGGCCCGGATCGGGCACAGCTACCAGGCGTACTTCACTCACCCCTACAACACCGCGCGCACGCTGCTCGCGTCCGTCGGTGAGATCGTGCGGGAATGGCAGCAGGCCGCCACGCAGCGCCGGCGCGATGTCAGGCCGCGCGTGCATCGCGGCGGTGTCTATCCGCTGCTGCGCACCTTCACCACCGTCATCTCGCGGGACGTCACCGTGGCCACCCTGGTGGGTGACATGATGGCGGGTCGCTCGGTCATCTACGCGGACTTCCTAGGCTACGACGAAGTGGCGCATCATTCGGGCGTTGAACGGTACGACGCCCTCGACACGCTACGCAGGATCGACCGCGAGTTCGCACGCCTCGCGACCGTCACCGCGATGGCGCCCCGTCCCTACCGGATAGTGGTCTTGTCCGACCATGGCCAGAGCCAAGGCGCCACGTTCCGCGACCGCTATGGGGAAACGCTGGGCGAACTCGTCCGGCGGGCCATGGGATCGGCCCCCGTGGTCACCGATCGAACCGGCCGCACGGCTCCGGGCGAAGAATCTTGGGGCTATGCCGCCGGCGCCGTAGAGGAAGCCTCGACAGGACCGGGCGTCGTTGCCGCGGCCCTGCGCAAACTCAGCGCTCGGCGCCGCAAATCTGGTGAGATCTTGCTCGGCCCCGAACGTGCTGATGTCACACGTCGGGTCAAGGATAGCGATGGCGCCGCCGCGGCTGCGATGGATGAGGCCGTCGTCCTCGGCTCAGGCAACCTCGGACTCGTCTACCTGATGAACTCGCCAGAGCGCATGACACTCGAACAGATCGACGCCCGCTATCCCGAACTCGTCCCCACCCTTGTCGACCACCCAGGTATCGGCTTCGTACTTCTACGCACCCAGCAACGCGGTCCGGTCGTGCTCGGACGCGACGGCGCCAGTTTTCTTACCACCGGTGAGGTGCGCGGCAGCGATCCCCTCGCACCGTTCGGCCCGAGCGCCGTACGGCAAGTGCTGCGCACGGACGGGTTCACACATTGTCCGGACTTGATGGTCAATTCCATGTGGGACCCGCAAACTGACGAGGTCGCCGCCTTCGAAGAACTCGTCGGGTCGCACGGCGGCCTCGGCGGAGAGCAGACCAGGCCATTCATACTCTTCCCGGCAGACCTACCGGTTCCCGAAAGCGCACTACACGGTGCCGAGCAGGTCCACCGCCTCTTCCGCACCTGGTTGGCCTACCTGGGCCACACCGGATACACCGACACCGAGGCGTCGCCCGCCATTCCTGCCACTGAGCGTCACGACGACGAACCACCGTAAACCCAGTACCTCGTCTCGAGTGGCGTCTTCTTCACCGTCCCGCTGTATCTGTCGATCGTGCTACGACTCGACGCATTCGACCGGTCTGCGCCTAGCAGTCCGGGACGGCCCGTGACGCGATCATGCAAATGCCTGGGCGCGCGCCTTCAGATCGCGGCCAGACCCAACGACAGCGCGAACCCCGCGGCGACGAGCATTCCCGTCGATATCCCCTCCACCTCGTAGGCTTCCGGCAACAGTGTGTCCGCCAGCATGGCCAGCAGCGCACCTGCCGCAAACGCCTGGGCCAGCGCACCCGTGGTCCCGCTGGCGGGATCGAGTAATGCGTAACCCGCAGCCGCCGTAATGCCCGCGACCGCGACGACAGCAAGCCACATCACGACGACCCGGCGCCTTGGCCAGTTAGCGGCTTTGAGGCCACTGGACGACGCCATGCCCTCCGGCAGGTTGGAGAGGATTACTCCTCCGAGCAAGGGTAGGCTGACGCCGCCTTGTAGGACCGTCAGGCCGAGCACGAACGACTCCGGGATGCCGTCGAGAATGGAGCCCAACACGATCGCGAGCGGCGCCCCTTGCGCCTGCGCGCCCTCCGGGTCCTTGCGCCCACCGGCGCCGCGACGTTCGAGAACCCAGTCGCCGACGGTGAAGACGCCAGCGCCGAGGAGGACGAACAGGGCGACCCAGCCAACCGTCCTGGTCTTCAGCGCCTCGTCAACCAGCTCAAAGGCCACCGACCCGATCAACACGCCGGTCCCCAATGCCATGACCACGGCGATCACCCTGCGACTTGGCGCGAAGACATAGGCGATCAGTGCGCCGATCAGCAACGCGGAGGCCCCCACAGCTCCCCAGAGGAACGCCTCAGCCACCTGCCCACCTCACGACGTGATCGGCTCGACGTGGACAACCTGGCACCCATTGCCACGAGCCGCCGCCCGACGAGTCGGTGAATCAGATCCTTGAAGGAACAGCGACCACAGTAACGGGCGCAACCCTCAGTGCCCGGTAAGAAATGCCTTGACTCCGGCGACCGCGAGTCCGAGCATGAGGCCGATCACGCCCGCCACGACTGACGCCACAGCAGAGCGGCCGGCACTCCTCGCGACTCGATAGCCTGCGACCCCGATGAAGACAGCGGGAGCGAAGGCGGCCGACCTGACATCTGATATTTCATCAGTAGCCACGATTGGGATCGTTGTGGCCAGCGCCACGAGCACCGCTCCGGCGACGTGGGCGGTCGCAAGCTCCCACTCGTGGCGGTGGAGCTGGCCGCCGCGGAATCCGGCCGCACCCACGACGAACGCGAACCAGTGCGCCAGCGCCAACCCGATCGAGGTGCTCCACACGATGACCACCAGCGGTGGTTCGTCACCCCCGCCCCCGGCGGCGTCCCCGTAGTACGCAGGCAACGCCGCAAGTGTTGCGAGCAACACGATGGACACGTAGAGGATCATCACTGCGAATTCACGCTGCAACTCGTGGCGGTGCCGGTGATAATCCGCGGCCAGGGAATGGCTTACTGCGTCGGTGGCGTCCACGCTGTGAAGCCTGTCACACTAGAAACCAGGTAGTAGGCGCCATCCGCCACTGCGGTCGTCGAGAGCCATCACGCTACGTCAGCCTCGAGTCGCCGCCGAGCGTCGGCCATGACCTCACGCTCCTGATCCGGGGCCTCGGGCCACGACAGGTCGAGAGACTGGATCGTGGTCACCAAAATCCTCGCAACCATGGCCCGCATGACGGGCTTGTGGTCGGCGGGAATCACGTACCAGGGCGCCCAGGGCGTGGACGTGGCTGTGATTGCTTCCTCGTAGGCCCGCAGGTACTCGTCCCAGTGGGCCCGCTCGGGGAGATCGGATGCGCTGAACTTCCACTGCTTCTCCGGCGTGTCAAGGCGCGCCAGGAACCGTCGTCTCTGCTCCTCTCTGGAGACCTGTAGGAAGAACTTCACGACTTTGGTCCCGTTTCGTTCGAGGTGACGCTCGAATGCGTTGATATCTTCGAAGCGCTCCTTCCAGAAGCGCGCGCCGCGCGCGCCGGGAGGTAGTTCCTGCTTCGCCAGCCACTCCGGGTGCACACGCAGGGCCACCACCTCTTCGTAATGCGAGCGGTTGAAGATCCCGATGCGTCCACGCTCCGGGAGAGCCTTGCTGATTCGCCAGAGGAAGTCGTGAGCGAGCTCCTCGCTGGAGGGCTGCTTGAACGAGACGACCTGGACCCCTTGCGGGTTGACGCCCGACATCACGTGTTTGATCGTCGAATCCTTGCCGGCCGCGTCGATCGCCTGGAAAACGACGAGCAGCGCAAACCTGCCGCTCGCCCACAGCAATTCCTGCGCCTCGGAAAGCTCCTCCACACCCTTTTTCAAGATGGCCTTGCCGGTCTTCTTCAGCTGCTTCTCCGAGAGCTGCGCGAACTCCGGGCCACCTGTCCAGGCCGGATCCCGTTCCGCGAGACCGGCGGCTGTACCGGGCTGGACTATCAGTCTCTTGAGGATGCGTTCACGTCGGCTCATCTCTCGCTCCAATGGTGTTCAGTGGTCATGCAACGCTGTGGGTTGACGGCGAGGGTGAGTGGATTCGAGACGGGCTCGCGCCTGGCCTGGCGGCGCAAAACCACCACTCGCCCCGATCGTCAGCGCAGCAGTGCGGACTTCCTGGCGTCGAACTCTGCGTTACTCAAGACGCCTTGGTTACGAAGTTCCGCGAGATGGCCGACCTCGTCCGCGACGGATGACCCGATCACGGCCTCGGGGTAGCCACGGCGCCCCCCGCCCGCGGTCATGGCTTGGGTCCAGGAGGGCTCCCGGATCGTCCCGTGACGCGCGATCACGTATGCGAACACGCCGACAAACGGGAAGATGATCAAGAAGAATGCCCACAGGGCCTTGCCCCACCCGGACATGTCAGTTCGGAACAAGTCGCCGATGACGACGAACACCAACGAGACCCAGCTGATGAACAGGAAGAACCACAGCATGGTCAGGAAGAGGTTCCATAGCGGCATCGCTGCCCCCTTTTCGCCCACAATCGATGGCTAACCTCACGCCGAGATTCGGCATGCCATCCATGATCAGCGAAGCACAGCCAAACATCCGAAGCATCGCCCGCCGAGGATGAAAGGGACGGCCGCCCCCTCAAGGTGTCGGTCCGAGCTTGCGCGTTCGTGACATCGATTATTGGTGACGCGTGTACGGCAAGAAGGCACCTGCGCCAACCGAAGGTCATCCACCGTGGGTGATGACCGGTGTCCGGCCGCGGCGGATATTGAGCACGTTGGAGCGGACCAGGCTGTTCGGAGAGGGGAGAGTCGTGAGTACTGAGGCTAGGCAGCAGCCCTTTGCCCGGGTTCCCGTTTCCACTGGATGGGTGGGCTGGATTTGGTTCGCCGGGCTGGCGCTCATTCTCGTCGGCACGTTCAACGTAATCCATGGGCTCGTCGCCGTATTCGAGGACGACGTTCTCGTCGCAGCGGGCGAGACGCTGGCCATATTGGATCTGACCGCCTGGGGCTGGGTCCACGCGGTTGCCGGGGCGCTGCAGATCGTGGTGGGGTGCATGCTGTTCACCGGAGCCCGCTGGGCTCGCATCACCGCGATCGTTGTCGTAATGCTGAACGCGGTCGCACAGCTGGCGGCGCTTAATGCGCAGCCAACCTGGGCAATCGTCATCATCGCACTGGACGTCGTGGTGCTATGGGCGCTCGTCGTTCATGGCGAAGAGGCTCGAGCCGGCATCTCCGTCTGATCGGTTCTTGTTCTTGCCACGGCATGATCGATATGGGGCCGCGCCGTGCCACTTGAGGGGAGCATGACATGGCGAACAACGAAAGCCACGCGCAAGAGCCCGTTAAGGTAACAGGGGAGCTCACACGTTTGCAGGCCGAGAACGCGGCGCTACGCTCACGCCTGCAGCGCCGGGCGAGAGTCCGTCTGTGGCTCAGTAGTGTGCTGGTGATCCTGTCGGCGCTGCTCGTGGTCGCGTCCACGGTGGCGGTCTGGACCTACCGGACGGCGTTTGACACCGACCGCTTCATGGCGACCGTCGAACCAGCCCTTGAGGACCCGGCCTTCTACTCGGCGTTGGGCAACACTGTTTCCGAGCAGACGCTCGACGCGCTGGACCTGGAAACCCGGGTAACCAACCGGCTGACTCAGTTGGACGAATACATCTCACAGGTCCTCGTGGATGCCGTTGACATCGACCCGCAAGCCCGAGAGCTGATTTCGCGCTTCGACCGACCCTCTCTGGCCGCTCTGGCGCCACCGATCACGAGCGCGCTCGAGGACAGGATTAACCAGGTCGTCGACCGATTCATCAGCTCTGAAGAGTTCCGGAGCCGATTCCCCAACCTGGTCCGGCAAGTCCACGAAGCGTCGGTGGCGCTGGTTCGCAACGATCTTGCTGAGCTGCCGAACGTCTACCTGACCGAAGGTGAGGTTCGGCTCAACCTCATTCCTATAATCAGGGACGCGTTGAGCCGGGTGATCGACGAGATCCGCGAGTTCCTGCCTGACGTCGACCTACCCGAGGTGATCTCCGACCGCATCGAAGACGGCCGACAACAACTCGGCGACGCGCTGCAGGCCGAACTCCCACCGGATTTCGGTCAAGTGACCCTGATGTCCGCGGACGCGCTCGGCGATGTGCAGCAGACCGTGCACCGGCTCGACCAGTTCGTATGGCTCTTACTGCTGCTCACCGTCGTAGTGATCGCGATCACCATCGCCGTCTCCCCGGCCAGGCGACGAACAGTGGTGCAACTCGGTGTCGGGACCGTCGTCGGCCTCGTTCTGGGAGCCGTGATCATCCGTAGGCTGCAGGCGGCAGTCCTGGAAGAAGTCAGGACGCCGGATGGTGAGCGCGCGGTGAGGGCACTACTCACCGAGACGATGGGGAGCCTTCGCGCGGTGGCGCTGGTCGTCGGAGCAGTAGCTCTAGTGGGTGCCGTGGTCGCCTACGTGGTGGGAAAGCCAGCGTGGATTGGCCGGCTCTCCGAGCGCGCATCCGACCTGGTCGCAAGCTCGCCCAGAGGAAGCAAACTGGACCGCTGGGTCGCCGGACACTACGACCTGCTGCGGATCGCCGGCATTGCGGTTGCTGTCGCCATCATCTTCGTGACCGGGGTCGAAATCATCCCCGTACTCATTGTGGGTGGACTACTCGCACTATTCCTGTGGTCCATCTCGGCATCGAACAGTCGGGCCGGGCTCCGCGAGCCGATTCCCGAACCAGAATCGCCAACACCCGCGCCTCGCACGTAACAACAGTCGGGCATCCGGTTCTGTCGGCATCGTGAGGTTTCCAAGTTCGTGCCGCGGTCACACTGAGCCGCCCTAGGTTTTCCGCCGCCTTTCTCAACTTCCCTGGCGCCTTTTCAGCGGCCAACCGCGCGACGGACGACATCGCCGACGATCTGATCACGCACTTCCGGCTGCCACGCTCACGCACCAGCCACCCGGTAGGCCTGAGGGATCCCGGGCCGTTTGAGTAGCGCAAAGCGCAATGACGCCATCGTCGAGGGTTGACCTAAGCGCGAGTTTTCCAGGGACGACAGTGCCGCCCTCGCTGAGGAGACCGAGGACGACCGCATGAATCCCACACGCCTGGCCTCGATGGGCACGGGATGGCTCAGACCCGTCAATAGCTACCTGGTCCTGCTGTCCAAGCGCTGCAATAGCTCGTGGGCCGCAAGTTCGATCTCTTTGTGCCGCCATTCCGCGGCCCGATACACGCACGCAATCAATCCCGTGCGGTGAACACGACGGAAGTCGCCATATACGAACGCATACCGAGCCTTCCTCCGATCGGCCACGCCGTCGGTCAGCCCGAGATGCCACTCGGCGTATTCGTCCCAGGAGTGGGAGTCTAAAAACTTGTTCTGGGCCGCTGCGCGAGGCTGGACATCGCCCCAGTCGCTGTCGAGAACGTACTGACGAGAATCGATGAGACGACGGGCGTGGGCCACTGCGTCTGGGTTGAGCGAATAGGACGCCATCGGTTTCCCAGTGCATCAGCTGTCAGGGCGAAGTAGTCGATGACTACCCAACTCGGGGCGGAGCATGCCGGCTACGCGCTGCCAATCCTGCCCCACCGGGAGCACCTAAGTGACGGATGAGCCTAACTGCTGCTGTCGGGCAGCCCGCCGCCTGGACAAGGCGTGGACACGCATTACTCGAATGAGCCGTGTGTGACACGTCCCACGGACCTATGGTCTTAACCATGAGAACGGTCGGCAATGTCCTCTGGTTGATCCTCGCCGGTTGGTGGCTCGCGCTCGGCTACGTGCTCGCCGGGATCATAGCGTTCATTCTGATCATCACGATCCCGTTCGGCATCGCGTCCTTCCGCCTCGCCGGCTTCGTCATCTGGCCGTTCGGCCGTACGACCGTATTCCGCCGAGACGCTGGTTTCTGGTCGGTCATCGGCAACGTCATCTGGCTACTCGTCGTGGGATGGGAACTCGCGCTGGCGCACCTGGTGGCCGGCCTGCTCCTGTGCGTGACGATCATCGGTATCCCGTTCGGCATCGCCTGCTGGAAGATGGTGCCGCTCGCGCTCCTGCCGCTCGGCCAGCAGATCATGCCCGTCGACGCCGCACCGCGCGACCCCTACGCGCTCCCGCAATGAAGACCGTCGCGAAACGGCAACAATTGGCAACTTGTTGTCACGAAGTTGCCGTTCCTCTACCGTGCCCGCCATGGGACGCACCATTGGTCCACGTCAGGCGGCATATCGAGTACGGCGCCGATGAGAGCCGTCGTCTTGTCCGCGCCCGGCCGGGTCGAACTGGTCGATGATTGGCCGGAGCCCGATCCCGGCCCCCAGGACGTCATTGTCGCGATACGTGGAGTAGGGCTCTGCGGTTCGGATCTCAGCGTCTTCGACGGCGCCCGCCCCACCCCAAGGCTCCCGTGGGTGATGGGTCACGAAGGCGGTGGAGACATCGTCGCTGTCGGTAAGCATGTTCGCGATCGTGAAGTCGGGCAACGGGTCGTCATCGAACCGAACTATCCGTGCCTGACGTGCCAATACTGCCGGTCGGGCCATACCTCGGCCTGCACTGAGCGCGGCATTGTCGGAATGAACGTGCCGGGGCTGCTGGCCAAGCGGGTGTCGGTGCCAGCCCGATTCACCTGGCCCATTGACTCCGAAGCGCCAGGGGAACTCCTGGCTTCGGTGGAGCCCTTCGCCGTCGCCCGCTCAGCGGTGCAGCGTTCCGGCGTCGGGAAGGAGGACCGGTGCCTCGTGGTCGGCGCTGGCTCTCAAGGCTTGCTCGTATGCCTGTCGCTGCTCGCGATCGGCGCCCAGCCCGAGGTCATCGATCCGCACCAGGGCCGGGCCAGGCTTGCCGTGGACCTCGGCGCGCGGCACGCCAAGGACCGCAATGACTACTCGTTCGTCTTCGAGACCGCCGGCGACCCGGCTGCGGTACGCGAAGCGCTGGACCGGGCGGCCCCGCTCGGCACGGTGGTGCTGATCGGACTGCACCCCGCCGACCTGCCGTTGTCGATCCTCGAACTGGTTCGGCGACAGCTCACGCTGGAGGGCAAGCTCATCTACGACCACCCGGGGGACTTCGTTGACACCCTCAGCGCGCTCGATCACGGAATCCTGCCCAGCCGGGTGATCGGCGCCAGGTTCACCGCGGACGACGCGGCCTCCGCGTTCGCGCAGGCCCGCACTGTCGTTGGAAAGACCTGGATCGATCTGTCCGCATGGCATCGAGCCGGATGACCGCCATGTCCGCTCCGACGATCTACGACGTCGCCCGCGAAGCAGGGGTGGCCGCCTCGACAGTGTCGCGTGCATTCAACAATCCGAATCGGGTACGCGTTTCGACCCGTGCCCACATCCTGTCTGTTGCGCGAAGGCTCGGGTACCAGCACAATCCCCACGCGCGGACCCTGCTGTCCGGCCGGACGCACGCCATCGGCATGGTGGTCTCTGACATCACCAACCCGCACTACTTCGAACTCATCCGGGGCGCCGAGATGCGTGTCAAGGCCTCGAAGTACACCCTCGTACTGGTCAACGCCGAAGAGTCGCCACGCATCGAGTACGACCACATCCGCCGGCTCGCCCAGTCGGTCGATGGTTTCGTACTCGCGGCCAGCCGCCTACCTGACGAGAACATCCTGGAGTTCGCCGGCATGCGACCGCTGGTACTCATGAACCGGGAACTTCCGGGGCTGCCAAGCGTGATCGTCGACTACGCGGAGGGTTGCCACCGGATCGTCGAGCACCTCGCATCCCTCGGGCATGAGTCAATCGTCTATCTTGCCGGTCCTCGCAACTCCTGGACGGCCCAACAGCGCTGGAATTCCATTCGCCACGCCTGCGACAAGATCGGGCTCAAAGCCGAGCGCATCGGGTATTTCATACCCACTGTGGCAAGCGGTATCGCGGCGGCCGACGCCGCTCTGCACACCGATGCGACCGCTGTCATCGCCCACAACGACCTGCTGGCCATCGGTGTGTTACGCCGGCTCACCGAAAGGGGCGTCTCGGTTCCGGCCGACCTGAGCGTAGTCGGATTCGACAACATCTTCGCCGCCGACCTCTGCTCGCCCGCACTCACGACCCTCGGAGGGGCCCATGCGGAGGTCGGCGGGGCGGCGGTCGAACTACTCCTCGATAGAACGAGAGTCATCGGCCCGCCGAGCGACGCGGTACCGCGACTGGTTCTCCCGTCATGGCTGCACGTCCGTGCGTCCACCGGTCCGGCGAGCCGTGGCAACCACATGGCAACTCATTGACCCTGGTTGCGGCGGTCGCGGATGCTCTCGCCACCAGGCAATGCGCAGGGAGGCCGCTGCCATGACCACCATCGACAGACGCCAACTCCTTCGGGGGGCCGCTGCGTCCGCTGCAGTAGCCGTTGTAGCGAAGGAAGCACTGACCATGCCCGCCGCTTACGGCGCGCACAAGAAGCTCGGAGAAGCGGCTTCGCTGGACGACCGCCCATTCCCGGCGTACGACTACACCCGCGCCAACAAACTGCCGAGGGAAATGACCGGCTACTGGGAGAAGTCGTTCGACCTCGGCGGGGCGACCCGGACCGCCAAGGTCTACATCTCCCCCGAGACGCCCATCCGCTCGTACTACACGGTGATCGCCGTGCCCGACGGCGTCGATACCGCGGAGTTCCTGCGCAAATCGTCCTGGCGCGACATCGCGGATCAACGCGAGGAGGGGCTCTTCGTCCTCGAGCCCGGCCAGGACGGATGGGGGGACGCGGAAGCCGAGGCCGCCTACGTCAACGCGGCGTTGAGCTTCTACCAGTCCAATCGCTACTTCTCGATCTACGGCCTGCACTACCTCGTTGGGTACGGCGCCGGCGCGCCTGCGTTGGAGGCGTGGGCCGTCGCGCACCCGTTGCGGGTCATCAGCCAGGTCTACCTCGACTCACCGGGTCTGCGAGCCGATTACCTGAACGCTTACGCCGGCCTCGAGTTCGACGGTACGACCGATGGCCCGTACACCAACGTGGTGTTCCCAGATGGCTTCGACCTGATCAGATACGACGAGACGGTGCTGCCCACCTGGTACATCAACCCCGACCAACGTTCCATCGCTGCGAGCCTCTCCTACTGGAAGCAAGCCAATGACACCAGCGATGCCGGCGACACGGATCGCACGCTCGGCACGGTCTTCCGGCAGCAAAGCGGCTCAGACAGGTGGATGACGTCCCACGCTGGTTCGGTCGCCCAGGTCGCAGTGCTGGATCGACCGGTCAGTTACTGGAACAAACTCACCACATCTCAGATCGTCGAGTTCCTGACGTACTACACCCGGTACGAAAACGTCTTCGCCTACGGGAACCAGCTCTATGAACGCGCCGACCTCGCCGCGCTGGGAGTCGAGGTCCGCACGATGATGGTCGAGGGGTTCATCCGCGAGTACCTCGTCTACGTTCCCCAGGCTGTGGCCAACCGGTGGGGTGACGAAGCACCCGTCGTCTTCGTATGGCCCGGAAACAGCCAGACCGACAAGGTGTTCATCGACGCGACCCAATGGTGGAAGGTGGCCGAAAACGAGGGGTTCATCCTCGTCATCATCTGCGAGCAGTACAGCAACACGTCGATATCGGTGAGTCACCGCGACTCCAACACCTTCTACCGCCAGCTGCGCGAGCTGATGATCCGCGAGTACCCTGTCGACCCCACCAGGTTCTACTCCACGGGCCAGTCCGCGGGCAGTTCGGTGACGCAGAACTTCGCCATCGCCTTCCCGGAGTACTTCGCGGCCGTCGCCTCGACCTCCTTCACGGCCGCCCCGAACGCTGCTGGCACAGTGAACATCGACGGCGTCGCCTACCCTGCCAGCGGCCAGGTCGTCCCGAACTACCACATCTACGGCTACGGCGACCTGGGATTCCTCGAGGGGACGCTGTGGGACGAAATACAGAACCGGCTCGACGACTGGGCCCAGTACCATCTCGACGTCAACGGACTCACGCTCGACGACGTCGACGACGTGGGCGGCGCGTTCAGCGGATGGCACGACCGCCACCAGACGTGGACGTGGCACCATCCAGAGCTCGGGATTCCCGTCTTGAAGCTCACGAAGAACATCTACCGCTCGCACAACACGATGGCTGAGGAATCACCAATGATGTGGGACTTCCTCAAGCACTACAGCCACGAAGTTGACGCGGTGGGCAGCATTACTCGGTACTACAGCGCGTCCGGATTCGACCAGCCCGGGGACAAGGTTCGGCTCGTACCCTAGCCACTGAAGATCAAGTGGTCGCGACACGCTCCACCGGCTGCTGTAGCTCGGGCGTGTCGTGACCGCTTGATCTTGGAGTTGCACGAGCTGCTTTTGTCCACACCTAGGCAACTCGTTCGGAGTTATCCCCAACTTCGATTCAAGGCAGCATCGGCCCACTCGCGCCCCGGCACGCTCCTCGTCATGCTGGAGATCCCGCGCATGGCGTTCCGCACCACGACGCGGCGTTCATCGCTGATCAAATTGGGCATCAGTGACAGCGAGCTGCGCGGGCCGCTGTGGCGCCGTGCGACACATGGGCATTACTACTTCGCGCCCAACGACCAGGACGATCCGATGCGGCCCATCCACGACGCCA
>Ga0256867_10000780_pt1 | contig 12943 bp, 14 predicted proteins | sample RVTome_15_FD_185939 | JGI IMG/M metagenome (GOLD analysis project Ga0256867, IMG submission 185939) | Soil microbial communities from uranium-contaminated site in the Upper Colorado River Basin, Wyoming, United States - RVT150D86 (HiSeq) ... | reverse complement strand
AACAGGACCTTTGTATATCTCGAAGAAGGATTCCTCGATCTGGTTGGAGGGGCGGGGGGTCTCGTCTGGTCCGCGCCCTCCGATGAGACCTACCGGTTCGAGGATCTGGCGCTGTGGTCGGAGTCATCGGACCCACATGAGCTCGGTGGTCAGTCGGGCAACACCCTGACCGGGACTTTCTTCACCCCCTATGCCGACCCGTTTATCCTCAAAGGCCAATCGGGCCAGCTCCAGACCGACGCTCAGTTTCTCACCAGACGCTTGTTCGTCGACGGGTTCACCGAGGTCCTGATGAAACCGGATCCCGAGACGAGCACCCTGATCCCCATCCGCGGGGTGGCCCTGATCCGCTGATCGAGTGGGCCGAGAGGTGCCCTCGGGGTACCTGAGTGCTCACGGGATGGGCCAGCACGATCGAGCGGGCTGGGAGTTGCCGTGGGGGCACGTGGATGCACAGTCGAGTCCCGGTGAGAAGGCACAGCACCGCTGACACGACCCCCTTAACTTCGTCACGGCCATCTCGTACCATCACGTTGAGTAACGATGAGGACGACCAATGGCTGAGGAATACCCCCCAATCCTCGACGCGGCGCAGGTGGCGGAGCTGCTGGGCATGAACGTGCAGATGGTGCGGCGCTACGCCAGGGAAGGGCGGCTGCCCGCCTACAAACTCCCCGGCGGTCGCACCTTCAAGTTCTTCAGAGACGAGATCTACGAGTTCGTGAGGTCTCACCCCGCAGTGTCCGCGGAGGATGAGATCAGTGAAACTCAGAAGACCTCACCACGGCGAGGATCAACTTCGTAGGGACGATCAGGCGACGTCCGTCGACGTCTCTCAGGTCGACATGGTCCCCGGCGACCACTTCGACGGCGCCGATGACCATGTCGCCGCCGGGCAGGGCCAACCTGACGGTGTGCTCCGACGCCGAGTGCTCGTGGAGAATCGCTCGAAACGACTCCGCCCCAGCCGAGCGGGTCTCCCCGGGCTGGTCGGAGGGGAGCACCGACCAGCGGGCCTCGTCGAGCCGGATGTCGGCGACCTGGCCGGGCCCTTCGATGGTGGCGTAGTCCTCGCCTGCGGAGGCGACGACACCGCTGAAACTGTGCCCGCCGAACTCGACCGAGACCCGGTCGCCACGGTTGACCAGAGTCTTGGCCTGATCGGAGAGGGTCAGTTTCCGTCGGCGGTGCAGCTCGGTCAGCCGCTCGTCCTCGGCGGCCTCTTCGGTCCATTCCCTTCCGGCTCCCTGACGGAGCTCCGAGGCGAGATCGGGATCCGGTTGTGGTCCGTTGTCCATGGCTTTTCGCGCTCTCGACATGCTGCGCTGGTCACAAGATAGGTTGTCGATCCGTGAGCGTGGCACCCTCCACCAAGCTGAGGGAAGCGGGCTCCCCCAAGCGGGCAAGGCGGCGAACCGGTCGACGGCTATCGGCGACTCACATCCTCATAGCCGTTGTCGTCATCCTGGCCTTCGTACTTAACTTACTGGTGCTTCAAGATCGCAGCGCCACCACCCTCGTCGTCGTGGCCGACCGTCCTCTAGCTGCCGGGTCGACACTCGATGCAGACGCGGTGCGTCTTGTGCCGGTCGACTCGAGTTTCGAGGGAATGACCGGTCTCGTCACCGCCGATCAACTGGCCTCGTTCAACGGCTGGGTGGTGGAGAGATCGATCGCCGAGGGAGCTCTCATCGACGTCTCCGCCCTGGTCGAGCCGGGCTCGGCATCGGGTCTGCGCTCGATGAGCCTGCCGGTCCTGATCGAGCACGCCGCCGGCGGGTCGCTCGCCTCAGGTGACCGGGTCGATGTGATCTCGGTCGAAGACGGGGTTGCGGGCTTCGTGGCGGTCGACCTCGAGGTGATCGAAGTGTCGGAGGTCGCCTCCGGCTCGATAGGCAGCATCTCCTCATTCCATGTGGTGGTGGCGGTGACGCCTGAGCAGGCGCTGAGACTGGCAGAGGCGCTGGACGCGGACTCGCTCGAGATGGTGCGCTCCACGGGCGCGGCGGAGATCCAGGAGGAGGTGGCGAGTGGTCCCTGATGTCGCCCTGGCCGCCTCGGCGAGAGACTGGCCCGACCGTCTCCATCGATTTCTGCTCGACCATGGCGGAGGCCGAGTCGTCGATCGGGTGATGGGTCCTGACCAGGCAACCGAGGGCTCTTTCGACGTGCTGCTCGTCGACGATGTCTGCTCGTTCCTGACCCCACGTCTGGTGATGGTCCTCAAGCAGTCCGGGTCCGAGGTGATCGGCGTCTACGCACCCGAAGATGGCCCGGACGCCAAGCGGAGACTTCTCGAATGCGGGATCTCCGATGTCATCGAGACCGAGGCGAGCCCCGAGGAGTTTCTGCAGAAGATCAACGCGACGCTGGGCCATCGCGGGGTGGGCCCGGCGTTGTCGCCATCGGGCCACACTGCCCTGCGCATCGCCGTCACCGGTGCCTGTGATGGCGTCGGAATGACTGAGATCGCCATCGCCTTGTCACAAGTTCTGGCCGACGACGTGCTCACGACCCTCATTGACATGGACCCGGTGTGGCCCTCGGTGGCCCAGCGTCTCGACCTGCCAGTGCATCCGAACATCCGCACCGCCCTCGACGATGTCATGCACCGGCCCGACCGGCTAGCCGAGGCGATCCACCATCTCGGCCATCTCGAGATCGTCACCGGACGCGCTGATGGCGGCCAGGGCCCACCGATCTCCCTACCCGATTCAGCGATGTTGATGGAGGCTCTGGCGAGTCGGGCAGAGGTGGTCGTGGCCGACCTGGGCCCGATTCGACAGTCCGAGCCGGGTCTCCTCAGCGAATTCGACTCGGTGATCGTGGTGGGGACCGCCGGCCCGATAGGCGTTGCCCGGTTGATCAAGACCGTGGAGGGCGTTCTCGATCGCGACTCCTCACAGTCGGTGCTGGCCGTGGCCAACATGATCCCCCGAGGCGGGTTCCGACGCACCGAGACGATCAACGAACTGGGTCGATCCCTTCCCGACGTGCCGGTGGTCGCCATCCCTTACGACAACCATTTGCGCCGTGCCTCGTGGGACGGCACCCTGGCCGGCGGCGCCAGCCACCGAAGCGCGATACGAGGGATGGCCCAAGTGGTGGTTCGGAGCCTGGCTTGACCGTGGACGTCTACGAGTCGCTGCGCCGCGAGGCTCTGGCTCGGATCGACGGGACCGGCATCGACCCCGCGGAGCAAGTCGATGCGGTGCGAGACCTCCTCGAGGCCACCGTCGACGAGTACCAGCGCAAGGCTCATCTCGGCGGGGGGCGATCCCTCGCCGACCCCGAGGCGACCGTGGAACGGCTGGTCCGATCGGTGAGCGGGCGGGGGCCCCTCAGCCAGCTCCTCGAACGGGACGACATCGAGGAGATCTTCATCGAGGGAGACAAGATCACATATCTCGAGGCGGGGGGAGTCTTGAGATCGGCCTCGACGCCCACCACCGAGCTGGAGAACCGCCAGACGATCGAACAGCTCATGGCTTCGACCGACCGCCGGCTGGATGCCTCGAACCCCATCGCCCAGGCGCGAATCATGGGAGGGACGGCCAGGCTGACCGCGGTCATCCCACCGGTCGGCGATCGTCTCTCCGCGACGATTCGACGCTACGCCCTTCGCCGACAGACACTCGACTCGCTGGTGGCATTGGAGTCGATCTCCGCGGCGGCCGCCGGGTTTCTGATCGCCACCATGGCGGCAAACGCGTCGGTGATCGTCTCCGGGCCACCGGGGGCGGGGAAGACCTCGTTTCTGTCGGCACTGATCAGCGCGGTCCCGATCGAACGATGCATCCGAGCGTGCGAGGAAGTACGGGAGCTGCACGTGCCCCTCATCCACGGCTCCTACTACGAGGCGCGCCCACCATCTCTCGACGGATCGGGTGAGATAACTCTCAGGGATCTGGTGAAGGTGACATTGGCGATGAGACCCGACCTGATCGTGGTGGGTGAGGTGCGTGGCTCGGAGGCCTTCGAGTTGACCAGGGCGGTCAACGCCGGATGCGGGCTGGCCTGCACCATCCACGCCAACTCGGCGGTCGACGCCCTCGAAGCTTTGGTCAACGCGGCCCTCATGGCGGGAGAGAACATCCCCGAGCGGGTGGTGCGCAAGGTCTTCTCGTCCTCGATCGACTTCGTGGTCCATCTCGACAGGTCGGTCGACTCTGGTGAGGGCTCGGTCCGGCGACAGGCAGTGGAGATCAGGGCGGTGGTGCCCGCCCTGCACGACGACTTCTCCTCGGAGCCGATCTTCTCCCGGGAGCGGCTGGGTGCTCCGCTGGTGTGGACCGGAGCCCTTCCCCCTGCCGCTCTCGCCGAACGGATCGAGGCCCATCTACCCGATGGTCTCGGTCTCACCCGCATTCTCGAAGGAGCCGGAGGGTGGTGACTCTCCTCGCATCGATGGCAACGGCCGCCGGCGCCGGCCTGGTGGCCCATTTGTTGACCCGCACCCGGCTCGTTGGTGCGGAGCGGCCTCACCGTCGGTCCACGGTGCCCGGTCTCGATGTGACACCTCCTCAGTTCTGGGCCACCTCCGCCGCGGTGGCCGTCGTCACCTGGCTGGTGGTATACGCATTGACCGGTCTGGTCGTGGTCTCGTTGGTGCCGGCGGTGGTCGTCGCCACCACCCCCAAGGCCTACTTCACCCGCAAACGCGCCCAGCGTCTGACGAAGGTCCAGGAAGCATGGCCCGATGGTCTGCGCGACTTGCTCTCCTCGGTGAGATCTGGTGCCTCCCTGCCTTCGGCTGTCGAGAGTCTCGCCGCATTCGGCCCCGAGCCCCTGCGGGAGGCGTTTCAGGGCTTCGACGTCTACTCGAGAAGCCTGGGCGTGGTCCCGGCTCTCGAGCTGGTCAAAGACGACATCGCCGACCCCACCGCCGACCGGATCATCGAGGTCCTGATCCTCGCCTACGAGCGGGGCGGCACCGTCGTCCCCGAAATCCTCGACGACCTCGCCTGGGCCACCACGCGCGATCTGTGGGCTATCGAGCAGATCCGCACCGAGGCGCTCGAGCAGAAGATCAACTCGAGAGTGGTCTTCGTCCTTCCCTGGATCGTCCTCATCGCGATGACGGCGCGTCCGGGGGCTTTTCGCGACTTCTACTCTTCGCCTCCGGGTCTGCTGGTCGTCGCCATCGGCGGCGTGATGAGTCTGGTGGGGGTGGCGATCGCGGCCCGTCTCGGTTCCCAACCCGGCGAGCCCCGGGTATTTGGTGGAGCGCGCAAGTCATGAGCCCTCTGGTGATCCTGGCGGCGACCACCACGGCGTTGGCTGCGGGTTTGGTGATGGGTTGGGTGATGCCCCCGCCGCGTCGTCTCCGGGGGAGAGTCGAACCCTACGTCTCACCCACGCTGACCGGACTGGCCACACCCGGTGAGGTCGGCTCTTTTCGCTCGGTGTTCGGCCCGATTCTGCGTGATCTGGCCAATTGGCTCGGGAGGAGACTCGACCGATCGGGGTCCAGTGTCACCCTGCTCCGTCTGCGACAGGCGGGGTGGTTCAAAGGGCACTCCGAGGAGCAGATGCTCTTCGGCTACCGGATGGCCCAGCTCAAGGCAGTGGCCCTTGGGCTGGTCGTCTCGCTCGCTTCCGGCCAGTTGCTCGGCGCCTCGATCCCGGTTCGGGTGGTGCTGGTCGGCCTTGGTCTGGTGTTCGGGGCGACTCGCACCAGGGGACGGCTCGACAAGGCGATCGAGGGGCGCCGGGAGACGATGACGGTCGAGGTCTACACGGTCAACCAGCTGCTGGCGATGAGGGTGCGGGCGGGAGGTGGGGTGATCCAAGCGGTCAAGGCCACCGTGGAGCGAGGTGCCGGTGAGGTGGTGTCCGAGCTCGAGGAGGCGTTGCGTCTCCACCGGTCGGGGTGGAGGGGAGCGGATGCCTTCAGGCGGATCGCCGAGCTGACCCCCGAGCCTTTCTGCTCCCGGACCTACCGACTGCTCGCCACCGCCGAGGAGCGTGGCGCAGATCTCGCCGGTGCCCTCCTCTCTCTTTCCGAAGACGTGCGGGAGACGAGACGCGAGTCGATCAAGAGGGGAGCCACCAAACGCCGTGCAGCCATGCTCGTCCCCACCATCGCCATATTGGCTCCAGTACTGATCCTGTTCGTGGCTGCGCCTCTCCCGTACCTGATAACTGGCTGGCAATGAAGGAGGAAAGAATGCTGCCGGCATTGAGAGCATGGGCCACCGCCCTGCGAAACGAAGACCGGGGACTGAACACGGCTGAGCTGATGGGCAATGCTGCCCTGGCCATAGCCGCACTCGTCGTCATCTGGGCCGCTCTGCAGGCCCTGGGCGTCGATGTTGTCGCGTGGATTCGCGGCCAGCTCCTCGGGGGGTAGCCGAGCGGGGGGTCAGCTCGCTCCAGTTCGTTCTGGCCTCGGGGCTGGCCTTGATCCTCTTTCTGGTCTTTGCCAACCTGGTGGTCGTCCAGTACGGCAAGGGTGCCCTGCGCTCCGCGTTGGAGCAAGGGGCACGCGCCGGCGCCGTGGGTGGGGTGGCGGCTTGCGAGGGCATCGCCCGCGGGGTGATCGACGACCTCTTGGGGGGGAGGATGTCCGACACTCTGGTGCTCAGCTGCTCTCAGGACGCGGCGGCAGTGAGCGCAACGGGCTCGGTGACCTTCGAGTCGTGGACGCCGCTCACGCCCGACTTCTCCTTCACGTTGACCAGTCAGGCGGTGGCCGAGCCGTGAGCGACCGGGGCCATGCCGCCGTCGAGTTCGGTCTCGCAGTGGGCCTGCTGCTGCTCCCCGTTGCGGTGGTGGTCATGGCCTTCGGCCCCTGGTCGGAGCGACGGGTCGCCGCCGAGGCCATCGCCGCCGAGGCCACCCGTGCCGCGGTGCTCGACCTCAGCATGGCGTCGGGGGTTTCCACCGTCACCGCCCATGTGTCGGTGCTAGGACTCGATCCGGAATTGGTCAGGGTCGGCTGGTGTGGGGCCTCCCCCGGCCCCCTCGCGTCCCCGGCCGGGTCGTGCACCATGGGGCGTGGCTCGGTGGTGTCGATGACCGTCGAGTTGTGGGCCCCTCTGATCAATACCCCTTGGGGAGCGGTCGGCGGTCTCTGGGTCTCGGCCGACCACTCCGAGCCGATCGACCTCTATCGGAGTCTGGGTTGAACGCCTCGGACCGGGGCTCGACGACCATCTGGATGCTGGGTCTGTCGATGCTGCTCTTGCTGTTCGGCGGGCTCGCCCTCGACTACTGGCGGGGTCTCGCCCTCCAGCGTGAGCTGGCGGCGATCGCGGACTCGGCAGCGATCGCCGCCGCCTCTGGCCTCGACGAGGAGACCTACCGGGCGACCGGGGTGGTGGCCCTCGACACCGACCGGGCGACAGACCTGGCGATGGCCGCTATCACCTGGCAGGGCGCCGAGTTGTCAGGGGCAGACATCGATGTGGCTCCGGGCTCGGTGACGGTGACGCTTACCGCGGAGGTCGAGCTCGGGCTTCTCGGGGTGTTCGTCGATCAGACCGACCCGCTCACGGTGCGCGCCGCGGCGACCGCGGTTCCCGTGCTCAGGCCCTGAGCCCGTACCTCTTCAGCTGGGCTGCTTCAGCTCGGGTCGGCGCAGACCAGCTGGGCGGACGTCGCCCAATCCGTGACTGGAGACCCGTTCTTCTTCTCCACCCTCACCCTGAACTGGTAGAAGGCCGGTTGCGGCTCTTCCACAGCTATGGCGTGTTCGAAATTCAGAGACCCGTGGAGGTCGTGCTGCTCGGTGGACACTCGCACGAAGTCAGCCGTGTCGTCGGTCCTCTCCTCGACGGCGACCTGAGCCCACCGGCCGTTGACCCCGGATATGGACCACAACGCCTGATAGGTGCAGCCGGACAGAGTGATTTCCGCGCTGCCGAACACGTATTCGACTTGCGGGTCGGGCGGGGCCGCCCCCGCCTCCTCGGCGGCGATCATCACCACACTGAAGGTCATCGCCAGCGCAGCGATGAGAACGGTGACCCGCCGGCTGGCTGTCATTTGTGTAGCCATGTGTTCTCCAATCAGCTACCCAGCCGCGCCTCGGCAAGCTATAACACGAACTTCCCAGCTCAAGGGGTCGAGGGGCCTATTGACGAAGGCGGTCGCCGCCGCCGCTACAGGTGGCCCAGAGGGTGGTCGTCTCCTCGGATGACCTCGGTGCCACAGAATTGACATCTGGACAGGCCGGGGGCGACCTTGGAGTCACAGGACGGGCAGTCCACCGGGCCCATCCGCACCCGGTTGTCGGCGACGCCATCCATCTTGTCCAACTCCTCCAGCTTGGCGATCAGCTGCTCGTTGGTGATGCCCTGTTCCTCGAGCAGGGCCCACAGGGCACGAACGATCATGGCCAGCGAATCGATGCGCTCGTTGAGGTCCTCGATGCGGTTGGAATGGATGGTCCCGTCGGCGGCGGCGGCGCTGCGCGCAAGCGATGCGGCACGGCTCGCCGTCTTCGAGCCGGCCGAGTATCCGAGCACGAATTCGAGCATCCGGTCATTATCGTCGTCCCAGGGGTGTGGTGACGGGCAGACGACTTCACACTTCGGAGCGCCACGATTATTCTTGGTGCCACCCCGCATCTCTGATGAGCGTGCGCGTTCGGGGGTGGTGTAATAGGTAACACGACAGGTTCTGGCCCTGTTATTGAGGGTTCGAGTCCTTCCCCCCGAGCAAGTGCCGGCTAGGTTCGGCACCCAACCTGGTCCCGTCGTCTAGTGGCCTAGGACGCCGGCCTCTCAAGCCGGTAACGCCGGTTCGAATCCGGTCGGGACTGCCGATCACTGTCCCTGGCCCGTCAACCCTTCTGTGAGGGTTGACCGCGCCACAGGCGCCATGAACCCGCACAGAAGGGTTCCGGCGTGCGCCGGGAATCGTCAAGTCGTGGTTCACAGACGCCGAAATTCACCGGGTTGAGGAGTTTCCACTTGTATGAACCCATTGGTGAGCTGGTGAGAAGCCGTGCCGTCGTGGCCGAGGCCACCACGCGTGCCTTTGCCCCCGCCTCGGCTCTCGCCGGGGTCTTGTTCCTCCTCATCGCCGCCATCAGTGGTGAGCCTCACACCGTGCCCCTTGGCATCGTCGGCCTCGGCGTCGGGGCGATTGGCTTCTTGCAGAAGGTCCGCTCTGTGTCCAACCCGATGACCTTGCTGATGGTGGCCGCGGTGGGGTCTGCGCTCAGTGTGCCCTTCCTCGAGCCGGGGGAGGCAATCGCCCTCCTCCCCACCCAGATCGGGTTTGCCCTCCTCGGTCTCTTCCTGTTGAGCACCCGATCCGCCTCGCTGCTCGCCCTGGTGTGTCTCCTCGCCGGGGTGTGGACCGTCCTCTGGCATCGATCCGAGATGACTCCGCGCGAGGTGGGGGTCGCGGTGATCGTCTTCGTGATCACCGCGGTCGCCGGCTGGCGGTTCTTCGGCAGCGCCCGCGACGCCCTGACCATCGAGCAGGAGAACTCCCGCTTCCTCTTCGACTCCTCACCGGTGGCCATCCTCGAGGAGGACTACACCGCGGTGAAGACCTGGCTCGACGAGCTGCGAGCGGGTGGAGTGAGAGACCTCCGCTCATATCTCTCCGATCATCCCGACGAGGTGCGAAAGGGCATCTCCCTGATCCGGATGCTCCACGCCAACCACGCTGCCGTGTCGCTCATCGGTGCCGAGTCGGTCGAAGCGTTGGTTGATGGGTTCGCCAAGGCGTCGAGAGACGAGGGCGAGCTGGAGGGATTCGTCGAACAGTTCGTGGCGATCTGGGAAGGGCGAAACTCACTGGCCCTCGACCTCAACGGGGTGACTCTCGATGGTCGGCCCCTCGAAGCGGTGCTGCACTGGTCGGTCCCGGTGATCCAGGGCAAGGAGGACCTGAGCCGGGTGATCGTGGCCATGTCCGACATCACGCCGCGCAAGGCCGTCGAAGAGCGATTGGCCAGGGCCGTGGAGTCGAACGAGCGTCTGCTCGCCTTCGAGAAGGCGCTCACCGCCTGCTCCCGCGCCCTACTCCTCGGGGTCGGTGAGGATGCACTCGAAGTGGCCCTCCAGTCCTTGAGGGAGGCGATGGCAGCCGACCGTGCCTATCTGACCATCAACGTCGAGGACCCCGAGCTGGGTCACGCCTTCCGCGTGGTCAACTCGGCCAGCAAACCCGAGTTCGACCCAGACGAGTGGCTGGGTCGGGTGGTGCCCTGGAGCAAGTACCCCATGGCCACCGAGCCGCTGGCCAGAGGGGAGGTCTTCGAGCACCTCCCAACCGGAGAAGGTGAGGGCTGGAACCGGTCATTGCTGTCAGTGCCCATTTTCAGCAACGGGCAGTGGTCGGGAAACGTCGGGTTCATCAACATCGGTCGCCGGACCGTGTGGAGCGACGAAGCGGTTCGGATGCTCCAGGTGGCCGCCCCCATGCTGGGCAACTTCTGGGAGAGGGAGCTCACCAGAAAACGACTGGAGGAGTTGGTCCAGTCGAAAGACCAGTTCGTGGCGAGCATCTCTCATGAGCTCCGTACCCCACTCTCGGCGGTGCTGGGCTTCGCCGAGGAGCTGAGGGATCACACCGCCTCGTTCCAACCCCACGAGGCCACCGAGATCCTGGAGCTGATCGCCGAGCAGAGCCGGGACATGGCAGACATGGTCGAGGACCTGTTGGTGGCGGCGAGGGCCGACATCGGCACGGTGACGATCCACGCCGACGTCGTCTATCTGCGAGCACAGGCCGAAGTGGCGGTGGCGTCGCTGGGGTCGGAGGGCGACAACACCATCGAGGTGGTGGGGGGACCGGGCAAAGCCTGGGCTGATCCCACCCGGACCCGGCAGATCATTCGCAATCTCCTCACCAACGCGGTGCGTTACGGGGGCACCACGGTGACGATCGAAGCCACCACCCGCGGGGGCGCCACGATCTTGAACGTGTCCGACGACGGTCCCGGTCTCGCCGAATCCGACTGGGAGAAGATCTTCGAGCCGTATATGCGGGCCCACGAGCGACCCACCCAACCGGAGTCGGTCGGTCTGGGGCTGACCGTTTCCCGACAACTGGCTCGTCTCATGGGTGGCGACCTCACCTATCACGCCGACGGGACTGGGAGCGTGTTCCAGCTGACACTTCCCTCCGAGAACCCGGAAGCGAAGACCGGCACGCAGATCGATGAGCCGGCCATGGTGTCTTCGTACCGCGATTGACGGTCTGGCGCTGGCCTCCGGGCTGTCCCTATACTCCCGCACCGCTCCGATCTTCCTGATCTTTTCCCGGAGGGACTACTGAAATGACGGACACCATTCTGTACATCGCGCTCGTCGCGGGTGCCCTGGCCCTGGTCTTGGCCGTGTACTACACCAGGGCGGTATTGGCCGCTCCCCAGGGCAACGAGCGCATGGTCGAGCTGTCGGCCGCGATCCGACAGGGGGCCATGGCCTTCCTCAAGCGCGAGTACATCTGGGTGTCGGTCTTCGTCGTGGTGATGGCCGCCCTCATCGCCATCCTCCTCGACTGGGGTCGTCCCTGGGGTGCGGTGGCCTACGTGTTCGGCGCCGCCCTCTCCGCTCTGGCCGGCTTCGTGGGGATGCGGATCGCCACCGCAGCCAACGCCCGGACCACCGAGGCGGCCCGAACCGGGGGGATCACCGCCGCGCTGCCGGTTGCGTTCCGGGGTGGTGCGGTGATGGGCTTCACGGTGGCCGGTCTCGGTCTGTTGGGAGTGGGACTCGCCTTCTGGCTCTTCGGCGAGGACGGCCCCCTGGCCGACCCCAACTGGGTCGACATCGTCACCGCCATCGGACTCGGCGGGTCGTCGATCGCGCTCTTCGCCCGTGTGGGTGGCGGCATCTACACCAAGGCGGCCGATATCGGCGCCGACCTGGTGGGCAAGGTCGAGGCGGGGATCCCCGAGGACGACCCCCGCAACCCGGCGGTGATCGCCGACAACGTCGGCGACAACGTGGGTGACGTCGCCGGCATGGGCGCCGACCTCTTCGAGTCCTATATCGGCTCGATCGTGGCCCCGGTCGCCTACTCGGCCCTGGTGTTCGGGGGGCTGGCGTTCCAGGCGGAGGCCATCATCTTCCCGCTGGCGGTGGCCGCCCTCGGCATGTTCGCCTCGATAATCGGATCGTTCCTGGTCAGGGCCAGAGACGAGTCTCATCTTGCCGCAGCCCTGCACCGTGGCACCAACTTCGCCATGATCGTCACCGCCGCCGGTGTCGCCGGACTCGCCTACTGGGTCTTTGGCGACCTCGTCGACAACTGGGTCGGCATCTGGATCGCGGTGGTGGCCGGTCTGGTCGTCGGCTGGTTCGTCGGGAAGATCTCCGAGTGGTTCACCTCCGACGACTACAAGACGGTCAAGGAGATCGCCCGCCAATCCCAAACCGGCCCGGCGACGGTGATCATCTCCGGGATCGCCGAGGGAATGCGATCCGCCGCCTACTCGGTCATGGTTGTGGCCGCCGGCATCGGCGCCGCCTATTGGGCGGGCGAGTGGGCGATGGGCGACGGTGGAGGGATCTACGGCGTGGCCATCGCCGCCATCGGGGTCCTCGCCACTCTCGGCATCACCATCTCGGTCGACGCCTACGGCCCGATCGCCGACAACGCCGGTGGGATCGCCGAGATGGCGCATCTCCCCCCCGAGGTGCGCGAGGCAACCGATGCCCTCGACTCATTGGGCAACACCACCGCGGCGGTGGCGAAGGGCTTTGCCATCGCCTCGGCTGCGGTCACCGCCCTGGCGCTGTTCAGTGCCTTCACCGAGGCGGTCAATCTCGAGACCATCGACATCTCATCCGCCCCGGTGACCATAGGTCTCTTTCTCGGGGCGATGTTCCCTTTCCTGTTCGCCTCCCTGACCCTGAACGCGGTGGGCCGGGCTGCGGGGAAGATGATCGACGAGGTGCGTCGCCAGTTCCGTGAGATCACCGGTCTCCGGGAGGGCCATCCCGATGCCAAGCCCGACTACACGACGTGTGTC
>Ga0256867_10000779_pt1 | contig 12946 bp, 8 predicted proteins | sample RVTome_15_FD_185939 | JGI IMG/M metagenome (GOLD analysis project Ga0256867, IMG submission 185939) | Soil microbial communities from uranium-contaminated site in the Upper Colorado River Basin, Wyoming, United States - RVT150D86 (HiSeq) ... | reverse complement strand
ATACACCACCGGCTCCTTGCTGTCCGGGAAGTAGACGTCCTTGCCCTTCTCGTTCACCAGCCTGACCGCCGGCCGCACGTCGCGGCCCGCGGCACCGCGCTGCTTCGGGTCGATGGCGGCGACGCTCGACAGGCCGGTGTGCTCGTCCACCCGCCCCTCGACGGTGACGCCCTCGATGAAGTCCTTGAATCGCAGGATGCCGGCCGCCTCGGACACGACCGGGTGGGTGTGCGGATCCCAGGTTGCCGCGATCACGCCCGGCTTAACCTCGGCGCCGTCGTCGACCATGATGTTCGCGCCGTAGGGAATCTTGTAGCGCTCGCGCTCCCGGCCGAATTCGTCGATCAGTCCCAGCTCGCCGGAGCGGGAGACCGCCACGAGATGGCCCCGCTCGTGCCGCACGGTCTTGATGTTGTGCAGCCGGATCGTGCCGTGCCCCTTGATTTCCACGTTGCTGCGCGCCGCGGCCCGCGAGGCCGCGCCGCCGATGTGGAACGTGCGCATGGTCAGCTGCGTGCCGGGCTCGCCGATGGACTGCGCCGCGATGACGCCGACGGCCTCGCCGATGTTGACGCGATGGCCGCGTGCCAGGTCGCGCCCGTAGCACTGCGAGCAGACGCCGTAACGCGTCTCGCAGGTGATGGGCGAGCGGACCCAGACCTGGTCCACGGAGAGCTGCTCGAGCTCCTTCACCCAGCGCTCGTCCAGCAGCGTGCCGGCCTCGGCGATGATGTCGTCCGTGCCCGGCCGGAATACGTCCCGGGCCACCACGCGACCCAGCACGCGCTCGCGCAGCGGCTCGACGACGTCGCCGCCCTCGACCAGCGGCGACATGAGCAGGCCGCGCTCCGTGCCGCAGTCCACCTCCGTCACGACCAGGTCCTGAGCCACGTCGACCAGGCGGCGCGTCAGATAGCCGGAGTTGGCGGTCTTCAGCGCCGTGTCCGCCAGTCCCTTGCGGGCGCCGTGCGTGGAAATGAAGTACTGCAGGACGTTCAGGCCCTCGCGGAAGTTCGCCGTGATGGGGGTCTCGATGATGCTGCCGTCCGGCTTCGCCATCAGGCCGCGCATGCCGGCGAGCTGCCGGATCTGCGCGGCGGAACCGCGGGCGCCGGAATCGGCCATCATGAAGATCGAGTTGAAGGACTTCTGCCGCGCCGTTTTGCCGTCGAAGCCGGTCAGCTCCTCGGTGCCGAGCATGTCCATCATGGCCTTCGCCACCCGGTCGTTCGTGTGCGACCAGATGTCCACGACCTTGTTGTAGCGCTCGCCGTTGGTGATGAGGCCCGACGCATACTGGTCCTGGAAGTTCTTCACCTCGATCTCGGCCTCGGTGAGGATTTCCGGCTTCTCGGCCGGGACGACCATGTCATCCACCCCGAACGAGATGCCTGCGCGCGTCGCGAAGCGGAAACCCGTGTACATGAGCTGGTCGGCGAACACGACCGTCGTCTTCAGGCCGAGGCGGCGGTAGCATTCGTTGATGACCGCCGAGATGGCCTTCTTGTTCATGTCGCGGTTGAACATCTCGAACGGCAGGCCGGCGGGCAGGATCTCCGACAGCAGGGCGCGGCCGACCGTGGTCTTGACCGTGTGCGTCTTCGGCGCGATTTCGCCGTCCTCGCCCAGCACGCCCTCGGTGATGCGCACGCGGATGCCGGCCTGCAGGTCGACGGCCCGGTTCTCGTAGGCGCGATGCACCTCGCGAACGTCCGAGAACATGCTGTTCTCGCCCTTCACGTTCAGGCGCTCGCGCGTCATGTAGTACAGGCCGAGCACCACGTCCTGCGACGGCACGATGATCGGCTCGCCGTTCGCCGGCGAGAGGATGTTGTTGGACGACATCATCAGCGCGCGGGCCTCGAGCTGCGCCTCGAGAGACAGCGGCACGTGCACCGCCATCTGGTCGCCGTCGAAGTCGGCGTTGAATGCCGTGCAGACGAGCGGGTGCAGCTGGATGGCCTTGCCCTCGATGAGCACGGGCTCAAACGCCTGGATGCCGAGGCGGTGCAGCGTCGGCGCCCGGTTCAGCATGACCGGATGCTCGCGGATGACCTCCTCGAGGATGTCCCAGACCTCGGGCCCCTCGCGCTCCACGGCGCGCTTTGCCGCCTTGATCGTGAGTGCCTCGCCGCGCAGCTGCAGCTTGTGGAAGATGAACGGCTTGAACAGCTCGAGCGCCATCTTCTTCGGCAACCCGCACTGATGCAGCTTCAGCGTCGGACCGACCACGATGACGGAGCGGCCCGAGTAGTCCACCCTCTTGCCGAGCAGGTTCTGGCGGAAGCGCCCCTGCTTGCCCTTGATCATGTCGGCGAGCGATTTCAGCGGCCGCTTGTTCGTGCCCGTGATCGCGCGACCGCGCCGGCCGTTGTCCAGCAGGGCGTCCACGGCCTCCTGCAGCATGCGTTTCTCGTTGCGCACGATGATGTCGGGCGCGTTCAGCTCGAGCAGGCGGCGCAGGCGGTTATTGCGGTTGATCACCCGCCGGTACAGGTCGTTCAGGTCCGAGGTCGCGAACCGGCCGCCGTCCAGCGGCACGAGCGGACGCAGGTCCGGCGGCAGCACAGGCAGTACGGTCAGCACCATCCACTCCGGCTTGTTGCCCGACTCGATGAACGATTCGACGAGCTTCAGCCGCTTGGACAGGCGCTTGATCTTGGTCTCGGAGTTGGTACCGCCGATGTCGTCGCGCACCCGGACGACCTCGGCGCGCAGGTCGAGCGTGTGCAGCATCTCGTGGATCGCTTCGGCGCCCATGCGGGCGTCGAACTCGTCGCCGTGCTGCTCGATCGCCTCCAGGTACTGCTCGTCGGTCAGCAGCTGGCCGCGCTCGAGCGGCGTGAGGCCCGGCTCGATGACGACGAACGCCTCGAAGTAGAGCACCCGCTCGATCTCGCGCAGGGTCATGTCGAGCATCAGGCCGATGCGCGAGGGCAGCGACTTCAGGAACCAGATGTGCGCAACCGGGCTGGCCAGCTCGATGTGGCCCATGCGCTCGCGCCGCACTTTCGCCTGGGTCACCTCGACGCCGCATTTCTCACACACCACGCCGCGATGCTTGAGGCGCTTGTACTTGCCGCACAGGCACTCGTAGTCCTTGATCGGACCGAAGATCTTGGCGCAGAACAGTCCATCGCGCTCCGGCTTGAAGGTCCGGTAGTTGATGGTCTCCGGCTTCTTGACCTCGCCGAACGACCACGACCGGATCATTTCGGGCGACGCGAGCCCGATGCGGATCGCATCGAAATCCTCGACCGGTGTCTGCTGCTTGAAGAGCTTCAGAAGATCCTTCATCACTTCACCTTGCCCCGAAGGGGCTCAATCATGTGTCGCACGCTGCCAGACTGCGGAAACCGCCGCTTCACTCCTGTTCCAACTCGATGTTGATGCCGAGCGAGCGGATCTCCTTGACCAGCACATTGAAGGACTCCGGCATGCCGGCGACCATCTGGTGCGTGCCGTCCACGATGTTCTTGTACATCCGCGTGCGGCCCAGTACGTCGTCGGATTTCACCGTGAGCATCTCCTGCAGCGTGTAGGAGGCGCCGTAAGCTTCCAGCGCCCAGACTTCCATTTCGCCGAAGCGCTGCCCGCCAAACTGCGCCTTGCCGCCCAGCGGCTGCTGGGTAACGAGGCTGTACGGTCCGGTCGACCTGGCGTGCATCTTGTCGTCCACCAGGTGATTGAGCTTCAGCATGTACATGTGGCCCACGGTGACCTGGCGGTCGAACGCCTCGCCCGTCCGGCCGTCTATCAGGATCGCCTGGCCTGATTCCGGCAGACCGGCGAGCCTGAGCAGTCCCTTGATCTCGTCTTCGGTCGCGCCGTCGAACACCGGGGTGGCCATCGGGACACCGTTCTTCATGTTGCTGGCCAGCTCGAGGATCTCCTCGTCCGTCAGCGACGCGATGTCCTCGTCTTTGCCGCCGGTGCGGTTGTAGATCTGCTCGAGGAAGCCACGCAGCTCGGCCACGTTTTGCTGCTGGGCCTCCAGCATCTGCCCGATGCGCAGGCCGAGGCCCTTTGCAGCCCAGCCGAGGTGCGTCTCGAGCACCTGTCCGACGTTCATGCGCGACGGCACGCCGAGCGGGTTCAGGACGATGTCGACGGGCGTGCCGTCCTCGAGATAGGGCATGTCCTCCACCGGCACGATCGTCGAGATGACGCCCTTGTTGCCGTGGCGGCCGGCCATCTTGTCGCCCGGCTGGATACGGCGCTTCACGGCCAGGTACACCTTGACCATCTTCAGCACGCCGGGGGCGAGGTCGTCGCCCGCGCGGATTTTGCCCTTCTTCTCTTCCAGCTTGCGGTCGAACTGCTCGCGCTGCTGGGCGAGGCGCTCGCGGATGCGCTCGAGCTGGGTCGCCGACTCCTCGCTGCGGAGCCGGATCTCGAACCACTTCTCGCGCGGCAGCTCGCCCAGGTAGGCCTTCGTGATGACGGTGTCGGCCTTCAGCTTGTTCGGGCCGCCTGCCGCCTTCTTGCCGACCAGCATCCTCTCGACGCGCTGATAGATGTCGTCCTCGAGAATGCGCAGCGTGTCGTCCAGGTCCTTGCGGACCCGCTCGATCTCCGCGCGCTCGATCGACAGGGCGCGGGAGTCCTTCTCCACGCCGTCGCGCGTGAAGACACGCACGTCGATTACCGTGCCATCCATACCCGGCGGGACGCGCAGCGACGTGTCCTTCACGTCCGACGCCTTCTCCCCGAAGATGGCGCGCAGCAGCTTCTCCTCCGGCGTGAGCTGCGTTTCGCCCTTCGGCGTGACCTTGCCGACGAGGATGTCGCCCGCCATGACCTCGGCCCCGATGTACGCGATGCCCGCCTCGTCGAGGTTGGCCAGCGCCGACTCGCCAACGTTCGGGATGTCGGCGGTGATCTCCTCCGGCCCCAGCTTCGTGTCGCGCGCGACGCAGGTCAGCTCCTCGATGTGGATCGTCGTGAAGCGATCTTCCTTGACGACCCGCTCCGAGATGAGGATCGAATCCTCGAAGTTGTAGCCATGCCAGGGCATGAAGGCGACCAGTAGGTTCTGGCCCAGCGCCAGCTCGCCCATGTTCGTGGACGGGCCGTCCGCCAGCACGTCCGCACGGGCGATGACGTCGCCTTCCTTGACCAGCGGGCGCTGGTTGATGCAGGTGTTCTGGTTGGAGCGCTGGTACTTCGTCAGGTTGTAGATGTCCACGCCGGCCTCGTCCGCCGCCGTTTCCTCGTCGTTTACCCGCACGACGATGCGCGAGGCATCGACGGAGTCGACTACGCCGCCGCGCCGCGCGACCACGGTGACGCCCGAATCCACGGCGACTGCGCGCTCCATTCCGGTTCCCACCAGCGGCGTATCCGACCGCAGGGTCGGCACGGCCTGGCGCTGCATGTTCGATCCCATCAGCGCGCGGTTGGCATCGTCGTGCTCCAGGAACGGAATCAGCGAGGCGGCGACGGACACGATCTGCTTCGGCGACACGTCCATGTACTGGATCAGGTCCGGGGTGCCCATGGTGAACTCGTTGCGGTGCCGGCACGAGATCAGGTCGCTCACGAACTCGCCCTTGGGGCCGAGCTCGGCATTCGCCTGAGCGATGACGTACTGGCTCTCCTCGATGGCCGACAGGTACTCGATCTGGTCGGTCACCTTGCCGTCCACGACCTTGCGATACGGCGTCTCGAGGAAGCCGTAGTCGTTGGTCCGGGCATAGACGGACAGCGAATTGATGAGCCCGATGTTCGGACCTTCAGGCGTCTCGATCGGGCACACGCGGCCGTAGTGCGTCGGGTGCACGTCGCGAACCTCGAACCCGGCGCGCTCGCGCGTCAGGCCGCCGGGTCCCAGTGCCGAGACGCGTCGCTTGTGCGTGACCTCGGAGAGCGGGTTGTTCTGGTCCATGAACTGCGACAGCTGCGAAGAGCCGAAAAACTCCTTCACGGCGGCCGCAACCGGCTTGGCGTTGATCATCTCCTGCGGCATGAGCCCCTCGGACTCCGCCAGCGTCAGGCGCTCCTTCACGGCGCGTTCGACGCGCACGAGACCGATGCGGAAAGCGTTTTCCGCCATCTCGCCCACGCTGCGGACGCGGCGATTGCCCAGGTGATCGATGTCATCCACGTTGCCGCTGCCGTTGCGGATGTCGCACAGCGTGCGCAGCACCGAGATCACATCGGAGGACACGGCGGCGTCGTTCTCGCCGAACTCAGCGTAAAGCTTCTTGGATTCCTCGTCCTTGCGGCGCGAGAAGTAGCGCCCGTCGTACAGCACGCCCGGGCCGACCACCGCCTCGCGGTTGACGCGGCGGTTGAACTTCATGCGGCCGACGCCGGACAGGTCGTAGCGCTCGGGATTGAAGAACAGGTTGTGGAACAGGTTCTCCGCGGCCTCGCGCGTCGGCGGCTCGCCGGGGCGCATCATCCGGTAGATCTCGACCAGCGCTTCGAGCTGGCTGCGCGTGGGGTCGATGCGCAGCGTCGTCGACAGGTAGGGCCCGCGGTCGAGGTCGTTGACCCACAGGGTGCGGATCGACTTCACGCCTGCCTTGATGAGCTTCTTGACCGTATCGGGGCCGAGCTCGTCGTTGGCCTTGGCGAGCAACTCGCCGGAGGACTCGTCCGCCACGTCGTGCGCGAGCACCTTGCCCTCGAGGTAGTCGGCGGGCACGGGCAGCGTGCCGATGCCCGCGGCGCTCAGCTTGCGGACGTGCAGCGCGGTGATGCGCTTGCCTTCCTGGACGATTACCTCGTCGCCGATCGCGATATCGAAGCTGGCCGTCTCGCCCTTGAGGCGCTCGGGAATCAGCTTGAGCCTGATCTCCTTGCCGAGCTCGAACTCGTTCGTCTCGAAGAACAGCCCGAGCATCTCCTCGTCGCTGTAGCCGAGCGCGCGCAGCAGGATCGAGACCGGCAGCTTGCGGCGCCGGTCGATGCGGGCGAACAGCGCGTCCTTCGCATCGAACTCGAAATCCAGCCAGGAGCCGCGGTACGGGATCACGCGCGCGGAGAACAGCAGCTTGCCGGAGCTGTGCGTCTTGCCGCGGTCGTGATCGAAGAACACGCCGGGAGAGCGGTGGAGCTGCGAGACGATCACGCGCTCGGTGCCGTTGACGATGAACGTGCCGTTCTCCGTCATCAGCGGCAGCTCGCCGAGATAGACCTCCTGTTCGCGGATGTCCTTGACCGGCTTGGAACCACCCGAGGCTTCGCGATCGTAAATGACCAGGCGGACCTTGACGCGCAGCGGCGCGGCGTAAGTCAGCCCTCGCACCTGACACTCCTTCACGTCGAACGGCGGCTCGCCGAGCCGATAGCTGACGTACTCGAGCGCGGCATTGCCCGAGTAGCTGACGATCGGAAACACGCTGCGGAACGCGGCGTGCAATCCCACGTCCTCGCGGTTGCCCTCGACAACCTCCGCCTGCAGGAACCTGAGATACGAATCCAGCTGGATGGACAGCAGGTAAGGCACCTCGAGAATGCTCGGGCGCTTGCCGAAGTCCTTGCGGATCCGCTTCTTCTCTGTAAAGGAATACGCCATCTGGCTCACCTTCGAATTCGGCTCAAGTGCTCACCCGATCCTGCCGGGGGATCGGGTACCCGGGCCGGCGGCCCGGGCAGGAAATGGACAAGAGCGGGAGCAGGCCGGCGGCAGAGCCACCAGCCTTCCCGCGGTACAGCTTGTGAACCGGTGCGCGCAGCGGTTACTTGACCTCGACGCTTGCGCCGGATTCCTCGAGCTGCTTCTTGATGCTCGCGGCCTCGTCCTTGGAAACGCCTTCCTTGACGGTCGCGGGCACGCCCTCCACCAGATCCTTGGCCTCCTTCAGGCCCAGTCCGGTGATCGTGCGGATGGTCTTGATGACGGCCACCTTGTTGGCGCCGAAACTAGACATCACGACGTCGAACTCCGTCTGCTCCTCGGCAACCGCAGCCTCGGCTCCGCCGGCCGGGCCGACCGCCATCGCCACCGGGGCCGCAGCCGACACGCCCCACTTGTCCTCCAGGTCCTTCACGAGCTGGGTGACCTCGAGGATGCTCATGTTGCTCAGAACGTCGATGATCTCTTCACGCGAAACAGCCATTGTCTTGACTCCAGTTCAGTACAGTGTTGCCCGATAGTTGTTCAGTGCCGCCTTAGGCAGCTTCCAGCTGATCCCGGCGCGCCGCGAGCAGGCGGGCGAACTGCGCCGCCGGCTCGTTGAGCGTCCGCACCAGCTGTCCGGCCGGTGCCTGGAACACGCCCAGCAGCATCGCCCGCGCCTGGTCCAGGGTCGGCAGACTGGCGAGCCGGTCCAGATCCGTCGGCGGGTACATCTGCCCGCCGATGGCGATGATCCGGGTCACCAGCTTGTCGTTTCCCTTGGCGAATGCCTTGATCACCCGCGCGGCGGAGCCGGGGTCCTCCGTCGAGAACGCCAGCACCAGCGGTCCCGTGAGCCCGTCCTTCATGCAGTCGAAGTCCGTCCCCTCGAGAGCGCGCCGCGCCAGGGTGTTCTTGACCACGCGCAGGTAGACGCCGGCATCCCGGGCCTCCTTCCTCAGCGCGGTCATCTGGCCGACGGACAGCCCGCGGTACTCGGCCGCGATGGCCGATTGCGCGGTCTCTGCGACCGTCTTCACCTCGGCGACAAGAGCCTTCTTGTCTTCCAGCCTCAGTGCCATGATGTCCTCCTGGCTAGATTGCCTTCATTCGAAGCGCCATCCGCGCGCTTCTCCCTGACGGTGACCGTCACCAGGATCGGCCTGACTCGGCAACACCGTCTGCGCAGGCATGCATTAAGGCCGCGAGGCCGCCTGCGGTCTCTGACGACGGCCGGCTCGCGCCGGCTCCATTGCAGTCCGTTGCCGTGATCACCGCGCCGGCGCAGTGCCGTCGCGGCGTCCACGCAGTCGTCCCTAGAACTCCAGCGAAGCCTGGTCCACCGGTATCCCCGGACCCATGGTCGAGGACAAGGTGACCCGCTTCATGTAGATACCCTTCGCGGCAGACGGCTTTGCCTTCTGCAGATCGGCGAGCAGGGCGCCCAGATTTTCCTTCAGGGCCCGGGTCTCGAAGTCCGCCTTGCCGATCGTGCAATGGATGATGCCGGCCTTGTCCGTGCGATAGCGGACCTGCCCCGCCTTGGCGTTTCTCACCGCCGTCTCGACGTCCGGCGTCACCGTGCCGACCTTCGGATTCGGCATGAGGCCGCGCGGCCCGAGGATCTGGCCGAGCTGACCCACTACGCGCATGGCATCCGGCGTGGCGATGACCACATCGAATTCCATGAAGCCGTCCTTGACGCGCTGGGCGAGGTCCTCGAAACCCACGATGTCGGCGCCGGCGGCCGTCGCCTTCTCGGCGTTCGCGCCCTGCGCGAATACCGCCACGCGCACGCTCTTCCCCGTGCCATGCGGCAGCACCGTCGAGCCGCGGACGACCTGGTCCGACTTGCGCGGATCCACGCCGAGGTTCACCGCGACGTCCACCGCCTCGAGAAACTTTGCGTTGGCGAGTTCCTTGACCATGCCCAGCGCCTGGTCGATCGCGTAGTACGTGCCGGGGCTGACCTTCTCCGCGAACTGCTTCGCCCGCTTCGTGACGCGCGCCATGACTAGAGACCCTCCACGTCGAGGCCCATGCTGCGGGCGCTGCCCGCAATCGTGCGCACGGCGGCATCCAGATCGGCCGCAGTGAGATCGGGCGTCTTGGTGCGCGCGATGTCCTCGAGTTGCGCCCGCGTCACGGTGCCGACCTTGTTCTGATTCGGCACGCCGCTGCCCTTGGCGACGCCCGCCGCTTTCTTGAGCAGCACGGCTGCCGGCGGCGTCTTCGTGACGAAGGTGAAACTGCGATCGCTGTAGACCGTGATGACCACCGGCGTCGGCAGGCCTGCCTCGATGCCCTGAGTGTGGGCATTGAAGGCCTTGCAGAACTCCATGATGTTCACGCCGTGCTGACCCAGCGCCGGTCCGACCGGCGGACTGGGGTTCGCCTGGGCCGCAGGAATCTGCAGCTTGATGTAACCCGTTACCTTCTTGGCCATTGATCTCTACCTGGTGTGGGTGATAACGCCTTGCGGCTCCCCGGGGGCTTCCCTTCCGTGAACGCCCCCCGTCCCTGGGGAGCGCTGCAGGCAAACCGTCTGCTCAGGCCTTCTCGACCTGGCCGAATTCGAGCTCGACCGGCGTGGCGCGACCGAGGATCTGGACCGCAACGCGCAGCTTGCTCTTGTCGTAGTTGACCTCTTCGACGACGCCGTTGAAGTCGTTGAAGGGCCCCTCGATCACGCGCACTACCTCGCCCGGCTCGAAGAGCACCTTCGGGCGTGGCTTCTCGGCGCCCTCCTGCACCCGCTGCAGGATGGCGTTGGCCTCGCGATCCGTGATCGGCGCCGGATGGTCGCTCGAGCCGCCGATGAAGCCGAGCACCTTGGGCACTTCCTTCACGAGGTGCCACGTCTCGTCGTCCAGCTCCATCTGGACCAGCACGTAGCCCGGGAAGAACTTGCGCTCGCTCTTGCGCTTCTGCCCTTCCCGCATCTCCACCACCTCCTCGGTGGGAACGAGGATCTCCCCGAACTTGTGCTCGAGACCCTTGCGGCGGACCCGCTCGATGAGCGATTCCTTCACCTTGTGCTCGAAGTTCGAATAGGCGTGGACGACGTACCAGCGCAGCGCCATGGCCCCTAGCCTCCCTGGCCCGTCAGCATGCGCGTCGCCCAGAGCAGGAACATGTCCAGCAGCCAGAAGAACACACCCATGACGATGACGAAGAAAATGACGACCAGCGTGGTCTGGAAAGTTTCCTGGCGCGTCGGCCACACGACCTTGCGCAGCTCCAGCCTCGCGGTCTGCGTGAAGCGCCACAGCGTATGACCCTGCGCGCTGGTCATGAACACGACGGCCGCGATGCCCATGGCGAACAGCACGCCGAGCCAGCGCAGCCAGGCAGCCGAATCGACGAACCAGTAGTAACCGACGATCCCGCCGAGCAGGACCGCGATGGCGAGCACCAGCTTCGCCGTGTCGAGTGCGCTGGCGCCCGTCGTTTCCGTCTTTGCGTTCATTTGCCGCCGTGTCTAGACGCATCGGCGCCCCGGGGGGCGCCTGCGATGTCTGGCAGGGCAGGAGGGAATCGAACCCCCAACCTGCGGTTTTGGAGACCGCCGCTCTGCCAATTGAGCTACTGCCCTGTAATGCTGCGGGTGAAGCCCGCCCTCATTCCCGCCTGTCGTTCCGGGCGCGGGCCCGGATCACGGCCGCCGGCGGGCCGACGGCCGGAGCCGATCTACTTCAGTACCTTTGCGACGACGCCGGCGCCGACGGTGCGGCCGCCCTCGCGAATCGCGAAGCGCAGCCCCTCCTCCATCGCAATCGGCGCAATCAGGTCCACGGTCATCTTCACGTTGTCTCCCGGCATCACCATCTCGGTGCCTTCCGGCAGCTCGCACATGCCCGTCACGTCCGTGGTCCGAAAATAAAACTGCGGCCGGTAACCCTTGAAGAACGGCGTGTGACGCCCGCCCTCCTCCTTAGTCAGGATGTACACCTCGGCCTCGAACTTCGTGTGCGGCGTGATCGAGCCCGGCTTCGCCAGCACCTGGCCACGCTCCACGTCATCGCGCTTCGTACCGCGCAGCAACACGCCCACGTTGTCGCCCGCCTGCCCCTGGTCGAGCAGCTTGCGGAACATCTCCACACCCGTCACCGTCGTCTTCGACGTGTCACGAATGCCGACAATCTCCACCTCGTCGCCCACCTTCACGATGCCCCGCTCGATGCGCCCGGTCACCACCGTGCCGCGCCCCGAAATCGAGAACACATCCTCGATCGGCATCAGAAACGCTCCGTCCACCGCCCGCTCCGGCTCCGGAATGTAGCTGTCCATCGCCTCCACCAGCTTGAAGATCGACGGCACCCCAATCTCGCTCGAATCCCCGTCAAACGCCTTCAGCGCCGAGCCAATAATGATCGGCGTGTCGTCACCCGGAAACTCGTACGTCGACAGCAGGTCCCGAACCTCCAGCTCCACCAGCTCCAGCAGCTCGGCGTCATCCACCATGTCCGCCTTGTTCATGTACACCACGATGTACGGCACGCCCACCTGCCGCGCCAGCAGTATGTGCTCCCGCGTCTGCGGCATCGGACCGTCCGCCGCACTCACCACCAGAATGGCACCGTCCATCTGCGCCGCTCCGGTAATCATGTTCTTGATGTAGTCCGCATGCCCCGGACAGTCCACGTGCGCGTAGTGCCGCTTCGCCGACTGGTACTCCACGTGCGCCGTCGCAATCGTGATGCCGCGCGCCTTCTCCTCCGGCGCATTGTCAATCTGGTCGTAGCCCCTCACCTCACCACCAAACTTCTCCGCCATCACCTTCGTCAACGCCGCCGTCAACGTCGTCTTCCCATGGTCCACATGACCAATCGTCCCCACGTTGACGTGCGGCTTCGTGCGCTCGAACTTTCCCTTGGACACGGCGAATACCTCTTGTCTTGATCTGGTCGGAGCGTGGCTTAGGAGGCCTTCTTGATCACGGCCTCGGCGACGTTGTTCGGAGCCTCGTTGTACTTGCCGAACTCCATGGAGTAGGTAGCGCGGCCCTGGCTCATCGAGCGCACGTCGGTCGCATAGCCGAACATTTCTGCCAGTGGCACCTCGGCGCGAATGATGCGCCCGGCCGGAGACTCCTCCATGCCCTGCACGAGCCCGCGCCGCCGGTTCAGGTCGCCCATCACGTCGCCCATGTAGTCCTCGGGGGTGACGACCTCTACCTTCATGATGGGCTCCAGGAGGACGGGCTTCGCCTTCTGGCAGCCCTCCTTGAAGGCCATCGACCCGGCGATCTTGAATGCCATTTCGCTGGAGTCGACCTCGTGGTACGAGCCATCGAACAGCGTGACCTTCACGTCGACGACCGGGTAGCCGGCCAGCACGCCGCTGCCGAGTTGCTCGCGGATGCCCTTGTCCACAGCC
>Ga0256867_10000778_pt1 | contig 12961 bp, 12 predicted proteins | sample RVTome_15_FD_185939 | JGI IMG/M metagenome (GOLD analysis project Ga0256867, IMG submission 185939) | Soil microbial communities from uranium-contaminated site in the Upper Colorado River Basin, Wyoming, United States - RVT150D86 (HiSeq) ... | reverse complement strand
AGCGTCTTGCCAATCCTTCCGCAAACGGCCCAATGCCTTCTCGCAAGAACAGATCTTCTGCGACCGACTCTGCGGCATGCATCATCAATGGCAACCTTTCGCTCTGGGCCAACTCCGCGATCAGCTCGAGCTGAGGTCCGCAAACCGTGTAAGGCGCGTGTGGCGAAACACCTGCGCGCACAAGATTGCTCTCGATTGTCCGAAGCTCATGAATCTTCGCTTTGAGTTTTTCAAAATTCTCGACGACCAGTTTAGGATCTGGTCCGAACGATTCCTGGTAAACAACTCCTCGCATTCCCACATCACTAAGGGCTTGCATGCTAATCGGTGCCGCATCGCTTGCGTCACCCACACACGTGATTCCGGCCCGCACCGCTTCGCATGCGCCCCAGACGGCAGAAACGCGAATATCATCCGGAGTTAAGACCTCGAGTCGTGCGATGGTGAGTTTTCTGAGCCACGCAAAGAAATCAGTTTCCTCGTTTTCGAGGTAACCGCGCAACGCAGTGAGCTCAAGATGAGTATGAGTATTGATGAGTCCCGGCAGGATAACTGTCTCACCGAGATCTTCGAAACGAAACTCTGGAAACCTCTCGACGATCTCGGCGCGACTACCGACTCCAACGATGCGCTCGCCTTTCACTGCCACGGCACCGTTCTCGATCGGTGAACTTGAAACGGGAACGACCCAACGCGAGGAATAGATATTCGTCATAAATACAACCACGGACCTGTCACGGATAACACCGATCTGCGAAATCCGCGTTAATCCGTGGCTCTCGATGATCTTGAACTCTTGACCTGCCGGTAGCGTTGCATGATCGAAATCACATACGCCTTCGTGGAGGGAATGTCGATTCGATTAATGAACTCCGCGCCCGACTGGACACTTCCGGGCTCTTGAGGCCGGCTCCACTCAACGGCGCGGCTTGGTCCTGCATTGTAAGCGGCGATCATTCTCAGCTCGGCCTCCGGCGCATCCTGAAACTGCTCGTAAATCTTTTCCAGGTACCAGCAGCCGATCTGAATGTTGCGCTCCGGATCGCGCAGGAGACTCTCGGGGTCGGTAGCCATCTGTCGTTCGAGTTCGCGCATTCCCGTTTCGGTGGCCCACTCACGGCCCACCGTCGGCGTTACCTGCATCAAACCGATCTCGCCATCCCTGCCGGTCTTCCACGGACTGAAGTAAGTCTCTTCATAGATGATGCTCCAGACGAGGTCCGCATCAACGCGATAGATAGAAGCTTGCCTTGCGATTAATGGGTCGAAGCGGTGAATCCAATAACGATTGAAAGCGAAAACAGCGAGAAGCAGTGTGAGGGCTAAAAGAATAACGACAATGATGCGTCTCATAACATTGCCGATTGCCAATTGCCAATTGCCAATTTGACGGATTCATTGAATCGGCAATCGACAATTGGCAATTGGCAATGCTCTCTAGTTTCTCCTTCTGAGGCTGGTCCAGAAACTCGCGCGCGCGCAAGCATAATCGACGCCCTCATAACGTGAACGCAGAGCATGTTCGTCAAGCACATGTCCCTGAAGCCAAACCTCCGCGTCGAGCGTGGCCCCGACAGTCAGCGTGTCGCCGCGCAACGCGCGTTGATTGACTAAAACTTCGAGCTTGATGCGTTCCAGATCGAGGTGAATCCAGAAAAGTTCGCCTCCGGAAAGCGGGTTTTTCAAGGGCTTGAAAGCGATGACGCGACCCGACAAACTCCAGTCGTTCTCATGCGCCGCCCTGGCGGGCGCGGCTTTCTCCAGCGGCATCCAGCGCGTTTTTGTCTTACCTCGCCGCACCCGCGCGCGATAGGCGAGCCCACAAAGACCGACGTGCAACTCCTGAGCGCCAAAGCCGCCTGGTCCAACCTCCGTCAGGTTTTGCAATTCGAAGAGGACCTCGCAATCGGTTCCTTCGCGAAACCCGTGGATCACGGCCTCGCCTTCTTCGTCGTATTCAGTCAAAGCCCATGGCGCGATCGTTTGGATGTAACGAGCACGAAACCCCGGACGGCAATCGGCATAAAAGACATCGCCGCTACCCGATTCATAAAGCACGGTCCAGACCTCGAGCCCTTCTCCGAGTTTCCAGCAGCGGCCGTGTAAGACAGCTCCGCGCCTGCTGAGTTGTGTGGGCTCACCCTGGTCCCCTGCTCGTTCGGCGAGATAGTTAAAGGCTTTCTCGCTCGAAACCTCCAATCCGATCGTTTCAAAAGTTGGGTTCATAATTATTTTGGTACTTAGTGCTTGGTGCTTTGTATTTTGTTCCTGGTGTTCGTATTACTGATAGATACTACGCATGAGTACAAAGAACCAAGTACAAAGCGCAAAGATCAACGGACAACATTATTGCGCGCTGCGCTTTCGCTGTCTATGCTTTACCGGCTTTCCATTTCCATTCTCGGCGCGAGGAGCGCGCGTTCTGAAGCCGCGGATGACGCGTTGCGGTCCATGCGACGGTTGCATTCCAGACCTCACCATCTCTGCAAACAGATCCACATCGTAATCAGCCTCACGCGACATTTCTTCGCGGATCTCGTGCAAGACTTCTAAGAATTTTGGGCGACGATACATATGGCATTTCCGATTTGCGATTGCCGATTGTTACTCGTAATAAATCAATTCAAATCGACAATTGGCAATCAACTAACCTTCTCCGTTGCTTCCGACACAAGAAACTCCGGAGTCACTATCATCGGCACATAAAAACCGGCGGCCGTATTGAACAAACGTATTCGTGCCTGCCTGCGCACGTTTGCAAGATGGCCAAAGTTCCACGTCACCAGATAATCGATCTTGTGACACGAAGCAATCGCCACGTGCAGCGCATCGGCAATGTACTTGCGATGAAAAATGCCTCGCGAGATGTAACCGTCCGCCAGAATGGCCGCCTCTTCAGTAAGATCGACTTGTTCGAGATCGCGAATCAGTTTCAGATACGAACTTCGATGCGGCTCTTTCACTCGACCAAGTTCAGATGACACCAACGGTGAAATGGTCGTGCGGTAGTCGGGCATCTCGTGCTCCCACCATCTGATCGTCAGGTCGCGACGAAATGGCTCTCCATTATCCAGGTAGGCGCCAATCACCGATGTCTCCAGATAAAGGCCCTGTTTCATGGAGTTGACACCACTTCCGGATTGATACTCTCGACGCTCTTGGGTTTCTGATTCAAAGGTTCCAAACGCATTGCCCCCCTTGCAAAGTCAAAATAGACGCGGAAATGCCGCAGGAAATTACCACCTAAAATTCCGCTCTGAGTGAACCCCGCAGTCTCGTTTACAGGTTCCATATCAAGAACCGCAGCATTGATCTTTTCGAGACTGCTAAGACCAAGGCTCAATCTCGGCAGTTGCAGAAGTTTCACATCTTCCGTTATACCCGCTGCTCCAAAGACACGCATCTTCGACGGCTGAAGCAGGTCCAAGAGCTGCTCCTCCTGAGAAAGCTTTTCCGAAACTACGGTGATACTCGCCGCCGTATCAATAATGAAGTTGACGTTCTTGTCGAAGCCGTCGAGACCAACTTCTCCACTCAAAAACCCGCTTGAAGTGGTTCGCAACGGAACTTCGACCGCGCCGTCGTTTGGCGAAACAGGGGCAAGCGATTGAAACCCTTCCGGACGCCGGATTGCGGTCCAACTCTCAACCACGTCAGTCTGGTTCTGTCGGACCAAAGACATGCGCCTCGTGCCATAGTCAATCGATGCCAAAAACCTCTGGACCACTGCAAGCCCAAGATACCCATCCACCGGAATGTGGTTGTCGAAGAACTTTCTAATGTAGACAGGTACGTTTTCAACCTTGACCGTGCCAATCTCAATCGAGTCGACAAAGCCATAAACAATTTCAAACTTTCCTCCGCCGCCAACCGCGCGCGCGAGGCCGCCTTTCGCCACCGATCTTATACCGAGACGTTTGGCCGTCTCTTCTGATATTACAGACATGCCTGATCCCGTATCGAGCACAAAGCGCAGCGGTTCCTTCCGGCCGTTTATGCGCACCTGAAGGATCGGACGATTGTCAGTTGCTTCAAAAGAAACGGACGAACGCTCACCGCTCGGCACGTACAGTGAACCTTGTCGACCGAGGTACCGGAGAAAGTCGATCAGGCCGAGAATTCGTGCACGCCGATCAACATCGGTCTTCGGTGCAATCCTGAGGAATCTCTCGTATGAATCGGCCGCCTCTTTGTACTTCTCACTTCGCGCGGCTGCCTGTCCCAGGTGGAAGATAAAGTCAGGCTCATCAGGATCCAGGCTGACCGCTTTGCGCAGAGCGGAAATCGCCAGCGACAAACGATTCTCATAAAAGTCGACCATTGCCAGCCCGGCTACCGCCAATGCTTCGTTTTCGTCCAGGGCCAACGCCGTTTTAAACTCCTCAACTGAGAGATGAAACTCACCAGCACCCAGGATCGCCGCGCCAAGCAGTGCATGGGCACGCGCCGACAGTGGATCAAGCATGATCACGCGCGCGGCATTATCGTAAGCGCCCTGCAGACTTCTTTGCTTCAGCAGAGCAAAACTCAAACCAAGCCGCGCTTCGATGTCGTGCGCGTCTTTGCCGAGTAGATCTCGGAAGATCTTTTCAGCCTCTGGGTAGGCGCCCTTGCGCAGTGCTTTGTGGCCCTTGTTGTAAGCCTTCTTATCAGCGGAACCGGAAGCAGCGTGAGTCGCACCGGCGAGCGCAAAACAAAGCACGAAGGCGGCCACACTGAAGGCCGCCATCCGGAAAGGACACCTACTGTTATTACATTGCATGCTTCACACCCTCTGAGTGATCGTCAGCTTCGCGCATCAACGGTTACTTTAAGACTTCTCCCGTCTTCATGGACCAGAGAACCAAATCGAGCTCGTCGAAGTCAATTCCAATGTCGCGTGCGAACCGAACCAGTTGCCGCTCGATCTCCAGATACTTCCTTCGTGTTGAAGGTGGCTTGGCAGTATCGATCACTCCGACTTCAGCCAAACATCGCATCACGTGTTTATCAAGAATCGCGTGGCCTTTTACGCCGATATTTCGCAGAAAGTGGCTGGCTTCTTTGTAGCCCAACCCCTTGACTTGCTTTTCCTGGGCCAGCCAATCGCGCCGCTCGTATGGATCTGAAAAACTGCGCAAACGTTTTCGCAGCGCCATGCCGCAGTCGGCATGAAAATAGTTTCTCGTAGTAACAATGTAACGCGGCCGCGCCAACGGAAAACGATGTGCGCCAACTTTCTTCAAGGCGGCCGTCATCGCATCCGAGTCGCCATCAAGAAGCAGCGGTCGCACAGCGGCAACAGAATTCAGTCCCATGCGAGCAGACGCGCCGGCAGTGAAAATACAATAGGCTAGCTCTTCCCAGAGCCGGGCGTCAGATCCCTTGCGCCAAACTTCTTCAAACTCACGGAGCCTCTTCCGAATTTCTTTGCGTCGCGCTCGGTGAGTGGCCACCACTCTTTCAACTGTGACAGGTTCTTGATTGCGTTGCACTGTAGTTTGTCAACATGGCGATTCTATGAGCGTGTCGGAATCATTGTCAACGACTTAGGTCTTTCGGTCTTGGTCGGCCACGGATTACACGGTTCGACACAGGTCAGACTTTCCGATCCGTGTAATCCGTGGCTGGAACAAATTTCCTCAACCACTCAAAAGTCGGCTATGATGGTTGGTGGTTTGGCCCGGCAGCTCTTGAACATCCCCGATCAGTTTCCGTGCATCAAAGTTGCTCTCCCTCACAAATCCCAGATATGACTTGTAGATTTACAAATAAGATAAGGGCGCGTTGGCTGATCGCTGTTTTTGTGCTCGTCGTTGGACTCTGTGCGAATACGTTTGGCCAGATTCCTGTCGAAAGCTCGCTGCCCCAACAGCAGCCGCAAGCTTCACCTGCCAACGGCGCCGACTCGGTCCGGCCGCTTTACGGCGTGCAGGGAGTGCTGGTTGAGACTCTCGATGGAAAGCTCGTCTCCTCACAGGCTGAGGACCAACAGTTCAATCCGGCGTCAACATTGAAACTCGCGACCGCGTTGGTTGCATTGCGCACGCTCGGTCCGGAGCACCGGTTTGCTACGGGTGCGTGGGCTGACGGAGTGCTCGACAAAACCAACGGCGTACTGAGCGGCAGTCTGTACATTTCAGGACGCGATCCGTCGTTTAACTATGAACATGGTGTGTTGCTGGCGCGTGAGCTGAATAAATTGGGCATCAAGCAGGTTACGGGAGATCTTGTCGTCGCTCCTGGCTTTACGATGAATTTCGGCGCCTCTGCGCGTCGCTCCGGCGATCGCCTTTACGACACACTCGATGCGGCGCTGCGATACGCAGAAGCAGTGCGGGCCTGGAACTACGAACGAACATTGCTCAACGATCGAGCCAGCCTTGAAACAGTGCCGAGCGTAACCGTCATGGGCACAGTTAGTGTTAGTCCTGTCTCACCGTTTGCGAAGCTGCTTTTGACACAAAGGTCGAGCAAGCTGGCCGACATCCTCAAGGTACTCTTGTGCTATTCAAATAATTTCATGGCCGATCGCCTCGGTGAAAGGCTCGGTGGACCAGAGTTGGTGCGCCAACGCTTAATCAGCGATCTGGACTTTGCGCCGGACGATCTGAGGATTGCGACGTTAAGTGGACTCGGAGTGAATCGAATCTCGCCACGGTCCATGATGAAGATCTATAGGGCGCTGCTCGGGGAGTTGCGGAAACATAAACTGTCACCGACAGCAATTATGCCCGTAGCGGGCGTCGATCCGGGCACTCTCGAAGATCGCTTCACTGGTCTCGCGTGGCGTGGCAGCGTTATCGCAAAAACGGGCACGCTGATCAGGACTGATGGGGGTGCAAGCTCTTTAGTTGGCCAGATGAGAGCCGCAAATGGCGAGATCTTGCTTTTCGTGATTATGAATCAGCGAGGTAGTGTTTCGAGGTTCAGGGAGAACCAGGATTACCTTGTAATGCTCGTACAGAACACGCGCGGTGGACCAAAAGCTTTCGATTACAAACCGTTAATGCTCACCATGCAACTCTCTCACACTGAGAGCACTGTGGCAGATAGCGAAGAATACGAACCGCCGTCGAAGTTGAACTGAATCATTTTTCATTTGTCCTTTGACACTTTTCATTTGTCATTTCAGGCAGAGGCGGGCGCTGGATTCCAAAATGGCGAATGAGAAATGTCAAATGACATATGAAAAATGACTCCGATTCCGGCTAAAAACGCGCCCCGACAATCCGAAGATCGCCGGGGCGTTTACCGTCCAACTACGTCGCGGCGTGCGGCACCGCAGCAGCAGCGGACGATTTCTCTGATTTACCAACTCACTTAAAGTCGCAAAGCCCACCAGATTCCAAAAAAGCGACCACAGATTGACACTAATGAACTGATAAGCGGACTCCGTTTGATACGTGGCTAATCTTTCTATTGTGAAAGTCGTTTCCGTTCACTGTTACTTTTGGTAACGCGTGGGATGGACCAGGCTTGCCTCTTGACGAAGAATCCCCGAATTCTCGGGCATTCTGTAGCTGGCACACACATTGCTCCTTCGTTCGCGGGGAAGTTCCGCAAGCCCCTTAAAGTCTCTGCCATCGGAGGAGTGATGAGCGCCACTACAAGAATTAAAAGACGGAGAAAACCACGGACCCAAAAAGGCTTCTCGATGATGCAGTTGCTCATCACCCTCGCCGTGGTCAGCATTGTTTCTGCATTGGCGTTTCTGGGAATCGCCTCCGCGAAACAGCGAATCCGTTTAACGAACTCCTCTCGAATGCTTGCGAGCTATATCGAAAAGGCGAGAGTGGATTCAGTTCGACGCCATCCGATGACTTCAGACATGATGGCCGGCATCGAGGTTCTAAACGGTACAACCTACCGCGTAAAAATGGACTTCGATGGAGATGGAACGGTGGAGACTAAGAACATCACGCTTGATTCAGGAGTGATTTTCGCAACAGACCCAATCGCGCTCGTGTTTGATTGGCGTGGACGATTGGTAGACCTTCCCTTAACCGAAGTCAAAGTCAGTATCGCCATGCAGTGGGGCGATGATCCAAACGATCAACGGATTGTCGACGTTACGCGCTCGGGCGACGTTACAATCGATAGCGACGTTTATCTCGACGACATTCCAAACGTGAATGTGAACGTAGACGGATTAACCGGCATCGACTCCGGTTCAACCGTCAACGCCAACAATACAGCCACGCCAACACCCACCCCCGTGGACCCCATGGAGGAGGCTACACCAACCCCAACGCCGGAAGCTGATCCGACGCCGATCGCTGACCCGGATCCAACGCCAATAGATGAGCCAACGCCAACCCCAGAACCCACACCAACTCCGACTCCGGACTCCGATCCAACCCCCACGCCGGTCGCGGATCCAACTCCATTACCCACTCCGACACCGTGCACGGTCACAGTAACGACGAGTCCAAGTCCATTCACTTTTGCGAAGCACAGTGGCGGGAGTGTTAGTTTCACTGTCAATCCGAACGGCGCCGTCACCTTCACAAGTGGTCCGAACAATTTGGCAGTCACGCAGATTTCGGGCAACACTTTTAGTGTTCAGTCACTAAACAACACGCGTGGCAACTTCACGCTTATCTTTAATACGCCTTGTGGTTCGCAGTCTGTGAGCTTGAGCGTGACCAACTAACAGATCCAGGTTGAGGAGAAAAAGATGCAATCGCAAGTAAAGAACCGTCGGGAGAGAGGTTTCACATTGCTCGAGACAGTCTCAGCGCTTCTGGTGATGATGATTGGAGGGTTGGGAATCGCCGCCGTATTCACCTATGCGATCAAGAACAACACCGGATCAAGGGATCGCGCGGCAGCGCTGGCGGTAGCGCAACAGCAGATGGAGCATTATCGGACCTTAACTTTTCTGGATCCGGCTCTCACAGCGACACCGACCACAGTCACGCCTGTCACTGTCACCAGCGCAGGACGCACCTACTCGGTGCGGACGACAATCACCAATACCACCACGTCGCTCAAGACAATCAAGATCCAGGTGACGCCATTATTGAGCAGTGATCCGTGGGCGTTGGGTACTGTGGAAATAAGTGTGCAACGGTCTGCGTTTGCGCTGGGCCCATATTCCGGCGGTGCTTAAAAGGGATACCAGAAACAATGAACGACAATCTTAAATCCCAACGCGGCTTTTCGCTCATCGAACTGCTGATAGCCATGACGGTAACGGTCGTCATTGCCTCTATTGCGAGCACACTGGTGGCACAGTCATTTCGAATGCGAGCTCGTGAGGACACTCGTTCCGATGCAATCGCCGACGCTCATCGTGCACTCAACATAGTAACCCGAGAGATTGCCAACTCCGGCTTCGGATTAATCGACAACGGCGTCGTTCCCGGTGACACGGGACCTGGTTCGATAAGATTTCGCGCAAACCTGAACTCTTACACGCGTGATGCTGCGGGGAATCCAGTTTCAGGCAGCGAGTCTGTGAGCGATCGTGACGAAGACATCAAATACACGATGTACAACGACGACGCGGAGAATCGTCACTATCTAGTCCGTTACGATGCAATTCTGGGCGCGGTGGACCAACGGGAAGGCACTACAGTGCTGGCAAACAGGCTGGATAGTTTTCAACTCCGATATTTTGACAGCACCGGTACGGAGCTGGACGTTGCAACTACCCCCAGCGCCGTTATTAACGCGTGGAAAGTCAGGGTGACCGTAGGTGTCATACTTCCGGCGCTAGGCCAGCCCGGATCGCCTGGCTATCAACCCCAGTCGACCATCGACCTCGTTTCCGATGTGGTCTTGAGAAATACGAGTCAAATTACTTTCTAAGTGAGCCAATTGAGGTCTACAACAATGGATCGTCAAACAAGAACAGGATCGGATCGCCACGGTGAAAAGGGCGCCGCACTCGTCATTAGTATCTTAATCGCTACGCTGCTTCTTGCAGTCGCGGGAACGGTAATATTGACCAGCGGCATGTCTGCAACTACATCCATCGATGCCACTGCCGAGTTGCAGGCCTATTACGGCGCAGAGACGGGATTGGAAGCGACGTTGAACGTGCTCCGCGGGCACGTGGCTCCAAATGGAATCGCCAGCACTACCAAGATGGGATTTCGTAATGCAGTAGACCCTGCCAAATCAAACCATGCGAATGATACGGCCACGACCGCACGGCTCTCCGCGTGGCTTAACTATGGAAACGACTGGCTCGTTAGACCATCCGGCGCAAACTATGGCTATAGTGTCGTGGTGATGGATCCGGACGATCCAACGGGAGCCATTCGAAACGGGGACGCCACCTACAGACCCAAACGGATTCAGGTGCAGGCGACCGGGTATGGACCAAAGGGCTCAACCAAGCGCATGGAGATGATCGTCCAGAAGACCAGTTTTGATTTTACACCAGACGCAATGCTCTTGTTGCGAGGCTCTGACGAAGTTGTACCGCAGACCATCACGATGGATATTGGCGATAGCAATGCCAAGTTTTACACGGGGCACGATAACGCGGGCGCCGGAACGAACTTACCAACGTTTGGAGTGACTTCGGCGGCAGATCTGGTCGTAGTGAACGCCGCCATTACCAAAGGCGCCACGGTCGAAGAAGTTGCGGCGGAATTAGTGGCCATCGGCGATTTGCCTTCCTGGCTTCAAACCGCAGACGCTACTCGGTCCTTTCTGAACGACATGCAGGTCGTGGCGCGAAGTATGGGCCGTTACTATACGAGCTTCTCCGGTATTGCCGGAACCACTGCATCGCCGGCTTTCACATTTGTAAACGGTAATGCCACGCTCGACGCCGGCGCCGGCCTTTTAATTGTTACCGGCAACCTGGTCATGAACGGAAATCCGACCTTCAATGGTGTGATCCTTGTGCTGGGCGAAGGTACGATAAATCGCGAGGGCGGCGGCAATGGCAACGTCCTCGGATCGATCTACGTTGCGAGGTTTGCACGTTCGTGGCCAGCGAGTGAAAACGGCCAACCACATCCGTTCCTGGCTCCTATTTTCCACACGGGCGGCGGCGGTACTGCAAACCTGGAATACGACTCAGAGTGGGTGCAAAAGGCGAAAGACGCACTCGGCGATATCGTTCGCGACGTGCGCGAGTTTTAGACTATGTAAGGAATTGATCATCGGGGCATTAGGCCGACCGTTAGGGAGGGCTCAGCCTTTTACGCCGCTAAACCAATGAGCCCTCCCTAACGGTCGGCCTAATGCCCCGATGATCAATTCGTTACGGTACTGACCCGACCAACGATCACAACGGTTATTTCAAAACTGACCCACCACCGCGATCGGCAATGCTCTTGACACCGGCCAAGCGAAAAATCAATTATTGCGGCAGTGTCCGATATCCTACTTGTCGAAGATAAAGACAGTCTGCGTCGCGTACTGCGATTAACTCTCGAAAATGCCGGATACAGCGTGACGGAAGCGATTGACGCCCGCGCGGCGCTCAACGAAATCGCAACCTCCCGTCACCGGCTCGTGCTCACAGACCTGCGCATGCCAAACGGCTCAGGTTTGGACGTGCTGCGTTCGGCTCGTGCGGCAGATGCTGACGTACCCGTAATCGTCATGACAGCCTTCGGCTCGATTGATGAAGCAGTGCAGGCAATGAAAGATGGCGCGCACGACTTCCTTCAGAAGCCGGTCGATTCCAATCACCTACTCCTGCTTGTCGAGCGAGCGCTGGAACAGGCCCGGCTCAGAACCGAGAATATCCTGTTGCGAGAAGAATGGTCGCGCCGTTACGGTTTCCCGCGCATCCTCGGCGAGTCAGAGACTCTCAAACGCGCAGTAGGCGAAACGCAACGTGTGGCCCAAACCGAGGCGACTGTGTTGCTCCTCGGAGAATCGGGAACAGGCAAGGAGCTCTTTGCGCGTGCGGTCCATCATCTTTCTGCTCGTCGCGACAATCCTTTCGTAGCGATCAACTGCGCCGCCATACCCGAAACTCTGATCGAGAACGAACTATTTGGTCACGAGCGCGGCGCCTTTACGGGCGCCAGCGAGCGTCGTCAGGGTAAATTTGAATTAGCTTCAGGCGGCACTGTATTTCTCGATGAGATAGGTGAGTTGCCACTTGGCGTCCAGGGAAAACTGCTGCGGGCTATTGAAGAAAAGGTCGTCGATCGTATTGGCGGACGTGCGCCGGTTGCGGTCGATGTTCGAGTAGTAGCAGCCACAAACAAAGACCTGAAGGCGGCTGTTGAGAATGGGGAGTTTCGCGGGGATCTGTTTTTCCGGCTTGCGGTGTTCCCTATCGAAGTGCCGCCGCTCCGGGATCGCGGTGACGATATCGTCCTGCTGGCGCAGCACTTCGCTTCCGAGATCGGCCGCGAATTGCGAAGCCGCGAAGCGCAACTGAGTCCTGAAGCGATTGACGCACTGAAGCAGCACCATTGGCCAGGGAACGTTCGTGAGCTCGAGAACGCTATTGAACGCGCCTGTATTCTCTCGGACACCATGATGCTGCAGCCGGCGGATCTTGGCCTTGGACCATCTCTCGCGCGCGAAGCTGAATCTCTCGAACAGATCGATCTATCCGGCACATTGTCTGACGTGGCTCATCGCGCCCTGCGGGTTGTCGAGCGAAAAAAAATCCTCCAGGCACTCCAAGCAAACCTCGGCAACAAGAGTAAAACCGCCGAAGATCTTGGCGTCAGTTACAAAACGCTTCTCAACAAGATTAAGGAATACGCTCTCTGACACACGATGAAGGACGCCGACAACCTCGACGAGAGCAGTTCTACAACCGAAGGCAAACGGCCGTCTGAAACGGAGGCGTCACCTCACGAAGCTAAAAGAGTCGAAATCGTGCAGGAGGAAACTCCCGGTGACATCGCGGGTGAAACTCTGCAGCAGGTCGGCGAAACGACCGCGGAACCATCGGTTCATACAGATGTCAGCACTGGCAGATCTGCTTTCTTTGTAGGCGCCGGAATTCTCATCAGCCGTATCGTCGGGCTGGTGCGTCAGAGAATCT
>Ga0256867_10000776_pt1 | contig 12961 bp, 10 predicted proteins | sample RVTome_15_FD_185939 | JGI IMG/M metagenome (GOLD analysis project Ga0256867, IMG submission 185939) | Soil microbial communities from uranium-contaminated site in the Upper Colorado River Basin, Wyoming, United States - RVT150D86 (HiSeq) ... | reverse complement strand
CTCCAGGTACTCGATCTGAACCTTGGGCAGTTGGGCCTGGCTGGAGCTGGCGGTCGAGGACTGGTCGGCCGGTTGCTGCCGCTCCAGGTACTCGATCTGAGCCTTGGGCAGTTGGGCCTGGCTGGAGCTGGCGGTCGAGGACTGGTCGGCCGGTTGCTGCCGCTCCAGGTACTCGACCTGGGCCTTGGGCAGTTGGGCCTGGCTGGAGCTGGTAGTCGAGGACTGGTCGGCGAGTTGCTGCCGCTCCAGGTGTTCGAGGTAGCCCTTGTTCTGCTCCCATCCAGAAGCCGGATCGACGGTTGCCGTACTCTGGCCGCGCTGTTCGCCTTCGAAGGGCTCGGCCAGCGCGGCCGGCGCGACGACCAGGCTCAGTGCGAATGCGAGCACTCCAGCGGCCACGTTTCGGTTCTTGCGTGTCATGGTTCCCCCCAGGTAGTGCACTCCGCTTTTGCGGAATGGCGTCGAGGCGATGGATTGCGTGTTCGCCCCGTCGATTGGAAGAGGGCCCGCCCAGTGATGTGATACAGATCGCCCGGGACTGGCACGACCGATCACAACTAGGCAGCGAGTGCGTTAAGTACCCGATTGAGTGAGTTGTCGAGATTCCAGCGCTCACCGAGTTCCACCAAGGACTCCGGGTCGCGCGGGTGGCGCGGGAGGGCGTCGTCATATTCCGGGAGGGGGACGTCGGTCCGGACACGCACCACGTCTGGGGCGGCTTTGAGGTAATCGGCCGCTTCGGCAAGCCGGTGCCGGATGGTCGGTGACATCTCGGCGGCCGGGTCGTCAGTGGCCTCGAGCAGCCCTTCGATGCTGCCGAACCGCCCGATGAGCGTGGCCGCCGTTTTGTCACCGATCCCCTTCACACCGGGCAGGCCGTCGCTGGGGTCACCGCGCAACGTCGCGAAATCAGCGTAAGAACGTCCTGGAATGCCGTACTTGGCTGTGACGGCCGCCTCGTCGATCACCTCGTGCCTCCCGACGCCGCGAGCGGTGTAGAGAACCCGGACCCCGCGCGTGTCGTCGACCAACTGGAACAGGTCCCGGTCCCCGGTCACGACGTCCACCGGGCCGGGGTCGAGGGCGGCGAGCGTGCCGATCACGTCGTCGGCTTCGAACCCGGGAACGCCGACGTGGGCGAGCCCGATTGCAGTGAGGACATCGATGATGATCGGGACTTGCGCCTCGAGCGCGGCTGGGACGTTCTCCGCGCCGGTAGCGGGATTGGCGAGCCGGTGCGCCTTGTACGAGGGAAGCAGCGCGACGCGGAAGGCCGGCCGCCAGTCGGCATCCAGGCACGCCACCAGGCGGTCAGGTGACCTGACGGTGATCAGGTGTGCGATGAAGTCGAGCAGGCCACGCACCGCGTTCACAGGGGTGCCGTCTGGGGCGGTGATCGAATCGGGTACGCCGTAGTAAGCGCGAAAGTACAGCGACGCGGTGTCGAGCAGCATGAGCCTGCCGCCGGCGGTGGCGTTCATGGGCGCTAGTCTCGCGCATATGTCGACGACGGACCGCGTAACCAGAGCCCAGCAGGCCACTGCCGCGGCAGGACTGGACGCCATCTTGGTCACGCCGGGGCCGGATCTTCGTTACCTGACCGGTTACGCGGCGATGCCGCTCGAGCGGCTCACCTGTCTGGTCGTGCCGGCGAGCGGGAATCCCACTCTCGTGGTGCCGAAACTCGAACGCCCGGCGGCCGAGGCATCAGGCGCAGGCGAGGTCGCCGAGATCGTGGACTGGCCGGAGACGGCCGATCCGGTCGCGCTGGTGGCCGGGATGCTGCCCACCGCCGGCCGGGTCGGGCTCGACGACCACATGTGGGCCGAGAAGGTCCTACGGTTCCGGGCGGCGATGCCGGCGACCGAGCAGGTTCTGGCCGGGGGAGTGCTCAGCGAACTGAGGGTTCGCAAGGCCGACGACGAGATCGAGGCGCTGCGCGAGGCGGGCGCCGCGATCGACCGGGTGCATGCGCGGATGGCGCAGTGGCTTCGCCCGGGCCGGACCGAGCGCGAAGTGGCCCGTGACATCGCCGATGCCATCGTCGTGGAGGGACACGTCCGGACTGATTTCGTGATCGTCGCTTCGGGTCCGAACAGCGCCAGCCCGCACCACGAGACGAGCGACCGGGTCATCGAGGCCGGAGATCCGGTAGTTGTCGACATCGGCGGCACTACCGAGGCGGGTTACTGCTCGGACGAAACCCGTACGTATGTGGTGGGGGAGCCGCCCGCGGAGTACGTCGAGGCGTATGCGGCGCTGCTTGCTGCCCAAGTCGCCGCCTGCGAACAGGTCAGGCCCGGGGTGACCGCCGAATCGGTCGATGCGGCGGCCCGTTCTGTCCTGGAAGAGGCTGGGCTCGGGACGTACTTCATCCACCGGACCGGGCACGGGATAGGTCTCGAGACGCACGAGGAGCCCTACATCGTCGCGGGCAACTCGACGATGCTCGAGCCGGGGATGGCGTTCTCGATCGAGCCGGGGTTCTACATCGCGGGCCGCTACGGCGCCCGGATCGAGGACATCGTGGTGATCACGCCGGGTGGAGTCGAGCGCCTGAACCTGCGTCCGCGGGAGCTCGTAGGGCTCTAGCGGGTCAGCGCCTGCAGTGCCAGATCGACGTCGGCTTCGGTCGTATAGAGGTGGAACGAAACGCGCATGCTGCCGCCGCGCACGGCGGCGCGGACACCGGCGGCCGCCAGCCGCTCATGCGCCCCGGGGACATTCACCGAGACGATCGCGGAGTCGCCGTCGGGAAGGCCCAGCCCGGCGCGGAACCGGTTCGCAAGGCCGACGTCGTGGTCGTGGATGGCGGCGATGCCGACTTGCTCGATGATTTCCAGCGCCGGCGCCGTGCCGACCCAGCTGAACCACGCCGGTGAGATGTCGAAGGCTCGCGCATCATTGGCCAGGCGTAGCGGAGGGCCGTAGTACGAGGCGTGCGGGTCCGCGCCGGCCCACCATCCGGCCTGCGACGGCACGAGCCGCTCCCGCAATTCCGGTCGCGTGACCAGGAACGCCGTGCCGCGCGGCGACAGCAGCCACTTGTAGGCTCCGCAGACGAGGGCGTCGCACCGGCCGGCGTCGACGGGAAGCCAGCCGCACGCCTGGGTGGCGTCCACGACCGTCATGGCCCCGGCTGCCGCGGCGGCCGATTGGATCGCGTCGAAGTCGGCGATCTCACCTGTAGCCGACTGCACCAGGCTGTACGCGACCAGGTCCGTACCGTCGTCGATTGCCGCCGCCAGTTTGGCGGCGGGCACGGTGTGCACCTCCACGCCTCGGCGGGCCTGGGCAAGCCACGGAAACAGGTTGGAGGTGAACTCCACGTCCGGCGTCACGACCCGGGCGCCGTCCGGCAGCGCAGCGGCTATCGGCGCCAGCAGTTGGGACACCTGGGCACCGGTCGTCACATCCGTCGGCGAGACGCCGGTCAGCCGGGCGAACGTTTCTCTCGCCCGCCTGGTGGATGCCCCCCACGGCTCCCAGTCGGACCTTCCGACCCGCCAGTCCGCCAGCGCGGCCTGCAGCGCGTCCCAGGCCGGTTGGGGCGGCAGTCCATAGCTGGCGGTGTTGAGATAACCCGGTTCCGGCTCGAAGAGCGCCTGTGCGTCGGTAAGGTCCACGAGCGTCATCCTGTCACTCGATCTGCCGTGCCGACTAAGGTGTCTGCTCGTGGAGGAGATCGACCGGCAGATCGTCAACCTGCTGTCCCGCGACGGCCGGATGAGCTACACGGACCTGGGCAAGGCGACCGGCCTGTCGACCTCCGCCGTCCACCAGCGGGTCCGGCGGCTCGAAGAGCGCGGCGTCATCCGCGGCTATACGGTCGTGGTCGATTACGATGCGATCGGGCTGCCTCTCACCGCGTTCATTTCGATCAAGCCGATGGACCCCAGCCAACCCGACGATGCGCCAGAGCGGCTGGCCGACTTCCCCGAGATCGAGGCGTGCCATTCGGTCGCGGGCGAGGAAAGCTACATCCTGAAGGTTCGCGTCGGCACGCCGGGCGAGTTGGAGGAGCTACTGGCCCGCATCCGCACCAAGGCGAGCGTGTCCACCCACACCACGATCGTGCTGTCGACCCCGTACGAAGCCCGTCCGCCGGCACGATGAATCGCACACCTGAAAGGCTCAGCCGTTGACGACCGATGCTGTGCTCGGCCCTCCCTATACCGCGCGGACGATCGAACTGACTCCAGATGAGGAAGGCGAAGTCGTCGCCACCCTGGTGAGTAGGCGTGCGCCTGAGCCGGCCGGCCGGGCGGTGCTGTACGTCCACGGCTACGTCGACTACTTCTTTCACGACCACGTCGCCCAGTTCTGGGTCGATGAGGGCTACGACTTCTACGCCCTGGATCTTCGCAAGTACGGACGGTCCATCCGGCCGCATCAGACACCCGGGTACTGCGCCGACCTCGCCGAGTTCGAGGAGGAGCTCGACGAGGCCGTGCGCATCATCCGCGATGAGGACGGCCACGAAGTACTCGTGGTGATGGCTCATTCCATGGGCGGGCTGGTCACCTCGCTGTGGTTGAACCGCAAGGGCGCCGACGGGGCGGTGGACGCCCTGGTCTTGAACAGCCCGTGGTTCGCCCACAACGGACCGTGGTGGGAACGCACCGAGCTGGTCGGGCGCACGATCGAGGTGGTGGGCGCGCGGCGCAGGCGCATGGAGCTGCCGATGCGGATGTCGGTCCACCAGGGCCACAGCATCCATCGCGACTACCGGGGCGAGTGGAGCTACAACCTGGAATGGAAGCCGGTTGGTGGCTTCCTGCCGCTGGCCGCCTTCGGCCGTGCCATCAGGATCGGCCAGTCGCGGGTCGCCCGCGGGCTCGACGTGCCGTGTCCGGTCCTTGTGGCCTGCTCGAACCGCAGCATTCGATCGTCCCGGTGGACCGATGAGTTCCTGCAGGCCGACCTGTTGCTGAACGTCGATGACATGGTGACGCGCGGCGCCCGCCTCGGCCGGCACGTCACGATCGTCCGGATCGAGGGCGGCATGCACGACCTTGCGCTGTCGGCCCAGGCGCCGCGAGAGCAGTACTTCGAACACGTGCGCAAGTGGTGCCGAGCGTACGTACCAGCCGGGAATGACGCAGCGGCCTGATAGGTTCCGGTGATCGTGCTCGAGACTTCGTCGACTGACAGATCCGACCGGACCTGGATGGTCGCCCTGGCGGCCGCACTCTGGGGTACGTCGGCGCTGATGCGAGAACCGCTCACCGGGGATCTGGGCATGGCCGCGTCCACGGTCGTGTTCGCGGAGCATTTCGTCCTCGTGCTGTGCCTGCTGCCGTGGCTTCCGGCGGCACTGCGAGCCTGGTGGTCATCCTCGATCCGGACGAGGGTCGCCATCGTGGTCATTGGAGCGGGTGCGTCGGCGCTGGCGACGACCCTGTTCACGGCGGCGTTCGCGACCGGCTTCGCGATGGACGGCCAGCCCGATGTGATCACGCCGGTGGCGTTGCAGAAGCTGCAACCGCTGATCGCCGTCCTGCTGGCCGCAGTCATTCTCGGCGAACGAATCCGGCCGATCTTCTGGCTCTTCGTGGCGCCGGCGCTCGGCGGCGCATGGCTGCTGGCTTTCGCCGAACCGTTCGATGTGTCGTTGCGCACTGCCGAGGCGTCGTTGCTCGCGCTCGGCGCAGCCGCCCTATGGGCGTCCGGCACGGTCTTGGGCCGGTTCGTGGGATCCGAGCTGTCGGCCACCCACATCACCGCGCTGCGGTTCTTCTTCGGACTCGCCACGATGATCGTGGTGGTGGGGTTGCGCGGCGAGCCGTTCACGGTGCCGTGGCGGGCCGTGCCGTACATCGTGCCGCTGGCCTTGATCGTGGGGCTGCTCGCGTTGAGCTTGTACTACCGTGGTTTGCGGAACACGCCCGCGTCCCGTGCGACGTTCGCGGAGCTGGCGTTCCCGCTGACGGCGGCCGCGGTAGGGCTGGCGCTGGGGCGCAACCTGGACTGGAGCCAGTGGCTCGGGTTCGGCATCCTGCTCGTCGCGGTGACCGCGCTCGCGTTGCACGAGAACCGCAGCAGCAATCCCGCCGTCGCGGTTCCGAACCGGGTCGAGGACGCCATCCCCGCCCGCTAGCGTCCCGCTTCGTTCGATCACGTTCAGCAGGCTTGTCGGTGCTTCAACAGGCGCGTGCGCCTGGTACGGCACCCGCAGGCCTGCTGAACGTGATCGACCGGACGTCAGCTGAAGGCGGAGTGGCCGGTCAGGGCCTGGCCGATGACGAGCTGGTGGACTTCCGACGTGCCCTCGTAGGTGAGGACCGACTCGAGATTGTTGGCATGCCGCATGACCGGGTACTCGAGTGTGATGCCGTTGGCCCCGAGGATGGTGCGGCAGGTCCGGGCGATCTCGATGGCCTCGCGGACATTGTTCAGCTTGCCGAGGCTGACCTGCTCGGGGCGGAGCTTGCCGTCGTCCTTGAGCCGGCCGAGGTGCAGGGCCAGCAGGAAGCCCTTCTGTAGCTCGAGCGTCATGTCGGCGAGCTTGGCTTGGGTCAGCTGGAACGAGGCCAGCGGCCGGTCGAACACCTCGCGGTCGGCCGCGTAGGCGATGGCGGCCTCGAGGCAGTCGCGGGCCGCTCCGAGGGAGCCGAACACGATGCCGAACCGGGCCTCATTCAGGCACGACAGTGGCCCACGCAGGCCGGTGACCTCAGGCAACACGGCGTCGGCCGGCAGCCGGACGCCCTCGAGTACCAGCTCACTGGTGATCGAGGCGCGCAGCGACAGCTTGCCGCCGATCTTGGGCGCCGAGAACCCGGACGTGTCGGTCGGCACGATGAAGCCCCGGATGCCCTCGTCGGTGCGGGCCCAGACCACCGCGAGGTCGGCCACCGAGCCGTTGGTGATCCACATCTTGGTGCCGTCGAGCACCCACTCGTCGCCGTCGCGCCGGGCGCGCGTGCGCATGCCGGCCGGATTCGATCCAAAGTCGGGTTCGGTGAGCCCGAAGCAGCCGATCAGCGAGCCTTCGGCCATGCCGGGCAGCCAGCGCTGCTTCTGCTCCTCGGAGCCGAACTTCCAGATGGCGAACATGGCCAGCGAACCCTGGACCGAGACCAGGCTCCGCACCCCCGAGTCGGCCGCCTCGAGCTCCATGCAGGCCAGGCCGTACGACACGGCGTTCGTCCCGGCGCAGCCGTACCCGGTCAAGTGCATGCCGAGCAAGCCGAGTTTGCCGGCCTCGCGGGCCAGCTCGAGCGGAATTTCGCCGGCCTCGTACCACTCGGCGATATGGGGGCGGACCTGGTCGGCGGTGAACCGCCTGACGGTCTCCTGAATGGCCTGCTCCTCGTCAGTGAGCAGGTGGTCGATGCTCAGCAGCTCCAGCGGAGCGGTCATTGTGTTCTCCTCGTACGAGGCGGACGGCCGCCGCCTCTATCTCGTCTTCGCCCAGCAGCACGTCATGGGCCGCCGGGCCGAGTGGAACAAAGCTATCCCGGCTGGTGACCCGGGCCATGGTGCCTGAGTACCCTGCATCGACTAGCGCGGCCAGCACACCTTCGGACACGCCGCCGGAGCGTCGGGTTTCGTCGACCACGAGAAGCCGTCCGGTAGCGCGGGCCTCCCGCACGATGTCGGCGACCGGCAGTGGGGCGAGCCACCGCAGGTCGAGGGCGCGCGCCTCGATGCCCTGCGCGGCCAGCCGGCGGGCCACCCGCAGGGTCATCGCCACCCCGTTACCGAACGTCACCAGCGTCAGGTCGGCGCCATCGCCGTACGTGCGGGCCGATCCGATCGGCACGTGGCCGGCCGTCCAGGCGTCCGGTCCCTCGTACGGGTCGAGCCAGCCCTCGTCGCCATCCTCGTGCAGGTCACGGGTGTGGTACTGCGCGATCGGCTCGAGGAACACACACACGCTCCCGTCCACGGCTGCGCTGGCCCAGCAAGTGCGCAGCATCGCCGCTGCATCCGAGCCCCTGGCCGGGCAGGCGGTCACCAGGCCGGGGATGTCACGCAGGACGCCGACGGCGTTGTCGTTGTGGAAGTGGCCGCCGAAACCCTTCTGGTACCCGAGCCCGGCGATTCGCACGACCATCGGGTTGCGGTACCGGCCCTGGGAGAAGAACGAGAGCGTGGCCGCCTCGCCCCGGAGCTGGTCCTCGGCATTGTGCAGGTAGGCCAGGTACTGGATCTCCGGAACGGGCACCAGCCCGGCCAGCCCGGCGCCGAGGGCAAGGCCGAGTATCGACTGCTCGTCCAGCAGTGTGTCGAAGACCCGCCCGGCCCCGAAGCGGCGCGCCAGCCCGCGGGTCACGCCGTAGACCCCGCCCTTGCGGCCGACGTCCTCGCCGAACAGCAGCACGCGCGGATCAGCGGCCAGGAGGTCACCCAGCGCAGTCGTGATGGATGCCGCCAGAGTCAGCCCACCCTTCTCCGGCCGATCCGCAGCGTTCTCCGGCTGCGCGGCCCGCACCATGCCCACGACCACGGAAGGGGAGGAGTCAAGGTCGGGTTTGGCGGCGGCGGCCAGATCGGCGATCGCATCGGCGATGGCGGACGATCGCCGGGGCGCCAGTGGGGCCATCACTCGCTCGGCCGTGGCCAGCCGGGGCACGTCGGACAACTCGTCGATGGCCTGCTCGACGGCGCCGGCCGCCGCGTCGTAGCGCTGGAGCAACTCCGCCGGCGTAGCAGCGCCGGCCTCGGCCAACGCGCTGGCGGTGCCGAGCAGCGGATCCCGCGCGTAGTCGGCCTCGATCTGCGACGGGGTTCGGTAGCTGATCTCGGCGTCGCTGCCGGCATGCCCGAGGAAACGTACGGTCCGCAGGTGCAGGAACGCCGGACGCCCTGACCTGCGGACGTACTCGGCCGCGGCCAGCGCGGTGTCGTAGGTGGCGGCCACGTCGAACCCGTCCGCGGTGAAGTACCGTAGTCCCGGCCGTAAGCCGTACGCCTGCACGATCCAGTCTTCCGGCGTGCGGACGGAGATGCCGAGCCCGTTGTCCTCGCAGACGAACAGCACCGGCACCGGCAGCCGCTGGTGTGCGGTTTGGAGCGCGGTGTTGATCGCGCCCGTAGCGGTCGAGTGGTTTGCCGAGGCGTCGCCGAACGAACACACCACAACCGAGTCGGCCGGCCACGGCGGTGCCACGCCGAGCTTGGTGGCCCGCCGCAGCGATACCGCCAACCCCACCGCTCGTGGCAAGTGGGAGGCGATGGTCGAGGTCTGCGGGATCACCGCGAGCTCGGCATGCCCGAAGACCTTGTGCCGGCCTCCCGCTATCGGCTCGTCCTCGGCGCAGAGCAAGCCCTGCAGCACGTCCCGCACCGGCGTCGAGCCGGGCACCTGAGCGGCGCGGGCCTGGTAGAACCCGCCCGAGCGGTAGTGCAGCAGCGCCGGGTCCGTCGGCCGCAACGCCGCTGCGAGCGCCGCGTTGCTCTCATGCCCGGACGAGCCGATCGTGTAGAAGCCCCGCCCCTCGGACTGCAGTCGCCGCGCGGCGAAGTCCAACTGCCGACTCGTCGCCTGCGCGTCGAACAACTCCAGCGCAGCGCCCACAGTCAAGGCTGTTCCGGCCCGCAGCGGTTCACCCATCCGTGCGCTGGCGTCGCCGGCGGTATCGACAAACGACAGGCCGGCGACCGCCGCCCGGAACGCCTCGTCGAGCGCGTTGGCCGTCACTCGCCCAGCCGGACGTCCAGATCCGGCTCCAGCTCGACGACGTCCATCTGGGCCTTCTGGAGCTTCCCTGAGTAGTCCCAGTTCATCGACTGCCAGCGGGTGAACTGGTCGAGCACCCACATCCCGGACTGGCGTGATCCGTTACCGGACTTGCCGTTGCCGCCGAACGGCAGATGCGCCTCGGCGCCGGAGGTCGAGTTGTTGATGCTGACCATCCCGGCCGAGATCCTCCGCCGGAACGTGAACGCTTCCTTCGGGTCGTTGGTGTAGATCGACGAGGACAGCCCGTAGCCGGGGGCGTTGGCCAGCTCGAGCGCCTCGTCGAGCGTCGAGTACGTCGTGACGCCGACCATCGGCCCGAACGTCTCCTCGTCGAAGATGGCATCGCCGGGCCGGACCCCGTCGACGATCACCGGGTGGTAGAAGAGCCCGTTGGACGCATCTCCGGAGACGCCGGCGCGCGCGTTGTCGGCGGTGATGCGGCCGGTCGCGCCGTGCACCGTGTGGTGCGGTTGCACCCAGCTCAGGTACTCCTCGTACCGGTCGGCGAACTTCTGATCGAGCAGCGGGCCCATCAGTACGTCTCCGGCCGGATCGCCGACGACGGCGTTCTCGACCGCCTTGGTGAATCGAGCCAGGAAGTCATCGTGCACCGATTCGTGCACGATGACCGTGCCGAGCGACGTGCACCGCTGGCCGGCCGTCCCGAAGCCCGAGAACAACGCACCCTCGACCGCGAGGTCGAGGTCGGCGCTGGGCGTCACGACGAGCGGGTTCTTGCCACCGAGCTCGAGGCACGCGGTCTGCAGGTGGCGGCCGGTCAGCTCGCCGATCAGCTTACCGACGGCGGACGAGCCGGTGAACCCAACCTTGTCGATATGCCTGGCCTCGAGAGCCTGCTCGAGCCCGGTGAAGGTGGCCGGGCCGTCGGCGTAGACCACGTTGAACACGCCGTCGGGCAGCCCGCCACCGCGGACGAACAACTCATGAAATGCAGCCGACGCAGCGGGGGAGTACTCGGCCGGCTTCCACACGATGGTGTTGCCGGCCAGCAGCGCGGGGACGATGTACCAGGACGGAACCGCCACCGGGAAGTTGCCCGCGGTGATGACGGCAACCGTCCCGACCGGGTTCCGGAAGGTGAACAGCTGCTTGTCCGGCATCTCGCTGGGCACGGTCTGCCCGTACAGCCGGCGCCCTTCACCGAGGAAGAAGTCGCAGGTGTCCACGATCTCGCGGACCTCGCCGAGCGCCTCGGCGTACGGCTTGCCGATGTCGCGAGTGACGAGCCGTGCAAGCGCCTCGGCGTTCGCCTCGACAACGCGACCGATGTGCGCGATCGCCCGCCCCCGCACGGGAGCCGGGATGTCGGCCCAGGCCTGCTGAGCCCGCTTCGCCGATGCCGCGGCCGCGGCGAAGGTGTCCGCGTCGCCTTCGACTACCTCAGCTACGACCTCGGCCAGATTCGCGGGATTGGTGCTGGCCACGCGCCGGCCGCCGGTGACCGGCTTGCCGTCGATAATGGAGGTGATCTGTGTCATGGCCCGATCTCCTTTCACGCGATGGTGTCGAGCACGCGGCCGAGCGCAGCAGCGGCCAGGTCGAGCTCCTCGTCCGTCACCGAGAGCGCGGGACGGAACCGGATCGCCCGCTCGCCGCTGGTCAGCGCGAGCACATGCTCATCGTCGCGCAACAGGGTGAGGACATGCCCGCGGGTGTGCCCATCGGGCAGATCGAAGGCCACCAGCAGTCCGCGACCCCGAATGTTCGTAAGCAGGTCGGGGTGCTTGGCGGCGACTTCGTTGAGCGCAGCGAGAAGCCGGTCTCCCTTCGGGCCGGCTTGCTCGATGAGCCCATCCCGCTCGATGATCTCGAGGATTCGGCGGGACCGCACCATGTCGACGAGCCCGCCACCCCACGTGGAGTTGATCCGGCCCGACACGGCGAAGACGTTGTCCGCCACCTCGTCCACCCGCCCGCCGGCCATGATCCCGCCGAGCTGGGCCTTCTTGGAGAACGCGACGATGTCGGGCTCCAGACCGAGCTGCTGGTAGGTCCAGGCAGAGCCGGTAGTGCCCACGCCGGTCTGGACCTCGTCCATGATGAACAGGGCATCGTTGCGATGCACGAGTTCCTGCATCGCTTGCAGGAACTCCGCTCGCATGTGGTTGTCGCCGCCCTCGCCTTGGATCGGCTCGGCGATGAACGCGGCGATGTCGTGCGGGTAGCGCTCGAAGGCCTCGGCGGCGTGCCGCAGCGCGCGGTCCTCGGCAGACCTGAGCTCGTCGCTCGATGCAGCCAGGTGGATGGCGGGCACCTCGATGCGCGGCCAGTCGAACTTCGGGTAGCGCGCGGTCTTGTTCGGCTCGGTGTTGGTCAGCGACATCGTGTAGCCGGTGCGGCCGTGGAAGGCCCTGGTGAGGTGCAGCACGCGGGTGCCGAGCTCGGGGTCCCGGCCCCGCGCCTCGTTGAGGCGGCTCTTCCAGTCGAAGGCAACCTTGAGCGCGTTCTCGACGGCAAGCGCGCCACCTTCGATGAAGAACAGGTGGGGGAGCCGGGGATCGCCCAGGACGCGGGCGAACGTCTCGACGAACTCGGCGTAGTGGACGCTGTAGATGTCGGAGTTGGCCGGCTTGTTGGCGGCGATCTCGGCCAGCAGAGCCATGAACTCGGTGTCGTCGACGATTCCCGGCGGATTGGCGCCCAGCGGCGCCGAGGCGAAGAACGTGTACATGTCCAAGTAGCGCTGGCCGTCGCGAGCATCGATCAGCCAAGACCCTCGGCTCGCCTTGGTGTCAAGCACGAGCTTGAACCCGTCAGTGAGCAGGTGCCTTCCGAGCACCTCATGTACATCGCCCGGCTTCACCCCGGTGTGGTCCGTCACGTCGCCTCCTGGTAGTTGGAATGTCGAAGAACGTACGGCTGCGTCCTCGTCGAGCCAAAATTCTTACCGTCCAGGCCAACAATATCCGTAGAGCGTCCGTAATCCTTGCGAGGCGTGCGAGGCTGGCGCGGCCGTCCGCGAGGCTTTGCAGTGCGCACCTGTAGGAAGCGCGGATGCTTCCCAGTGGTGTGCGTTGCAAAGCCGTGTCCGCGCCACTTGCTGGCCGACGGCCGGCGCGATCATGGCAGACTTCCGATCGTGTCGAAGTCCACATTGCTGCGAAACGGCACGGTGTACAGCCCCGCCGATCCGTCCGCCACCGCGATACTCGTCGCTGGTGATCGCATCGTCTGCGTCGGCGGCGAAGCGGAAGCGGCCGCGCGCGCGAGCGCCGCCGATGAGGTCGTCGACCTCGGCGGTGCGCTGGT
>Ga0256867_10000775_pt1 | contig 12964 bp, 9 predicted proteins | sample RVTome_15_FD_185939 | JGI IMG/M metagenome (GOLD analysis project Ga0256867, IMG submission 185939) | Soil microbial communities from uranium-contaminated site in the Upper Colorado River Basin, Wyoming, United States - RVT150D86 (HiSeq) ... | reverse complement strand
TCCGCGTCGCCATATACCTCAACGGTCATCCAGATCACCCGCAGCGGCACCGTCTTTTTTGCGCCTTGTTGCTTGCTTTGCACCTCCACGCTATCCGGCGTCAGGGCATGCGCCACCGTCGCGACGACCTGTGGCGAAAGTGCCACGGCACGCGATTCTTGATGAAAGGTGATCTCGACGATCTCTCGGGTTTCATGAGGCGATACGCCAAAGATGGATTCGAGCGATGCAGCGGCCGCGTGCTCCGCCTGTGCCGCACGCGTTGCAAGTGCCTTACCGTAGAGGGCCAGTCGCGGCGTCGACACCGTCAGCGCTGCAATCGGCTGCGTCGTCCCGGGGAACTCGGACCACAGCGTCCCTAGCATCGGATCCTGAGCAAATCCCGTACACGCTTTCTCGAATCCACGTGGTTCAGCCCAGGCGACGTGGTCAATCCCGCAGACGAGTCCAAATACCAGCAGAATGCCGACCCGCAGTAGGTTGGGCCGTCCCGTCCCGGCTCGAATCCGCTGCCTCGTCGACGCGAAAGCTCGATACGCAGAAGGAAACAATTGCTTCAAGAAGCCGTGTCGCACTGGTCATGCCTTTCTTCCAATGAGAGCCTCTAATCAACGTAAGCTTTGATCATTGTGGCCAGATGGCGTTTCGCATCGGTCGCACCCCACAAAGCCTAACCCTTCCGTATCTGTCGAGTCAATACAGACTTAGAGAGCAAGGGGAGCTACTGCGAGACGACCATCATGAGGAGAGGGCAGGTCCTTTTCCTGAAAGCCGACGAGGTGTGATATCATAGCACGATTCCCTGCATGCGGCGCACGGCATAGGGGGATATGCAAAAATCCCCTTCAAGAGGGCTTCTATAGGGTGCGAGTAAGGTTCCGGGGTAAGGTGGAGGACGTAATGAGAATGTCGGTTGTCGTGCGCGCAGGCCTGCTGGGCGTCATTTACGTCGCGACAGCCAAGCTTGGGCTCTCCCTGGATGCGGTAAGCGGGTTTGCGGCGGCTGTCTGGCCAGCGACCGGTATTGCCCTGGCAGCGTTGGTCTTATACGGCGCTTGTCTCTGGCCTGGCATCGCGGTAGGCGCCTTCCTCGTCAATTGGTTGGCCGGCGCGCCCCTACTCGTCGCGTGTGGCATGGCGCTGGGCAACACACTAGAAGCGCTGATCGGGATGGTGTTCCTGACCCGTGTGGTCGGGCTGCGGCCTGCCCTCGATCGCCTTCGGGATGTGCTGGGCTTGATCGTGCTTGCAGCGGGACTCAGTACCTTGATCAGTGCCACACTTGGGGTCACCAGTGGGTGGATGGGCGGCATCATTTCGACTGCCCAGTATGGGCATGCGTGGCGCACTTGGTGGCTGGGGGATGCCATGGGCGCTTTAGTGGTGGCGCCGCTCCTTTTCGTCTGGAGCGGGCGCAGGGCGCAACCCCAAGGCGGGATCGCTGAGGCCCTGGCGGTACTACTCGTCGTTGGCACCCTGAGCTTTGCCGTGTTCGGTCATGTCTTCGAGCTGACCCTGATCAATTTTTCCTACCTGATCTTCCCGCCGCTCATCTGGGCGGCGGTACGATTCGGTCCCCAGGGGGCGGCGACGGCAACGGCGCTCGTGTTGGCGATCGCCATCTGGGGAACGGCCCAGGGGTTCGGCCCCGTTGCCGGCGAAACCCTCCACAAGGGGCTCTTCATGCTCCAGGGCTTTATGAGTGTTGTGGCGGGGACCACTCTCATCTTGGGAGCGATGATGGCAGAGCGCCGACAGGCCGAGGCGGCCGTGCACGAGCAACGCGAACGGTTGCACGTCACCCTCTCGAGTATTGGAGATGCCGTCATGGTGACCGACAGCCAGGGCCGGGTGACCTTTCTCAACCCGGTGGCGGCAGCGCTCACCGGGTGGCCTGAGACCGAGGCTCTGGGCAAAGATAATACGGAGGTGTTCCACATTGTCAACGAGTACACGCGGCAGACGGCCGAGAATCCCGTGGCCAAAGTGATCCGTGAGGGGACAGTGGTGGGGCTTGCCAATCACACGCTTCTCATCGCCAGAGATGGGGTGGAACGTCCCATCGATGATAGTGGCGCGCCCATTCGCCATCCCCAGGGGCATCTCCTCGGCGTTGTGCTGGTCTTTCGCGATATTACCGAGCGTCGGCGGGCCGAGGAAGTCCAGGTGCGCTTGGGCGCTATTGTGTCATCCTCGGAAGATGCCATCATTGGCAAAACGCTTGGAGGGATCATCACGAGTTGGAATCAGGGAGCCGAGCGCATCTATGGCTATCAGGCCGAAGACGTGATCGGCCGCTCACTGGCGTTCCTGGTTCCCCCAGATCGTCCGGATGAACTGCCCGCGATCCTCGCCCGACTCGCTCAAGGTGAAGCTATCTCACGCTATGAGACCGAACGCGTGCGGCAAGACGGCCAGGTAATCCCGGTATCGCTTACCATCTCCCCGATCCGGAACCCGGCCGGAACGATCGTCGGGGCTTCCACCATTGCGCGGGATATCAGCGCGCAGAAACAGGCCCAAGCCGAGGTGGAGCGCCGGCAACAGGAAGCCGAGCTGCTGGCCGAGATTGCCCAGAACCTGAGCAGCTCCCTGGACCTCGATACGATCCTCCAGCGCGTGGTGACAGGGGCACAAGAACTCTGTGGGAGCGAGCGGGTGTTTCTGGCCCTGCGAGAACCCGGCTCCGATGCCTTGGTGGGCCGCTATGAAGTCGGCGCCCCTGAGCTAACCTATATGGGCCTCCGCATCGAAGCGGGCAAGGGCTTGGGTGGAGAGGTTCTGCGCACCGGACGGCCTTTGCGTACAGCGAATTATGCTTCAGATACGCGCTTCAGCCAAGAGTATGTGGGGCGGGCGCGGGCAGCCGGGCAGCTCGCCGTTCTCGCCGTGCCGCTGCTCATTCATGCACGGGTGGAGGGGGTGTTGTACGCCACCAACCTCGCCACCCATCCCTTCACGGAGCGGGACGAGGAGATTCTGGAGCGACTCGCCGTGCATGCCGCCCTGGCCATCCAGAATGCCCAGCTCTATCGCCAGGCCCAAGCGGAGCTGGCAGAACGTCAGAAGGCTGAGGCCGCGCTCGCGCAGGCGGCGGCCGAACTCGAACAACGTGTGGAGGAGCGCACCGCCGCCCTGCGCGCTGCACTAGCGGAGCGCCAGCGCCTGGAACGGGAGGCCCAGCGAGTTCAGCACTTTGCTCTGTTGGGACGCCTTGCGGCCGGCGTCTCGCATGAAATCCGTAATCCGCTAGCCGCCGTCTTTTTGCAAGTGGATGTGTTGGAGGAGGAACTGCAAACGCCTTCTCCCGATAGCCCGGCCGCCGTGACCGAGGCACTAGACGAAATTAAAATCAATCTGGCGCGTCTTGATGATCTCGTGCAGGACTATTTGACGCTCGCCCGCGTCACCAACCTGCAACGGGAGGTGCAGGACATCGGCACAGCTTTGCAGGCCTGGGGGACTGAGATACAGCACGAGATGGAGGGTCGGGACATCGCCATCGAGATGCAAGGTCTGGCGGGACTAGGGTTGGTGGCCTTTCACGCTAGCACCCTCCGTCGCGCCTTCCTCAACTTGGTCCAGAACGCCGCCGACGCCATGCCCTCGGGCGGCACGGTCATCCTGGCGGGGCAGAGCACGGCGACGCAGGTGCAACTATACGTGCAGGATACGGGCAGTGGCATCCCGGCGGACCTCTGGGAACAGATTTTTGAGCCGCTCTATACCACGAAGCCCGGCGGTACGGGATTGGGACTCTACATTGTGCAAGAAATTGTTACAGCGCATGGTGGTCAGATCACCATCGAGAGTGTGGAGGGACAAGGCACAATATTTACGATCACTCTACCACGCGCCGCCATGGAGGAAACCCAATAGGTCTGAGTGCCTCATGATTGCTGGGAAAATGCGCTTTGGACCGCTTATCCATTCCGTCACATGGCCATTCCTGATAGGGCCGAACCTCCAGTATGTACATGTCTTGCGCGCTGGACTGTGCCATGCTCCAGCACGCCACAAGAAGTGTCCGCCAGGGGATGCCGCTAGGGCTCCCAGCGAGGCATCCCGGCGTGCGGGGGCAAAGTCTGCATCTCCTTTCTCCAAAAGCTCTAGCGAGGCCGCTCCATGAGCTTGACAATCCGAGCAGCGAAATCATGATTGTTCCGAGCGGCTGCGGCAATGGCATTGTACGTTTCCACCGTCAGTCCTCTTGCTTTTACAGCGTTCAGCATCTCGGCGCTGGCCTGCGCCTGGAACTCCTTGGCCTTCTCCACGCTCTCGACCTCTTGTAGGCGCGATTGCCACTTGGAGCGAATCTCTTTGATTTCGAGCGCTGCGGACGCAAAAGACTGAAGCTGGCTTTGATCAAACTCGTGCAGGGTCGGCGATTGGGATTGCGGTGTCTTGTCGTTTTGCGCCTTGACTTGCAGTGCAACCCCAAGGGTAAGAGCATTAACCAGGATAACGCATATGGCCAAAATAGCGGGGCGGATGTTCATGGGGGTATCTCCTCTGTTAAAAAACCCTATCATGTTCTGCCGCTCTCGGTTCGCCTCATGGCGAGCAATTTCCGTGCCAATTTCCCATTTTCAAAAGTGGCGGGAAATCGGGTGATGGCCAGCACGTCTGTTTCCCAAATTGAAACAGACGTGTTATCCCATTTTGAAAGACACGAAGGCCCTTGCCTCTTTTGCCGGTGCACCGAAGAGACAATTACCCAGCCCGCCGGCAAGCCAGGTAGCGGGCCAAGGCAGGCGAGGTACTCGTTGAGTAAACAGGGAAGGAGTGACGAAGAAACGGGCCGCGCGCGTTCTTTGTCGACTCCACCTGTATGGATTGTAGTCTCTGTCATAGGCCTGCTCATTGAGTGGCGGCTTGTAATTGTTCAGATTTTAATTTCATCTTCTTGATTAACTCCTCATAGGATCCTTGGAGGAGTATTTTGTTGAACTGTGTACGATAATTATTGACGAGACTTACCCTCTCGATAACCACATCATACACTTGCCAATCACCATTACGTTGCAGCAGACGATACTCTACATCAATATTCTGATCGCCCTTCTGCACGATTTCAGTCCGAACTGAGGCATTGTCATTCTCGATGGTTTCTTCGGTATACTTGACGTCTTCTTTTCCCCCACTACGTTCGATCTTATCGATATACGACTTTTCAAGCAGGTCGGTGAACAGTTGCAAGAATTCTTGCTGTTCTTCTGGAGTCCGTTCCGGCCAGTGTCTGCCCAGCGAACGTTTGGCCATCTCCTCGAAGCTAAAGCGCTGCAGGACGACCTCACGAATCTTGGCCTTTCGCTTCTGCTCTGGCAAGTCTTGGTTAGAGAGGACGTCTAGCACGCTGTTAATAGTCTGGCGGACTTTTGCTTGCGGCTCACCGGCATCTACGACAGATGTAACGCCCATCAACAGCAGGCTACCCAGTACTGTCCATATGGCTAAATGTTTAGAATACAGGTTCATCTCTCTCTCCTTGCAGAACTATCTTGTCCCCCGCTGCACCCGGACATAACCAGAAATGCACGAGGGTTGCTCAGGTTACCCCCTTGTTATAGGCAAACTCCATGCCACACCAACATCGCGCTGACTTTTCCCATTTTGGTAGGCGTAGGTATATTATTTCGAGAAACTCCGTGCCACAGGACGGGGGACTCTCGGCCGATGTAAACTGCTGGTAGACAGAGGGTGGCTAAGCTAAATCATACACATACGGCCTCGCGCCGAAATGATCGGGGCCACTTAAGACATGGCATAGAATTTGCCTAGTCATATTATGATTGATGCCACGATGGGGCTGCTGAAGGCATGATCAACACGACTGAGGTAGAGGATGTCAACACGGATACAGGAGAAGAGAGATGATTCAGCCACTCCGTCTCATTCAAGCCCTTGCTCTCATCATGCTGTGTATGATGGTGATGGGTGTGCAGGCGGCCGAAGAGACCATCACCGGGACCGTGCAGAATGTCGATGCCCAAAAAGGCCGCTTCAGGCTCAGCGCCGAGGATGGCGGCCTGATGGAGTTGCGAGCTCCTGCTGCCCTCTTGGCCGACCTGCAAGTCGGAGATGCAGTTGACGTGAGGCTGTCAGGTACCCGGGTGACAGATATCTCCAAACGGCAGCATGGTCAACCGTCAACAACAGACGGTACACAGCAACTGCACCCTTCAAACCATCAGGAGCGGTCTCGATAAGGCCATCTATGCATGCTTCCTCCTGGGCCTGTGTCATACCCTGTTGATCATGATGCTGACCAAGCTTGGGAGGACTGGCAGGACCACTAGCAGAGCTGCATGTACCAAAGTTTCGCGTCACGTGGCCACGTAGCAGGAGATGACGATAATGGCTAAAACCACCGGTAGAGTATTTCGCATTGGCATCTCGGGTTCCTATGGTGGGCTGAATCTGGGTGATGAGGCTATTCTGCAAGTCATGGTCACATTGTTGAAAAACACGTTGCCCGTTGAGATTACCGTGTTTTCGCGCAATCCACAGGACACGTTGGCACGGCACCAGGTGGACCGTGCCATTGCGGTACGTGAACTCTCCCGTGGGGAAGTGATTCCCGAAGTTGAACGCCTTGACCTGCTCATCTTAGGCGGTGGTGGCATCCTCTTCGACGCCGAGGCGGCCACCTACCTCAGAGAGGTGGTCTTGGCTGAGGAGAGAGAGATCCCGGTGATGGTCTATGCTGTGGGTGCAGGGCCGCTCCAAGACCCCATAGCCCAGCGTCTGGTGCGTAGTGCCTTAAACCGCGCTGCGGTGGTGACCGTGCGCGAGCGGCGGGCGCATCAACTCTTGGAACACATTGGTGTCAACCGCGATATTCAGGTGACGGCTGATCCAGCCTTTCTTCTCGAGCCACAATCCCTGCCTGCTGACGCCATTAAAGCAGAGATCTTAGCTGGCGCACGCAATCTCGTTGGCATGTCGGTGCGTGAGCCAGGCGTGGCAGCACCAGACCTCGATCAGGACTTTTATCATGCCATGCTCGCCAACGCCGCCGATTACATGATCGACCGCCTCGATGCAAACCTGATCTTTGTACCCATGGAGCGGCGCACGCTCGACATTCAGCATTCCCATGCCGTTATCGCAAAGATGGCGCATGCCGACCGAGCGGGTGTCCTGAAAGGCGAATACACCTCAGGGCAGCTTCTCTCGCTCATTGGCAAGTTTACCTTTGCAGTCGGCATGCGCCTTCATTTTCTGATGTTTGCAGCCCTGCAGGGCGTGCCGTTTGTGGCCCTCCCATATGCCGACAAGGTCATGGGGTTTCTCGAGTCAATGGATATGCCCATGCCCCCGGCCAAACAGGTGAATGCCGGTCAGCTCATTGCCCACATTGATAGGAGATGGGACATGCGAGACGAGATACGAGACAAGATTCACCATACGCTGCCGCTGTTGCAAGAGCGTGCCAGAGAAACACACGAGATGGCTGTGCAACTGCTCGTCCAGAAAGCCGACGACCGGGACAGCACACCGTTGCAGACGGTCAGGTAGAGCGCTATGCCTCCCTTACTCCGCCCCCCGAATCCGCGTACTCTCACGCTGGCCCCGCGGACGGCCACGCTCGCAGCCGAAACCGAGGTGCTGGTGGTCGGCGGAGGTCCCGCCGGCCTCGGCGCCGCCCTGGGGGCTGCCAGGGCTGGCGCTCAGGTCATCCTGGCCGAGCGATACGGGTTTCTGGGAGGTAATGCCACCGTCGCACTCGTGATGCCCTTGATGTCGTTCCATACGCAACGTCTAGCGGCACCGCAGACAAGTCCGCGCCACCTCATGCCTGCTGATCACGGCCCTGGTGATCCGGTCATCGCCGGCGTTCTCAAGACACTGTTAGAACGCCTGGTGGCGGCCGGTGGCGCCATTGCGCCCTCTGAGCACACCGGCTTTGTCGTACCATTCGATCCTGAGGTGTTCAAGCTTGTCGCCCTGGATCTCCTCGACGAAGTGGGGGTGCAATTCCTGTTGCATGCCTATGCGACGGATGTTGTGGGCAGCACCCCTGTCGACGGTGTCGTGTTCGCCACCAAATCAGGACCGCTGGTCATCAAGGCCCAGGTGGTCGTCGATTGTACGGGTGATGGAGACGTGGCAGCGCGGGCGGGCGCACCGTTTGAGGTGGGACGCGACGACGACCAACTGGTCCAGCCGATGACGCTGATGTTTCGCATGGTCGACTTTGATCCGCAGGCCTTCGAGGCCTATGTTCAGTCACATCCTACGCAGTGGCGCGGCGTGCATGGGCTGTGGGACCTAATGGCCCAGGCCACGGCAGCTGGCGAACTCGACCTGCCCCGAGAAGATATCCTGTTTTTTGGCACGCCTCACGCCCAGGAGGTGAGTGTGAACAGTACACGGATCACCAGGGTTCTGGGGGTCGACGTCTGGGATCTGACGTATGCGGAATGGCAGGCACGCAGGCAAATGCGGCAGATTGCGTCTTTCCTGCAGCGGTATGTGCCCGGCTTCGCAAATGCCTATGCGGTACAAAGTGGCACACACATTGGCGTACGGGAAACCCGCAGGATCGTGGGGGAGTATCAGTTAACCGCCAATGACCTCCTGTCGGCCCGCAAATTTGACGATGCGGTCGCGCGCGGCACCTACCCAATCGATATCCACAATCCACAGGGAAAAGGCACCATCCTGCAGCGGCTGCCGCCAGGCGAGGCATACGACATTCCGCTCAGGTGCCTACAACCCAAGGGCGTAGACAATCTCCTCGTGGCCGGGCGATGCATCTCTGGCACGCATGAAGCACATTCTTCCTACCGCGTCATGCCAATCGCCATGGCAACGGGGCAAGCAGCGGGCGTCTGCGCGGCGCTGGCAAGCCGCGAGATGGCCTCTCCAAAGGCCGTGGCGCCGACAGCAGTACAACAGGAGCTTAGGCGTCAGGGTGCCAATTTACGATCAATACGATAAAAGAAGGGAGTCTCCCATGTACAGTACTATCCTGTTAGCCGCAGCGCTGCAGCGCTGGGATCGGTACAGTACCCATGCGCTCGCGGCCCGAGATATCGCAGCCGTCCTGGCCAAGAGCACAACTCAACACCTGCATGTGTTGAGCGTCTATGATTATGATTTCAAGGTCCCTACGAGCGGGCTGCCCCCTGAGATGGTCGCCCAACTGCGCGAGGATGGATGGAATCGGACCAACATCTTTATGGAACGCAAAATGGACGACTATATCGCGCCGCTGAAAGAAGCGACAGGGATAAAGGTAACGAAAATTCTCCGCGTCGGCGATCCGCGCCACGTCGTGGTACAGGTCGTGGCCGACCTGAAAGCTGACTTGCTCGTCATCGGCAGCCATAGTAAGCGGAGCCTCTTCGATATCAGCCTCGGTGGCACCGCCAAGCACCTCAGCCAACAAGCGTCCTGCGCGGTTGTGCTGGTGTCACCGCAGGGGGAAGTCGAGAAGACTTCTTCCCTAACAGCCGAGACCCCGGAAGCCCTCGGACACAACCTCTAGCCAGCCGTCTACGAACTCGGCCCCGGTCCGAGATGCAACTGCTCGCAGTGGGCTGCTGAAGGCCATACTCCCACAGCACCTTCAGCGGCCGTATGCCCTACCCTCCGCCGCACAGGCGGCTTTACAGCCAGAGCCGTCGTAAACATCTTGACCGTGAGTTATGTCTGCGTCAGGCGGTTGATCGCCACTGGCACATCTTCCTGCCTCGCTCGATGCTGACCTCGCAACAGGAACAGCAACTGGCCATGGGGCAAAGGAGCTGATACACTGCAACCATATCGTTATACACCGCCATGGATAATCCTGAATCTCTGTTAGGCAAGTGAAACCGGCGAATCGAGATGAGGCAATACGACCGGCAGGGGGGGCAAGGGGGCTATGCAACGCATACTGGTGGTAGATGACGACCGCGACACCTGTGAGGCGCTGCAGATGATTCTCAGCCGGGAGGGTTATGAAGTCTCGATTGCCACCTCAGGCGACGTGGCGCTGACTCAGCTCCACACGCAGGAGGTCGACCTCCTGCTATGCGATGTCAAGATGCCCGAGATGGATGGACTGGCCCTGTTGCGGCAAGTCAAAGCGGAGGACAGTGAAGCGGTGATGGTCATGATGTCGGGCTATCATGACGTGGCGGCCGCCGTTGAGGCCATGAAACAGGGAGCATTTGATTACCTAGTCAAACCACTTGGCCGCAACGACGTGCTGCGGGCTATCCAGCGAGCGCTGGCCATGCGGGCCCTGCGGGTCGAAAATCTCGCCCTCAAGCGCCAGGTGCGTGATCAGATCGCCCGCACCCAGGTTATCGGCTCTAGTCCGCCGTGGCGCCGGGTCTGTGAACTGGTCGAACAGGTGGCCCCGTCGCGGGCCACGGTCTTGCTGATGGGCGAAAGCGGTACGGGCAAGGAGGTCCTCGCCGGGCTGCTGCACCGCCTCAGTGAGCGGGCTACGCAGCCGTTCATCGTGTTGAATGCGGCGGCCATGCCGGCGACATTGCTGGAAGCGGAGCTGTTTGGTTATGAAAAGGGGGCCTTCACTGGCGCCACGCACCGTAAGCCCGGACACTTTGAGCTGGCCGACGGCGGCACGCTGTTTCTTGACGAGATCGGCGACATGCCGCCCGAAGTGCAGGTCAAGCTGTTGCGAGTGCTGCAGGACGGGACGTTTCAACGCCTGGGCGGCACCCACACCCTGCAGGTCAATGTGCGGGTAGTGGCGGCAACTAATAAAGATTTGGTACAGGAAGTCGCGGCAGAACGCTTTCGGCAGGACCTCTACTACCGGCTCAACGTCATTGCAATCCGTCTACCGCCGTTGCGCGAGCGGCGGCAGGATATTCCGTTGCTGTTGGCGCATTTTTTACAGAAATACAGTGAACAGAATGACAAGGCGGTGACGGAGATTCAGCACGAGGCGCTGCAGCGCTTGCAGGCGTATGCCTGGCCAGGGAACGTGCGTGAGCTCGAAAACGTCATCGAGCGTGCTGTGGTACTGGCACCGGGTCCTACGATCAGCCTAGCCGACCTGAGCCTCGACGAGTCGCTGCGCCTGACTCTGCACCCGGACGACTGCTTCGTGTTGCCAGCCAATGCGACCCTAGCCCAAGTCGAACGGGAGTTAATTTGCCAGGCCCTCCAGCGCAGCAACGGGAACCGTCAGGCAGCGGCCCGTCAGCTCAAGATTGGGACGTCAACACTCTATCGGAAACTCAAAGAGTATCACCTCATGTAAGTTCAGGTTGCTGATTTTTGCCGCGCGCTCATGTACGACCGCCGCCTATTGACATGAGCGGTAGCATGATCGTGAATGTCGTCCCGCTATCGGGCGCACTCGTGACGGCTATCTCGCCGTGGTGGGCTAGAACGATTTCGCGTGTGAAATATAACCCCAAACCCGACCCCTCTGCCGCGGCGACGTGACAAGGGTCGAACAAGGCGGCCAATTGGGCTTCTGGGAGGTCTCTGCCCATACCACTGATGTCGAGACAGGCTTGCGCCTCGGTACGACGTCCCCGTATGGTCAATGCCTCACCCAGGGATAGGGAGTCAATGGCATATAAGACCACATTGAGCAAAGCGCGTCGGAAGGTATTGTGATGGAGCGCCACCGCGCCCAGATTGGCAGTACCTTCCAGCCGCAGGCTAACGCCATGGGCGGTTAGGCGGTCTCGAAACTCTAGTCTAAATGCTTCTAGAAATCCCCCTAACTCCTCTGGTTCGCACGACAGGACGGGCAGTCGTACAAGCGCGAGGAATTCCTGGATCACATCGTCGAGGCATGTGACCCCTCTTTGCAACACGGCGAGAGAGTATAGGAGCTGGTCTCGATTGCCTTCCCCTAGTTGCCGGAGTTCTTCGTCCAGAACGTCTATGTGGAGCGAAATGGCATTGAGCGGATTGTAGAGGTCGTGGGATATGGCACTCGCCAGTTGGGCGAGTAGGAGCAGGCGTTCACGTCCAGCATCATGAGGGGTAGATGATGATACGGTCTGTCTCTCTGGGGACGGTACTAGGGGCATGTAAAACTCCTGTGCGCGAGTCGACCTAGGCTACTTCTACCCGAAACGACACACCATGTGGCTTCGACGATAAGCCATTGTAGCACATCCCGCCTGCTTGTCACTCTGGTGCAACCGTAGTGGGTATTCGACCTCCTATCGTCTTCTGAGTCGGAGCGGACATACAATGCGGTGGTGACGAACACCGATCGCATAGAGATCGCCCCTTTCTGCCGTCTGAGCAGTATTCATGACGAGCACGTACAGAGGAGGACATCGATGCCTATCAGATCGAAGCCGTCCCTGATCATGGCCGTCGTTTTGGCAGGAAGCGGGGCGATTCTCGTTATGTCACACCCTCTCAGCGCGCCAGCAGGCTCTCAACTTAGACTTCGTCAAACAAATAGGGCCGGGCGAACTGGAGATGTTTGGTATAGCAGGCAGGATCGAGGAGCCAAGCCACAGCGGCGACACTGCTGAGTAAGGAATTGCCGTCTTGAGGGGTAAAGCAAAAGCCGGTAATTTCATGGCCAGCATGGACTGCCAACGTGGGTACCGACACCACCGTTTGGTTGAGCAGTCGGCCAAAATACCCGTGGTCACGCCCGAAGGAAAAGATAGTGCTCGCCATGGTTTTTTGGGTTAAGGCCACGGCAGGGTTGACCTCGAGTTTGGCGATCACCTCGTCCAGGGTGACGGGGCGTTTGACCCGCAGATTGAACCAGAGGCTATGCATGTATTGCGTATTGAGCTTGATTGCAGAGGAATACAGATTGAGGTCGAGCCCAAGGGTCTGAAACAGATGCCAGGCATCTCGGGCGTGATGAGTGCCAAATTGGGCGTCATTATGCTTGCCCACCTCGGGAGCGGGCAGGAAGGCGTCACATTGGCTGATATCGCTCGAGCGTCGCAGACAGAGAAAGCGCCCTTCGAGCAGGTTATCTGAGGCCTCGTTGGCAAGGCCCAGAGTA
>Ga0256867_10000774_pt1 | contig 12971 bp, 8 predicted proteins | sample RVTome_15_FD_185939 | JGI IMG/M metagenome (GOLD analysis project Ga0256867, IMG submission 185939) | Soil microbial communities from uranium-contaminated site in the Upper Colorado River Basin, Wyoming, United States - RVT150D86 (HiSeq) ... | reverse complement strand
GCCGGCATCAAAGCCGATTCTCGAGATCAATCCCCACCACCGGCTGCTCAGGCGACTGAAGAGCGAAGCCGACGAGACGCGCTTCCACGACCTCTCGAAGATGCTCTTCGACCAGGCGCTGCTCGCGGAAGGCGGGACGCTCGAAGACCCCGCGGGTTTTGTCAGGCGGGTGAATCAGCTACTGCTGGAAATGGCGACCAACGACCGCGAATAGCTTCAGGGAACCAATTGAAAGGGCTTTCGCTGGTTGAGTCTGTAGGCCGAAAAACCGCGGTGGTCCAGGGTGAAGACCACGTCGGTCTGCAGCTCTTCCCCAAGAGCGACCAGCGTCGCGTCGGCGAAATCCATGGGGACGTTGCGGTACCTTTCCATGAGAACGGCGACTCTTTTCAGGCTCGCTTGGGACGAAGGAGCCAGCAGAAAGGCCCCTCTCGCAAAGAACTCGAGGCAGAGCTTTTGCGGGCGCCACTCCGGGCCGAGCAGATACAGCGTTTCGGTCAGAACCGATTCAGTGGTGACAACGGCGCCACGCCAGGCTTCCAGCGCAGCCACGCAATCGGCGTGCCGCTTCTCGCTTCGATCCACCAGGGCGACGAACGCGCCGGTATCCAGCAGAAGCTCACCAGCCACGGCGCAGGCGCCGGATCAGATAGTCCCGGTGGCGCTGCCCCAAGTCGGGCACGCCGCTTTCGACGCCGCCCAGGAGATCCCGGACGCGCTCGATGGGGCGGACATCGGGCTCGGTGTCCAGAAACTGTTCCAGCGCCAGGCGCACCACGTCCGAGCGCTTGCGTTTCAGGCGCCTGGCCGAGCGTTCGAGCTTCTCGGCCAGGGCCCCGGACAATCTCAGGGTCAGTTGCGATTCCATATCGCCAGGGTCCAATTGCATTGCATTGTAATGCAAAGTGGTTCGACCATGCAATCCGGTGCCGGTTCAAGCAGGCCGGGCTCAGCGATTACAGGGATCCCTGTAATTCGAACCTGACCCCTTTATCCTTTATCACCCCGTTATCGGGGCTCTCCCTGATGAGGAAGGATGGCGCGATGGAGTGATGCAGTCGATCCGCTGCGCTGTAATCATCCTCGCTCTGCGGGACTTTCCCGTAGGCGGAGGTGAGGCAGCATCATCGGCCAGACGCTGCGGGTGCGACTGCCGCGTTTTTGAATCCGGCGTTGTCAAACGCGCGGCGCACGACCCCAGTCACTTTCGCAGTCTCGATGAAATCGCTGACATAAGCGAGTGCAGCAGGCCGGTTTTTTGGTACTGCCACCGAGACGGGCAGCGAGTAGTAACTGCCTTCGAGAACGCGTGCGCCGGGCAGCTGGGTAGCGAGACCCATAAGCGTTTCGCGTCCTCCTGCAGCCGCGTCCACCTTTCCCGCCTTTATTTGCTCGCGGCTCTCGGCAAGCTTCTTGACCTGGACCAACTTCGCGTTCTTAAAAGACTGCTGCAGCTTACGGGCAGAAATTGATTTCTGGACGACGGCGACCTGAACCCCGGGGCGATCGATATCGCTGTGATCGCGGATCGCGGAGCCCGCCGGAACGATATAGGTAAGCTCCAGGAAATAATACGCGGGCCCGTAGTCCAGGATCTTCGCGCGCTCTTCACTGAACGGGACAAAGGTGACGTCCCACGTGCCGCGACGAGCCGCTTCGAGCAAGTCCACGTAGTTGTCGTACAGGATCAGCTCTACCGGTGCGCCAAGCTTTTCTCCGAGCGCGTCCGCCAGATCCACGGCGACGCCGCGTGGGCGGTTGATACCGCGCTCGTGCTTGGCGCGAAATTGATTCGCTGATGGCCCCACCGAGAGCGCGACCCGGACCTTGCCCGTCGGCGCAAGCTGTTGACTTGCGGCGGCGGAACTTCCCTCGTTGTGCAGTGACGCGCATCCGGCAACGAGCAACCCGGCCAGCAGACCCAATAGTGCAGATTGAATCCATCCAGTCCTAAACATGGTTACCTCCGTTTCCTGCTGCGCCGCATGGTCCGCGGCGGCGCTGGCGCGGGTCCCGATGGAGACCGGGGCATAGAAGAGAATGGTGAACTCTCTGGAACCTCCCTCGGCGAGAGTGACGAATCCGGATACTTGTCTATCTGACGCACCTGGATTACGTCACTGTGGCTCCAAGCCTTTCGCTTTCATCACCTGCGCGGTGACCGGGGCCGTGAGGAATCGGATCAGTGCTCTGGCCGCTTCCGGCTCCTTCGAGGCCGCGTTTGCGCCAGCCGTGAAAACGACAAAGCGTTGAATCTCGGAGGGGAGCCCGCCGACGAGTTCCGCGCCGGTCGCAGCGACAATTGGCCCAATCCCGGTCACGCCCAGTTCCGCCTCGCCCGCTACGACAGCCTCCTCGGGTTTACCGTAAGCCTTCAGTTTGGGTTTCATCTCCGCTGCGATTCCCAGGCGATCAAACGCCGCGAGAAGAACTTTTCGGCTTGTGCCTTTCTTTGAATAGGCGACTGACTTTGCGTCGAGCATTGCCCGCTTGAATGCTTCGACCGAACTGATGTCGGGCTTGGGAGCGCCCCTGCGCACCGCAACCCCAATTCCGGTGCGGCCAAGGGTGACCCGCGTGTCCGCAGCAACCTTTTCCAGCTCGATCAGGTTATCGATCATGGCGGGACTGAGAATAACGACGTCGAACGTCTCGCCGGCATCGATCCTGCGCTTTAGCTCGGAGAAATTGCCAAAGTCCGCGACGAGCTTGTGTCCGGTCGCGCTTTCAAACTGCGGACCGAGCTCGCTAACTACATTCTTCAGTCCCCTGCCGCTCAACACCTTGATTTCGGCGGCGCTGGCAACACCGCCCATCGAGAAGCCAACAAGAAACGTCATAGCCGCTGCGGTGGCGCCGATTGCTGAAAATAGTCTTCGTGTCATGGCTTACCTCCATCGGGGATTCGTTCAACACAAGGTCCCATCGGTAAAGGAGTTTTCCGTTACAGCATTGCGTACGTATCCAGGTCGTTGCGTGTCATTCCACGGCTATTTTCGTGCGACGGGTTCAAGGGCTTCGCACTCGGTTTCCTGAACACGCTCGATTCCGTCAACTCGAACTTTCTGCAAACCCACGCTTCATTCATGGCCCCTCCTCTTCAAAGGTCCTTCGTTAAAAGGGAAGTGATGACGGCATGAATCTAGGCCGGATGGCACCCGGGCTGAAGTGAGGAATCGACAGCCGTTTCGTGAATATTCACGGATGAGCCAGCTTACGGGATGCTCCCGGGGTGTCCTGGCGTGGGGTGAGCACCAATCCCCGCTGCAGCGTAGAATGGCCTCGCAGGGGAGGAGCCGCATGAGCGAGGAGAACGCCACGGCCCGGATGCACCTCGATGAGGACGAGCTGCGCGCGCTCGCCGCGCAGGGCGTCGTCAAGACCTTTCCCAGGAATGCCGTCATCGTGAGCGAGGGCGACGACACGGACGCGCTCTACATCATCCTCTCCGGCCGGGTGAAGGTCTTCGTGAGCGACGAGGACGGCAAGGAGGTCGTCCTCGGCACGCAGGAGCCGGGCGAGTACTTCGGCGAGATCGCCCTCGACGGCGGACCACGCTCCGCTTCCGTCATGACGCTCGAGCCGTCGCGTTTCGCCGTGATCCCGCGGGACAAGGTCCGTAATTTCCTGCGCACCCATCCCGATTTCTCCGTCCACCTGATCGAGAAGCTCATCCGCCGCACGCGGGTGCTGACCGAGAGCGTCAAGAGCCTGGCACTGATGGACGTTTACGGCCGCGTCGCGCGGCTGCTGCTCGAGCTGGCGAAGGAGGAGGACGGCAAGCTTGTCATCAACGAGAAGCTGACCCAGCAGGACATGGCCAATCGCGTGGGCGCCTCGCGCGAGATGATCAGCAAGATACTGAAGGAGCTCTCGGCGGGCGGCTACGTCACCGTCGAGCACAAGCGGATCACCATCAACAAGACCCCGCCTCCGCACTGGTAAGGAATGGCCATGCGGCCATTCCTTAATGTGAATATTTCACAGATTCGGGGTGCAAGATCTGACAGATCAACCACCGGCCAATTCCTACTCTGATGGGCATGCGCGAGACGTCCAAGCCGAGGCGGTCTGGAGCCACTCTCGAACGGCAGACCAGAGAGCTCGCGCGCGCGCTGGCCGAGGCGCATGCACAGCAGGCGGCGACTGCCGAGATTTTGCGAGTGATAAGCGGCTCGCCCACGGACATCCAGCCGGTTTTTGACGCGATTGCTGGGAGCGCCGCCCGCCTTTGCGATGCCAGCGAAGTGGTCATCCGTCGCGTGGAGGGGGACCTGATGAGCCTGGCGGCCCACCTCGGCTCCGTGGGGGTCATAAGATCGGTTATCCCGATTTCCCGCCGTACCGTCGCGGGCCGCGCCGTCCTCGAGCGCCGCACGATCCACGTCCACGACGTCCTCGAGCCCCATTTTGGCGTGGAGTACCCGGACGGCGGACCCCGGATGTTTCAGGGAGCGCCATTCCGGACATTGCTCGTTGTGCCCCTGGTGCGTGAAGACACCGCGATCGGCTATATCGCTGTTCGCCGTCAGGAAGTGCGCCCGTTCTCCGACCGGCAGATCAAGCTCCTGGAAACGTTCGCTGCCCAGGCGGTAATTGCGATCGAGAACGTGCGGCTCTTCAAGGACCGGGAAGCCCGCAACAAGGACTTGAGAGAAACGTTGGATGAACAGACGGCGACCGCGGAGATCCTGCGCATCATTAGCAGCTCGCCGACGGACACCGGGCCGGTGTTCGATGCGATCGTGAAAAGCGGCGTTCGCCTATTCGACGGGCTGAACATGGCACTTCGCCTCGTCAAAGGAGACCAGGCGGAGCTGGTGGCCAGCACGCGAATGCCCGGTAACGTCGGCGAGCTTCAGCCGCTCAGCGCGAGCCACATACCGTCCACTCGGGCGATTGTGCGTCGCGAAGTTGTGCATGTTCCGGACATCTTCGCGGAAGACGCGGAGGAGTGGGTCCGTGGAGAGTTCAGGAAACGGGCCGAACGGATGGGTTTCAGCGCCGTCCTGAGCACGCCGCTGCTCCGGGAGCGGCAAGTCATCGGGGCAATCGTTGTCACCCGCGTCGAGCCGGGGTCGTTCACTGATAAGCAAATCGCGCTCCTGAAAACCTTCGCCGACCAGGCGGTGATCGCGATCGAGAACGTCCGGCTGTTCCATGAGATCCAGGAAAAGAGCCGCCAGCTCGAGCTCGCCAGCCAGCACAAGTCGGAGTTTCTCTCCCACTTGTCTCACGAGCTGCGCACGCCGTTGAACGCGGTCATCGGCTTTTCCGAGGCGCTGCTCGAGAAGATGTTCGGCGAGATGAACGCGAAGCAGGAGGACTACCTCAAGGACATACACTCTTCGGGTCAGCACCTCCTTTCGCTCATCAAGGACATCCTGGATCTCTCCAAGATCGAGGCCGGGCGCATGGAGCTCGAGCTTTCGGAGTTCAGCCTTCCCGCGGCGCTGCAAGACGCGACAATGCTGATGCGCGAGCGCGCGCAGAGTCACGGCATTGCAATCGAGCTTCGGGTGGATAAGCGGCTCGACGAAATCCGCGCCGATGAGCGCAAGGTCAAGCAGATCGTGTTGAACCTGCTATCGAACGCGGTGAAATTCACCCCGGATGGCGGCCGTGTGGAGCTGAACGCCCGCATGAACGGGGGTTCGATCGAGGTGTCGGTCAAGGATACGGGGGTGGGAATTGCCCCGGAAGACCAGCAGGCCGTTTTCGAGGAGTTCCGCCAGGTGGGCCACGATTACACCACGAAGCAGGAGGGCACGGGGCTCGGCCTTGCGCTTACCCGGCGCTTCGTGGAATTGCACGGCGGAAAGATCAGTCTCGAAAGCTAGCCGGGAAAGGGGTCGACATTTACCTTTACGCTCCCACTGAAGTAAGAATCGGCCACTTGCCCTTCCCTAATGTGAATACTCCACAAAATGGGGCCTTAACACTCAACAGCGCAAACCGGCCCGTTACCCTAGTCTGGAGCAGTGAAACCCTTGGGAATCAATCGAGCCAGCATGGCCAGGAAGTCCAAAAGAGCCCCTGTTGCCCGGAAGCGCCAGGCTGCGCAGCCTAAGCGCCGGTCGGGAGATCCCAGCGCGGAGCTTAAAGAGGCGCTTGAGCAGCAGGCGGCCGTCAGCGGCATCCTCCGGGTGATCTCCCAATCGCCTGCCGACGTGCAGCCGGTACTCGCGACAATCGCTGAGCACGCCATGCGGCTGTGCCGGGCGCGTGACGCGCGCATCTGGCTCCTGGAGGGCGACCAAGTTCGGTACGCCACGGGCTGCGGCGATATCCCACCTGCAAGGGAGGGCCACACGTTGCCCATCAATCGGGAATCTGGCCCTGGACTCGCGATCCTCGACAGGAAACCAGTACACATCGGAGACGCGTCAATCGTACCCGAGGATGAATTCCCGTTTGTGCGCGAAATGCAGCGGCTTCACGGTCATCGAACAGTACTCATAGTGCCGCTCCTGCGCGAGGACCAAGCGCTGGGTGTGATTGTGCTGCGCAAGATGGTGGTTCAACCCTTTACGAAAAGTCAGATTGCGTTGGTGCGGACTTTCGCCGACCAGGCGGTGATCGCGATCGAAAACGTCCGTCTGTTCAACGAGACCAAGGAAGCGCTGGAGCAGCAGACGGCGACGAGCGAAATCCTCGCTGCAATGAGCGCATCGACGACGGATACCAAGCCCGTTTTCGACGCGATCGTGCGGAGCTGCCACTCTCTGTTCAAGGGTAGCGGCGTAGCGCTCCGCTTGGTGAGGAACGACATGCTGCACGTCGACGCGAACATTGGCTATGACGCGGCTACGATCCCTGTTGATCGCGAAAGCGCGACCGGGGTTTGTGTTCTCGAGGCCCGCGCAATCCACGTTCCCGATATCGAGGCAGCAGCCGCAGAGTTTCCGCGCGTCAGACAGCTGGGCCTTAGGTTCGGATACCGATCCGGAATATATGCCCCGTTGTTGCGCCATGGCGCCGCGATCGGCACGATCTCCGTGCTGCGCCCCAAGCCCGGCGCTTTCAGCGACAAGGAAATCGCGCTGCTCAAGACCTTCGCCGACCAGGCGGTGATTGCGATCGAGAACGTGCGCCTGTTCAAGGAGCTCCAGGCACGCAACCGCGAGCTGACGCGGCTACTGGAGCAGCAGACGGCGACGAGCGACATTCTCGGCGTCATTTCGAGATCGCCGACGGATGTGGCGCCGGTGTTCGAAACCATTCTGAAGAATGCAGTGAACCTGTGCGGCAGCCCGATGGCGGCCATATTCCGGTTCGACGGCCAGCTCGTGCACATCGAGGGCACATACAACTGGCCGACCGACGCGCTCGCCTTGCTAGGGCGCTTTCCGAGTCCGCCGAATCCGGCGCTGATCAGCGGGCGCGTCATCCTGTCGAAGTCGCCTGTGTGCGAAGCCGACGTGCTTTCGGATCCGGGCTACGATCACGCGCTGGCGGTGAAGGGCAGCTGGCGCCGCATGCTGGGTGTTCCCTTGCTGCGCGACGGCGAACCGATCGGCGTAATCAACCTGGGATGGCCGGAACCCGGTGAGACGCCGGCGCACCAGGTCGAGCTGCTCAAGACTTTTGCCAGCCAAGCCGTGATCGCAATCGAGAACGTGCGGCTGTTCAAGGAGCTCCAGGGGCGCAACAAGGACCTCTCCGAGACGCTCGAGCAGCAGACTGCGACGTCTGAAATTCTGAAAATCATCAGCAGCTCCCCGACCGACACCCAACCGGTTTTTGACGCGATCGTCAAAAGCGGAGCGCGCCTTTTCGGAGGCGAGATCGTGTCGCTTCGGCTTGTCAAAGGCGAGTACAGTGAGATTGTGGCCAGCACGGATACAGCGGCTCAGCTTCGACAGCCACTTAATGACCCAAACCGTGCGACAAGCCGGGCGATAACACGCGGCGAGGTAGTGCAGGTTGCCGACATGCTTGCGGAGGACTGGGTCGCCGAAATCGTGAAGCAACGAGCCAGGGACAGGGGTTTTCGCGCGTATTTAGGGGCGCCGTTGATGAGGGAAGGCAAGGCGATCGGTGTGATTAACGTTTTGCGCGCAGCGGCCGGTCCGTTCTCCGAAAAGGAAGTCGCCCTTCTCAAGACCTTTGCCGACCAGGCGGTGATCGCGATCGAGAACGTGCGGCTGTTCAAGGAGCTTCAAGCGCGCAACGCTGAGATCACAGAGGCGCTGGAGCGTCAGACCGCGACAAGCGAGATTCTGAGCGTCCTATCGCAGTCGCCGACGGATGTTGCGCCGGTTTTCGAAGCCATAATGAAAAACGCCGTGCGCCTGTGCGGCAGTCCGATCGCCAGCATATACCGTTACGACGGCGAGCTTGTCCACAATGTTGCAACTCATAATTGGCCGCGTGAGGCACTCGTCGGCCTGAACAGCCGGTATCCCTGTCCGCCGCATCCCGCACTCATGGGCGGCAGGATTGTTCTTGCGAAATCCATCGTGCGCATACCGGATGTGCTCCTGGATTCCGACTACGACAGAGACTTCGCAGCGGCAGGCGGCTGGCGCAGAATCGTCGGCGTCCCCTTGATGCGGGGGGAAACCCCGATCGGCGCGTTCGCCGTGGCGTGGCCGGACCCGGGCGAGACGCCGGAGAGCCAAGTTGCGTTACTCAAGACCTTCGCCGACCAGGCGGTGATCGCGATCGAGAACGTGCGGCTGTTCAACGAGACGAAGGAGGCGCTGGAGCAGCAGACGGCGACGGCGGACATACTCAGAGTAATTAGCGGCTCGCCAACCGACGTTCAGCCGGTGTTTGAGGCCGTGACTCACAATGCTGCACGCCTTTGCGGCGCGGAGGATGTCGTGGTCCGCCTCCTGGACGGAGACGTGCATCGTGGCGTCGCGCACTATGGTCCAATTCCGATGCTGGGGTCACTTCCGGTGCGTGGAAGCATCGCCGGCCGTGCCATGCTCGAGCGAAAGACGGTGCATATCGAAGACCTCCTTGAACCGAGCGTGCGCGCGGAATTCCGGGAGGCTGACGCGACCGTCGGAGGGTACCGCACGTTTCTTGCCGCACCGCTCGTACGCGAAGACACCGCCGTCGGTGCCATCGTCATGCGGCGCGAGGAGGCAGCTCCGTTCACCGACAAGCAGATCGGGCTTCTCGAAACCTTTGCGGCGCAGGCCGTGATTGCGATCGAGAACGTGCGGCTGTTCAAGGAACTCCAGGCGCGCAACGCGGAGGTCACGGAAGCGCTGGAGCAGCAGACCGCAACAGCCGAAGTCCTGAAGGTGATCAGTGGTTCGCCAACTGATATTCAACCGGTGTTCGATGTGCTCGTACGCACCGCCGCACGACTCTGCGATGCCAGTGACGTTGCCATTCGTCGCGTTGACGGAGAAGTGTTGCGCATTGCGGCACACGTTGGGCCCGTGCCGACCCAGCTGGACGCCGTCCCGATTCGCCGCGGGAGCATCGGCGGACGTTCCGTACTGGAACGCCGAACGATTCACGTCCACGATGCCATCGATCCGAGTGCGATTGCCGAGTACCCAGACAGCGCTCCCGCGCGATTGCAGAATCGAGCATTTCGGACCTTCGTCACGGTCCCCTTGCTGCGCGGGAATTCGGCCATTGGCACGATAGGCATGCGCCGTCCGGAGGCGCGACCCTTCTCCGAAAAGCAGATCAAGCTTCTCGAAACCTTCGCCGCTCAAGCTGTCATTGCGATCGAAAACGTTCGTCTGTTCAACGAGACGAAGGAAGCGCTCGAGCAGCAGACCGCAACAGCAGAGATCCTGAAGGTGATCAGCAGTTCGCCGACCAATGTGCAGCCGGTGCTGGAAGCGGTGGCGAAGCGCTCCGGCTTGCTGTGTCGGGCCGATGCCAGCCGGGTGTGGCTGGCGCGCGGCTTGCACATGCAGGCCGTGGCTACCTACGGGACCGTATACGGGCCGGATTCGCAGGGCGATATCTTGCCATTGAGCACCACTACCGTCGTTGGCCGTGCGTTCCTGGAGCGCCGATGCGTGCATGTCGAGGACATTGTTCCGCTCATCGAGACCGAGTATCCGGACCTTCGCGAGCTGCAGGCGCGCATTGGATTCCGGACGGTGCTGGCGGTACCGATGCTTCGCGAGGGGGAATCCATTGGCGTGATCGCGTTGATTCGCAATCAGCGCCCCTTCGCGCCGGCCGAGATCAGTTTGATTGAGACGTTCGCTGCACAGGCCGTGATTGCGATCGAGAACGTGCGGCTGTTCAACGAGACCAAGGAAGCGCTCGAGCAGCAGACGGCGACCGCCGAGATCTTGAAAGTCATCAGCAGCTCTCCCACCGATGCGCAGCCGGTATTCGATGCGATCGTGAGTAGCGGTGTTCATCTGTTCGGTGGCCTGAACGTGACGCTCCGGCTGGTCAAGGAGGATCAAGTCGAGGCAGTAGCGAGCTCGCAAGCTCACCGCGACGCCGCTGACCTGTTTCCAGTGCCCCTCCGTGACGACCGGTTTGTTTCTCCCCGCGCCATCATGCGCCGGGAGGTTGTGCACGTACCGGACATGAGCACAGCGGAATGGGCCAACGAGAGAATGAAACAGCGCGCAGAGCAGAGGGGCTGGCGCGCGATCCTGTGTGCCCCAATGCTGAGAGATAACAATGCAATCGGCGCGATCACCGTAACCCGTGCAGGAGCGGGACCGTTCACAGACAAGGAAATCGCCCTGCTCAAGACCTTTGCTGACCAGGCGGTCATCGCCATCGAGAACGTGCGGTTGTTCAAGGAGCTCCAAACGCGCAACGCGGAGATCACGAAGGCGCTGGAACAACAGACGGCAACCGCGGAGATTCTCCGTGCAATTTCCGGTTCGCCGACCGATGTCCAGCCCGTGTTCGACGTGATCGCTTCGTCGGCGTGCCGCCTTGTCGGCGGAGTAATGAGTGCTGTGAGGCGGGTCGTCGGAAACGACCTCGAGCTCGTGACCTTCATATCAGCGGGCGCGGATGGCGACCGGGCCATTCAAGCCCGCAGCCACCTGACAGTGAGCGAGCATCCGACGATCGAGCGGGCTCTGCGGGATCGCAAGCCCGCATTCATCGAAGACATCGAGAATGACTCGCGCATGACGCCTGGTTTCCTGGAGGCCGCGCGTGCGCGCGGGTTTCGCAGCAATATTCAGGTCCCAATGCTCCGCGAGGGCGATGTGATTGGCGTTATCGGTGTCTCCCGCCGGGAACCGGGACCATTCTCCGCGGACGATATCGCACTGCTCAAGACCTTCGCCGACCAGGCGGTGATCGCGATCGAGAACGTGCGCCTGTTCAAGGAGCTCCAGGCGCGCAACGCCGAAGTCACGGAAGCGCTTCAGCAGCAGACTTCGATCGCCGAGATCCTGCGCGTGATCAGCGGCACGCCCACCGACATCATGCCGGTTTTGGAAGCCGTTACGCACCGTGCGGCGCAATTGTGTGACGCTCCGGACGCTCGCATGTTCCTGGTGGACGGAGACACGTTGAGGCACGTCGCAGGATTCGGAGAATTCAAGGGAGTCCCGCGAACACTGCCGTTGACGCGAGGCGTGGTGACGGGCCGGGCGATCCTTGACCAGGCCGTCGTGCACATCGAGGATCTGGCCGCCACCCTGGACGAGTTTCCGGATGCCCGGGGGCCGCAACGGGAGTTCGGGGCCCGGACAACGCTCGCGGTGCCGCTCGTGCGTGAGAACAAGGCATTCGGTGGCATCGTCATGCGGCGCAGGGAGGTTCGTCCATTTACCGACAAGCAGATTGCGCTCGTCAAGACCTTTGCCGACCAGGCCACGATCGCGCTGGAGAACGTCCGGCTGTTCAACGAGATCCAGGAAAAGGGCCGGCAGCTCGAAGTGGCGAACAAGCACAAGTCCGACTTCCTTGCGAACATGTCACACGAGCTGCGCACGCCGTTGAATGCCATCATCGGCTTTTCCGAGGCGCTGCTCGAAAAGATGTTTGGCGAAATGAATGAGAAGCAGGAGGACTACCTCAAGGATATCCACTCCTCGGGCGAGCACCTGCTCTCGCTCATCAATGACATCCTGGATCTCTCCAAGGTCGAGGCCGGGCGCATGGAGCTCGAGCTCTCGGATTTCAGCCTCCCCGCAGCGCTGCGGAACGCGATGACGCTCATCCGCGAGCGCGCGCAGAACCACGGCATCGTGCTGGAGCTCCGGGTGGATCCGCAGATCGGGGAAATCCACGCCGACGAGCGCAAGTTGAAGCAGATCGTGGTGAACCTGCTATCGAATGCGGTGAAGTTCACCCCGGACGGCGGCCGAGTGGAACTGGAGGCCCGCATGAATGGGGGTTCGGTCGAGGTGTCGGTCAAGGATACCGGTGTCGGCATTGCAGAGAAGGACCGAGAGGCAGTGTTCGAGGAATTCCAGCAGGTGGGCCATGACTACACCACCAAGCACGAGGGCACAGGGCTCGGTCTTGCGCTCACCCGGCGTTTCGTGGAATTGCATGGGGGAAGGATCAGTCTCGAGAGCGAGCCGGGGAAAGGCTCGATTTTTACGTTTACGCTCCCACTGACGCCGGTGACTCGTGACCTGTGACGACGGTAGACCACACCACCCCGCCTCCTCCGGAGGCACCCCTCCTCGTGAGAGGAGGGGAGAGTTTTGTTGTCCGGTGCTCCTCGTGAGAGGAGGGGAGGGTCTTGTTGGCAGGTGGTCAATGGCAGTTTCCGAGTGTTTGCGTCGCTGAATTGCGGACTGGATTAACAGCATGAGCCTCATACTGATCGTCGAGGACAACGAGAAGAACCTGAAGCTGGTGCGCGATGTGCTCCAGGTGAAGGGTTATGAAACTCTCGAAGCCGGAACGGCGGAGGAGGGGATACGAATCGCACGGGAGCGGGCACCTGGACTCATCCTGATGGACATCCAGTTGCCAAGAATGAGCGGTATCGAGGCGTTGAAGGCGTTGCGCACCGAGCCCGCGACAGCGGCAATACCTGTCGTCGCAAT
>Ga0256867_10000773_pt1 | contig 12972 bp, 12 predicted proteins | sample RVTome_15_FD_185939 | JGI IMG/M metagenome (GOLD analysis project Ga0256867, IMG submission 185939) | Soil microbial communities from uranium-contaminated site in the Upper Colorado River Basin, Wyoming, United States - RVT150D86 (HiSeq) ... | reverse complement strand
CGCTGATCGGCAAGGCCTGCCACCCGCTGGGCGCCGCGCTCTACCTGAAGGCGGACGAGGGCCGGCGGCTGCGCGGGGCCCCGGTCCGCCCGGTCTCGGTGATGGCGGAGACCGCCCAGCTTGCCGCTACCGCGGCCTTCCGCGCGGCCGCACCCCGCTACCTCAACACGGTCGAGGGCGCCGACGTGGAGGACTGGGGCACCATGCTGATCACCTTCGACGACGGCACGGTGGCGGCGATCTCGGCGGCCGACACGGTGCTCGGCGGCATTCGGAACCAGATGGCCATCTACGGCGCCAAGGCGGTGGTGCTCTGCAACATCAATCCCAACGACCTCGTGCAGGCCTACGCGCCGGAGGCATCCGTATTCGGCGACGAGTACATCGTGGAGAAGATCGAGACCAAGGCGGGCTGGACCGCGCCCCAGCCGGACGAGGAGTGGACCACCGGCTACCCGCAGGAGATCCAGGACTTCGTGGAGTGCGTGGCCGGGGACCGTGAGCCGCTCTCCGGCGGCCCGCTCGCCCGCGACGTGACCGCGGTCATCTACGGCGCCTACCTCTCCGCGACCGAGGGCCGCCGCGTCGACCTCCGCCCCCACCTCTGACGGGGTCAGGTCTTACATTCCGACATGTTCGCCGCGGGGCGTCTCGGCCACGGCCAGAGAAATGTCGGAATGTAAGACCTGACCCTCGCCTTGACGGCTCACGGGGCGAGCCGTACCATTTCCGAATCACCATTCGCGAAAACGTCGACTCCGCAACCTGTCCGACCCTGCTGAGGAGGAACAGGCCATGGTCAACCGTCGGGTGACCGGGATGCGATCCCGAGTCATTCATCTCATCAACCCGAGAACCGATTCGCTGACCACGCGGCCCCTGTACCTGAATCGGGCCCTCTACTCGCCGCTCGCGGGCCTGCTGGCCGTCGCCGCCGGCATTCCGCGCGACCGGTACGAGGTCGTGCTGACCGACGAGAACATCGAGTCGATCGACTTCGGCCTGAAGGCGGATCTGGTCGGCCTGTCCGCGATGACGAGCTACGTGAATCGCGGCTACGAGATCGCCGACGCCTTCCGGGCGCGCGGGGTGCCGGTCGTGATGGGCGGCGTGCACCCGAGCTTCATGCCCCAGGAGGCGCTCAAGCACTGCGACGCGGTGGTGATCGGGGAGGCGGAGCTCGTGCTCGACCGCCTCCTGGACGACCTCGAGCGGGGCGCGATGCGCGGCACCTACCGGGCGGACCGGTTGCACCCGATGGACGGCCTCGCCATGCCGCGGTACGACCTGCTCAAGAAGAACCGCTACGTGAATCGCACCTTCGTGCAGACCTCGCGCGGCTGCCACCAGGGCTGCACGTTCTGCGCCGAACCCCTGATGAACGGGCTGAAGTTCCGCTACCGGCCGGTCACGGAGGTGATCCGGGAGATCGAGAACTGCGGCTCGCGCACGGTCTCGATCAACGATGCCGACTTCTTCGGCACGCCGGAGCGCCCGAAGGAGATCATGCGGGCGCTCCGGGGCCGCGGGGTCACCTGGCAGGCGGGGGTCACCTCGAAGCTCGCGCAGGACGACCGGATGCTCGAGCTCGCCGCCGCGAGCGGCTGCACCCTGCTGAGCATCGGCTTCGAGTCGATCTCACGCGCCACCCTGACGAGCGTGCACAAGCACGTGAACCGTCCCGAGACCTTCGCCGCGCTGGTGGAGAAGGTCCACTCGTACGGCATCATGGTGTTCGGCCTGTTCATGTTCGGCTTCGACGGCGACGACCCCTCGGTGTTCGAGGAGACGGCGCGGTTCAATATCGATGCCGACTACGACGCCTGCGCGTACTCCGTCCTCACGCCGTATCCGGGCACGCTGACCTGGTACGAGATGAAGAAGGCCAACCGTATCGTGTCCTTCGATTGGGAGAAGTACGATCAGGCGAACGTCGTCTATCGACCCGCGCGCATGTCCGGCGACGAGCTCCGGCTGGGTCAGAATACGGCCTACGAGACGTTCTACGCGCTGTCGTCCATGGCGCGACGCTTTCCGGTGCGGGGCGGTCGCCGCCGGCTCCAGTGGTCCATCTACAATCTGTTCATGAAGAAGGGGGCCGCGACCGATCGCAAGGATGCGGTGGCCGCGCCGACCGACGCGCCCGACGTGGTGCCGATGCCGCCCATTCTTCCGCTCAAGCGGGAATGGCGCGAGGCGGTGCTGGAGGGGACCGGAGGCGCGCGCCCGGATCGTTGATCCGATCGACGTGTCGATCATGCCGGTTGGTCCTGCGAAGGCCCGGAGTCTGTGGCAGACTGGGCCCCTCATGGAGCTGGCGAAGGACGCGTACCGGCACATTCTCGCGGGCTCGGTGGTCTTCGAGCACCTGCCGCCGGCCGCGCTCGACCACATCATCGCACGCGGGCTGCTGGTCGAGGTGGCGGCCGGCGAGACGGTCCTCGCCGAGGGCACCCGCGGCCCCGGCCTCTACGTGGTGCTCGAAGGCCTCGTGGAGATCTTCCTGCCCGACGGGACCACCGGCCGCGCCCGGCGGCCCACCGAGGTGCACCTCAACACGATGGGCCCCGGTCGCTGTCTCGGCGAGTACTCGCTGATCGACGAGCACTCCACCTCGGCGGCGGCGCGCTCCCCGGCGGGGGCCAAGCTCTTCTTCCTCTCGCGCGAGGAGTTCCGCAGCATCGCGGAAGGCGACGCGCGCGTGGGCAAGGTGATCTACCTGAACCTGCTCCGCTTCCTGATCACGCGGCTGCGCGCCAAGGATGAAGAGCTGGATCTGTTCATGATGGGCTCGCTCTGATGACGCGGTTCGGCGTCGTCGTCGTGGTCTGGGCCCTCGCCGGATCGGCCTGCGCACCCATGCGCGGGCCGGGCATGCACCATCATCCGCGCACCTCCTCGGTCACGGTGGCCGGCACCGGCACGGTGTCGGCAGCGGCCGACATGGCCGAGATCACCACCGGCGTGGTGACCCAGGCGCCCACCGCCGCGCAGGCGCTCGCCGCCAACAGCCAGGCGATGGAGCGGCTGCTCCAGGGGCTGGGTGGTCTCGGCGTCGCCGCGCGCGACATCCAGACCACGAACATCAGCGTGTCGCCGCTCCGCCGCCAGGGCCGCGACGGCCAGCCGCCCGAGATCACCGGCTACGAGGTGACCAACCAGGTGCGGGTGAAGGTGCGCGACCTCTCGGGCCTGGGCCGCGTGCTCGACCAGCAGGTGGGGCAGGGCGCCAATCTGATCTACGGCATCCAGTTCGGGCGGCAGGAGCCCGCGCCGCTGCTCGGCGAGGCGCGCAAGCGCGCCATGGCGGACGCGCGGCGCAAGGCGGAGCTGTACGCGGCCGCCGCCGCCCTGAAGGTCGGCCGCGTGCTGGCGGTGCAGGAAGCCGGCGCCCCGTCGCCGCGCCCGGAGATGGCGCTGCGCGTGGCGATGCCGGCCGCGGTGCCGGTGATGCCCGGCGAGCAGGAGATGCAGGCCTCCGTGATCGTGACGTTCACCCTCGAGCCCTGAGGCGCCCATGATCCCGCCCCACTTCCGCAGCGCCAAGCAGCTCGCCTCCGACATCCGCCGTCGCCGCATCGGCTGCCTCGAGGCGCTCGACCTGTTCCTCGCGCGCGCGGACCGGTTCAATCCACAGCTGAACGCCATCGTGGCAAGGGACGTGGAGGCGGCCCGCCGGCGCGCCCGTCAGGCCGACGCCGCGCTCCGCAAGGGGAAGGTCTGGGGCCCGCTTCACGGCCTGCCGATGACCGTGAAGGAGTCCTACGACGTCGCGGGCATGCCGACCACCTGGGGGCTCAGCGAGCTGAAGGACAACGTGCCCTCGCGCCATGCGCTGGCGGTGGACCGCCTGCTCGGGGCGGGCGCGGTGCTCTTCGGCAAGACCAATGTCCCGTCGTGGCTGGCCGACTGGCAGTCGTTCAATCCGGTGTACGGCACCACCAACAATCCCTGGGACCTCGCGCGCGTGCCCGGCGGATCCTCCGGGGGCTCGGCCGCCGCGCTCGCCGCCGGCCTCACCGCCCTCGAGGCGGGCAGCGACATCGGCGCGTCCATCCGCAATCCGGCCCACTACTGCGGCGTCTACGGCCACAAGCCCACCTACGGCATCGTGCCGCCCCGCGGCCAGGCCCTGCCCGGGCGGGTGGCGCCGGCCGATATCTCGGTCATCGGGCCGATGGGCCGCGGCGCGGACGACCTGGCGCTCGGCCTCTCGGTGATGGCGGGCGCCGACGAGATCGACGGCGCGGGCTGGCGGCTCGCGCTGCCCGCGCCCCGCGGGAAGGCGCTGCGCGAGTTCCGGGTGGCGGTGATGCTGACCGATCCGGTCTCCGAGGTGGACGCGGAGGTGCAGGGGCGCCTGCAGGCGCTCGCCGACTTCCTGGCGAGGAAGAAGGCCCGGGTGAGCGACACCGCGCGTCCCGCCATCGACACCGCGGAGGCGCAGCGCCTGTACATCTTCCTCCTGCGCGCGGCCACCGCGGGCCGGCAGACGGCCGAGCAGTTCGCGCGGAACGCGGAGATCGCGCGCGGGCTCCGGCCGGACGACGAGAGCTACCACGCGCGGATGACGCGGGCGAACGTCGCCTCGCACCGGGACTGGCTCGGCGCCAACGAGGCGCGGCACCAGATGCGCTGGCGCTGGGCCGAGTTCTTCCGCGACCACGACGTGCTGCTCTGCCCGCCCGCGGCGAGCGCGGCCTTCCCGCACGACCAGGAGGGCGAGCGCCACGAGCGAACCATCACCGTCAACGGCCGCCGCGTGCCCACCACCGACCAGCTCTTCTGGGCCGGCTATCCGGGCATGGCCTATCTGCCCTCCACGGTGGCGCCCGCCGGGTTCTCGCGCGCCGGACTACCCATCGGCGTGCAGATCGTGGGGCCGCAGTACGGTGACCGCACGTGCATCGAGCTGGCCCGCCTGCTCGAGCGCGAGTTCCAGGGCTTCGTTCCGCCGCCGGGCTACTGAGGAGGACCCATGGCGAAATCCACGACGAAGCGACGCGTGGTCGTGACGGGGGCGGCGGGCTACGTCGCCCAGCGGATGTGGCCGGCGCTCCAGGAGCGCTGGGATCTCGTGCCGATCGACGTGCGGCCGACCACCCGGGCCGGCAAGCCGGTGCCGGGCCTGATCGTCGCCGACCTGACGAGGCCGGACCGCAACGAGTACCGGCAGCACTTCCGGGGCGCGGACGCGGTCATTCACTGCGGGTTCGTGAGCGCGCCCAACCTCGACGCCACCACCTGGCAGGACAACAGCGACGCCAAGTTCTGGGCCGAGCACACCAACGTGGCGCTCGCCTACAACGTCTGCCGGGTCGCCCTCGAGGAGGGTGTGCGGCGCGTGGTGGTGTGCAGCTCCAATCACGCGGCCGACTACTACGAGCGCCTGGTGTGGGACGGCGATCTCGACATGGTGACGCCCGAGATGCCGCCGCGCTCGGACAACTGGTACGGCTGGGCCAAGGCGGCCTACGAGCTGCTCGGGTTCGTCTTCGCCACCGGCAAGGTAGACGGGCGCAAGCTCGAGATCGTGCAGTGGCGCATCGGGGGTCCGCGCGACGACGACATCGACCAGGTGAAGCCGGGCGACATCAAGGTCATGCACCGGGCGCTGGGAGCCTATCTCTCGCAGCGGGACCAGGCGCAGCAGGCGGTGCGCATGGTGGAGACCGAGGACATCCGCGACGAGCACGGGGTGCCGTTTCTCATCGTCTACGGCATCAGCGGCAACACGCACCGCTTCTGGTCCATCGCGAACGCGCGCGCGAAGCTCGGCTACGCGCCGGAGGACGACAGCCAGGTGAACTTCGCCGACAGGATCGCGGCCATCGCGCGCGCGGCCCGGAGATGATCATGAACGCGGAAGAGGAGCTGAAGGCACTCGAGCGGACGCTGGTCACGTTCCGGGAGACCCTGAAGGAAGTGAACCGCCTGAGCGGCGACGGCATGGTCGCGGTGCGGGAGGAGTGGCTGCTGCGCATCAAGGAGCTCGAGCTGCAGCGCGAGCATCTGAGCCACGTCGTGCGCAAGGGCCGCCGGCGCATCGGCTAGGGGCATATCTCCCTCTCCCCCGCCGGGGGGGAGCGGGCGGGGTGGAGGGGGCGAGTCGCTTGACCGGAGAGCTCCGGTTCGTCCAGGTGGACGTGTTCACCGATCGCGTCTTCGGAGGGAATCCGCTCGCGGTCGTGTTCGAGGCGGCCGGGCTATCCGATGGCGTGATGCAGGCGATCGCGCGCGAGATGAACTGCTCGGAGACCACGTTCCTGCTGCCGCCGACGCGGCCCGACTGCGCGGCGCGGGTCCGGATCTTCACCCCGGCGCGCGAGGTGCTGTTTGCGGGCCACCCGACCATCGGGACGGCGTGGGTGCTGGCCACCGAGAAGCGGCTGCCCCCGAGCACCCGCCGGTTCAACCTGGAAGAAGGGATCGGGCCGATCGAGGTGACGCTCGAGGGGGAGCCCGCGCGGCCGAGCGTTCTCTGGATGCGGCACGGAGAAGCGCGGTTCGGGCCTGAGCTGATCGAGCGCACCGGCTTCGCACGGGCGCTGGGCCTGGCCGAGTCGGATCTGCTCGCGGATGCGCCCGTCTGCACCGGTTCCACCGGCAACACGTTCCTCTATATCCCCTTGCGGGACCGCGAGGTGGTGGACCGGGCGCGGCTCGACGTGCCCGCGCTGCTGGCCGTCCAGGGCGAGGGGCCGAACCTGGGCGTGTTCGTCTTCGCCCCCGATCCGGATCCGAAAGCTGGCCGGGTGTATGCGCGCATGTTCGCGCCCCACACGTCCGGCGTTCCCGAGGACCCGGCCACCGGCTCGGCGAGCGGGCCGCTCGGGGCCTACCTGGTGGAGCGCGGCCTGGTGGCCCCCGCCGACACCGTCGATATCGTCAGCGAGCAGGGCACGCGCATGGGCCGGCCGAGCTTCATCCGGATCCACGTCGGCATGCGGGCCGGGCGCATCAGCGAGATCCTGGTGGGCGGCAGCGTGGTGCCCGTGATCGAGGGCCGGCTGCGAGTGCCCTGACGCCATGTACATCCCGAAGCCCTTCGAGAAGAGCGACCCCCCATGGTGCCACGCGCTGATGCGGGCCCAGGGCTTCGCGGCCATGATCACGGCCGACGACGCGGGCGTGCCCTTCGCCACCCACCTGCCGATCCTGGTCGATCCCGCGCGCGGCCCGCTCGGCACGCTGCGCGGCCACGTGGCCCGCGCCAACCCGCACTGGCGCTACCTGGCCGCCGGCCGGCCGACCCTCGTGATCTTCGCGGGCGCCCACGCCTACGTCTCGCCGTCGTGGTACGCCACGCACCCGAGCGTGCCGACCTGGAACTACGTGGCCGTCCACGCCACCGGAACCGGCTCGCTGGTGGAGGACCCCGCGCAGGTCACGACGCTGCTCGCCGACCTGGTGCGAACCTACGAAGGCGGCGGCGGGACGGCCGCGTGGTCCGTCGAGGGCCTGCCCGCGGACTACCTGGCGGGCATGCGGCAGGGCATCGTGGCCTTCGAGATCGCCATCGACCGGCTCGAGGGCAAGGCCAAGCTCAGCCAGAATCGCGACGCGGTCGACCAGGAGCGCACCCGCCTGGCGCTGGCCGCGGCGGACGATCCGCTGGCGCGGGCGGTGGCGGCCCTGATGGCCGGCGCGCCGCCGCGCTGACCGCTACTCCCCGCGGAAGAGCGGCTTCCGCTTCTCCAGCATGGCGCGGCGCCCTTCCTGCGCGTCCGTGCTGGTGCGCGCCCGGGTGGCGGCCGCGTCCAGATCGTCGTGGGCGATCTGCTCTCGCGCCGAGGTCGCGCGCAGGATGCTCGCCTTGATCCCGGCCAGCGAGAGCGGCGCGTTGTCCGCGATGCGCCGCGCGAGCGCCTGCACCGCGGTCGACAGGTCGTCCGCGGGCACCACCTCGTGCACCATGCCGATCTCCCAGGCGCGCCGCGCGGCGATGGGCTGGCCGGTGAACAGGAGGTGACGCGTGTGCGCGGGGCCGATGATCTCGACCAGCTTCTGGCCGAGCGGGAAGGGGATCACGAGCCCGATGCGCGCCAGGGGCATGCCGAGGCGGGCGGGCTCCGCGGCCACCCGCAGGTCGCAGTGCAGCGCCAGCTCGCAGCCGCCCGCGATCGCGTCGCCGTGGAGCGCGGCGATCGTCGGATGCTTCGACCGCTCCACCCGCCGCAGCACGTCCACCACGTCGCCTTCCGGATCGGCCTCGCCGCGGCGCTGCTGCATCTCCTTGAGATCCATGCCCGCGCAGAAGGCGGGCCCGGCGCCCCGCACCACCACCACGCGCACGTCGCGGCGGCCGTCCAGATCGTCGAAGGTCGCGCGCAGCGCCTGCAGCAGCGGCGTGTTCATGGCATTGCGCTGGTCCGGGCGGTTCATGGTCACCGTCGCGATGCCCGAATCCACCGAGAGCAGGATCTCGTCCGCCATGGGGTCCCTCCGGGTTACGCGCGGGGCGCCATCGCGCGCAGCGCGTTCAGCATCAGGTCGCGCTTCTTCCTGGGATCCGGCTCGGTCGTCATCAAGGAGAGGAACGCGGTGTCGACCCCGCGGTCCAGGTAGAGCTGGATGCGGGCCTTGAGCTCGGGCAGGCCCCCGCGCGGGATCAGGTCGTCCATCACCCGGCTGGGGATGGCGGCCACCGCGCCCCTGCGATCGCCCGCGCCCCACGCGGCCCACATGGGCCCGAGCGCCTCGGTGCGGCCGAGCCACTCCTGGAACGCGCGGTAGACCGGGACGGTCAGATACCCGGCGATGTGGCGGCGCACCACCAGGTCGGACTCCGGCCCGGGCGGATCCAGGTTGACGAAGAGCCGCGCGGTGACCTCGATGGCCTCGGGATCGCGCCCGGCCCGCTTGGCGGCCTCCCGCACCACCGCGACCGAGCGCGGCACGTCGTCGGGCGAGAGCCAGTTGAGGATCACGCCGTCGCCCACCTCGCCCGCGACCTTCAGCATGCCTTCGCGGAGCGCCGCGATGTGGATCGGCACCGGCTCCCTCGGCACCGTCGTGAGGCGGAACCCGTCCACGCTGAACGTCTCCCCCGTGAACACCACGCGCTCGCCGGCCAGCGCCGCGCGCAGGAACCGGGCGGTCTCGCGCACGCGCGTGGCGGGCCGGCTGAACCGGCCGCCGTTCCAGGACTCGACGATGGGCTGCGAGCCCGCGCCGATGCCGAGCACGAAGCGTCCGGGCGCCACGTCGGCCAGTCCGGCCGCGGTGGAAGCGAGCGTCGCGGGCCCGCGCGTGAAGACGTTGGCGATCGCGGTGCCGATCCGCAGGCGGGTGGCGAGGCCGATGACGGTGAGCGGGGTGAAGGCGTCCACGCCGTCCACCTCGAAGGACCAGGCGTCGGTGTAGCCCCACCGCTCCGCCTCGCGGGCCACGTCGGCCAGCTCGGGCAGGGCGAAGCCGTCCATCGGCACCGACAGGGACCAGCGCTTCTGCATGTTCCTCTCTCCTCGGCCGAGTGTACCCGGTTTTCCACGCGGTGGTATGATCCCCCCACATCACGGTCTCGAGGAGCCACCACCACCATGACGGTGTTCCCCGGCTTCACCCTTCCGGAGGAGCTGCGCCTGCTCGGCGAGCAGATCCGACGGTTCGTCCAGGACGAGATCATCCCGCTCGAGCAGACCATCGATCCGGACGCGCCCGAGATCCCGCGCGAGGACTTCGTGCGCCTCTCCGCCAAGACCAAGGCGGCGGGCCTCTGGACGCTGGGCGCTCCCGAGGCCTACGGCGGCGGGGGGCTCGATACGTTCAGCATGTGCGTCGCGCTCGAGGCGATGTCGCAGCACCGCATGGGTCTCTACAACCCGGGCTGTGGCGTCTTCGGCCGCTACCCGCCGCCCGCGATCTGGGCCGGCAGCAAGGCGCAGATCGAGAAGTACGCGGTGCCGGCGCTGCGCGAGGGCCATGAGACCTTCTTCGCGATCACCGAGCCCTCCGGCGGGTCCGATCCGGCCGGCGCCATCCAGACCCGCGCGGAGCGGCGCGGCGACAGGTGGGTGCTCAACGGGAGAAAGGTCTTCATCTCCCGTGCCCACGACGCGCCCTGGGGGATCGTGTTCGCGCGCACGGACCGGGCCAAGGGCCGCGCCGGCATTTCGTGCTTCATCCTGGAGCACGGCACGCCCGGGTTCACCGCCAAGCCCATCCGGGTGATCCGCACCTCGGCGATTCCCAACGACGTGAGCTTCGAGGACTGCGCGATTCCCGTCGAGAACCTCGTCGGCCAGGAGGGGCAGGGCCTCGATCTGGCCTTCGACCTGCTGGTCAAGAACCGGTTCCCGTACTCGGCCTGCAATCTCGGCGTGGCGACGGCGGCGCACCGCATGGCCGTCGAGCACGCCAAGCAGCGCTCGACGTTCGGCGCCCCGCTGAGCCAGCGCCAGGCCATCCAGTGGATGCTGGCCGACGCCGAGGTGGAGCTGCGCGCCTGCCGCTGGCTCATCTGGGAAGGCGCGTGGAAGGCCGATCGCGGCGAGGACGCGCGGGTCGAGGCCTCCATCGCCAAGCTCTACTCGAGCGAGGTGCTGGGGCGCGTGATCGACGCGGCCGTCCAGATCCACGGCGGTTACGGCGTGTCGAAGGAGTTCCCGCTGGAGCGCTGGTACCGCGAAGCCCGGGTGCGACGCATCGGCGAGGGGCCCTCCGAGGTCCATCGCATGGTCATCGCGCGGTCCTTGTTCAGATAACCCGAGAGGTCACGTCAATGGCGACATTCAACTTCGAGCTCTCGACACTCCCCCCCGAAGCCGAGTCGCTGCGCGACGAGGTCCGCACCTTTCTCAAGCAGGAGATGGCGCAGTACCGGCCCGCGGACCGCGCGCGCTCCTGGGGCGGGTTCAGCCGCGACTTCTCGCGCCGCATGGGCGAGCGCGGCTGGATCGGCATGACGTGGCCCAAGAAGTACGGCGGCCACGAGCGCACCGCGCTCGAGCGCTACGTGGTGCTCGAGGAGACCCTGGCCGCGGGCGCGCCGGTGAGCGCGCACTGGGTGGCGGATCGCCAGAGCGGGCCGCTGCTCCTGCGCTTCGGCACCGAGGAGCAGCGCCAGCGCTTCCTGCCGCGCATCGCGCGGGGCGAGCTGGCCTTCGCCATCGGCATGAGCGAGCCGGACTCGGGCTCGGACCTGGCCTCCGTCCGCACGCGGGCCGAGAAGGTCGGGGGCGGTTACAAGGTCAACGGCACCAAGATCTGGACCAGCAACGCGCACCTCTCCGACTACGCGATCGCGCTCTTCCGGACCAAGGTGGTGCCGGACAAGAAGCACGAGGGGCTCTCGCAGTTCCTGGTGGATCTCAAGTCCCCGGGCATCTCGATCCGCCCGATCATCGACCTAGCCGGCGGCCACCACTTCAACGAGGTGCACTTCCAGGACTGCCTGGTCCCCGACGACATGCTGGTCGGCAAGGACGGCGAGGGCTGGAAGCAGGTGACCACCGAGCTCGGCTTCGAGCGCAGCGGCCCCGAGCGCTATCTCTCGTCGCTCCAGCTCGTGATCGAGCTGATCCGCGAGGCGGGGAGTGAACCGCCCGAGCGGGCGGCCGCCCTGATCGGCCACTTCACCGCGCACCTGGTGACGCTGCGGCAGATGTCGCTCTCGATCGCCACGATGCTGCAGGCCGGGCTGAACCCGAACCTGGAGGCCGCGGTGATGAAGGACATCGGCACGACCTTCGAGCAGGAGATCCCGGAGGCGGTGCACGCGCTCACCGGCGCCGAGCCCCGCATCGGGAGCGGGACCGAGTTCGAGAAGACGCTCGGCTACCTGGTCCAGCACGCGCCGTCGTTCTCGCTGCGCGGCGGCACGCGGGAGGTACTTCGCGGCATCATCGCCCGCGGTCTCGGTTTGAGGTAGGGCGAGGTGCAGCCGAAGGCGAGCCGAGCGAATACAAGAAAGGAAGTAAGGGGGTCATGCCCGCCATGAACGAGCTGCAGACGATCCTCGCCGAGACGTGCACGCGCCTGTTCACCGATCACGCCACCACCGCGGTGCTGGAGGGCGCGGAGAAGGGCGAGTGGCCCGCCGCCCTCTGGCAGGCGCTGGAGGAGAACGGCCTCACGCTGCCGCAGGTGCCGGAGTCCCGCGGCGGCGCCGGCGGCTCCTGGAACGACGCGTTCGTGGTGCTGATGGCGGCCGGTCGCTTCGCGGCGCCGGCGCCCCTGGCCGAGACCATGCTGGCCGGCTCGATCCTGGCCGAGGCCGGCCTGGACGCGCCGCTCGGACCCATGACCGTGGCGCCCGTGCGCATGGAAGAAGGCCTCACGCTGGCGCGGCAGGGGAACGGCTTCACCCTGAGCGGGCGCGCGACCCGGGTGCCCTGGGGCGCGCGGGCCGAGCACGTGGTGGTGGTCGCCGATGCGGGCGGATCGCCGATGATCGCCCTGGTGGCCGCGGGCGGCGCGAAGACCGAGGCCGATGCGAGCCTCGCGCGCGAGCCGCGCGACACGCTCACGTGGTCCGGCGCGCCGGTCGTGGCGACGGCGGCCCTGCGTGGCCGGCTCGGGGCGCAGCCGGTGTGGGCGGGCGGCGCGCTGGTGCGCTCGGCGCAGATGGCGGGCGGGCTCGAGTTCCTGCTCGCCCAGTCGGTGAAGTACGTGACCGAGCGCAAGCAGTTCGGCCGGCCGCTCGCCGCGTTCCAGGCCATCCAGCAGAACCTGGCGCTCCTGGCCGGGCACACCGCGGCGGCCGGCATGGCGGCCCAGCAGGCCTTTCACGTGGTCGATCGCACCGGCGACGGCGGCGACGCGTCGTTCGAGATCGCGGTGGCCAAGGTGCGCACCGGCGAGGCGGCGGGCCTGGGCGCCGGCATCGCGCACCAGGCGCACGGCGCCATCGGCTTCACCTACGAGCATTCGCTGCACTTCGTCACCCGCCGGCTCTGGTCCTGGCGGGCCGAGTTCGGCGCGGAGAATCACTGGTCGGTAGCGCTGGGTCGCCAGGTCGCGAGGCGCGGC